>RCUP01001884.1_pt1 | contig 11984 bp, 17 predicted proteins | sample 2166341 | NCBI WGS metagenome assembly RCUP01 (sample SAMN09932325, study PRJNA488358) | compost metagenome | isolation source: compost soil in succinonitrile-enriched | place: Germany: Experimental Botanical Garden | reverse complement strand
ACTACTGCTGCTGCGACCATGTCAGTCTCCCAGATACATGCTGTAGGTCTTTTCGACCGGCTCGAAACCGAGCGCTTCAAACAACGGGCTGATGTCCATGTGGACCTTGGTGCCCACGAACCAGCGCTGCACCCCCCGGCGCTTGAGTTCCGTCTTGACCGCCTTCAGCAGGATCACGCCGCCCCGGCCGCCGCGCTTGTCGGGCCGCAGAAACAGGATGTCCATGATGCAGGTCAGACAGCTCTGGTAATGCAGGCCCGGCGCCACGAAGCCCACGAAGTAGCCGACGAGCTCGCCGGCGTCCCGCAGCGTGACGAAAATGACCTCGCCACGCGCGTCGCGCTGCAGGTAGATCGGGTATTGCGGATCCAGCGGCACCTTGTCTTTGTTCAGGGCGAGTTCCTCCCAGTGCAGGGGAAACAGCGGCTTGAGCTCTTCCAGGCGCTCGGTCAGGCTCTCGACGTGGGCGGTCAGCATGGCTTACCCCTTCCGACGCGGCAGCCGGATATCGACCACCATAGAGACGCGGTCATCGGCGCTGTTGTTGATCACCTCGTGCTCCTGGTCGTTGGCAAACCAGAAGCAATCCCCGGTGTGCATGTTGATCTGCTCGGCGGCGTCGCCCTTGCCACAGCGCAGGATGGCGCCGGGCAGGCCGTGCAGCACGATGTGAAAGCGCGTGTAGTAGCTCGTCTGCTCGGGCGTGTCAGCGTGCGGGAAGATGCGGCCGCCGGGGCAAACCTTATTGATCATGACGCGGCCCAGCCGCTCGCCCTGCACGCGCGCCATCAGGTCGAACACCAGCTTGCGGGCCTCAGGGAGCGCCTCCAGGGCCGGATAATTGACGGCCTCATACTGGTCATACCCCGCGAGCTGATTCGCCTTGTAGGCCTCGATTTGCTCTTCCGTGAGACCTTCCACCTTTTCGGGGAAGCGGACCATGATGGTTTCGGTCTGGCCAAACGGACCCTGCGGGTAATGGCGCAAGAAGGTGTCCTCTTGCCAGAGGTGCGGCTGGCGGCGGATGGCGAGCATCAGCGGGTTCACGTCGACGCCATGCGCCAGAAAATGGAAGTGGTTCATAGGGCCTCGGGTTCAGCGCGACACGAAGGTGAGCGTGGGCGCAACGGTGTAGGTGATGACGGCTTGATCGCCGGGGTTCAGGGGGATGAGCTGGCCCGCCGCCTGGACCGCAAGGCCCAGGGTCGTCGTGCCGCGCTTGAAGGAAATTGCGGATACCGTCCCGCCGGCCACATGCAGCGACATGCGCGACGTCGCCGTGAAGGTCATAGGCGAGCCCGTGGCGGGCACCGCGACCGGTGCCAGGGTGTCGGCATAGGACAGGGCCACTTCGCGCGCCAGGGCCCGCATAAAGGCCAGTGTCTGCTGCGACTGGACCAGCCGGCCGTTTTGCTCAGCGGCGAAGGTCGCATTGCCTTGCAGGAGTTCCAGGGACATCAGTCGTCCCCCAGGAACGCGCCCAGCACCACGGCCTTGACCGGGTCCGTCACGCTGATTTCATAGACGACCTGGCGACCGTTGCCGGGCCGGTTGAACCTGGCGCCGTGGTCGTACTGGCCAATGCGGCCCATAGAGACCGTCCGGCGGCTGCTCCAGGTGTGCCCGCCGTCCTTGGACTTGCGCATGATCATGCTGGGCTTCTCGCCCTGGCCCGTGCTCGTGCCCACGCCGGCCTCGGTGTAGACCACCAGCGCGCCCATAGCCAGATCGTTCAGCTTGTCGACGATGGTCTGGCTGGCGCGCAGGCGCTTCAGCGTCTCGCCGTCGTCGGTGAAATTCTCTGGGTCCAGGGAATACAGGCGCCCGCGGTCCCAGTCCCCAACTATGTGCTTGCCGTTGAACAAGGCATGGCAATTGGCGCGGTGGCGCGTGAACTCTCCGGTGCCAGGGTCCATGTAGGCGCGCTCGTGCCACTGCTGGCTGGCGACGTCATAGCACCAGGTGGCCATGGCCGCGGGGAAGGTGATCTGGTAGAACAGGTGCCCGCGCTGCTGGTAGGCGAAGGCGACGGCGTCATCGATGCGGGAATACTTGGAGATCGCCGTTTCCACGCCATGCGTCGACACGCGGCCCGGCGCGGCGCCACCGCGCGACTGCCAGATAACCCCCTCGCCTTCCTTGCCGCGGCCCAGCCACATCACGCTGTTGTCGATGTTCACCGGGCTGAAGGCTGCCGCGCACCCCTGCTGCATGGCGCTGTTCTGGCTCGGCGAAAAGCCACCGGCGTCAGCCACCAGCAGCTGAGTGGTGCTTTCGCCGAATACATACAGCTCCTGCTGGTCCGGCAGGTGCGCCACGATGTTATCCGGCGACGCGTCCGTGCTGGCGAAGTCCAGACCGTTCCAGTCACGCACGTCACCGATCTTGGACCAGCACATGGTCTGCGATTGCGGCGCCTCGACCAGGAAGCGGTTGCGCAGGTAGGAAATCTGCCGCGCGCCCGTGGGGAATTCGGCGTCCGAGATCGTGCCGAAGGTCGAACTGGGCAGATCGAAGTAGTAGCCCAGCACGCCGTCGACGATTGCCACCTGGGTTTCGTTGATCGTCATTGAAACCGGGCCCGACGCGGTTGCAAGGCTGCCAACCAGCGTGGCGACCCAATTGGCCGTGACGCGAAACACCTTTTCGCCAGACACCACCCACAGCTCGCCCTTGAATACCTGCATGCCCCGGACAGGCGCCGGCGCATTCGGCATTTCCAGGACGCGAGTCAGGCCCGGCGTGGGCAGCAGAGCGGCGGGAGTCGCCGCGCCCTCGCCGCCCAGCTCGATGTACCAGTTCACGCAGCGCTGGGCGCTCAGGTTCAAACTCGCGGCCTGGTAGGCCGGGCCGACGAACGGGATGGGCGTTCTCACGGCAGCACCCCGAAGTTGCCCGGGCCGAAGGGCCAGCGCCAGCCATAGTCGTTGCCCCACGGCACGCTACGCTCAGGCTGGCCGTAGCCGACGAACCAGCCGAAGGCCAGCGTGGTGCTGATGCCGTTGACAGTGCCGCGCAAGGTGTACCAATTGCGCCAGACCAGACCGCCGGGCACCGTGAACAGCGCGCCCACCGGCACGGTCCCATCGAACGGCCCCACCGTGCTGATGGCCAGGTCGGTGATCAGCAAGGGATCGATCGGCTCTTCGTCGGAATCCTTGCGGAATACCTTCACCGTCACGGTGATCTGGTCCCCCTCATAGAGCTGAATGTCGCGGCGTTTGGCGCCGTCCAGCGCGACGGTGATTTCCATCAGAAGTACTCCGCCCGGATGGTGCCGACGTCGGTCAGCGCGATAGCCGATTCGATTTCGCGCATGCCGGCCGACCACATCGTCGGGTCCGGGACGCGCTGGAATTCAGGGGCGGCCAGAAACGCGGCCATGAGCACATACGACTCCTGCGCATAGTCAGGAACGGCGTTCAGCGTCCAGCGCAACAGTCCGCGCGTGCGCAGCGCCGCGTGGACCGCGTCCAGCTTCTCGTTGACCAGCTCGATGTCGTCGGCGTCCGGCGTCTCACCGGCGGCAAGAACCGTCAGCTTGCGCAGGACCCGCGGGCCCAGGTCGCGTTTCGTGGCCGTCTGCATGGTCAGGCTGCCTCGTAGAGCGCCACCAGGTCGGCCTTTTTGGCATCGGCCGGGTATTCAATGCCGCGCGCCTCCAGGGCTTCTTTCAGCTCGGCCACCGTGCGCGGGTGGTCGCCTTCTTCGTCCTGGTGTGGTGAGCCACCGTTGAAGTGGCTGTTACCGGCCAGCTTGCGGAATGCAGGCGTATCCGGGACTTCCACGGCCTTGCCAAGCGGGAAGACGTGTCCGCCGATCACCAGGTCGTCGCGCTTCTCGCCCGGGTGGGCGGGGTCGCCGGTGAACGTGAGCTTGATCGTTTCCATGTGGTTCTCCAGGCGGGCCGACCGAAGACGGCCCGCTGTTGGGTTACGTGTTGGGGGGAACCACCAGGACGTAACCAGCAATGAAGCCGCTGGCGCTCGTGACGGCAGTACCGGTCACGATGTCGATGGTGTCATTGGCGGTCAGCACCAGGGGCGCGGCGGTGGCGGCGCTGGCCCGGATCACCGCGCCGGTAGCTGCCGCGGCGAAGTAATCCGGGTCGCCGCCGTAGCCGACGTTGAAGGTCGCCGTGCTGACGCCGCTGGTGACCAGCATCACGTCGAGCACGACAGAGCCGGCCTGGATGAGCGGCGACTGGATCACCGTGCCGATGGGGACGGCGGCCGAAAAGTCGTAGCGAAACGGGATCGCCTTAACCGATTGGCCGTCGCCCACGCCGGGCATGACGTCGCGCGGCTTGGTGTCGCCGACGCGGGCTGCATTGACAGTTGCCATGAAAATCTCCTTGATTGGGACGAAAAAAAACGCCCCTCGGGCGCCTCGTCTCGTCTCAGATGGTTCAGGTTTAGGCGTCGGCCACCGCGGCGGTGATGACCGTCACAACGCCGTTCTGCACCAGCGTCTGGCGGTCGTCGGGGCCCGTGCCAAACATCAGCTTCTCGATGCCGCGGATTTCCTGGATGCCCACGCCGTGACGGAAGCCGTAATCGCGAACGTCCGTCGTGGAGCGGGTGCGCTGGGCCCAGGCCGCACCGATCGCGCCAGCACCGCACAAGAAGTTGAAGCCCACGTCGATGCCGCCGGCCCCTGCACCCGTGATCACGCCGATTTCCGGCACTTCACGGATGATCACGCCGTCCCAGACCAGGTCGCCACCCGTGAACAGGGGGTTGGTGGTCACGCTGCGCTCGCGCGCGTCGCGGTTGGCCTGGGTCATTTCCGGCGCGTTCTGCAGGTCGCGGAACGACAGCGCATTGGCGAACATCACGAACCATTCCTGATCCTCGCGGGTGCGCGTCGGGCGAATGTGCGGCTCGGCGGTTTGCGCCTTGCGCTTGGCCAGGCTGATGAGCTGGGGCGTCAGCTTGTCGGCGGTGTTGTCGATGTTCGCCAGGGAGGCGGACCAGTCATTGCCGCTGTTGTTGCTGTTGAGCGCGCCGAACAGGATGCGGTCGGCGTTGGCGGCCAGGAAGGCGTCCTTCTCGGCCTCCGTCGCGCTTTCGTAGGCCACCATGATGCCGGCGGCGTTGGGAAGCGATTTCAGCGCATAGATGATGTCGTCGCGCATCGAGTCCAGCGACCATTGCTTCAGCGCGCCGCGGGCGGCCTGGCGGATGTCGATAGCCGATTTCTGTTCGTCCCATTCGGTGACGAGCACGGCGTTACGGCGAGGAATGACGCCAACCGTCATGGAACGCATGTCCAGTTCGGCTTCGTTGCCTTCCAGCACCGTGTTCCCACGGACGCCGCCGCCGATGGTACGGACGGCTGCAAAGGTGACGCGGTCACCGGGCTTGCGGGACAGGTCTTCCTTGGTGCGGAAGATGGCGCCTTCGCTGGTGCCCATGAACCGGCGGAACCGGTTTTCACGGACGTATTCCATGAAGTATTCGTCGTCCCAGATCTGCGGGGTTAGCCCCGGGCGTGCGGTAGTCTCAGCCATTTACGGCTCCTATTGCTTGAAGATATCGTCGAACGGCCGAGGCCCGGTGTACGCAGCCGCAGAGCGGCCCGCAGTGGATCGGGCGGTGGCCAGGGAGGTGGGCAAAGCTGCCGTGGGCGCAGGGGCTGCGGCGGGCTGGGCGGTTTGGGGCTGTTGCGCGGAAAGCTCGGCCAGGAGTTCCTGGCGCAAGCGATCCCGGTACGCCGCGGGGTCGTCGCCTATTTCCTGCATGGCAAGCAAGCGCGTGCCCTGCTGGTAGACGAATTCCCAGGGATGCCGCTGCTGCATCAGTTCCGCGCGCATGGCGGGGTTCTTCGCAGCCGCGGCTTCCCAGGCCGCCATCTTTTCGTCCATGTCCGCATGGTCCTTGCGGGCCAGAAGCTCGGACGTGTTGAAGCGTTCATTGATGGCGAACTCTTGCGGCGACATATCGCGCTGCTGGTCGGGCTGTTGCTGCTGGGGCGCTTGCTGCTGCGCCTTCAGATGCTTCACCTCTTCCTCGAAGCGGATTGCCTTTTCCTTCCAGTCCGTCTTTTCCTTGCGGACGGCTTCAAGCGCGGCAAGCGGAACGTTCTTGTCATTTCCAGGGGATGGCGGCTCCCCGGTGCCTGAGTCGGCGGCTGCCGGCTCCTGCGTTTCGCCCTGCGGCGCTTCCGGCTCGGCTGCCTGCGGCTCCGGCGCCTGGGTGGGTTCCGGCGCGGCCTGCGGCTCTGCGGGTTGCTTTCCGTCGAAAATGCTTTCGAAGTCCTGTTCACTCATTGCGCTCTTCCTTCACGCCCGATTCAGCCCGGCGGCAGCTTTAACGCCCGAAATCCCCGGCGGCGGAATAAAAAAAGCCGCCCGAAGGCGGCTGTGGAAATGGGAGACGTCAGATGCTGACGCTTCCCCTGAACTCTGGTGCTGTGGGCATGGTGACCAACAATTCGGTCTCCACTTCGGTCTGCACGGCCTCGGCGTTCGTCTTGCGCGCGCTGGCCATGTCTTTGGCGATCTGGGCCTGCTGGGCCATTGGATCGGCCTGCTGGCGCTGCTCGGGCGTCTGAGCATCCATGCGGCGCGTCTCGGCTTCGAACGCACGGATTCGCAGATCCGCGTCCTTGTTGCGGAGTTGCTCCTGCATCTGTTGCATGGCCTGGCCCTGCTGCTGAAGCTGCTGCTGCATTTGCTGCATCTGCTGCTGGACCTGCGGCGGCAAGGCGTTGCCCTGCTCCATTTCGTCCAGAATCTGGTCCTTGTTGCGCAGGCTCGACGCCAGAATGATTGCTTTGGGGGGGATGGGGATGCCCGATTGGGCCATTTGCGCGAGCTGTTCGAACTGCTCGCTTTGGAGGGTGGCCAGATCCGGCCCTTCCTGAATGACGATGTCCACGTCCAGGCCGCTGACCTCGTTTTCGACCGCCACGGGCTGCTCCAGCAGGCGCGGGTCCTGAGGGTTCATACCGAACTGCTGCGCGGCCAGCATGAGGGCCTGCTGCTGCATTTCGGGGGGGAGTTGTTCCAGGCGGTCCTTTACCGTCACCGTCTTGTTCAGCCCCACCCACTTGATGTTGCGTTCGTCGTCGGTGACGCGCACCCACTTTTCGGCCGTCCAGAACTGCTTGATGCGCAGCCACACCGCCTCGTAAACGTCGCGCGTCCACTGGCGCAGCTCGTCGACGGTGGGCTCCACCTCGATGCTGCCGGCCTGCTGCTGCGATTGGATGGCCCGGCCAGAGAGCTGGCGCTGGTCCTTGCCGGCCAGGGATGCATTCGGGCCGCTGGCCTGCATTTCGGCCGTGGCTTGCTGCAGCAGCTCCATTTGCCCGTTGGCCATGTCGCCAGTTGGCAAAATGCCGAAGTTCTGCCCGAAGGTGGCGCCACCGTTCAGAACCACGTGGCCGTCTGGCTTGGCGAGTTCGTGCTTGGCCTCGGCCACATCCTTGACGGCCTCTTGGGTGCCGTAGGTCTGCCGCTGGTTGAGCAGATGCAACGCCTTGGACCGGCGCTTGTTGACCTCGTCCTGGGTGTCGATCCAGTCGCTCACCGCTCCGTAGCGGTTGTTCTCGCGGTCGATATAGCAGGACCGCATGATCAGCGACGGCGTGGGCTGGCCGTACTTGTCCAGGTAGGGGGAAACCTGCGGGTCCACCAGAAAGCCACCGCGGGTGAACGTGGCGACCATCCATGTGCCGTCTGCGTCCTGGTAGTGCATCTGGACGATACGCACGCGGGTGCGGCGATTGTCCGACCACATGCCGTCCTTCGGGCGGTCATCATAGGTCTCGGACATGGCCATGGTTGCCAGAGACGCCTCGATGGCGTCTTCACGGCCTGGATAGGCGGCGAACGCCTCGGTCTTGTCCATCCAGATGACGATGCCGCGGTACCGGGCGTCGGAGAAGTCGGACTTCCGGCTGTGCGGGTCGTAAACCAGGCGGTCCCAAGGAACTTCCTGGATAGACACCACGGTTTCGCCGTTCGGCGCCTGCTCGACCACGACATCGGCACCGCCGTAGCCCTCGATCATCATGTATTCGTAGACGGCCGAGCGGACCACGTCGAAATCGTTCTCGTCGGCCACGAAGCGCAGCGCGTCGGTAGCGGCTTCGGCGCCCTGCTCGTCCTGCGGGTTGCGGGGGAAAGCGCGCGGGTCCGTGCGAGACCGCCGTTCCAGGCCGCGCAGGATCTCGATTTTGCGCTTGATGTAGTTCACGACCACCGGCGGCTGGCCGCGCTTGCGCAGGGCGGCGATTTCCTCGGTGGTGAGCTGCTTGCCGTCGTAGTAGTCGCGGTTGCGCTCAGCGCGCAGGCGCGCGTCGCGCGTGCCGTCCTCGGCCGCTTCGAAGTCCCGCACGAGTTGATCCAGGTGGTGGTCGAACTCGCCGCCGGACGTGGCTAGGGCGGCGTCAGGCACCTGCTCACCGTCTATGGTTGCCAGTCTCATCATGCCGTTTTCCAGTTGGTTTCCTCGGGGTCATGCGCGCCGAATGCGCGGTCCCACCGGTCCGGGGTCTTGCGTTTGGCCTTGGCGCTGACGACGGCGGGGTGGGCCTCGTCCAGCGCGCGGCCAATCAGGGACGCCGTATCCACGTCGTCGTCGTTCTTTCCGTTGGGGAATTTCAGAAACTCGGCCAACTCGGCGCCAGGCTCGAACCAGACGCGCTTGCTGGCCGCGCGGGCTTGGAAGCCCCGGGCGCGGGTAGGCTTGTTCGTCACGCTGGGCAGCCATTCCAGGCGGCAGTAGGTGTTCCGTTCCCGCATGCGCCGAACCAGCATCGGCTCGATGGCCTTCTGAATCACGCCCGATTCGCCAAACCAGGCAAAGGGCTTCCACTGGTCCATCAGGTCAATCTGCTGTTCGATCCACACGTCCGAAGCGGTCTGACCGCGCCAGCCAGCCACCCGGTACAGGTCGCCCGCTGGATCTACGCCCCAGATGCGATGCACCGTGTAATCCCCGCCGTCTGCCGTCACCGCGTAATCGCTCGTGCCGTACAGCGCCAGGTCGGCGGGCAGCTTCTCCCATTCCTGGAAATACTCACGCCGGAAGTAGGTTCCGTCGTCCGGGTTCGGCTGTTGCTGGTACAGCGCATTCCAATCACGCTCTGGCAACACCGCCTTGATCTGCTTCAGCACCGGCAGCGGGTAGCGGTCCGGCCAGAGCGCCACACCGTCATCGCTGATGGCCGGCAGGCTGACGACGTGCCACCTGTCGCCGCCCTTGGTCTGCTGGTCCAACAACTTGCCCGACAGGTCATCCTCGTGCCACCGTGTGTTGATCACGATGATGGCGCCGCCCTTCATCAGGCGGGTATACGCCGTCGACGTGTACCAATCCCAAACGCGGCGCCGGCGGATGTCGCTGTCGGCTTCCTCGCGGTCCTTGAACGGGTCATCGATCAGCAGCACATGCGCGCCCCGGCCCGTGATGGCCGTGCCCACGCCTGCGGCCACGTACATGCCCCCATGCCGTGTGTGCCACCGGTTCGCCGCCTGGGAATCCGGCGCCAGGCCAGATTCGAACAGCAGGCGGTAATGCGGGTCTGCCACGATGTTGCGCACGTCCCGCCCGAAGTCGGCCGCGATGTCGGCGTTGTAAGACGCGGCGATGATCTGACGGTCCGGGTTGCGCCCCAGGTACCAAGCCGGGAACCGGCGGCTTGCCAGTTCTGACTTCCCGTGCCGCGGCGGCATGCAGATCATCAGCCGGCTGACTTCCCCGCGCTCGACAGCTTCGAGGGCCGCGGAGATCTTGCTGTGGTGACTGGCAGGCTCGTAGCCGTGGTTCGTGTACTGCGTGAAGGCCAGAAGCCCCCCGCGCGCCCTACGCCTGGCCAGAAGTTCCGCAGCCGCTTCCTGCGGCGATAGCGGCGAGCTGGTCATCGGTCATTTCCTGGGCGGTTGTCAGACGGAACGGCTGGGCGTCGGCGTTGGCCAACTCGGTGCGCACGCGGTCACCGTACACGGACGGTTCCATGCGCGCCGCGTTCCACTTGCGCACATCTATGCGCAGCTTGGCGGCCTGGATCTCGTCGGCGGACTTGCCCTTCACGGAGTCGGCGATGTCCACCATTTCCTCGGCGAAGGCGTGCGCGCGTTCCTTGGTCGCCGCCTTGTACAGCGACTGCATGCCCAGGCGGTCCTCCTGCACCCACAGCATGAACGTGGAGCGGGCCACGCGGCCCTTCTTCCGGCACGCCTTCACGGCGGACATTCCGGACGCAATATCCCCGCAGATCGCGGTGGCCAAGGCCAGGATCTGCTCGTCGGTGAACGTGGTCATGTCGGTGCCGGGACGCAAAAAAGCCCGCGAACCTTTAGGTTGCGGGCTTCGTGGAGACAATTGTGGAGACTCGGAGCGGATAGTAGCGCCAGTTTCAGCCCGGTGCAAGGGGGTCGGCCATCAGCCCCCGGCGGATGAACATGGGGATGAGCAGCGCCTTGGCCTCCTGGTAGGCCTCGTGCAACTGCTCGGGCGACAGGCGCGGGTTGCGCAGAAGTCGGTTGCCGGCGCGCCGGTTGGCCGCGTGGATGTCGACGGCGGCGCGCATCTGCCAGGTGGGCAGGCTGTCGATGCACACGTCTACCTGCCGGGCCTGGCTGGCGGCGATGCGCATGTCCCGCTCGCCCATGGTTTCCTCGGTCCGGCCGCGCGTGGGCTTGGCGTCCTTGAACATCGGCGATGCGTTGGAATGCCCCAGGTGCGGCCGGCATGCCAGCGTGTAGCGATACCAGGTCATGATGAGTTCTTCGGCGGCGTCGGCCTGGGCGAACAGGAAGGGGTCGTAGGCGCGGGGGGTCATTTGAAGCATTTTGAGATCCTCTGCCAGAACGTCGGCTGCGGTGGTACGGCGATGGCCAGGGTGTTTTCATGGACTAGCTCCGGCTCTGGCGCTGGCGGGATTTCCTCCCACATGAGCCCGTCCGGAGTGCACCAGCCCTGTTCCGTCCGCAGGAACCACGGATCGTGGGCCGATCCACCAACCAGCGGTGTGCCATCAACCACGTTCCTCGGCAGATCGTCTGGCACGGGAACGCTGCGGCTCTCCCCGTAGGACACCCAGCCAAACAGAATCGGGACGGACCCCGCAGGACGGTAATGTCGGCAGTCCTTGCAAAGCTTGGGCATGCTCTCTCCTAGACCCATTCCGGGTGGTCGTGGCCTTTCGGCGGGCGGGCGGCGCGCGCGGCTTGGCGCTGCAACCAGCGGTGCTCAACGGATAGGCGTCGGTGCTTTTCAGCCCACCACGCCCCGACGTTGGAACGGTCCTCTGACCGCGCCAAGGTGCCCCAGCACCACCGGGCGAATATCACCTCAGGGCGGGGGGCAGTACCTGGAAACGGTCGGACGTGCCGATAGCTCTCGATCCACGGCCCCATGTTGGGCCCAGGGACAGGGTCGAGTTCGCGCAGCGAGTCCAGCCAAGCACGCTCCTTCTCCTGCTGCTCGACGACATGCAGCGCCACATCTGCCGCCATGACCGGCGGCCTACCTAGCGCTTCGATCACCCTCTGCATGGATTTTGCCCAGGCCATCACTCCCCTCCCCGCCGCCCGCTAGAAAGCGAAGGCGTCTTCGGCTGCGCTTCCAGAGCGCGGGCACCGTTCAGGCGCAGGCCGACGGACTGCAGGCTGAGCGCCGGCCGCGCCAGGGCATTGATGCTGCGCGGCTCGGCGACGAACACCGGGATGTCCAGGCCGTCCAGCGCCTTGGGCTTCTGCGGGCGGCTGCGGGTCTGCTGGGGCTTCGGCTTGGGCAGTTCGACGATGGGCTCAGCCCGGCCGTAATGCTCCAGGCCGGCCTTGATCGTTGCTTCCAGCCAACGGTTGAACGCCTGGCGCGGCGTCTGGCCGGTGTTCATCACGTCGGCCGACTGGCAGCGCCATACGCCGCCGATAAGCTTGATTCTTGGCTTGTTCATGCTTTGCGCTCCTGATCGACGGCCCAATGCAGGATTGCCAGGGCGTCGGCGTCGTTGTCGGTATCCGGGCG
>RCUP01001880.1_pt1 | contig 12017 bp, 9 predicted proteins | sample 2166341 | NCBI WGS metagenome assembly RCUP01 (sample SAMN09932325, study PRJNA488358) | compost metagenome | isolation source: compost soil in succinonitrile-enriched | place: Germany: Experimental Botanical Garden | reverse complement strand
TCTTCACCGCCACGCTGAACGACGACCAGCGCGTGGTGCGCAGCGGGTCGTCGCCCGACCGGGGCACCGAGGCGCCCTGAGCGCGGTGCCTACAGCGCCGCCGCGTGCAGCGCCGGCCGCCGCGCGGCCCAGGGCATGGCCTGCTCGAGCTGTGCGGCGAGCTGCAGCAGCGTGGCTTCGTCGCCCATGGGCGCCATGCATTGCACGCCGATCGGCAGGTCGCCGGCCATCCCCAGGGGCAGCGAGATCGCCGGCTGGCCGGTGAGGTTGGCCAGCGGCGTGAAGGTCGCGTAGTCGAACAGGTGGTCGAAGTAACCCTGCGCATCGCGCGCGGGGTCGTCCTGGTCGAGGTAGCCCAGCGCCACGGGCGGGGTGCGCATCGTCGGCGTGAGCAGGATGTCGTGCTGCGCGAAGAAGGGCGCCACCTCGCGCGAGACCGCATTCATCTGCGCGAGCGCCAGTTCCAGGTCGAGCGCGCTCAGGCGCAGCCCATGCTCGGCGGTGGCGCGGGTGCAGGCCTGCACCTGGCCCAGCGCCTTCTCCAGCGGCATCTGCAGCGCCTGCGCCACGCCCGCCACGCCGGCCGCCAGCAACGAGGACCAGAAGGTGCGCGTGGCCGAGAAGAAGGCCTCGTGCGCATACGACGGCGTCGCCCATTCCACGGCATGCCCGAGACCGGCGAGCGTGCGCGCCGTCGCCTCCACCGCGTCGACGCAGGGTTGCGCCGCCGGCTGCGTGCCCGGGAACTGCGTGCTCACCGCGATGCGCAGCCGGCGCGGCGCCGACCGGATGGCCTGTGCGTAGGGCTGCGCGGGCGCGGCCATCAGGAACGGATCGCCCAGCTCGGGGCCGTGCATGAGGTCGAGCGCGGCGGCGGCGTCGCGCACGGTGCGGCAGACCACGCCCTCCATGCCCAGGCCCATCAGCGGCTGGCCGTAGCCCGGGCCGGCGCTGATGCGGCCGCGGCTGGACTTCAGCCCGATCAGGCCACAGGCGGCGGCGGGCACGCGGATCGAACCGCCGCCGTCGTTGGCGTGCGCCATGGGCACGATGCCGGCGGCCACCGCCGCGGCCGAGCCCCCGCTGGAGCCGCCCGCGCTGTGCGCCAGGTTCCACGGGTTGCGCGTCGCGCCGCCGAGGGCGCTCTCGGTGGTGGCGTTGAAGCCGAGTTCCGGGGTCCAGGTGCGCCCCAGCGTGGCCAGGCCGGCGCGGCGAAAGCGCGCCATCAACGCGCTGTCTGCGGCAGCCGGCAGCCCGTCGCCGAACAGCCGGCTGCCGGCCTGGCAGCGCACGCCCTCGGCCTGCAGCACCAGGTCCTTGATGAGGAAGGGCACGCCGCCCAGCGGACCCTGCGCGTCGTGCGACAGAGGGGCGTCGAAAAGCTCGGCCATGGCGTTGATGTGCGGGTTGAGTGCGGTCGCCGCCTGGCGCGCGCACTGCTGCGCTTCGGCGGCGCTGATGTCCTTGCGGCGGATGCATTCGGCCAGCCCGGTGGCGTCGAGGCGGCTGTAGTCGGCGAGGTTCATGGCAACGGGGTCCTGTTCGTGTGTGATGTGGGAACGCCGTGCAGCGTAGGGTGGGGTGTCCGGCAACGGCAGTCGTTCAGATGAACGATGCGGGAATCTCCGCAACGTCCGCGGGCGGGCGGCCCCTAAGATCGCGCCGCATGGCGCACAGCAGTTCTTCTTCGGGGTCGTGCATTCCGGCCGCACAGCTTGGCGCGCTGCTGCTCGATCTGTATCCGCGGGCCGCCGCGCCCGAGGCCTCGGCCGCTGGCGGGCTGCTGGACTGGCTGGCCGGCCACATTGCGTTCGATGCCGCCTGGTTCGGCCGCTCGGTGTTCGCCGCCGGACGGCTCGAGCCGCGAGACGGCCACACGCGCGGGCTGGCGCCGGATTTCGTGGCCGACTGGTGCCGTGTGCGCCACCTCGATCCCATGGTGGCCGCGGTGATGGCACGACCGGGCCATGGCATGGCGATGGCGTCGCACGAGCTGCCGCCGGTGGGGTCGCTGCGCGCCTTCGCTTCGGACCACCGCCTCGACCGGGTGCTCAGCGTGATGCTGCACGCGCCCGATTCGCCGTGGTGGACGCACCTGTCGCTGTACGGCCGCGAAGCCGCGAGCTTCGGCGCGCGCGAGCATGCGCTGCTGGAGTTGCTGATGCCTCACCTGGTCTCGGCGCAGGCGCTGCGGCTGCGGGAAACGCCGGCGCCCGGCGTATCGGCCCTGGCGGTACTGAGCCGGCGCGAGGCCGAGGTGGCCCGCCTGTTCGGCGAGGGCCACAGCTACAAGATGGTGGCCCGCAGGCTCGACAGCTCCCCGGCGACGGTGCGTCACCACCTGCGGCAGGTGTACGCCAAGCTCGGCGTCACGAGCAAGGTGCAGATGGCGCGGCTGGTGTGCGGCGAGGCCGCGCAGGCCTGACGAGCCCCGTCTAGGAGGTCGTTGCCGGCCGGCCCGAGGTCAGCTCCTCGGCGAACCCCGAGCGCTCCAGCACCTCGAGCGGCTGCGGCTGCAGCGACTCGATGCGCAGCAATCCGTCGCGCGCCAGCACCGCCCGGTGCAACTGCCGCAGCGCATCGACGCCGGTGGCATCGATGTAGATCAGGTGCGTGGCGTCGAGCACCACCGTCATGCCGCGCGGTGCGCGCTCCGCGGCGTTCACTGCTTCGTCGAGCTTGGCCGCCGCGCCGAAGAACATGGCGCCGTACAGCCGGTAGGTGAGCACCGGCGGCTGCAGCGTCACCAGCTCGACGCTGAACAGCCCGCTCATGCGCCGGATGAAGAGCGCGCACGCCAGCACGATGCCCACCTGCACCGCCACCGTGAGGTCGAACACCACCGTGAGGAAGAAGGTGCCGAGCATCAGCAGCCGGTAGTGGCGGCTGAAGTGGCGCAGCTGGCCGGGCGTGAACTCGCGCCATTCGCCCATGTTCAGCCCCACGAACACCAGGATGCCCGCCAGCACCGCGAGCGGCACATGGCGCGCCAGCGGCGCCGCCAGCAGCACCACGACCAGCAGCGTGACCGCATGCACGATGCCCGCAATCGGTGAGCTGCCGCCGGAGCGGATGTTGGTCACGGTGCGCGCGATGGTGCCCGTGGCCGGCATGCCGCCGAAGAAGGGCGTGACCAGGTTGGCGATGCCCTGTGCCATCAGCTCCTGGTTCGGGTCGTGGCGCGGCTGGCCGCTGACCTGGTCGGCCACGCGCGCGCACAGCAGCGACTCGATGGCGCCGAGCAGCGCGATGGTCAGCGTCGGCGTCACCAGCTGCTTGACGGTCTCCCACGAGAAATCGGGCAGCGCGAAGGCCGGCACGCCCTCGGGAATGCCGCCGAAGCGCGTGCCGATGGTCTCCACCGGCAGCGCGAAGCCCCACGACACCAGCGTGAGCGACACCAGCGCGACGATCGGCCCCGGGATGCGCCCGACGATCTGCACCGGGCGCGTCTGCACCCAGCGCCCGCCCACGCGCTGCACCGCGCGCGCCAGCGCCGAGTCGCCGCGAAACAGCCGCGACCACGCCAGCAGCCCGAGCACGCAGGCCAGCCCGAGCGCGAAGGCGTGCGGGTTGAAGGTGTCCAGCCGCAGCGCCATCGCGTGCAGCTGCGAGAACACGTCGGCCGGCATGCGCTCCACCGTGAGGCCCAGCAGGTCTTTGAGCTGCGACAGCAGGATCAGCACCGCGATGCCGTTGGTGAAGCCCACCACGATCGACAGCGGCACGAAGCGCACCAGCCGCCCGAGCCCGAACAGCCCCGCCATGAACAGCAGCACGCCCGCGCAGGCGGTGGCGATCAGCAGGTTGGCCACGCCGTAGCGCTCGACGATGCCGTAGACGATCACGATGAACGCGCCCGCCGGGCCGCCGATCTGCACGGCCGAGCCGCCCAGCAGCGAGATCAGGAAGCCCGCGATGATCGCCGTCCAGATGCCGGCCTCGGGCTTGAGCCCCGAGGCGATGGCAAAGGCCATGGCCAGCGGCAGCGCGACGATGCCTACCGTGGCGCCCGCGCCGAGGTCTCCCAGGAACCGCCCCCGGTCGTAGCCGGCCATCGTGTCCAGCAGGCGGGGGCGAAAGCGGGTGAGGTTCAGCGGCGACGACATGTGCGGTCATTGTGGCCCGGCCGTCGCGGCGGCCCGGCGATTTCCCGGCGGTGAGTACTTTCAGTCAGCTTATCGGCGGCGAGGCTGGCAGATACATTTTTGACGTTTTGAAACAAACGTCAATGAGGTCGCCCATGCACATCCTGCTCGTCGCGAGCGCGTTCAACAGCCTCACGCAGCGCGTGCTGGCCGAGCTCCAGGACCGGGGCCACACCGCGGGCCTCGTGCTGGCGCTCGGTGACGACGAGGCGCTGCGTGAAGCCGTGCGCCAGCACGCGCCGGCACTGGTCGTTGCGCCGATGCTGACCACGGCGATTCCCGAGGACGTCTGGCGCGCCCACACCTGCCTCATCGTGCATCCGGGCCCGCCCGGCGACCGCGGCCCGTCCTCGCTCGACCGGACGCTGCAGGGCGGCGTCGACAGCTGGGGCGTCACCGTGCTCGAGGCCGTGGCCGAGATGGACGCGGGCGATGTCTGGGCCTGGTCGCCGCTGAAGGTGCCGCCGCAGGCCGGCAAGAGCGACCTGTACCGCGGCGAGGTGGCCGATGCCGCCGTCGACGCCGTGCTGCTGGCCGTCGAGCGCTTCGCCTCGGGCACCTACAAGCCGAAGCGGCAGAAGGCGGCCGACCTCGCCGCCGGCTGGCGGCCCTTCATGAAGCAGGCCGAGCGCCGCATCGACTGGGCCACGCAGACCACCGAATCGGTGCTGCGGCAGCTGCGCGCGGCCGATTCGCAGCCCGGCGTGCTCGACGAGCTGCTGGGCGCGCCGTGGTACCTGCACGGCGGCCATGCCGAGGACGAACTGCGCGGCACGCCCGGCGAACTGATCGCCACCCGCGCCGGCGCCGTCTGCCGCGCCACCGTCGACGGCGCGGTCTGGCTCACCCAGCTGCGGCCCTGGCGCGAGCCGGGTTCCGGCCTGCCGAGCTACAAGCTGCCGGCCGTCGAGGCGCTGGGCGCGCGCCTGCCCGCCGGCCTGCCCGAGGTGCCCGCGCCGCTCGAACTGCCGGCCGGCCGCCGCACCTGGACCGACATCCGCTACCGCGAGCACGGGCCGGTCGGCGTGCTGAACTTCTCGTTCGCGGGCGGGGCCATGAGCACCGCGCAATGCCGGCGTCTGCTGGCTGCCTACCGCTTCGCCTGCACCCGGCCGACCTCGGTGCTGGTGCTCGGCGGGCTGCGCGACTTCTTCTCCAACGGCATCCACCTGAACGTGATCGAGGCGGCGGCCGATCCGGCCGAGGCATCGTGGGCCAACATCCACGCCATGAACGACCTGGTCGAGGCCGTGCTCACCACCACCGACCGCCTCACGGTGGCCGCGCTGGGCGGCAATGCCGCGGCCGGCGGCGTGATGCTCGCGCTCGCGGCCGACGAGGTGTGGTGCCGCGACGGCGTGGTGCTCAACCCGCACTACAAACTCATGGGCCTGCACGGCTCCGAGTACTGGACCTACAGCCTGCCGCGCCGCGTGGGCGCCGACGAGGCCGCGCGGCTCACGCAGTCGGCGCTGCCCGTGAGCGCGAAGCGCGCGGTGGCGCTGGGCCTGGCGCAGCGCGTGCTGCAGGCCGCGCCGGAAGAACTGGGTGACGAGGTCGGCCGGCTGGCCGCGCAACTGGCGGCATCGCCGGACCTGGCCGCGCGCCTGGCGGACAAGCAGGCGGCGCGTGTGCGCGACGAAGCGGTCAAGCCGCTGCAGGCGTACCGCGACGAGGAGCTGGCGCACATGCGGCGCAATTTCTTCGATCCGGCCGAGCCGCACGCGGCGCTGCGCTCGGCCTTCGTGCGCAAGGAAAAGGCGCAGCACACGCCCGCGCACCTCGCGGCGCTGGGCCTGCCGCGCTGAACGGCCGTCAGTCCTTGCTGTCGGGAATCACCGCGTCGGCCGCCGCGCCCACGGCCTTGCCGGTGATGCGCGCGGTGCCGATGGCGGCATCGGCCGCGAGGCCGACTGCGCCGGCGCCCACGCTCACGGCGGTGCTCGCGACGCTGACCACCGCGCAGCCGCTCAGCAGCAGCGCACCCGCGAGGCCGAGCGCGGAAAGGACGAGGGGGCGGAGGCGGTCACTGCGTTGCATGGGCGGATTCTGCACCCGCAGCGCTGGATCGGGCGAGCGACGCCAGGATCGCCTCGCGGTCCTGGTCCAGCCGTGGCGGTTGCCGCCGCACCTGCGTGCGCAGCCCGCCGACGTGCACCGGGTTGCCCGCCACCGTGAGCGGCTGGCCGCCCTGCGTGCGCACCTGCACCAGCATCTCGCGCGCCTGCACCTGCGGGTCGTTCACCACCGCCGCCACGTCGTTGTAGTCGCCGGTGGGGATGTTGTGCTGCATCAGCAGCGCCTGCCAGTGCGCGCAGGGCGCGGTCGACAGGCGCTCTTCGAGCAGTTGCTTGAGCGCCTCGTGGTGCTGGCAGCGCGCCGGGTTGGTGGCAAAGCGCGCGTCCCCGGCGAGCGCGGGCAGCTCGAGCGCAGTGCACAGGCGCTGGAACAGCGCGTCGTTGCCCGCCGCGATCACGAACCAGCCGTCGGCCGCGCGGAACACGTCGAAGGGCGTGATCGACGGGTGCCGCGAGCCGATCGGCCCCGGCGCGCGGCCCTCGGCCTCCATGCGCGAGATCGCGTTCTCGAGCAGCGCGACCTGGCAGTCGAGCATGGCGACGTCGACCCGGTCGCCCACGCCCGTACGCCCGCGCTGCAGCAGCGCGGCCTGCGTGCCGACGGCCGCGTACAGCCCGGCGCCCAGGTCGCCGATCGACACGCCCACGCGCGTCGGCGGTGCGCCCGGGTGGCCGGTGAGGCTCATGATGCCGCCCATCGCCTGCACCACCATGTCGTAGGCGGGGCGCCTGCTGTACGGGCCGGTCTGGCCGAAGCCCGAGACCGAGGTGAACACGAGTTTCGGAAAGCGCGCGTGCAGCGTCGGCCAGTCGTAGCCCAGCTTTTCCATCGTGCCGGGCCGGAAGTTCTCGACCAGCACGTCGGCCGTGGCCAGCAGCTGCTCGAAGACCGCGCGGTCGGCCGGCGCCTTCAGGTCGAGCGCGATCGACTCCTTGTTGCGGTTGACCGACATGAAGTAGGCCGAGTCGCCCTCGACGAAGGGGCCGATCTGCCGCGCGTCGTCGCCCAGGCCGGGTTGTTCCACCTTGATGACGCGCGCGCCCAGGTCGGCGAGCAGCAGCGTGCAGTACGGGCCCGCGAGCACGCGCGTGAGGTCGATGACGGTGAAGCCCTGCAGCGGGCCTGCCTTGGGTGCGTGCGTGCTCATTCGACGCTCGCGCCCGAGCGCTCGGTGAGTTCCTTCGACTTCGCGCCTTCGGCCAGGGCCCAGGCGCGGAATTCGGCCAGCGACTTCGAGGGCGCCGACTCGTTGCCCGACTTCTCCATCCGCGCCTTGACCTCGGGGTCGTTCAGCGCCGCCACGCTGGCGTCGAACAGCTTCTGCGCCACCTCCGGCGGCAGGCCGGCCGGGCCGAAGAGGCCGAACCAGAAGGTGTAGTCGTAGCCCTTCACGCCGGCCTCGGCCACGCTGGGCACGTCGGGAAAGAGCGGCGAGCGCTGGCCCGAGGTGACGGCCAGCACGCGCAGCTTCTGGCCCTGCGCCATCGGCAGCACCGAGGGCGGCGTGCCGAAGGTGAGCTGCACGTCGCCCGCGGCCACGGCCTGGATCGACGGCGCGCCGCCCTTGTACGGCACGTGCAGCATCTGCACGCCGGCCGCCTTCTCGAACGACAGGCCCGCCAGGTGCGTCACCACGCCCGCGCCCGACGACGAGTACGCCAGCTTGCCGGGGTTCTGCCGCGCCTCGGCGATCAGCGCCTGCACGGTCTTGGCGCTCACGTCCTTGTTCACCGCGAGCAGCATCGGCGCGGAGCTCCAGCGCGAGATCGGCACGAAGCTCCTGGCGCCGTCGTACTTCACGCTCTTGTAGAGCAGCTTGTCGCTGCCGTAGAGGTTGGCGCTGCCCAGCAGCAGCGTGTAGCCGTCGGGCGCGGCGCGCGCGACCTGGTCGGACGCGATGGTGGTGCCGGCGCCCGGCTTGTTGTCGATGACGATCGGCTGGCCGAGCAGCTTGCCCAGCTTGTCGCCGACGATGCGCGCCACGGTGTCGGCGCCGCCGCCGGCGGGGAAGCCCACCAGCAGCGTGATCGGGCGCGAGGGATAGGTGTCGGCCAGTGCACCGGCCGAGGCCAGCAGCGCGGCGGCGGCGAACGAGAGGGCTCGCAGTTCTTGCTTCATGGGTTGTCTCCTGGGTCTTGTGTGGGGAAGGGGCGGGCGCGCTCAGCGGCCCTGGAACACCGGCGTGCGCTTCTCGCGCCAGGCCCGGCCGCCCTCGGCGAGGTCTTCGGAGGCGACGGTGCGCTGCACCTCGCGCGAGATCGCGGCCGCGTCGGCGGTGCCGCGCGCGATCTGGTTCAGGTGCTTCTTCATGCCCAGCAGCGCCAGCGGCGCCATGCCGGCGAGCACGGTGCGCAGGCGCTGCACCTCGGCGTCGAGCGCGGCGGCGTCGTCGACCAGCTGCGTGAGAAAGCCGCAGTCGCGCATGGCGGCGCCGTCGAGCTTCTCGGCGGTGAGAAAGAGGCGCTTGGCCGTGTCCAGCCCCAGCCGCGACACGTAGCGCTCCATGCCGCTCTGGTAGTAGTGCAGGCCGAGCCGGGCGGCCGGCATGAACATCTCGGCGCTGCGGGCGCCCACGCGGAAGTCGCAGGCCAGCACGAGGTCGGTCGCGCCGCCGTAGACGCCGCCGTGCACCGCCGCGATGGTGACGGCGCGGCAGTTTTCGAACACATCGACCATCTCGCCGAAGCTGCGGCCCTCGGTCTGGCTCTGGGTGGCCACCTCTGATATATCAAACCCGCTGCAGAAGTACTTGCCCTCGGCGCGCAGGACCAGCACCAGCACCTCGGGCGTGCGGTTCACTGTGTCCACATGCTGGATCAGCACGGGAAGATCGTCCGGCGTGAGCTTGTTGGCGGCCTGGGGACGGTGCAGCGTCAGGTAGGCCACGTGGCCGTCGATCGCGAGGGTGGGAGACATTGATGTACCAAACAGATGAATTGATATATCTGTAAGGTTAGCTAATATCCAGATCGCCATGCAACCCGCGAAAACCCTCGACACCCACAGCCTGCAGGACCGCATCCGCGCCCGGCTCGAACAAGACATCCTGGGCGGCGTGCTGTCGCCCGGCATGGCCATCGACGAAAAGGCCCTGGCCCTGAGCTTCAACACCTCGCGCACGCCGGTGCGCGAGGCGCTGCTGCTGCTCAGTGCGCGCGGGCTGGTCGACATCGTTCCGCGCACCGGCATCTACGTGCGCCAGCTGCGGGCGAACGAACTGGTGGCGATGATGGAAGCGCTCGGCGAGCTCGAAGGCGTGCTGGCGCGGCTGGCCGCGCTGCGCATCGGCCCGGCGCTGCGCGAGGAGCTGCTGCGCGCCCTGGCCGGCACCGCCGCGCAGGCGCAGGCGGACGACGCCGAGGCCTACCAGCAGGCCAACGCCGCGCTGCACGACGTGATCTACCGCGCCAGCGGCAACCCCTTCATCGTGGAGCAGGCGCAGACCGTGCGGCTGCGCATCTCGGCCTACCGTGGGCGGATGTTCGAGAAGCCCGGCCGGCTCGCCGCTTCACAGCGGGAGCACGAACGGGTGGTCGAGTGGATTCTGAAAGGCCACGCGGACAACGCCGCGGAGGCGATGCGCGACCACATCTCGGTGGGCGGCAAGGTGTTCGCCGACCTCGTGTTGAACAACAAGTTCGGCTAGTTCTTCTTTGCGTCTGTCTTCGGGTCAGCGCACGCGCATGCCCGGCGTCGCGCCCGCCCAGGGCTCGAGCACGTGGATGCCCGGGTGGGCCTTTTCGTCGCCGTGGCTCGCGGCCAGCACCATGCCTTCGCTGACGCCGAACTTCATCTTGCGCGGCGCGAGGTTGGCGACCAGCACCGTGAGCTTGCCCACGAGCTGCTCCGGCTGGTAGGCCGAGGCGATGCCGCTGAACACGTTGCGCGTCTTGCCTTCGCCCGCGTCGAGCGTCAGGCGCAGCAGCTTGGTCGAGCCCTCGACCTTCTCGCAGGCCACGATCTTCGCGATGCGCAGGTCGATCTTCGCGAAGTCGTCGATGGTGATGGTCGGCGCGATGGCTTCGCCGCCGGGCAGCTCCTGCGCTTCCGCGGCGACAGGCGCAGCGGCGGCGGCTTCGGGCACGTCGAACAGCTTGTCGACCTGCTTGGGGTCGGCGCGCTGCATCAGGTGCTTGTAGTCGCCGATGGCGTGGCCGGCCGGCAGGGCCTGCGCCGCGTCGGCCCAGGTCAGCGGCGCGATCTTCAGGAAGGCCTCGACGTTCACGGCCAGCGCCGGCAGCACCGGCTTCAGGTACAGCGTGAGCAGGCGGAAGGCCTCGATGCACACCGTGCACACGTCGTGCAGGCGCGCCTCGGCGCCTTCCTTCTTGGCCAGTTCCCAGGGCTTGTTCTGGTCGACGTACTCGTTCACCTTGTCGGCCAGCGCCATCACCTCGCGCAGCGCGCGGGCGTAGTCGCGGCCGTCGTACAGCGACTGCACCTGCGTGGCCGCGGCGCGCAGCGTGGACAGCAGCGTTTCGCCGTCGGCCGACACCGCACCCAGCTGGCCGCCGAAGCGCTTGCCGATGAAGCCGGCCGCGCGGCTGGCGATGTTGATGTACTTGCCCACGAGGTCGCTGTTCACGCGCGCCACGAAGTCGTCGGGGTTGAAGTCGATGTCCTCGTTGCGGCCGTTGAGCTTGGCGGCGATGTAGTAGCGCAGCCACTCGGGGTCGAGCCCGATCGACAGGTACTTGAGCGGGTCGATGCCGGTGCCGCGGCTCTTGCTCATCTTCTCGCCGCTCACCGTCAGGTGGCCGTGCACGTACACGGCGTTGGGCGCCTTGCGGCCGCTGAAATGCAGCATCGCGGGCCAGAACAGCGTGTGGAAGGTGATGATGTCCTTGCCGATGAAGTGCACCTGCTCCAGCTCGGGGTCGGCCATGTACTCGGTGTACGAGATGCCGTCGCCGCCCAGCTCGATGCAGCGCTTGTCCAGCAGGTTCTTCAGCGAGGCCAGGTAGCCCACGGGCGCGTCGAGCCACACGTAGAAGTACTTGCCCGGCGCATCGGGGATCTCGATGCCGAAGTAGGGCGCGTCGCGGCTGATGTCCCAGTCGCCCAGGCCGCCCTTGCCTTCGTCGTCCTTGTAGAGCCACTCGCGGATCTTGTTCTGCACCTCGGGCTGCACGTGGCCGGGGGCGGCGGTCCATTCCTTCAGGTAGGCCTCGCAGCGCGGGTCCGACAGCTTGAAGAAGAAGTGCTCCGAGCTGCGCAGCTCGGGCTTGGCGCCCGACAGCGCCGAGTACGGGTTGATCAGCTCGGTGGGCGCGTACACGGCGCCGCACACCTCGCAGTTGTCGCCGTACTGGTCCTTCGAGTGGCAGTTGGGGCACTCGCCCTTGATGAAGCGGTCGGCCAGGAACATGCCCTTGGCCGGGTCGTAGAACTGCTCGACGCTCTTGGTCTCGATGAGGCCGTTGGCGCGCAGGTCGCGGTAGATGTCCTGCGCCAGCTGGTGGTTCTCGGGCGCGTCGGTCGAGTGCCAGTTGTCGAAGGCGATGTGGTAGCCATCGAGGTAGGGCTTGCGGCCCGCGGCGATCTCGGCCACGAAGGCCTGCGGCGTCACGCCGGCCTTGTCGGCCGCGATGGTGATGGCCGCGCCGTGCGCGTCGTCGGCGCACACGAAGTTGACGTCGGCGCCATTCATTCGCTGGTTCCGCACCCAGATGTCGGCCTGGATGTATTCCATCATGTGGCCGATGTGGAACTTGCCGTTGGCATACGGCAGGGCGGTGGTGACGAAGAGCTTGCGCGGGGCGGACATCGGGGAGGGCGCTTTCGGGAGTG
>RCUP01001879.1_pt1 | contig 12022 bp, 12 predicted proteins | sample 2166341 | NCBI WGS metagenome assembly RCUP01 (sample SAMN09932325, study PRJNA488358) | compost metagenome | isolation source: compost soil in succinonitrile-enriched | place: Germany: Experimental Botanical Garden | reverse complement strand
CAGTGGCCGGAAGTCCAAGCATTCCCCGTAGTTACAACCGTACAAATGTTAAAATTTCAAGTGCGTCTTAAATAGATGTTAATTAGAGGAGAGATATCGTATGAAGAAATGGACAATTGCCCTGCTGATGCTGATGGTTGCACTCACTGCATCAGGGTGTGCCTCCAAGGACACAGCTGCAACTACAACCAAGACTGCTGACGGCAAAACGGATTATCAAGGGCTCACCCTCAAACTGGGTGTACAAGGAAAAGGCGGCTTATACGGCAAAGCCAGGGAAGAGAAATGGTATGAGCAGGCCTTCGAGAAGCTTGGTGTCAAAGTGGAATGGGCTGAATTCCAGAGCGGACCGCCGATGACAGAGGCGATGGCCTCAGACAAGCTGGATTTCGCGTCACTCGGGAATATGCCTGTGATCGCTGCACAAGCAGCGGGCATCAAGTTCGAGATTATTTCCCAGATTCTTGATGGTAAACAGAACACCGCGATCATTGTGCCAGCGAATAGCACGCTCAAAGATATTAAAGATTTGAAGGGTAAAAAAGTTGCCGTTACCAAGGGAAGTAATGCCTATAACCTCCTAACGCGCGGGCTGCATGATGCCGGAATTGAATCGTCGGAAGTGCAGATCATCCAGCTTCAACCGAATGAGGCTCAGCCTGCTTTTGACTCAGGCAAAGTTGATGCTTGGGCGACTTGGGACCCTTACATTACCATTAATACCCTTACCAGAAAGGGAAAAGTACTCGCGGAAGGTGAATCTCTCGGCGTTCTTGCCCCGTCCTTTGTGATTGTTCGCAAAGAGATAGCCGATAAATACCCGGAGCTTGTCACCACTTATTTATCCGTGCTGGAGAAATCCCGATTGTGGGAAGAGCAGAACTCAGCTGAAGCTACCAAGAAATATGCTGCGGACTACAAAATCCCCGAGGCTATTGTCGGCGGCATGCTCAAACGATCCAAGTCTATAAATATTCCGGTCAGCCAGGATATCATTACAGAACTTCAAAAGACCGCCGATTTCCAGGAGTCCGTAGGAACGATTCGCAAGCAGATTCATGTGTCGGAAATTGTAAATAACAAGTTTATTGAAGAAGCACTCAAGTCCACGTCATCCTCTAAATAACATCCGAAAGTGAGGCGCGGTCCATGTTCCCTGCCAGTACCCGAAGCAAGACACTTCATGGTGGGCTTAACAGCGCACCGCAAGCAAGGAAAGCACGTACCCGATCCGTTCGTCTCACGAACGGATTGATCGGGCTGCTCCTGCCGCTCACGCTTCTCGTGATCTGGCAGATTGCCGGCTTAGCAGATCTTCTTAACCCCATTCTGCTGCCTGCTCCCCTCGATATATGGGAGGAATTCCGGTCTATGTTTCTTAGCGGTGAGCTATTCCGCAACTTGGGCATCTCCACATGGAGAGCCGTACTCGGCTTCTTGATGGGGGGCGGACTCGGCCTTGCTGCCGGTATATGGGTTGGCTTCTCCTATAAAGCCGAGAGACTGCTGAATCCGTCCCTGCAAATGCTGCGGACACTGCCCCATCTCGCCATTGCCCCCTTGTTCATCCTGTGGTTCGGGTTCGGAGAGGAATCCAAGCTGCTATTGATTGCCAAGGGATCGTTCTTCCCGCTGTATATTAATACGTTCCTCGGAATCCGCAGCGTGGATAACAAGCTGTTCGATGTAGCCAGAGTGCTTGAATTCAGCCGTATGCAGATGATCGCGAAATTAATCCTGCCTGCTTCCCTGCCTAATATCCTGCTTGGAACCCGCCTCTCGCTTGGTGTTGCCTGGATTGGCCTAGTGGTTGCAGAGATGATGGGATCTACATCGGGAATCGGCTTCATGATCAATGATGCCCGCTCTATGTCACTAACGACAGTCATGTTCGTCGGGATTGTGGTCTTTGCCATCGTTGGCAAGCTTTCAGATTCGCTCGTTCTGCTGGTGGAGCGCAGGCTGCTCCGCTGGAGAGACAGCTTTCAGGGGGAGGGAAATCAATAATGGCACAACTCATCAACCAAGAGGCTCAAGACGATAACTCCTCTCCGGTTAAGGCGAACCCGAAATTCAGGAAGGAACTTGGCTGGCTTACCCTGGTCCCCGCATGGCTCCATGGACTGCTCGTTCCTATCTTCCTGCTAATCGCATGGCAGATCGCTGGAGACACTGGACTCGTGACCAAGGAGCAGCTGCCTACTCCTGTCGCTATTGTAAAGAGATTCATAGAACTCGGGGCAAGCGGTGAACTCTATCATCACCTTGGGGTTAGCTCCCTTCGGGCCATAAGCGGCTTCGTTCTAGGTTCTGTAATCGGTCTGCTGGTCGGAATGTTCACCGGGATTGGCAAAATTATCGAACGAACGCTTGATCCTTCCCTGCAAATGCTGAGGACCGTACCGCTGCTCGCCCTGATTCCTCTATTCATCCTTTGGTTCGGAATCGGCGAATTCAGCAAAGTTCTGATGATTTCATTAGGAGCCTTCTTCCCAGTCTATCTAAATACATTTCTCGGTATTCGAAGCGTGGACACCAAGCTGTATGACGTCAGCCGGATACTGGGATATTCTCGCTGGCAGCAGCTGACCAAGCTCATCATCCCTTCTGCGCTGCCGAATATTCTGCTCGGTCTGCGTCTGGCCATGGGTACATCCTGGCTGGTTCTCGTATTCGCCGAACTGATGGGAACTAGTGCGGGTATTGGCTACATGATTGAAGATGCTCGCACGTATTCCAATACAGATATTGTATTTGTGGGTATTATTCTGTTCGCTCTGGTAGGGTCGTTATCCGATATTACCGTTCACGCTCTCGAGAAGCGCTGGCTAAGCTGGCAGGATACATTTAAAGGTTAACCATAATCTCTCTTATTAAAAGGAGGCTTGAGGCAGCATGGCAAAACGTACAGATCAGCTTCACTTGGGCGCATTCATCTACTATGCTGGTCATCACCATGCCGGATGGCGTCATCCAAATTCCGGGGTCGAAGGCATGTATGACTTCGACTTATACCGCTCCATCGCCGAGACGGCGGAACGCGGCAAGTTCGACATGATTTTTTTCGCGGATTTGTTATATGTACAGAACGTAGACATGGCCGCATCGGGTATGCTTGATCCGGTCACGCTCCTGTCTGCGTTGTCTGCGGTAACCACCCGGATCGGTCTGACGGCAACCGTATCCACTACCTACAACCATCCGTATAATGTGGCACGTAAATTCGCTTCACTTGATTATATTAGCAAAGGAAGAGCAGGCTGGAATATTGTCACTTCCCAGCTGGATATTGAAGCCCATAATTACGGGCTTCCCAAGCATCCGGACCATGCCCTTCGCTATGAAATGGCTGAAGAGTTCGTAGAAGCTGTGACCAAGCTTTGGGACAGCTGGGACGATGATGCGCTTGTCCTGAACCGCGAGACCGGGATCTATGCAGATCCCAGCAAGGTCAAAGCGATTGACTACAAGGGGAAATGGTTTTCGAGCAAAGGCCCGCTCAATCTTCCCCGACCTCCGCAAGGGAATCCGGTGCTCATTCAGGCCGGTTCTTCCCCGCAGGGTCAGCAGTTCGCCTCCAAATATGGCGAGGTGATCTTCACCGCTCAGCAATCGCTGGAAGCTGCCAAAGCCTTCTATGAAAGTGTAAACAGCAAACTCATAGAATCCGGCAGAGCGCCAGGGAGCTTGAAGATTATGCCGGGGATCTCACCGATTCTTGGAGCCTCAGTGGAAGAAGCGAGACGTAAAGAGCAGGAACTAATGGAACTCATTCCTGCTGAGCTTGCTGTGGCAGCTCTATCCGGTATGGTAAGTTATGATCTCTCCGCCCACCCTCCGGACGGACCTCTTCCCGAGATTCCGGACCCGGTCGAGAAATCTAATGGGATGAAGAGCCGCATTCAGCTCATTATGGATACGGCCCGTTCCCAGAACTTGTCCATACTGGAGCTCGGCCGCAGAATTCTAGGGGCCCGCGGTCACCTGCAGTTCGTAGGAACGCCAGAACAGCTTGCAGACTTGATAGAACAATGGTTTCAAGAGAAGGCATGTGACGGATTCAACGTCATGGGGCCTGTGCTTCCGGGTGACCTGGAGACATTTACGGATGAGGTGATACCTATTCTGCAGCGTAGAGGTCTATTCCGTACAGAATACACCGGGACTACGCTTCGTGAGCATCTAGGCCTCGTTAAGCCGGAATCTGGTCATTTCAGCAACCACAGTACCAAGGAATTTAGTATCAATTAACGGTACAATTTACAGCACTACATCAGAAGCTTACCTGCAAAAACAAAACCCGTGAGGCTGTTGCCTCACGGGTTCATTACTATATATGCATAGGCTGAGTAATTAACTGTTTCTGCGACTTCAGCTCTCTTTGAATGTTCTCAAAAGACTTCTGAAGCGAAGAATCCCAACACATTGAATCTTGCTTAATGTAAGCCAGCACTTCTTCACAGCTTTGATTGAACCTCTGGATAATATCGCTGCTCGAACTATGCATACCCTGACACACTTCTTCGATTATCTTAGAATAATCGGAGATTAGCTGAATCTGAATCTCATGCTCCGCCCGCCCCAGCTTCGACCAGGCATAGGCACCGCCATCAACAACTTCCACCGAACCATCGATATATTTCAGACTAGAGTGGCAGACGATAAACTCTCGCAACTGTTCTTCAAGGACTTGGTAGCGTTCCAAAATAGTGTGTACATTGTTCATAAATCGCCCCAATCTCACTCCTGAATGCGAAAGGACTTCCCTATAGACATTAACTAATCGGGAAGTCCTTCAATTAACGATCACAAACAGTAAGTTAATTCCAGTATACCTTATATCGACAAGAAAGTACATCACTATCATTACGTTGAGAAGTAAATGTCCTCCTTGCCTGTAGGAGGAGTGGTTGCATTCCAGACCGCAGCCAGCGTATCCGGGAGACTCGTTGCTGCCGTAATATAGTCCCCGATCAGCGGAACAGGCGTTGGAGAATTACCATTCGGATCGAAAGACGCATCCGTCAGGCGCCGGTTGGAGAAGGACCCCCCGCCGTTGAATGACTCCGCTACGAAGACATCAAGGAGAAAGCCATTGACCCGATTAGTGTAATAGATAACCCGTATTGTTCCGGTTGATGGGGAGACCGTAATAGATGGGAAGAAGTTCTGCGTTCCTGGAGGCGCTCCGGTTATACTTACCGGAATAGACCACAGCTGCCCATCTGGTGAGATGGAGAGCAGAATATCCGCATATCCATTACGAAAGTCATTCCAGGCTGCATATACATTACCGCTTCCGAGGCCGCTCGATATATCTGCGCCGAGTGTAAGATTCGTCTGGACACGGAAGCCATAACCTACTACGGGAAGGGGCGAGGGAACGGGAACCACGGATGAGATCAGGATGGATTCACGCGCAATTTGTGGGGAGAATGAGGCTCCCCCATCATAGGAAATACGAAGGTTGGCGGTCGGATTTATTGGCCCGGTCAAAACATATCCGGAATATACCTCTCCAGATAGGCCTACCGCAATAGCTGCACGGTCATGAAATCCTCTTGGGTCACTAAGCCGCTGAGGAGTCTCCCAGCTTGCACCCTCATTTAGGGACCGCTGGAAGAAGATCGCCGAGAAGTTGAAGAGCGGGGTGTAGCTGACATACGCATTGCCCCGGTAAGGGCTGCCCGGTGAACGGTCTACTGCTATAAAGGGCTCATCATTATGGATAATTACTCCATACCCGGCCTGAATAATGACTGGTGGATTGAAATCTGCCCCGTTATTGAATGAAGTGTAGCTAACAATAGTCCCATCATTGATTCCATTAAATACATGGGCAGCGACAATGAACGTATTAGGAAAAGTATAGTCCACGGTCGGAGCCTCTGCGCTCTCATAACCACTCGGCTGGGGGAGAATGCTGCTGCTCCAGGTCTGGCCCCCGTCCGACGAAATGGATACACCAATTCGCGCCGTTCCCAAGCTGTCATCCACATATACCACGCACATGAAATTAGATAAGACCGAATTAACAGCAATCGAGGGCTCGAAATGATTCCCGGGTAAAGCCGCCGTTATATTTACAACTGGCAATCATCTTCATCTCCTTCCTCTCTTAAGGGAGATCCGTCAATCTGTCTATTTGGCTCATTTCTGACTGCAGGACTCTCTGCACAACACCGCCTACAGCGTCCAGGCCAAATACATGAATCACTGCACTTGTTGCACTGAAATAATCCATCTGTACTTCATAGAACCCAGCCGCGTTCAATGGATACCTGAAACTCTGGGTAGCCTGCGGCGGCAAGGCAATCAAGTTATGTCCTAGCGGCGTCCGCGGTCCGTCGGCAGTTCCCCATTGGAACACTTCAAGTTCGATATTTGCCGTAAGATTAATGGAGTCATTAATACAGCTTACTAGAATTTGGCCTGCAGCAGTTGGGCCAGTTGAAGGATTGTATATGGCTCCAGTTGTGTAAGGCATCTCCCAATCTCCCCTTCTGCGTATCTTGACACTTCTATAAAGACCTATAAACCCTCTATTTAAAATATGCGAATGACGGTATGACGAACAGGCTAAACGGCAATTATTTCGGGATTCTATCACACCATCATGGCTGATATACAAGAATAAATAGAAACCAAGCATATGTTACCTGTGTAGTATATTCCACCCTTCGGAGGTGATTGATATGACTCTCTCTATCGTTGATTTTGGCCGAAGCATCCCAAACAGCTTCACCCAGTCTACAAATGTTCCGCTAGTTGCTATTCCAAGCGCTAACACACTGGCCAATTTCGGCCTGCTTACCAATACCGGTGGTCTTGTTGAACTTCATGTGAGCCTAGGTTTACAGGCTACTGCAGGAAGCCCTACCGTACTCCTTTCTCTGATTCGTGATGTGACGGAAATCGCCAATACCCAAACGACGATTTTCACCGTAAATGCCTTGGAGACGCTCAGTTTCACGTTCGTAGATGCCACTGCTCCAGCCGGCTATCACTCTTATACACTTCAAGCTTCCATCTCGAATAACTTCTCCTTCAACAGGGCAAGTGTTGTCGGACCTACCGTATTCTCAGGAACCTCACTTGCTTAATTGCAGTTGGTAAGTTATTTATGAACACCTGCTCACAATAAAAGCCGGAACTCCTCGCGTGGAGATCCGGCTTTTTCAAAATTATATCCTGTTATCCTTACTCTGCTGCTTCCTTGTATTTGATATCAAGCAGTTCCCCGGTATCTTCATTGAATTGTACACTCACGTAGACGCCAAATTCCTTGGAAGGCTTCTTCACGATTAACTTGAACTGCTCCTCATAGATATGATCTCTAACCGTCTTCCGGCCGATATGCTTATAGTCGGTAATGTCGGCATCGTACTTCTTCTTCGCCTCCAAGACGGCTACCCTGCCCCACTCCGCATAGGAAGGTTCCGCCATGGCCAAGTTCCCCGCACCCAGCATACATATAACCAAAGCTGTGAATAATGTAATCACCTTTTTTTTTGCAGCTTGCATGAGATCTTCACCCCTGTCTTTGGAATTTAAGCCTTATTATTCAAAGGAGGAGTTCAAATTATACAGATGGGCCGCTACCTATAGGCTCCGACAATGTCCCTGATCTTGATCCATTGCCAATCCTCACCCAGCTGCAGCTTAATCTCACGGCTGTGTGTATGAATAGAAGTGACGACACCCCGCAGCTCCGTATCTTCATATTCTCCCCACAACCTAACCGTGACCGCTGCGCGGCCTCTGAGCGATTCACTCAGCGCGCGCTCGATCAGCTCCAGCTCTTGGGCATCTACAATTGGCTTTGTACGGCGATCCCGCTCGCGTCCTGCCCGAATAATCGCCTCTTTGTGCTCCGGCAGCATCATCCTCGACGATTCCCACAATCCATTCGCTTCCAGCTTTCCTGCCATAACCCTGTCCTCCCGTCTCGTATACTCTAAGAAACGTTCATAATCATTATTATATGCGAACACTTGTTTGTATTATATCCAGTTTCCTAAATCTAAATCAATGTAAATAAAATCCTTTATAGGGTAGAAATCCAGTCACAAAGGCGAACGCTTCGCTTCGCTGCCTACTGTGCTGCAGAGCCCGACCCTATCTGATTTTAGTAAAGGGATGGTAATAGGAGTATTTGCCGCGCTAACAGTCTTAAGCATAGTGATTAACGTATTAGCGGTGAAGGGCATTGATTTAAGTCAGACGCGGATTGGAAAGTTCAAGAGGAACTTGTTCAGGCTGAAATAACAAGCAGACATGGAGAATAACAGAACAAACATGCGTAAGATTCGTTTAGCTTAGAAGACAGGATTTAAGACATTGACACGCATTTGGCTGAATGTCACTTTGACGTTACCTCGCTGCTATATTTATCGATCCCAATGATCAGGGCAAAGCACTGGGTTCAAAACTGCTTAACACGGCCAAGGAGCTTAGAGACAGCTTGACGTTAAAAGTCTATCAAAAAAACGAGCCTGCACTGCATTTTTACCTTAAACACAATTTCGTTATCGACTATGAAGAAGTAGACACTTCCACCGGTGAGAAAGATATCTTATGACGTGGCACAAATAAATAACCAGCGTTACTCCTCCCCCTTGAGAATTCAAGGGGTTTTCAGCGTTCGGGTGCCATCCCCGGTATATTTTGTATAAGTTCAGGGGAAATTACCGGTAAATCATCCCGGAAAGTCGAGCGACCTGATCATGAATATCGAAGCTAAGACCGTATCTTGCTCCTTAGAGAAGAATCTTGAATATATCGAAAATGCCCTGAATCACTCTCATGATCTCAAAAAGAGGAATCAGAATTACAAGGGAACAACGGGAATCCTCATCTATCTGGAATCGACGGCGGACCCCGACCTGATTGAACGCAACATCATTAAACCCCTTAGCCAAAATGAAGACAAGGAGCTGGAGGAGCTCTTTACCTCCCTTCATTCCACAGAGGCAACGGACTTGTCTCAAGGCGCTCAGGGGCTGGTCCAAGGAAGCAGCCTTTATTTCCTGGATGGATTATCCAAGTTCTATATCTTGACCACACCGGCTAAGTACGAACGAAGCATTACGGAACCCGAGAACGAAGGGATTATTCGGGGTGCCCACAATGGATTTATCGAGAATTTGACGGTGAATTTATACCTGATTCGCAGTCAGATCAGTATCCCGGGTCTCACCGTGCGTTACTTCAGCATCGGTAACACTGCGCCAAGAAAGGCAGCCGTTGTGTACATACAGAACCTTGCTGAACAAGAAGTTGTGGAGAAGGTGGAAGGCAGGATAGAACGGATTTCACTGGATTCTGTCATGTCTACAGGGTTCATTCAAGAATTATTGGAGGATAATCCTTACTCCATCTTCCCCCAGCATTTGAATACAGAGCGCCCCGACCATGCCAGTTCTTACCTGCTCGACGGACGGGTGGCTATATTTCTCGATGGGGACCCGACGGCTCTCATCGTGCCGGCCAGCTTTTTTGCCTTTTACCAGACTCCTGATGATTATAACAACCGCTGGCTGATCGCTTCATTTATTAGACTTATTCGTCTGATTAGCTTTGTCACAGCTTTTCAGCTGCCAGCTATCTATATCGCTACCGTTTCGTTTCACTCCAACGTTCTGCCCCTTCAGCTGTTCTTCACAGTTCAAGGATCGCTCACCCGGGTCCCTTTCCCTCCCTTTATTGAGGCCATGCTGCTTGAAATCATATTCGAGCTGCTCCGAGAGGCCGGGCTTCGTCTTCCGAGCCGGGTTGGCCAGACCATTGGGATCGTAGGCGGTTTGGTCATCGGGGATGCCATTGTAAAGGCAGGAATGGTGTCCTACACCATGATTATTGTGGTAGCACTGACGGCCATATCTTCATTTCTCATCCCTTCCAACGAGATGAGCTCTGCCATTCGCATCCTTCGCTTCCCCCTGATGATCGTCGCCTCCCTGTTTGGGTATATCGGCATCTCATTTGGGCTGACCCTTTTGTTCATACATCTGTGCAAGCTTGAATCTTTCGGAAAACCTTACTTTACTCCGCTTGCTCCACTAAGAATCAAAGGCTTGAAAGATACATTTTTGAGGTTCCCTATATGGGAAATCCGGAAGAATAAGAATGAATAAGCACCGATTCAGCCCGAGAGGAGGGGGACCCAAGATGACTCAAAAAGAAAAAATGATTACAAGGAATCAGCTTTTCCTGTTCATTATTCAAGCCCAAATCGGGGTCGGCATCCTCTCCCTTCCTCATAAGCTCAATGAAACAGCCAAAGGAGGCGGAAGCCTCTCCGTTCTGGTTGCAGGAATCCTCACCCAAACGCTTATCTTGATGTTATGGCTGCTGATGAAGAAATTCCCTGGACTCAACCTGTATAATATCTGCCTTAAGCTTGGGGGCCGGATTATGGGAAGGGTTCTGATCGCTTGTTATATCGGATACTTCATACTTCTTGGCTCCAATATTACGCTTGATGCCCTGATCGTGCTTCATCGGTGGATGCTCCAATCTACGCCCAGATGGGCTTTATTGGGCCTTTTCTCGATTATGACCCTTTATCTGGCAAGGGAGAAGCTGACTGTGCTCGCCAGATTCTATACCTTGGCCTCCTTCCTGTTCATCCCCCTAATCATATTTGTCAGCTATGGCTTAACAGAGGCTCACCTGGAATACATGTTCCCGATTCTTGAGGCGGGCTGGTGGAATGTAGTCAAGGGGGCACAGGATACCACAATATCCATGTATGGGTTCGAATTAATGTTAATTATCTATCCACTTACGGAAGGAACAAACAAACAAAGATTACTTACGATCAGCATGTCCAATCTCTTTGTCACCTTGTTCTACGCCTTTGTGGTTTCGACCTGTCTGATGGTATTCAATTCTGAGCAGATCAAGATGATTCCAGATCCTGTCATCTTTCTGGTGAAATCTCTTAACTTCTTTATCGTGGACCGGGGGGACATTTTATTTTTGTCGATCTGGACCATTACACTGGTCTGCTCGATTGTAAGTTATGTTTACGCAGCCTCGATCGGACTTACAGCCTTATTTAAGAAGCAGGATCACAAGAAATTCGCCCCTTTTGTCACAATCATGTCGTTTATAATCGTACTTGCACCCATGACTCCAGCAGCTATTCTTAAGCTCAACCGAGCAGCTGAATACATGGCCTACCTGTTTATTGGCGGAGTCCCGCTCGTGTTCCTCATCCTGTCCCTCCTATTCAAAAGAAAGGCAGGGGGCCAGGCATGAAATTCTTTCGCATGATTACGTTGTTCGTTCTCGTCTCCTTCTGTCTGACCGGATGTTGGGATCGGGAATATTTGAAAGATATACAGCTGGCCTACAGTGCAGGATTTGACCTCACTGAAGAGGGGAAAATTAAAGAAACGGTTGAAATCATTATCCCACCCGAAAGCGAGCAGGCCACTACGAGAAACGAAATCCACACCAGTACCGGAGAGACCATGCGTAGTTCAAGCGTTGAGATGCGGCATAAAGTCAGGGGGAATATGAGATTTACCAAAAACGGCTTTATTCTGATTGGAAAAAAATTGGCTGAACATGGGCTGGTACCAACACTGGATGTCAACTATAGGGATCCTAGTAATCCAACATCCAACGTACGGGTTATTATTTCGGAGCAGGAGTCCTTTGATATTCTTAACCAGAAGATGGTGGGGGAGCTGAAGATTGGGGAGTTCATCACCCAAAAAATTATAAGTCTTGAGAAATTGAGTGTTTTCTTCCCGAGCGAAACCTTGGATACAGTGTTTCGTTCCCTTAAGGACCCCGGACAAGATTTCGCACTTCCTTATCTCGGACAACAGGAGAATGAAATTGTCGCCAAGGGGGTGGCCCTCTTTCATGACCAGTATTACAGCGGGAAGCTCGATGCCAACCAATCCATCCTGCTTGTATTGCTTAAGGGACAAGACGGAGGTAATGCCCGCTTCACCCGAAAAATTGAAGGGGGGTATTCAGATCGCACACAGGGATCGATCAGTAT
>RCUP01001878.1_pt1 | contig 12023 bp, 12 predicted proteins | sample 2166341 | NCBI WGS metagenome assembly RCUP01 (sample SAMN09932325, study PRJNA488358) | compost metagenome | isolation source: compost soil in succinonitrile-enriched | place: Germany: Experimental Botanical Garden | reverse complement strand
ATGTGGAAATCAAATTCAGCCATGGACTTTCGGGCGTTCAAACTGGCTATTCGCGGGCTCCTTACGCAGCGGCAAACGTGCGGCTGCGATTATGAGTTTGAACCAGTCGGCACGGTTTAACGGCCATGATCCGTATGCGTATTTAAAGGGCGTGTTCACGCGACTGCCGATGCAGCGGCCGATCGAGATTATCGAGTTGCTGCCGCATAGATGGGCGCCCGTTTAACCACGCAAGGTCTTTTGGGCGGACGCTCACTGTCCAGGGACTGGCCACAAGGTTTTACAAAATGCGTAAGCGATGGGCTTGAAACTGGAAGCAGGCTGCAGCTTCCGTTTCCCGGATGCTGACAGTTCAGTTGGAAGAGTTGTTCAGCTGCTGAAGCTCAAGTTGCTTGGCAGCACTGGCTTCGAGGCTTGCACGCTCTTGGTCCAGATACCGATAAATGCTTTGGAAGTTGGCGATTTTCTGTTTGATTTCCGCCATCTTCTTTTCAATTAGCTTGGCGCCGTCAGCACAATCGATCAGTTTGTTGCGCTGCGCATCCAGAATCTCGCCTATTTCCCCCAGGGAAAACCCCATGCTTTGCGCGCGCTGGATAAAGTCCAGATCCTGCAGAGTTTGCTCTGTGTAAACGCGATAGTTGTTAGTTTGCCGCAGCGGTGAGATCAGGCCGATTTGCTCGTAGTAACGCAACGTATGGCGGCTGGCGCCGCTGCGGGCCTCGAGTTCGCCGATTTTCATGAAAACACCGCTTGACTGTAGAGTTGGGTCGATAGTTTACGCTTGATTTCTCACCTTAAACAAGGAACAGGGAAATGAGCGTGGAGTGCTTTGTTACGGGGGGTACCGGCTTCGTCGGTCAACATTTGGTGGCGTACCTGAGTGCAAAAGGTCACACCATTCGGGTGTTGATGCGGCGCCCAGAGCGACTGGCTGCATTGCGCGAGCAAGTCGACAATTTGGGAGGTTGCGCGACCCGGGTATTTGCCGTGGCTGGCGATCTGGAACGGGACAACCTCGGGCTGAGTCTTCCTGACCGAGAAGTATTAAGGCGCGCCAGAGTCATATTCCACTTAGGCGCCCACTTCGCATGGGGGCTTTCCGTGGAGCATTCTCGTGCGGTGAATGTGGAAGGGGCAAAGCGCGTGGCGCTGTTGGCGGCTGAGCAAAAAAGCCGGTTAGTGATGATCGGCGGCTACATGCTGAAAAATCATGAACATCTGCAACGCATCGGAATTGATCCTCGTTATCCGGAGCTGACGAATTGGCCTGCCGTCTACCGACATGTCGGTGGTTACGAGGGGAGCAAGCTGGAGGCGCATTTTGCGACCCTGGAGGTCATGTCCGCCAAGGGCGGGGAGATTACCGTTGTCCACCCCGCGACGGTTTGTGGCCACAGCCGCACGGGGCATATCCTTGACGGTCAGCCGCTGGTGGAGCTGATACGCAACCTTGTACAGGGAAAGCTGACTGCAGTGCCTGGTACCGCCGAGCACTGGCTGCCACTGGTTACCGTGGATTACCTGGTCGAACTGGTGGCGGTTTGTGCTTTTGATCCTGCCATGGCGGGCCAGGAACTGCTGGCGCTTGATGACCAAACTCCCAACTTGCGAGAACTCCTGGTACAGGTGGCACAACCTTTGGGCTTAAAGTCTCCCAAGCATCACATTTCACTCCGATTGCTGAAGTTGCTACTGAGTATTCCTCCCGTTGCGCGTTTTTTGAATACAAAACCCGAAGCCCTGGACTTTATCCAGACCACTCGTTTTGATACAACGGCGTTCGAGCAATTTGCCAACAGGCATGGAATAGCCAAACCGGATATACGTCAGTCTTTGCAGCACACTGCAACGTTCGTCAACTCATATTGCATAGCCAAGGGTCAGGCCCTCTGACTGCTCCCTTGGGGGCTATCCGCAAACTTTGCGCCGTCGATGCAGGGCGGCATTCTATCGAACGACAATTCAGCGACAGGGATCGTCAACAATGCAATCTACTTTCAGCAAAGGCGTCATATTTGCACTCTGCGCTGCGGCACTGAACGCAACGATCGGTGTACTCAGCAAAGTACTCATGAGTAATGGCTTCACCGCCAGCAGTGTCGCTGTCATCAAGACCGTACTGGGTTGCGTGCTTCTCTCGATCTTGCTGTTTTTCCTCAAGCGCCCGGCGGCGTCGACCAAATGGACTCAGGCGGCTATCTGCGCATTCCTTGGCATCTTTGTGCTGTTCCATTTCGAAACGTCCGCCTATCGACACTACGCTGCGGCAGGTGTGGTGGTGGTGCTGATGGCCAGTGCCTCAATTTCCTCGATCATTCTGGGGCGCATTTTCCTCAAGGATGCCATCACCGCGAACGCTACCGTTGGCGCCGCACTGGCTATCGCCGGGATCTCGGTGATCTTCGGCGCCGACCTGCAGCAGGGCTTTACCCTGCAAGGTGCTGCGCTCGCCTCCATGGCCGGCTGCGGCTATGGGGCCTTTTCGGTTGCCATGAAGCGTATGGGTGTGTCGGGGGGGCTGCACTTCACCCGACAATTGTTGTTCTTTGGCAGCCTGTACCTGCTGATGCCGGCTGCGGCCGATGGTTTCGCGATCGGCGAGCTGTCGCCGCTGGCGATCGCCGCGCTGCTGGCACTGGCCACGCTGCCGACAATCCTGGGCTTCTTCTGCACCACCAAGGCCATCGAGTATCTCAAGCCTTCCCAAGTGCAAGCGCTGGAGCTGACCGAGCCACTGTTCGCCGCGCTGCTGGCGTTTGTGGCGCTCAATGAAGTACCGCGCGAAAGCCTGTACGCGGGAGCGGCACTGATCATCGTCGGCCTGTGTTTCTCCAATGAACTGATTCGCTTGGGCAGCAAAACATCCGTCCCTTCGACCGAGTGAGCTATTTTCGGATCCTGGTTACTTTGGTAATCAGTGGTTTTTAAGTGTTTTGAGCGACTGACAGCTTCTGGTCGATTTCTGTCTTTTGTGACCGGCTAAAATCGACCCTTTGCGGACGGTCATCAACTGCTGAACTCAGGTGCGTTTGAGGCGACGGGCGCTTTTTTGGCAGCAAAAGTACGTCGTGGATAAAAAGTCACCCGTCGCGATTAGTTAGATTTGCGCAAAATCTAGGCTGTAATAATCCAAATTTTTTGTGGCTTTCCATATGTCTAGGTAGCCCGTGGAGCAGGCATATGCCCCTTGAATATCCGCCTTAGTTAAAACTGACTTCAATCCCAAGAAGCAATTGTTAATCGAGCTAGAACATAGTTTCATTAGATAAACAACGTCTGGGCTATAGCTTAGTTTGGCAAGCGTCATCGCAATGCTGATTCTTTCCACTTCGTCTTGAATTTTGAAAAGATCAATGATGTGCCGGCCAGTAGCAGAGTCAACATTCACATACGGAGCGGCGATCAATTTCGCTTTGATTCTTGAATTGGAAATATCATCAATATTGGGAACAACCACCCGGTCAGCTTGTTCCAAGCGGAGAACAACTCTGTGCTCTTGTTCATAGATCCATTCGTCGCTTTTTTGCATAAATACTTCGTAAAGGATGCGGTCAGCCCCCTCGACAGAAATATTTGAGTAGTCGTAATCAAATTTATCATTGCGATAACGCAGCCCTTTCCGATACGAGACAGGCTTAGGCACTCCATCAAAGGGCGACCACTCCTCACCAAATGATGAATTTAATAGTGAGTCTGCTCTAAAAAGATTGCTGAATATTGATTGCACATTCGGATGGCGGATCACACCTACTACGATCCCTCGATCGTTCATCTGCGTAATGTGCCCACATCAATAGATTCTCTTTATTTTCTGAGAAGCTAATCACTCCTGTTTGATGCATCCTGTTCTTTATATGCTGGGTAAAGCTGGTTTCTCCATATTCAGGATCTAGAGCCTTGGAAATGTCAAAGTGGCTCGCCAATTCTTCTAAGCTTTCACTACAAAATGCGGCTTCAAACGGATCATTGAGGGCTGCCGGCTGGGACAAGCGAAGGAATCCGCTTTCGAAAAGGTCCCTTGGCTCACTCATGTACTTGAATAGCTGTTTCAATCTCGACCCCTGCACAAGTAAATATAACGATTAAGCAAAGGGCGCGCAGTGCGCGCTCCAGCGAACAAAGTGAGCGCTTTGAGTCGTTTGTTAGATCTATGGACCTTCGGCGAACTCTTTATGCAACCATGCAATAGTCTGTTTTTCATAGTATTTAGCAGTGCGGGCGGCAGCGAAACGAAGTAGGAGGAACATAGCAATAGTTAGGGTTCCTGCTACCCACGGAGCAATTTTTGTAGAGGACTCGCTGAGTAGTGCTGATGTCGGTGCAAAGAATGAACCGAGCTGAAGCAAGAAGGCAATGAAGATAAGGCTGCCACCGAACAGATAGTCAGCTTTTTGTGCGGCCAAGGCTGGTGGCATGTGAGGATTTAAGTCCCAGTATGTTCCAGAAAGCCTTGCCATTGCCTCTACGTTCTGACGCATTATCCCAATTGCGAAGAACAATGACCCAATTATGCCGATACACGCTGATATGAGTTGAACTAAGACTGCGGCGGACATATGAGACCTAACCAATAGACCTAAAATGGGATGATAGCGCCCTCGCGGCCATGGTGGATAACATTCCTTGTTCTCTACCTGCCCGCTGACTAGGCTGGGTATTGTGACAGTCTGGTGACCGCTGAAGGGGGTATACACTATGGCCGGAAAGGCCAGTCTGCTCAATCAGTAGAAAGAAGCATAGCTACTGCGTTCGCTCTGCCCGCCGGCCGCTTTTGCGCCGATCGGTGCCTGTCGCGAAGGGCCGCGTGCGACCCAAGCTGTGTGAAAACGTTTTAGAGCAAGTTTGACAGTCAGAATCGGAACGAAAGTCGCGTTCCTACGCAAGTTTCATGTCTGCTGACTGACCAAACGCTGGCAGATTTTACGTAGCAACGCAGACTTCAATACGGTGCATGCGTTTTCACACAGCTTGTACCCGTTGTTGAGATTCACAATAAATACCCTAAAAGCTCTCTTGGTCTACCCTAGTGGTAAAGCAGGCCTAGCATCTCGAGGCCAGGTGCACTGAGTTGATCTTAGGTTTTTACTTGCATGCCAATGGACGATCGAACGCTTGACCAGCTTGAGCTAAAGAGTTTTCTGGACTCGTTCGGTGACCGCCAAGTGCGGATCAATGAGCCCGTTCTGCTTATCTCACCAGAAAAAGTTTTCCCCTTGCTGGAAATCCAGTTCAGAGGTGTCTGGGAGGCGAGCCGCGAGAGACGACGAGGATTGCCTACTTACAAGACAATTCAAAAACTTTTGGTGCCAGGCGCAGCGAAAAATTCTCAGTCATCCTTCAACAAATTGACACGTAACATCCCTACGTCAAGGCGGGCAATTCAATTTCTGATCTCGGAGTTCGACCAAGGTTACTCCACGCCATCGCTCTGCTCCTGGCTGGGTATGCTTGAACTAAGCAACATGTCAGAACCGGCGCTGGACTATTGGCAAGAAGCATTTGTCGAGCTTTCTCAACTTGGGGGGCCGACCTTTCGTTCGCAGCCGACTGTGCTTGATCGATACAGAGCATACGACTCGGCGGAAATAACTGAAAAACTCGGGTGTCCAATCAGTCGCGAGCGTCTCCCCCGGTTACTTAGCGAGATGAGGTCAGAGGCTGATATAGATTGCTGTCCGCAACTTAAGCCAGTCTTGGGCGCAGATGCATTTTCCGTATTGTTGAGATTGGCCGCTTGGCTGATGGCGGATTGGCAGGTAACCCATTGGGAGCTTCAAGAGCGCGAGGGCACTCAGAACGTGATTCATGCGGGCTGGGCGATTCCACGATTCTGTTCTGCTTCGGGCACTTGGTCATGCCCGATGGAAGAGGCACTTTCAAAGCTTGCGAAGCTTGCAGGTTGGAAAGGAAAACCGAACCCCGTCACCTACCTTGGGAAGTTATGGGCAGCAATTGACAACAAGCCGGAAAGCTCCCGTATCCGCCTTCTACGAAACTGGGTTCAATTGCGCCCAGGGCGACCGTCGTTCGAAATGCTCACTGGACTCATAAGTACCTGTATGAAAAGTCAACTTGACGATGCTAGTGTCCCGACTGAAGAGAGGGAATTACACTACTGGCTAGACGCATGCATTTTTCGATTCGCCGAGACGTTGTCGCGTCTGCTTCGAGATTTGCACAAAGAAGGATGTTCGTCGGACCTAATAAGCTCGCTGATGGGGGTCTACGAAACCGAATACCGAACGGCACGCGGCTTGCTTGGAAAGCCCCTTGCGGACTGAATGTGGGTGCCTGACGGGCACCCACACTGATGGCTTTCAGATTTTATCTTCCCAGTCTTCGGGGCGCTCATCGTAACCGCGAGACTCCCAATAGGCGTCGTTGTTAGGGTTCAACTGATCGGAATGATTATCTTGATCGCTTTTCTGGCTCATGGCTGATTCCTTTAAGGTTATGCATGCATGACATTGCGTGCATGCTCAGTATCTAAAAGCCGCAATATCCAAAATAGGGAATTGAAATGGAAATTTGTCGTGCTTACGGATTGCTTACTGTGATTGATTCCGGTGTTGCTCAACTGCCGGACGCACAGCGCAACGCTTCTGCATTTTTTTGCTGAAGCATGCATCTAGCCGTTTGGTAACACTGGGCAACTCTAGTTTTTAACGCGACGTTGAGGTCCGCTATTGGCCGGATAGCGACGGTCTGGCTCAGACCGCCGCAGTGTAGGTCAAACCTCTGTTTGCTCTGCCATTTCCAGAGCATCATCGACCTCGATGCCCAAGTACTTGACAGTGCTTTCGAGTTTCGTATGACCAAGCAGGAGTTGGACAGCTCTCAGATTCTTCGTCCTGCGATAGATCAACGATGCCTTGGTTCGCCGTAGTGTGTGAGTACCGTACATGGTTGGGTCAAGGCCTATGGCTGTCACCCACGCTTTGACTATTCGAGCGTACTGTCTGGTGGAAAGATGGTCTGAGTCGTGCAATCGGCTCGGAAACAAAAAGTCCTCGCTTCGGAGACGCGCCCGATGCATCCAAGCTTCCAATACCGTTCGGGTCTGCTCAGTGATTTCAAATTGCACTGGGTGATGGGTTTTTTGCTGCATCACGATGGCCCGTGACGACACATGCTCCCCATGGGCGATGTCTCGGACTCGCAGCTTGGTTAAGTCACAGGCACGCAGTTTACTGTCGATGGCCAAGTTGAAAAGCGCCAAATCACGTGTCTTCTCTGCGAGTTGGAGTCTGATCCGGATGGCCCAGATATCTCTGACTCGGAGCGGGGCTTCTGCCCGACAAGCTTTCCCTTGTTCCAAGGCTGATGGCGGGATCTAGTAGTGGCATTCATGGCTTGTCCTCCATGTTGATGGAGGACAAGGGTGAATTAGTCAGAACGAGCGGTGGTCGCAGTTCGACCCATAGCGGCAGATCATGGTGTCTACGAAACTAGGGGCGATTCATGTATGTGCTGCCCGATATGGCCGACTCAGCAGTTACGAGTCATTCCTCGCCATCTTGGTCATGACTGTATGGCAAAGAGAGTGACTTCCAACCTCTTGGAGAGAAAACCAACCTTTATCTATGTAGGCCACCAGTATTGATTTGAAGCCCGTATATCCGCCAAATGAATTCTTAGAATTGACGCTAACGCATGCGAATTTTTTGGGGATGACATCCATCTCTGCATACTTTGCAGAATCTGCATCTTTAAGAGCGCTACCGACAGATTTTACCAACTGGACCCGCTCGCTCTGACTTGCTTTTCGCACGCTAATAGCGGGTAGAGCTTTTACGGGCTTTGGTTCTGCTTTGCTGGCTGCTGGCGGCTCAGCACTTCGTTTTATGGCAGGGCTGGACTTTTGGATCTCAGGCTCAGCGCTTGGAGGCATCGAAACCTGCAGGGGAATGCTTGGCGTGGCTCTTGCCACCTTTGGCCCCTCAGTGACCGGGATAACTGAAAGCGGCTTGATGGCCGTGAATGAATAGCCAGCTTGCTTGCAGGCTGACTGCGCAGATTCAGCAAGTTGAGGGACAATTTCCTGCAAAGCCTTAATCTTGTCATTCGCGAACTTGAGGTCGGAATTTGCCTTCATATCGGCCACTTTCGGCATAACATCGCTATTTAGATGTCTATTCAGGGCTGACGAACCCACTTCCCTTGAAACCACTTCCACATACCCAGCAGAAGGATGGGTTTTCATGCGGTTTTCAAGAGCCGATTGCATCGAAGCCGGCACCGGACCAGTGCGAAGGTCACGTTCAACGCGCTGTGTCAGCATGGTGTCAGAGAGAATAAACACCACTAAATCAGCGCCACACTCTATCATTTTAGGGTAACGAGGGTCGCTGGCAGGAGTACTTCCTCGTGATGCGCAGCCCATTAGAGCAGCAAGAAAGAAGGCAACAGCCACAATTTTGTTATGCATACAGTCTACTTATCTGAATTTTTATTGGGATATTTCTATTATGCCCCAAGCTGACGGCACTGAATCGCCACGGCTTCCGTAGAGATCTTGAAGCCTCAAAAGGAGGTAAGCTCAAGAAAGGTTTGATCAGTCCGTTTTTGGCCGTTCTCTGCCGATCATGATTACAAAGCGTGCTGGTAAAATCCGATGCAATCGGTGGTCAGAACGAATGCAAATGACTGGTCAAGTTGGGGGAATTTCGCACGGAGGCTCCCAGAAAGCATTCGCCTGCCTGATCGAATCGATTCGCTCCCGTTTTCCATTGCGCAATCAGTCGGGTGAGAAACCTGAATCCGCCTGTAGCCGCCTCCGCTTCCAACACCAGGACCTGGGGTGCAAGCGCCGAGATCTTACGCATTGTCAGGTCATCCATGGTCATGATCACTGGCTATCCCTTGTGTTTTCCAAAGCGACACCGTTTGTCGCACATGCTCGGCAACCTGGCGTCACTCGAAAGCCGCAGGATTCTGCCGGAAGATGTGAGCCTCTTTCCTTCACGGTACAAAAGCCAGGTCATTTACCTGAGCCAGGACGCTAAAGTATTCAAAGAATTCATGCTCGACGAAGGCGGCTGGCAGCACATTTGTGCTAACAAACAGGGGATCTTGAGCGTTTACTCCCCCGACTCTCATGAGACGTTCCTGAAGGTCGGTCAGTTTGTTTGCCAGCCGAAAGGGTGATCCATTCGGGGGATCGTAGATGCCCGTTGGTTCGGCCAAGGCTTTTTACTCTACGTTGGATTTGAGAATCAAACACCGCTCGGCAGCGCCTGTTTAAGCGGCCTACAGGTTACTTCGTGAAAGCCACAACGCCTTGCGCCGTTGCCTACAGGTACGCCAGAATCCGCCGGCTTGTGCGCCTTGGGGGTGGTCGGTAACTTGGTTCGGGTCACTGATTGTCAGTGATCGGGTTTAGTAGCCCGTGGTTACCCAGGGTGTATAGCCCATCAAATAGTCAGGTACCCATCCCTGCACTTTATGGTGGCTGTGTGCAGGGCGCCCTCGGGCGCGCCGGCTCCCTGGGTCCCCGGTCTACTAACCTGCGCACAGCTACCACCCTTCTTATTAGTAGAGAGGCGGTGGTAGCTCACTAACAGGACCCAAATCCATGTTCAAGGTTACTCCAAATCCGCCGGACTCCGACCCGGCCTCCCTACACGAAACCGCCGAATGCGCCTTCGATCCAGGCCCCAGCATCATGGCCACCCCGCGCACACCCAGTACGATGTTCATCGTCAACCCCGAACTCAGTACCGAAACCTTGTTGGTGCATGCCTGCGAGTCGCTGGCGTCGGCCAATGTCATGGCCAACGATCTGGTGGATCATTTGCAGGGGACAAGTCGCAATGCGCTGTTGGGGATTGCGCAGGTGATCATGCTGGGGGAACTGGCGGTGAATCGGGCGCTGGATCGGCTTGATCCGCCCTGACCACAATCTCCGGATCACTGATAGACCTGTGGGAGCGAGCTTGCTCGCGATGGCGGTGCATCAGACACATAGATGTTGAATGTACGACCGCTATCGCGAGCAAGCTCGCTCCCACAGGGGTTGTGCTTAACTGATCGACCTCAGGGCAATTCCCACAAATCAGCCCAGGCTTTCGCTGATCTGCGTCGCCAGCTGCACCAGCATCCCCGGCACTTCCTGGACCATTTCGCCCATGCGCGCAAAGTCGTGGGTCATGCCGGCTTTTACCTCCAGCACCACGGGTTGCCCCGCCGCGCGCAGTTTCTCGGCCCAGGCCAGGCCTTCATCGAGCAACGGATCGTACTCGGCCAGCCACAGCACCGTCGGCGTCAGCCGTTGCACGCACTCGGCGTACAGCGGCGAAAAACGCCAGTCGGCACGATCCGCTTCACTGCGTTGGTATTGCTGGTAGAACCATTCCAGCGTGGTGGCTTCCAGCAGATAGCCTTCGGCGAATCGCTCGAGGGACGGGCGTTTTTTTACCGCGTCGATCACCGGGTACAGCAACACTTGCAGGCGCGGCACCAGCGGCCACCCCAGCGGGTCCTGGGCCATGGCGATGCACAGCGACGCCACCAAGCTGCCGCCGACGCTGTCCCCTGCCAGCGCTATGCGCCTCGCGTCCAGCCCCAAGGCTTGAGCACCGGTAATAGCCAGCCAGCGCGTCACGTCTTCGGCATCGTTGTAAGCGGTGGGGAAACGGTGTTCCGGCGCCAGCCGATAGTCCGCCGACAACACGGCAAACTCCCCTGCCAGCGCCAGACGCCGGCACAGGGTGTCGTGGGAATCGAGGCTGCCCACCACGTAGCCGCCGCCATGGAAGTACAACAACACCGGGCGCGGCTCGTTGTGCGGTTGCGGTTTGGCGTACAGCCGCGCGTTGAGCACATGCCCGTCCCGCGCCGGAAGGCTGACCGCCGTCACCGTCAATGCACCCGTCGGGGTGGCATCGAGCAACTGCGACGTCTGTTCGAATTGTTGTCGGGCTTCGCCAGGCGTCAGCTCGTGCATGGGTTGGCTTTTGCCGCTGAGGCGGCCGAACTCGGCCAGTTCCAGAAAACCTTCGATGTCCGGGTGCAGTGCCATGGACGGTAGTCTCCAAAAAATAAACAGGCTTGCCCTGGTAAACGAACCGGGAGGGTCGTTCATTAGGGCTCAATGAAGACCCTGCCAAGCCGAACGAAAAACCTGTGGCGAAAGCTTGCTTGTGGCGAGGGAGCTTGCTCCCGCTGGGTCGCGAAGCGGCCCCAAAACCTGTGATCGCGGTTAGCCAGACATACCGCGTTGTTCGGGTTTGCGACTGCTTCGCAGCCGAGCGGGAGCAAGCTCCCTCGCCACAGGCAAGTCCCCTCACCACAGGGAAGCCCCTAGCCACAAATTATCAGCTTAGATCTGCGGCACCACCTCCCGGCCAAGCAGCGCCACCACGGCATCCAGGCACTCATCCTGCTGCAGGATATCGAAGTGCCCGGCCTTAACTGTTTGCACCTGGCGCAGCCGCGGTTGCTGGCGTTCGAGCGTGGCGCGTTCGGCCGTCGGGTTGCCATCGGCCCACCAGCAATGCAGCCCGGCTTGCGGAGTCGGCAGGGTGTCGAGCTGCCGCGACAGCGCCTTCAATCGCGTGCTGACCATGAACGTCTGGGCCAGTTCATCGGCACCGAGCAGCGCGTAACCGCTGGCCTGATCGCTTTGGCTGTCGATCACCGCGCGAATGATCCGCGCCACGGCATCGTGGTCCCCCGCCGACTCGGTACTCAATGCCCGGGCGATCACCTCGCCATCCATGCCCAAGGTCGCGCCGAGGAACCCGGCCAGATCCACACGCCACTCATCCGCACTGGCAACGGTATTGGCCTGGGTCGGTACAAAGCTGTCCACCAGACCGACGAACGCCACGCGCTGGCCCTGCTGTTCGAACAGCTCACTCACCAGCAACGCCAACGCCCCGCCCAGCGACCAGCCCAGCACGTGGTACGGCCCCTGGGGTTGTCTGGCGCGGATCGCCTCGACGTAGTCGGTGGCCATCTGCGAAAGCGAGGTGTCGTGCCACTGCCGGTCGAGCAGCATCCGGCATTGCACGCCGTAC
>RCUP01001877.1_pt1 | contig 12030 bp, 7 predicted proteins | sample 2166341 | NCBI WGS metagenome assembly RCUP01 (sample SAMN09932325, study PRJNA488358) | compost metagenome | isolation source: compost soil in succinonitrile-enriched | place: Germany: Experimental Botanical Garden | reverse complement strand
GGATCGTGTCTGCGGGGATGGTCAGGGCAGTGACTGCCGCATCCGGTGAGCAGACTGCGTCGACGCTTTGGAGCGAGCCGCGCTCGCCCTTAAGGCTCAATGTCGAGATATTGAGCGTGACGGTGACGTTTTCTAGCGTGTCGTTGACCAGCGAGAAGCGGATTTCGCTTCCGTCCTCGGACGGGATTGCGGCGACGGCGACCGGCTGGAAGAAACGGCGTGCCATATAATGCAGCACTTTCCAGCCGCCGCCGTAATCGAGACTTGCCCAGGAGGCGACCGGCCAGGTGTCGTTGAGCTGCCAGTAGAGAGCGCCCATGCAATGGGGTTTGAGCGAGCGCCAGTAATCGACCGCCGTTTTGATCGCGACGCCCTGCTGGACCTGGCTCAGATAGACGAAATTGGCAAAATCCTTCGGAAAGCGGAAATTGCGGAACATGGTGGCGGCGATGCGCTCATTGCCGCCGACATTACGCTGGTGATGCTCCATCACCGGAGAGGCGATGTTGAGGTCCTTCGCTTCCGCGTAGGTATGGATCACCGGCAGGGACGTATAGGACTGGAAGCCGAATTCGGAGCAGAAGCGCGGCTTGACATCGCGATAGTGTTCGAACGGCTTGTTTTCGTGCCAGACCGACCAGAAATGCATGTCGCCGGAACCATCTGCATGCCAGGCATCGCCATAATCGAGGTAACCGGAGGCTGGGCTCGACGGCCACCAGATCGCCTGTGGCACTGCCTTTTTCATCGCCCGCTCGATGGTGTGGTTGAGGCGATCGTAGGAGACGAGATAGCGGTCGCGATTATTGCGGGTCTCCTCGTACCAGAGAAGCGCGCCGACGAGTTCGTTATCGCCGCACCAGAGGACGATAGAGGGATGGGAGATCAGGCGTTTGGTCTGGTACTCGACCTCTTGTTCGACATTTTCGAGAAAATCCGGCGTCGAGGGATAGATGTTGCAGGCGAATTGAAAATCCTGCCAGACCATAAGGCCGAGCCGGTCGCAGGTGTCGTAAAATTGCTCGTCCTCGTAAAAACCGCCGCCCCAGATGCGGATCATGTTCATGTTGGCGTCGACGGCGGACTGCAGCAGGTCTTGCGTCTTCTCCGGGCTGGTGAGCGAGAAGAGCGCGTCGGCGGGAATCCAGTTGGCGCCTCGGCAAAAAATTTCATGACCGTTGATGCGGAAGGCAAAACGGCTGCCGGCCTCGTCCTTGTCGGTCAAGAGTTCGACGATGCGCAGGCCGATCTGTCTGGTGATCGTTTCGCTCGGCGTGTCAACGATCAGGGAATAGAGCGCCTGTTCACCGCTGCCGGCCGGCCACCAGAGTTTGGGATTTTCGACATGGAAGACGTGGGTGATGCTGTTTTCGCCTGGACGCATGCCGCAATCGAGACGAAGGCGTTCTTCGCCGAATTGCAGATGGATAGGGATGACGCCTTGGCTATCGGCGTGGAAGGATACGGTGACGTGGAGATCGACGGAGCCATCATTGTGATGTCTCTGCTCGGTGACGACATATTCGATGCGGGCGATATCCAGGCGTTTCAGGGAGATTTCGCCGTAGAGGCCGAGCGGTGCGATCGCGAGGTTCCAGTCCCAGCCGAAATGGCATTGCGGCTTGCGCAGCATATTGCCATCGGGGATCGGGCAGTTTTTCGAAAACGGCAGATAGAAAGGTTGTCTGGCCTGACGCTCCGCGCCTGCTTTTATGCTGGAATGGAAGAGGATGCGAATGATGTTTTCGCCGGGCTTGATGGCCTGCGAGACATCTGGGCGGTAGCGGCGGAAGCAGTTGTCGGCCGACAGAACCGGCACGTCGTTGACGAAGACGATCGCCACGGTATCGAGAGAGGTGATGTCGAGATACCAGGAACCGTCGGGGTCATCGATGACGAAGGTTCTTTCGATCTGCCAATCCTGATGGGCGACCCATTGGACGTCGTTTTCGTTGCGGCCGACATAGGGGTCCGCGATGATGCCGACGGTTTTCAGCGCAGTGTGAACGTCACCGGGGATGGATATGGTGGCGGCGTGGGTGCTGTCGGGGGATGTGAGGCGCCATTGGCCGGTGAGCGGGATGATGGTCATTGGTGCCTCCCTGGGAGACTACCAGTTGCGGCAGCGAGCCCCCCTCTGGCCTGCCGGCCATCTCCCCCAAAAGGGGGGAGATCAGCTAGGTTCGCTGAACTGCCCCAAGCTTCATCGAGATGCACCTGAGCGATATTAAAAAACATCCTGAGATGGCCCTGCAAGAATATAGGAGCGGTCCTTGGCAAAGGTCGATACACTTGTGATTTCCCCCCTTGTGGGGGAGATGGCCGGCAGGCCAGAGGGGGGTGGAACGAGGGACGCAGGACGGCCATCAGATCCGTTCCTCCGTTTCCGCATCAAAGAGCGAGGCCATGGTCATGTCGAAGCCGAGGCGGACTTTTGCGCCGACAGCGTAACGGCGGGCGCCGCCGATGCGGACGGAGATCGTGTGGCCGGCGAGTTTCAGCCAGATCAGGTTGTCGGCGCCCATCGGCTCCTCGATATCGACGATTGCGTCATGGGCTTCCTCGCCCGCCAGATCGCCGTCGACCTTGATATGTTCGGGGCGGACACCGAGCACGACCCTGCGGCCGGGCGTGAGCGTTTCTGTTGCCTCGTAGCCGGCGAGCGAAAAGCTGGTGCCGTGGGTTCTGAACACCGTACGGCCGCCCTCGTCCGCCAGTTCGCCGGTCAGAAAGTTCATCGAGGGCGAACCGATGAAGCCGGCGACGAACTTGTTCGTCGGGCGGTTATAGATGGTGATCGGGTCGTCGAGCTGCTGGATGACGCCGCTTTTCATGATGGCGATGCGGTCTGCCAGCGTCAGAGCCTCGATCTGGTCGTGGGTGACGTAGATCATCGTGTTTTTCAGCGACTGGTGCAGGCGCTTGATTTCGACGCGCAGTTCAGAGCGCAGTTTCGCATCGAGGTTGGAGAGCGGTTCGTCGAACAGGAAGACATCGACATCGCGGACAAGCGCGCGGCCGATCGCGACGCGCTGGCGCTGGCCGCCGGAGAGCGCTGCGGGCTTGCGCTGCAGTAGCGGTTCGATCTGAAGGATGTTCGAGGCGCGGGCGATGCGTTTGGCGATCTCGTCCTTCGGCATGCCGGCGACGCGGAGCCCGAAGGACAGGTTCTTTTCGACCGTCATCTGCGGATAAAGCGCATAGGACTGAAAGACCATGCCGATGCCGCGGTCCTTGGGTTCTTCCCAGGTGACGTTGCGATCCTTGATGAAGATCTGGCCGTCGGTCGGCTCCAGCAGGCCGGCGATGCAGTTGAGCAATGTCGACTTGCCGCAGCCGGAAGAGCCGAGCAGGACGAGGAATTCGCCGTCCTTGATGTCGAGATCGAGGTTCTGGAGGACGGTTACCGCGCCGAAGGACAGAGACAGGTCACGGATGGAAACGGAATTGGAGAGGTCGGTCATCAAGGCTTACCCCTTTACTGCGCCGGCGGCGATGCCGCGAACGAACAGCCGGCCGGAAACGAAATAGACGATGAGCGGAACAGCGCCGGTGAGCAGCGTTGCTGCCATGTTGACGTTGTATTCCTTCACCCCCTGGACGGAGTTGACGATGTTGTTGAGCTGGACGGTCATCGGGTAGGTATCCGGCCGCGTGAAGACGACGCCGAAGAGAAAGTCGTTCCAGATGCCGGTGACCTGGATGATGATCGCGACGACGAAGATCGGCAGCGACATGGGCAGCATGATGCGGCCGTAGATCTGCCAGAAGCCTGCGCCATCGATGCGCGCGGCCTTGAACAGTTCCTCCGGCAGGCCGGCGAAATAGTTGCGGAAGAGCAGCGTCAGGATCGGCATGCCGAAGATCGTATGGACGATGACGAGGCCGGTCAGCGAGCCGTAGATGCCGATTTCGCGCAGGATGATGACGAGCGGATAGATCATTACCTGATAGGGAATGAAGGCACCGATGATGAGCACGGAGAAGAAAAGTTCCGAACCCTTGAAGCGCCAGTTGGCAAGCGCATAACCGCTGACCGAGGCGACCGCGATCGAGACGATAACCGAGGGCACGAGAATGCGCACCGAGTTCCAGAAGCCGCGGGAAAGACCGTCGCAGTTGAGGCCGGTGCAGGCCTCAGCCCAGGCCTTCACCCAGGGCTCAAAGGTGATTTCCATCGGCGGCGAGAAGATGTTGCCGAGACGGACTTCCGGCATGCCCTTCAATGAGGTGACGACCATCACGTAGAGCGGCAGGAGGTAATAGAGCGCTGCCAGACCGAGGATGCCGTAGATCATGATATTGCGGCGAGAGAGTACCTTTTTCGGCTTCTTGCCGCGTGGTCCCGCTGCGATTTCGGTTCTGACGGCATCTATTGCGGCGCCGGTCGCGTTGAGAGTGGAGACGTTAGCCACGCTTCTTCCCTCCGAATTCGAGATAGGCCCAGGGGATGATGATGATGGCGACGGTGAGAAGCATCATGGTGGAGGCGGCAAAGCCCTGCCCCAGGTTCTGCGCCTGGAACATGTAGTCATAGACATATTTGGCAGGCACTTCCGACGCATTGCCGGGGCCTCCTGACGTCTGCGCCACGACCAGATCGTAAAGCTTGACGATGCCGCTGCCGATGAGCACGAGCGTGGTGATGAAGACCGGGCGCATCATCGGGATGACGACGAAAAGATAGGTCCGCCACATCGGGATGCCGTCGACGCGCGCCGCCTTCCAGATATCCTCGTCGATGCCGCGCAGGCCGGCAAGCATAAGGCACATGACGAGCCCTGTCCCCTGCCAGAGACCTGCGATCAGGATGCCGTAGATGACGATATCGGGATTGTAGAGCGGGTCGAAGGTGAAGCTTGTCCAGCCAAGCGAACGGACGATGCCCTGCACGCCGAATTCCGGATTGAGGATCCATTGCCAGACAAGGCCGGTGACGATGAAGGACAAGGCAAAGGGATAAAGGAAAATGGTGCGGAAGGCGCTTTCGAAGCGGATCTTCTGATCCATCAGCGCTGCCAGCACGAAGCCGACCACGAGCGAGAAGATCAGGGACAGGAGGCCGTAGATCAAGAGGTTCTGGATCGAGATGATCCAGCGGGACGAGGCCCAAAGGCGCTCATACTGGTCAAAACCGACAAAGCTTGCCCGCGGCAGAAGTCTGGAATTGGTGAAGGAATATATCACCGTCCAGATCGTGCCGCCGAAGAATACGACAGCGGCAACTAATATCATGGGGGTGAGCGCAATCTTGGAATTGAGATTGCGGAAGAGCTGATTAGGCCGGCCGGACGATTTCGGCAGCGGTCTGGATGGTGTAGCGGACGGCACGGTACGAGACATTATTCCTCCTCGATCGGCGCGCTCAAGGCGCAGCCTTTCCTTCCGGCCCCGCCCCTCTTGCGAAAGGGCGAGGCCAGTGCGGTTCAGGATCGTGATGGAGTGATCAGTCCGCCGAGCCGATGATGGAGGCGAAGCGTTCCTGCGCCTGTTTCGGCGTGATCGACGCATTGGCGAAGAATTCGGACATCAGGTCCTCCTTCTGCTTCTGCGTATCGGCCGAAACGAGCTGGTCGGTACTGGTTGCCGTGCTGCCCTTCGAGATGATCTCGATGCCCTTCTTCATGCAGTCGTTTGCAGCAAGATCGACGTCACTCCGGATCGGCACGGAGCCCTTCTTGAGGTTGAAGGCGACCTGCACCTTGGGATCGACGATGGTTTCCGCCAGCACTTCCTGCGCCTTGGACTTTGCCTCGTCCTTCAGAACCGGGAAGTAGATGGCGTCACCACCGGTGGTCAGGGTCTGATTGAGACCAAGGCCCGGGAGGCAGGTATAGTCCTTGCCGGCAACCTTTCCGGCCTGCTGGAACTCGCCCTGCGCCCAGTCACCCATGATCTGGCCTCCGGCCTTGCCGGTGATGACCAGATTGGTGGCCTGGTTCCAGTCCTGCACGTTGGAGCCCTTGGCAAGCTTGCGGGCATCGTCGGCCGCCGCAAAAATCTTTGCCATTTCAGGACCGGCCGCGGTTTCCTCGTCCTTTTCCTTGTAGACCTTGTTGTAGAGGTCCGTGCCGCCCAGCGCGATTACCAGCGTGTCGAACAGGCCGTTGACCTGGAAGGCGGAACCGCCCACGGCGAGCGGTTGAAGACCGGCTTCCCGCAGCTTGGGGCCGGCTGCGACGAACTCGTTCCAGTCTTTCGGGACCGGTACGCCCGCCTTTTCGAAGGCCGCATTGGAAAGCCACAACCATTGCCAGGAATGGATGTTGACCGGGGCGCAGTAGATCTTGCCCTCAAAGGTGCAGCTGTCGAGCAGGCTCGCGGGTTTGATGATATCCTTCCATTTGCCCTTTTCGGCGACGTCGCTCAGGTCGCGCATCAGGCCGGACATGACCAGTTCTTCGGCCTGGCGTCCGTGGTTGAACTGGGTGGCGCCCATCGGGTCACCACCGGTGATACGGCTGATCATGATCGGGCGCGCCGTGCTGCCTGAACCGGCAATTGCACCATCGACCCATTTATTGCCGGTTGCATCGAATGCGGTCGCCAGCTCTTTCACGGCTGCCGCCTCGCCTCCCGATGTCCACCAATGCGTGACTTCCAGATCGGCGGCCATAGCTGCACAAGGCAGCGCCGCGGTGGCAGCCAGAACGGCTGCAAATGCACGGATACGCATGAGTCTCCTCCCTCACTGAAACGTTGCAGTAAAAAGCTAGGGCAAAGCCAGAGGGGTGGCAAGCCTGCTTCTCCAAATTATTGCATGACCCATCACAATAACAACTTATAAGGGCATTAAATTCAGAATTATCAGGTATATAATTCCATGAAATGCCGCCATTAGATCGATCCAAGGCGATTTTATTTCGCATATGCACAAAATCGATGTGCAATTGCGTAATGCCAACACATGGTTGCGGATCGAAATGTTTTCATCGGAGACGGGTTGAAAATTACCTGTAACGTTTCAGTTTTTTCTGTAATAACCGGACTGCGTCATTCAAAAGCCAATGGCGGCAATCGATGCGAGCAGCAAGATGGACGAGATCAGAAAAACATCCACGAGCAGCGCGGCGGCTAACGAACGCCCTACCCTCAAGACGATCGCCTTCATGACGGGTCTTGGGATCACGACCGTATCGCGCGCGCTGAAAGATGCGCCGGATATTGGGTCCGAGACCAAGGAGCGCGTACGACTGGTGGCGCGCCAGCTCGGCTACCAGCCGAACCGGGCGGGTGTGCGCCTGCGGACCGGCAAGACCAACGTGATCGCGCTGGTGCTGAGCATCGAGCAGGAATTGATGGGCTTCACCAGCCAGATGGTGCAGGGAATTTCGGAAGTGCTGGGGGGAACCCAGTATCACCTTGTGGTGACGCCGCACTCCTTCGAGAAAGACCCGATGGTGCCGGTGCGCTACATTCTCGATACCGGATCGGCGGATGGGGTGATCATCTCGCGCATGGAACCGGAGGATCCGCGCGTGCGCCTGATGACGGAACGGAACCTGCCTTTCGTTACCCATGGGCGAACGGATATGGGCATTGTTCACCCATTCCACGACTTCGACAACGAGGCCTATGTCTATCAGGCGGTGCAACGCCTCGTGCAGCGTGGAAGACGGCGCATCGCGCTCCTGGCGCCGCTCAGCCGGTTTTCCTACCAGATACATAGCCGGATAGGTTTCGAGCACGGCCTGAACGATTTTCAGGTGACGGAAGTTTCGATGGGCCGGATGACCACGGAGACGCCACTCGAGGAAATCCGCGCCTATGCGGAGCGCCTGTGTCGCCTTACTGAGCCGCCGGACGGTATCATCTCGCTCAGCGGATCCGCATCGATCGCACTGGTTGCCGGAGCCGAGGCAGCCGGACGCCGGCTAGGCAAGGAGATCGATATTGTCTCGAAACAGTCGGCCGAATTCTTGAACTGGATCAGGCCGGAAATGCTGACCGTGACGGAAGACGTGCGTCACGCCGGCCGGGAACTGGCAAAGGCGGTACTGGCCCGTATCGACGGTGTAGCGCCCGAATTGCTGCAGAGTATCGATGGTCCGGTCTGGTCGCAGATGGGACCGAAGGATTAGGCAATACCTGCAAAAAAGCCCGGCACTTGGCCGGGCTTTTTCATCTAATTTATCAAGCGATCAGGCGAAATCGGCGAGGCCGCTGCCCCAGGGGCCGTGATGCTTGTCGACGCCATCGAGGCGGTCGAAACCGTGCGCGCCGAAGAAGTCGCGCTGGGCCTGGATGAGGTTGGCCGTGCCCCTGCCGCGACGGTAGGCGTCGAAGTAGGAAAGAGCTGAAGTGAGCGCCGGAGCCGGCAGACCGTTCAGCGCGGCATAGGAGACGATGCGGCGAAGCGCGCCGTCGGTTTCCTTGACCAGTTGCGAGAATGCCGGGGTGACGATGAGGTTTGCCACGTTCGGATCCTTGGTGAAGGCCGAGGTGATCTCATCGAGGAACTGCGAACGGATGATGCAGCCGGCGCGCCAGATCTTGGCGATCGTCGGCATAGGCAGGTTCCAGCCGAATTCCTTCGAGGCTTCCGCCATGACGGCAAAGCCCTGCGCATAAGCGCCGATCTTGGCGGCCAGAAGCGCGAGTTCCAGATCGGCGAGGAAGGCCATGCCATCCTTCGGACGATCGATCAGAGCCGGCTTGCCGAGGATCTTTTCGGCCGCCTGACGTTCGGAGCGGAGCGAGGAGATGACACGGCCGGCAACGGCAGCTTCGATCGCGGTCGCTGCGACGCCCATGTTCTGAGCCTCGATTACCGACCACTTGCCGGTGCCCTTCTGGCCAGCCGAGTCGACGATGACGTCGACCATCGGCTTGCCGGTGATCGGGTCGTTGGCCTTCAGCACCTTTTCCGAGATTTCCATGAGATAGGAATCAAGGCGGCCTTCGTTCCAGCGGCCGAAGACGCCGCCGATCTCGGGGGCGCTCATGCCCAGACCATCACGCAGGATGCCGTAGATTTCGGCGATCATCTGCATGTCGGCATATTCGATGCCGTTATGGATGGTCTTGACGAAGTGACCGGCGCCGTTCGGGCCGAGCCAGTCGACGCAGGGTTCGCCGTTGAACTTGGCCGAGATCGAGGTCAGAACCTTCTCGACGCGCTTCCAGCTTTCCTCGGTGCCGCCGACCATGATGGAGGGTCCGTGGCGCGCACCTTCTTCACCACCGGAAACGCCCATGCCGATGAAGGTCAGGTCGCTGCCTTCAAGGCTCTTGAAGCGGCGCATCGTATCGCGGAAGTTGGCATTGCCGGCATCGATCATGATATCGCCGGAAGACAGGTAGGGCTTCAGGAGATCCATCTGCTGGTCGACCGGGTCGCCAGCCTTGATCATGATGATGATCGGGCGCGGCGGGCGGATGGCCTTGATGAAATCTTCCATCGTTTCGCACGGAATGATCTGGCCCTGGAGGGCGCCTGCATCCGCGTAGAATTTCTTCGTGACTTCGGTAGTGCGGTTGAAAACCGCGATCTTGTTGCCTTTTTCAGCAATATTGAGGGCAAGGTTGGCGCCCATGACGCCGAGACCAATTAGGCCGATTTCTGCCTGTTCCACGGGAGGAGCCTCCGATTTTGTTGCGCCTTCTTTTGGCATTGGTGCGCCATGGGGGCAAGGGAGCGATTGTCTAAATCGGTGACATTCTGCATTTGTCTGCCCCCATAGCCTGCCCCTATAATTCGGGCCTGTCAGCCGGGGCGATCTTCGCCATCGTCGATGATGCGCCAGGCGGCACCGTCGAGATCGTCATACTGGCCGTTCTTCAACGACCAGAGGAAGGCCGCAAGCCCGAGGCCGCCTAGAAAGAGCGCGACCGGGATGAGGTAGATGAGCATGTTCATGCGGCGCGCATCTTTCCTTTTTCAGCCGTCTTCTCGGCCCCCACCTGTGCCGTCAGATCCTCGCTGCCGATCCGGTTCAGGCGCAACGCGTTGACGACGACGATGATCGAAGAGGTGGACATGGCGACGGCGGCGATTAGCGGCGTTGCATAGCCGGCAAGCGCGATCGGCACGGCGATGATGTTGTAACCGATGGCGAGCCCGAAATTCTGCCGGATCAGGCGGCTTGCGCGGCGCGAGATATCGATCGCCAGAGGCACGGCATTGAGGCTTTCATGCATGAAGACGAAATCTGCGGCCTTGCGGCCGATATCCGCCGCGGTAGCCGGCGCCATCGAGACATAGGCCGCGGCGAGCGCCGGCGCATCGTTGATACCATCGCCGACCATCAGCACGTTGCGGCCTTCACCGGCAAGCGAGGCGCAATAATCGGCCTTGCCCTTGGGCGAGACTTCCGCCTTCCAGCGCGCGATGCCGAGTTGAGCGGTCAGCGCCCTTACCGGCCCGGCGCGATCCCCCGAGACGAGGTCGACCGGCATGCCATCGGCTTCGAGCGTGCGGATGGCCGAGGCGGCGTCCTGACGAAGCGCATCCTCGAAACGGATGCATGTAACCTCGTGACCGTCGCGCGACAGCACGACTTCGAGATCGGCGTTTTCGCTACCGGCTGCATCACCGCAGGCGAAGCGGCGATTGCCGAGCCGGTATAGGCCTTCGGCACGGCGAGCCTCCAGCCCGCTTCCGGGGATTTCGATCACGTCGTCGAAGAGCGGGAACGGGCCGGATGCCGCGGCGCAGATCGCGCGCGACAGCGGATGGCGCGAATGGGCGGCGAGGCCGGCTGCTAGCGACAGGACCGGTCCCGGAATATCACTGCCATTGACGAGGCGCGGGCGGCCGAGCGTCAGGGTTCCGGTCTTGTCGAAGATGACGCTGTCGGCCTGGGCGAGCCGTTCCATGGCCGAGCCATCCTTGACCATGATGCCGTTCTTGAACAGGCGACCGGCCGCAACGACCTGGACGACCGGCACGGCCAGCCCAAGCGCGCAGGGGCAGGTAATGATCAGGACGGCGATGGCGATCAGCATGGCGCGCTTCCAGTCCCCGCCGGCAAGCCCCCAGGCGACGAAGGCGGTGAGCGCCAGAAGGTGGACGGCGGGCGAATAATATTGCGCGGCGCGGTCTGCGAGACGGCGATAACCGGCCTTGGCGCCTTCTGCCACTTCCATCAGCGAGATGACTTCGGCGAGGAAGGATTCTCGTGCCGTTGCGGTGACCTTGATGATGAGCGAGCCGGTGAGGCTGAGCGTGCCGGCATGGACGGCGGCACCGGCAGCGACTGCCTGCGGCACGCTTTCCCCGTTGACGATCGAGACGTCGAGATCGCTTGCGCCCCATTCGACGGTGCCATCGACCGGGATGCGTTCGCCGGCAGCAATCGCGACGCGATCTCCGGGCTTCACATCCTCGACGGGGCGGTATTCACGTGTGCCGTCGGCCAGGACGACCATGGCACCTCGCGGTGACAGGCGTGCAAGACCGCTGATCGCCGCCCTCGCCCGATCTCGCATGATATGGTCCAGCGTGCGACCAATCAGCAGGAAGAACAGAAGCGAGACGGTGGCATCGAACCAGGCATGTTCGCCGTGATGCATGGTCTCCCACAGCGACACCGCATAGGAGAGCGTGATCGCAAGGGCGATCGGCACATCCATATTGGTGCGGCCGCGTTTCAGCACGGTCCATGCGGAGGCGTAGAAGAACCGGCCGCCATAGATCAGCGCAGGTGCGGCGATGAAGGCGGAGATCCAGTGAAACATGTCACGCGTGGCATCATCGGCACCGGACCAGACGGAAACGGACAGAAGCATGATGTTGGCAGCGGCGAAACCGCAAAGGGCGACTGCGCGCACGAGATCACGCTGCAGCTTGTCGCCATCGTCGAGCGAGGCATCGAAGAGATAGGCGTCATAGCCGGTTGCTGCAGCGATCGAGCCGACGAAATCGGCGGGATCGACGGCCGATGCGTCGGGGTTCTGGCGCCAGACGATGGAGACGCGTTTGGTGGAAAGATTGACGCGGGCTTTTTCCACTGCGGGCATGACCTTCAGTGCATTTTCGATCGAGACGATGCAGGCGCCGCAATGGACGCCGGGTACGCTCAAATCAAC
>RCUP01001875.1_pt1 | contig 12046 bp, 8 predicted proteins | sample 2166341 | NCBI WGS metagenome assembly RCUP01 (sample SAMN09932325, study PRJNA488358) | compost metagenome | isolation source: compost soil in succinonitrile-enriched | place: Germany: Experimental Botanical Garden | reverse complement strand
CGTAGAATATGAAAACGTTTCCAGGAAATTGCTTTCGGTAAGCGGCCCGCCATCGTAAAAGCTTTTTCCATCCAAAGCTTCTTTCATTTCCTGTTTTTTCAGCTTAAACTGTTTGGTTTTTATGGAAGGATCTTTTGCTGTCCAGGTACCGGTAACACTGAAATCTTTCTTCGAAATGTTGAGAACAAACACACCGTCGTACGGATTATCCCCCGGCTCACTTAAAGTCAATTCAAAAGCATCTTTTTTCTGAACCACATCGCCGTTGATATTGCGTTGCAAGCCTTTGTGAATGTTGTAGCCGATTGCTTTTTCGCCATTCACGTATGTGAGAAAGATATTGATAAACCCATCTCCGAAATCTCCGGAATAAAGTCCGCGAAGTGTATCGAAATCATAATCCGGAAACCATTCTTCTGTTTTGATGGAGTCAGCCTGCGAATTTTCAGTCGTTGCAATTTGTTTTGATTCCGGATCAGATGAGCAGGAAGTCATTTGCAATAAGCCGATTATCCCGATACATAGCGCGTAAATCTTTTTCATGAGAGCAATAATTTCGTAGCTAAAATAACTTTTAAAATGAAATGCTAAAACTTAATAAAAACAAAAGTCGGAATTAATATTCCGACTTTTGTTAATCCGAGAGTGGCTTACAACTGGTTACCCTTCAATATAAAAACTTAAGGTAGCATATGATGGCATAAAAGGATCTACAAGAGATGAGCCATATCCACTTGTGATTTTATCTTGATCGATATATCCTACTGGCATTGCCGGACCTACATAGTTCACAGCTTTTCTGTAATAAATTTGATCTGATCCCGACATAAAGGAAGGGAAGCTAGCAAACGATCCTACGGGCATTTTGAAACATCTCACATCCAAGTTGTTTTGGTAAGTCATTGACTCACTAAAAAATTCTCCACTGGCATTTCTAAGAGTCCACTTACAATTGTTTGATCTTAAATAGCATAAACATCCGGGATTCCAATATCTGTAAGTACTATATATACTAACGATTGCAACCGTGCCTCCAATATCGAACTGATGAACATTACTCAAGCTGTAGAAGAAAACTGTTGATTTAGTTTGAGCTTTATCCTGAATTTTGAATTCATATCTTTTGCCTTTCTGGCGGTCAAAAGTGAAATTAGTCCAGTCAAAAAACACCCCTACAGAAGACATAGATTCTTCTTCTAGGATGGGATGTAAATCTTCCTTCTTAGAATCGGTTGAAGTTGCTTCTTCCAAGATAACTTTCATTTGCTCAAGTTTTGAAACATATTTATTTAAATATGCTTCATCATTTGAAGTTACTTTCAGGGTTACGAAACCATTTTTAGCTGATTCACCAGGGATTTTGATAGTTCTAGAAAATTGATCTTGGCGAACCTCAAGATTATGATTTTCTGTTTGTGGAATAGATCTATTTGCTTTGATTTTTTCTTTTTCACATGAAGATAATAACATGGTTGAAATTGCCAAACAGGCAATTCCCTTGATTAAAGGTGTTTTCATTTTGATTAAATTAGAATTGTTGATTTAAATATATACATTATAATCTTTAAATTGCTTTTAAAAATTCATGGTTTTATTTTGAAATTGATTTATCAGGGCAAATACATCTATGGTTTTAATAATAAATAAATCGAAACCATTCATCTCCGGATTACTCGCTCTGTGGATGACTCTTCAAAATACTTTTCTGTTTTTTCTAAATGAATGGCTTAGCTCGTAAATACCTTACTATCTGCTACCGTACCTTTGATACTGATTCAAACATCAAAAAAGGGCAGCCCATAAGCAGGCTGTCCTTTCAGTGTTTCATGACTTTGATGTAAAGCTGTAATTGTACTGAAAATCAACGGGAAAATTTGTTTTTAATGCCGGAAATTTATGGAATAATTACTTGTACAGTCCATAGAACGAATCCAATCTTATTAAGTAATTCCGATACCTGTTCTTATTTCAGTCGAAAGCACAAATAGTATACTTAAAAATTGTATTTTTGAACTTTCGAAGAAAATTTATGGAATACAACACCACGAGACCGAAGTTATTACTTCCGGAGTATGGTAGAAACGTACAAGAAATGATTTCTCATGCCATGGAAATTGCTGATCGTGAGGAGCGAAACAAAGCTTCACGTGCAATTATTGAGGTAATGGGACAATTGAATCCGCATTTACGCGATGTGGATGATTTCAAACATAAGCTATGGACCCATTTGTTCGTTATGTCTGATTTCAAATTGGATGTTGATTCTCCGTATGAGATTCCGAAACCGGAAACGCTTTCGAGTAAACCTGAACGAATGATCTATCCGAAAGGAAAAATCAAATTCGGGCATTACGGAAAATATACACAGGAAATTTTAAGAGATTCGAAGAATTTAACGGCTTCGGATGAACGTGAATTTTTGAAAATCACGATGGCTAATTTTATGAAAAAACAGTATTTGGCTTATAACAATGATGCTGTTGAAAATCATGTGATTGCAAATCAATTGAGAGACCTTTCCCAGGGAGAATTGATTCTTGAAAATCCGGATGAATTGATGAATACAAACCTGATTTTGAAATCGTTTGGAATTCAGCCAAATAAACGTCCGAAAAAGAATCAGAAAAATCAAAAGAATTTTAAAGGAAAAAATCAGAATCAAAACCAAAATCGTAATAAGAATTAAGTATGTCATCGTTTGAAATTTACGGGGGAAAGAAGCTAAAAGGCGAATTGACTGTTCAGGGCGCAAAAAATGAAGCTTTACAAGTTTTATGTGCTCCTTTACTGACTTCTGAGAAAGTTACTATTTCAAATATTCCGGATATCGTGGATGTAAACAAGTTGATTGACTTGTTGCAAACGATGGGAGTGAAGATCGAAAAAGTGGAGCGTGGAACATATGTTTTTCAAGCTAAAGAGATCGATCTGTCTTATCTGGAAACCGAAGATTTTAAAAAAAGAGCGGCATCGTTACGAGGTTCGATTATGATTGTGGGGCCATTATTGGCTCGTTTCGGAAAAGGTTTTATTCCGAAGCCGGGTGGAGATAAAATCGGACGAAGAAGACTCGATACGCACTTTGACGGATTTGCTCTGTTGGGAGCGAAATTCAACTACGATGCGGGCGAGCATTTCTATTCGATCGAAGCGAAAAAATTAAAAGGAACCTATATCCATTTGGATGAAGCTTCTGTAACCGGAACGGCAAACATTATCATGGCGGCTGTTTTGGCAGAAGGAACGACGACATTTTACAACGCTGCTTGCGAACCTTACATTCAGCAATTATGTAAAATGTTGAATTCGATGGGGGCGAAAATTTCCGGAATCAGCTCAAATTTATTGACAATCGAAGGCGTGAAGGAATTGGGTGGTTGCTATCACCGCATTCTTCCGGATATGATCGAGATCGGTAGTTTCATCGGTTTGGCGGCAATGACGCAATCCGAAATTACGATCAAAGATGTAAGCTGGGAAAACTTAGGTGTGATCCCGAATACATTCCGAAGGTTGGGAATCAAATTGGAGCGAAGAGGCGACGATATCTACATTCCTGCTCAGGATTCGTATGAAATAGATACATTTATCGATGGTTCGATTTTGACTATTTACGATGCACCGTGGCCGGGATTCACTCCGGATTTGTTGTCAATCATTTTGGTTGTGGCAACTCAGGCAAAAGGAAGCGTATTGATTCACCAAAAAATGTTTGAATCGCGTTTGTTCTTTACGGATAAACTGATCGATATGGGAGCACAGATTATTTTGTGTGATCCGCACAGAGCAACGGTAATCGGTTTGGGAAGACATCATCATTTAAGAGGAATTCAAATGACTTCTCCGGATATCCGTGCGGGAGTTTCCTTGTTAATCGCGGCACTTTCTGCGGAAGGAAAAAGTGTGATTCACAATATCGAACAAATTGACAGAGGATATCAGGATATTGATATGCGTTTGCGTAATTTGGGAGCTGATATTCGTCGTATAAATTAAAAGACTATGAAAAATTCAATAATCATTCTTTCGACATTACTGTTTGTTGGTGTCGCTTTGTCATCTTTCAAATCGGTTAAAAGCGCACCTGCTGTTGGTTCGAAAGCACCGGAAATTGCTTTGAAAGGAGTAGATGGGAAAGTTGTAAAACTGTCTTCTTTGAAAGGGAAAATGGTGTTGATTGATTTTTGGGCTTCCTGGTGTGGACCTTGTAGAAAGGAAAACCCGAATGTGGTTGAAGCTTACAACAAATACAAAAAGGTGAAATTCAAGAATGCGAAAGGATTTGAAGTGTTTTCAGTTTCACTTGACCGCGATGAGGCAAAGTGGAAAGAAGCGATTAAAGCTGACGGATTGATTTGGAAAAGCCATGTTTGGGACAAAGCAAACGACGCAGGAAAAGCATATGCAGTTCAATTCATTCCGAGCGGATTTTTGGTAGATGGTGAAGGAAAAATCGTTGCTTCCGGAGAATCTTTGAGAGGATTGGGATTGCACGTGGAATTGGATAAGTGTAAATAAGCGAAGGTTAGCACTAAAACGATTGATTCAGGCCTCAAAAAGACAAATAGACATGCATCTATTTGCCCAGTGATATCAAGGTGTTCGTGCTTTGAACTCGAAATAAAAATCCTTTCCAAAATCCAAAATCATTGGCTCAGCGTATGTAGTTAAAAACGATTGACCATGAAAAATTACGTGATTATTTTTACGCTGCTTTTTGGATTTTCTGCATGTTCACAGGAAACATCTAAATCCGACTCAACTTCTGTTAAAAAGAATGTCAAATACAACAAACTGACTGCTCAGGAGGAAAGCGTATTAATCGGCAAAAACACAGACCGCGCTTTTACGGGAGATTATTATCAAAAAACAGATAAGGGAATTTACGTTTGCAAACAATGCAACAATCCGTTGTATCGCTCGGATGATAAGTTTGAGTCACATTGCGGTTGGCCAAGTTTTGATGATGAGATCAAAGGTTCGGTAATCAAAGTTCCCGATGCAGATGGCATGCGTATAGAAATTATTTGTGCAAATTGTAAAGGACATTTGGGACATGTATTTACAGGTGAAGGTTTCACAGATAAAGATACCAGACATTGCGTCAATACGAGTTCGATTCAGTTTTATCCGTCAAAGGATGTGAGTAAAATCCCGAAAGTGATTAAATAAAATTCCAACGAGTTGCTGACGCTGATTAGCAACTCTTTTTTTTATGACTACTAATTTCTTGTAATTCACCTGAATTCGCGGAAGACAACTATTCAAACAACATGCATACTATTTCATTTGAAACGTTAAAAATAAAAATTTAACAGTGTTTATTGTTTAAATTCAAACAATATTTTATAATATAGGCCCCTAACAAGTAAAGCACTATTTATGAAAACACTGAAATTTTCGGCGACAGCCTTTCTATGCATTGGAAGCTGTTTGAGCACCTACGCTCAGGAATTGAGAAAAACAAGTTTGCCTAAAGGGGCATATTCTCCAACAAAAGAACTCCAACTTGAAAGTCAACAAAAGGTAAACAGGGTTTATCAAAAACTATCGGAAGTTTACGTTCTGGACTTCTCAGGTGCCAAAACAAAAACTATTTCAACTGAGATTGAACAAACTAGATCACAAACACTCAGCAAAGCATCTTACGTTGATTATTCCAATCGGAAAGCAATTGGAGATTTACTTTCCCTGCGTCCGGAAGCTTTAAGCGTAGAATTACCTTTCGAAAATCAAATTTTAGTACTTGATTTGGTACAGGCTTCTTTATTCGGAGATGATTTCTCTGTTCAATCAAACAACCCGGAGAAAGTCCAGGGAGTAAAGCTTGGATTGTATTACCAGGGAACCATTCGTGGCACAACCTCAATGGTCGGAGTGAGTTTCTTTGAAAATGAATTCAGTGTTTTGATTTCGCGCGATACTGAAGAAGATAAAACGATCGAATGCGGATTTGTTCGGACTGACGGCAATTCCAATGGAACGCATATTGTCTATTCAGATGACGATTTGACTCTGAATATTTCACACCCTTGTGGTGCTGAAAGCTTAGATCAGTATCACCAGGCTGTTGAACAACTTTCGAATCAGCATGGAATGTTGGAAGATATGGAGAAAGCGACCTATAAATGTGTAACCTATTTTTGGGAAACTTCTTACAACCTGTACACTTCGAAAGGAAGCTCGCAAGCAGTGACCAATTATATGACTTCCCTGTTCAATAACTTCCAGATTATCTATAATAATGAACAGATCGGGTCAAAATTGAATCAATTATACATTTGGACAACACAGGATTCGTATAACAATGATTTAAATACGTTTTCAGCGAATCGAAGTAATTTCGGAGCAAATCTGGCTACTTTATTTTCTACTACCGGCGGTGGTGGTGTAGCTTGGCTTGACCAGATTTGCGGAAGCAATCAGTATTATAAGCATGGATTCTGCGGTTCAATTGGAGGTACAGTTCCTGCAATTCCGAACTATAGCTGGGCGGTGAATGTATCTACACATGAGGTCGGACATAATTTGGGATCTCCTCATACGCATGCTTGTAGCTGGACAGGCGGAGCAATTGATGGTTGCGGCCCGGCGGCAGGTTACAGTGAAGGATGTAATGCTGCAATTCCTTCAAATGGAGGTACCATCATGAGTTATTGCCATTTGAACAGTGTGGGAATGAATTTCAGCTTGGGATTTGGACCTCAACCTGGAAATCTAATCAGAAGCAGAGTGAACAGTTGTATTACATTGACCTGTGATACGGATAGCGGACCAACATGTACAACCGCATTTGAACCGAATGAAACTCAGGCTACAGCTGCAGCGATTACCAGCGGAACAGCGGTTTCAGCTGCAATAGCAACAGCCGGAGATATCGATTATTTCAAGATAACCACTTCCGTTGTAAGTAATAATGTGTTCAATTTGGTCGGGCCTTCTGGTGTGGATTTTGATATGACGATTTACAATAGTGCTGGTACACAAATAGGTTCAGGAGCCACTGGTACAGCAACTGAGTCGGTTACACTAAACGGACAGGCAGCTGGAACTTATTACATTCAGATCTTTGGTTACAACAATGCAACAAGTTCAACGTGTTACTCTTTGACTGCTACTGCTACAGCAGTTAACAATTGTGCAACGGCTTACGAGCCAAATAACTCAAGTGCAGCTGCGGCAACTATTCCACTTGCAACTACCATATCGGCTGCAATTTCAACAAGTACAGACCCGGATTATTACAAAGTAACAACGACTTCTGTGGGAACGCACCAATTCAGTTTGGTCGGACCAAGCGGGGTAGACTATGATCTGTATGTTTATAACAGTGCGGGAACTCAGATCGGATCCGGAGTTGGAAGTACGGCAACGGAGAGTATTTCAATTACCAATTTAGCTGTTGGAACTTATACAATTCAGGTAATGGGATATAATGGAGCGAATAGCCCAACGTGCTATACCTTGAATGTTGCGAAGACATCTGCCAGTTTTATGGGTGACCAGTCTTCTGAGGCTACTTATACTGTTTATCCGAATCCAACAAAAGATAAATTGGCCATAAACTCGTCAAATCCAACTGAAAGAATGACTGTTCAGGTAATGGATATGAATGGTAAAGTACTTTCAACACACCAATTGTTGAACAATTCAACAATCGATGTTTCAAGTATCAGCACCGGGATTTATTTTGTGAGAATCATATCAGAAACAGAGAAGGTGACTCAAATGAAATTCATTAAGGAATAATTGAAGAGATCTACTAAAAATCAAAAGAGGCTGCCCATTTTGGGGCAGCCTCTTTTCGGTTAAACATCGGGTGTGTGGTGAATAGATCTTTAAAACTGACTGAGATCAAAGTATTTGACATCAGGAAAATGTGCATTAAAAAAACCGTAACCATTGGTAATGTTGGAAGGGTGGGAAATGGGTTCCATGTTTAACTGGTTTAAAATATTCCCTCCATTTGAACTCCTTATTTTTAGATAATTAAAATACTGTTCGTTGATATTTGAAAGGGTGACAACAATGCTGTCCTGAGAGGTGACACCTTGCAGTTTTACTTTATTGGAATAAGTTCCTGCAAATTCCTTATCACTTACCAAAAGGGTCTGTAATGTAATGTTTTTGCCATTTTCAAAGTAATTGAATCCGTCCATATTGCTATAAAGGCTGGTTTTTGCATAGAAATTAATCATGTACCAATTGGATTTGTCCGGAATATCATTGAAGGCAACGTTTACGAAAATGTTTGTATCTGCCGGTTGTTTGTCTATCTGTGGAAGACAGGTTGAAAAATTCGTTTTTTGAAGCATGACTGTTTTTGAAGTGACGACATGGTCTCCACTTGAAATAACAAGCTCATATTCCTGATTGTATTCATAAGCTTCGTTGTAACTCAGATAAATTCCGGGATTGATCTCTATAAAATCAAAGGTTTGATTGTTGAATTTGACCTGAACGGTTGCTCCCGATACCAATAAAGAAGAAACATCCTCCTCGCTGATACCTTCTAAAACAGAGAAGCTCTTACTGAGTGTAATAATCATGTATTGATCCGGAATAAGATGAGTGAAAACAACCAGTTTTTCCGGCGCAGATTCGACGTTTATTTTAAGAGGTTTGGGACGACAGCCCGCAAGTATCGTGATTGTTACTAAAGAAATCACGATGCAACTAAAGAATGATCTGAATTGATTCATGTTTTTTGATATTAAAATTTAAAGTTCCAGCCGATTGACGGAATAAATCCGAATAGTCCGGGTTGTTCGTACTGAACTTTACCCGTTTCAGGATCCTGGCTTATTTTAACCTGATATGGAGTAGCTCTATTGTAAACATTATAGGCTCCGAGGTGCCATTCAGAGCTGAGTCGTTTATTTTTTTTCTTTTGCTTGGATTTGATAATGAAATTAATGTCCAACCGATGTGAAAGAGACATCTTTACCGAATTGCGTTCAGCATAAATCGGAATGATCTCAACTTTTGTCAAACCGGCATTGGGTTGAACATACTGACCAATAATCGGAGTAAAACGAGCACCGGTTGACAGTTCGAAAATGCATGAAAAGCTTAATCGCTTATTGATCGTGTAGATCAATACATTGGTGAGATAGTGTCTGCGATCATATTTTGCCCAAAAAGCTTCCCCGTTGTTTAAACCATCAAATTTTCTTTTGGTCCAGGATAGTGTGTATCCGATCCAGCCGGTTAATTTTCCGGATTCTTTTCTAAGCAGAAACTCAATTCCGGTTCCCCAACCTTTTCCCTGTATCAGTAATTCTTCAAAGTTGTCATTGAGGATCAGCTGGCTTCCTTCTTTGTATTCGGTTAAGTGCTGCATGTATTTGTAATATCCTTCTATCACAAAAGAAGTATTCAGTTTGGGGAAATACATATTATAGGAAAGAGCAACCTGGTCTGATATCTGAGGTTTCACCTTTTGGGATATTGGATACCACAAGTCCGTTGGAAGAGCAATAGAACTGCTGGATACTCTGTGCATGAATTGGTACATTCTGGAGAAAGATCCTTTAACGGATTGGTATTCGCTGATAACGTATGTTGCGTTAAATCTTGGAGACAAGCCGGCGTACGTTTTTTGACTGGAAAAACTCATGGGTATAGATATCCCACCTTGTATCTTCCAGCGATTATTTATGTCGTACTTCACGTCGGCATACGCATTTGTTTCTACTGTTCTGATCAAGGCACCTTCTTTACTCTTCAGATATTCTGAAATTTCACCTGAAGTATTCACAATACTCGGCCTGAAATTATGATTAGTAGCCTGTATTCCGTAAAGGAATTTGGTCTTTGCATTTTTAAAATACTGAAAATCATACCGGACACCCAAATCCTTTATGGCACTTTTGATTAGCAATTCGTTGGCCTGTACATCAACAAAGCTTCCTTGAATGTTGTACTTAAACCGGGTATAAACAACAGAGAGGTATGAGAATAGTTTCGGTGTAAATACGTGCGTCCATCGAAGGGTTTGTGTAAAATTCCCCAGAGTAAAAGAGAAATTGAGGTTCATATCTGCAGCGGTATCACTCGCATTTTTATTCCGGAGTATGTCATTTCCATAATAACTGCTTGCAAACAACTGATCCTTTTTTCCGATAGTATAGTTGACTTTTCCGTTCAGATCATAAAAAAAGAATGGAATGTTTATACCGGTTAATTTCAATAGCTGATCGATGTATGACCTTCGGCCGGAGATCATGAAAGACATTTTATCTTTTATAATAGGACCCTCGAGTGTTAATCTGGAGGAAAGCATTCCGATACCGCCTGCTCCGTGAAATTTCTTTTTATCGCCGTCCATTACCCGGATATCCGTTATCGAAGATAATCGACCACTGTAATTTGCAGGGAAACCACCTTTATAGATTGACATTTCCTTTATGACATCCGGATTGAAAACTGAAAAGAATCCGAAGAGGTGACCGGGGTTGTAAACAGTTGCTTCATCCACAATGATCAGATTTTGATCACCATCACCTCCGCGAACAAAAAAGTTCGTTCCACCTTCAGCCCCGCGATTTATTCCGGGCATTAATTGTGCAACTTTCAATACATCGGTTTCACCACCCATTGCCGGCAGCATTTTTGCTTCACTGATTGAAATCTTAACGAGTGAAACTTCAGTATTAGTAATGTTATCAAGTCCGTTTGACTTTGGTTTTGCCAGAATCACTACTTCCTGAAGTTCTTCTTTTGGTATAAGTTCCTCTACCAGGAAATTGATGGTGGCAGTCTGCATTCCGCTGATAGTATCTACCAATGTTTTTGTTTCTACAGAAGAAATTTTCACCAGATAATTTGGTCTGGCTTCCAATTCAATGGAAAAGAAACCATATTCGTTAGTAGTAATTTTACGGGAAACTTCCGGAAAAATCACATCTGCAAACAATACAGCTTCAAGGTTTTTGTTGAATTTGACATAGCCTGAAATAACTACTTTTTCCTGAGCAAATAGGTTTGACAGCAAAAGCAGGAATATGATCAAAGAGGTGTTTTTTTTCATTTGCAATATCGATTTAGCGGTGAAAGTAGAGACAAATCCTATAAATGAATAAAAATTAACATTTTGACATTTGTTTTGTTAAAAATAAAACTATTTATTTTTACAGATATAAACTGTTGTTTATCAGTGTTTTATTGTTTTGTGGTTTTGCTTTTGAGCAAGTATAGGATTCCAATATTTGCTAAATATTTAGTAAATAATAATGATTTAATTAAGCGTAACAATCTGAAAATGAAAGTGTTTTGTAAAATTAAATTTAGCACAATCAATTTTCTTTTTAATAGAATGGACTCTTGCTTTGCAGTATGACTTATGTGGGGATGAGGCACTGAATTCCATTACTTGAGCTTTAAATTAAAAGAGAGGTCTTCTATATTACAGCCAGGAATTTATAGATGCTATTTTATCAATTTCAAAGTATAAGGAAAACTTCTTGCCTTTATCGGGTAAGGGTAGTTTTAAACTTTGAAAATGAATGTATTCGAATCAATCTCTTCTATCCGGGAATCTTCAGGGTTTGCCCGATACGAATCAGATAAGATCTCAAATTGTTTGCTTTTTTGATTTTAGCCGGAGTAGTGTGGTATTTTTCAGCTATCTGTGACATCGTATCTCCCTGCTTTACAGTATATCGTTTATAACGTACAGCTGGAGCTACTTTTGCTGGCGTGCTAGCTAACACGAACATCATTTCAGCGTCTTTTTGCGCCACTTCGGCAACAGTTATCGTACTTCCGATTTGCGGATCGTAGTATTTATAGAAATGTTGCTGAATGTTTATCGCATTGGTCACAGAATCCAATTTTACTCCATGCCAATCATAACATTGTAAAACGTTGTCATTAAACTCCAATAGTTTAACCGGAATCATCGTTGAATGTAATCGGTGCATGCGCGGACATTGTTTTTGAACCGCAGATAATCCACCACCCGCAGAACCACGACTATCGACATGCATGTAACATCTTCCGTCTAAACTAGGGCCAATTACTGCTGTCCAATAAACGGTTAAGG
>RCUP01001873.1_pt1 | contig 12061 bp, 10 predicted proteins | sample 2166341 | NCBI WGS metagenome assembly RCUP01 (sample SAMN09932325, study PRJNA488358) | compost metagenome | isolation source: compost soil in succinonitrile-enriched | place: Germany: Experimental Botanical Garden | reverse complement strand
CCATGCCCAATCAGCAAGGCCAAGGGACATCCATGCCCCAGCTGCCACTTCCCGCTGAACATGGAAGAGCCAAAGAAATGAGCCTGAACGTGAATGTCGTCATGAAGGAGCCAAGCCTGTGATCGAACCCGCCCTGTTGCAGGTCAGGGGCCTGTGCAAGACCTATCAGAACCGCACCGGCCTGTTCCGGCGCCAGGCGGTGGAGGCCATCAAGCCCCTGTCGTTTGATCTCGGGGTGGGCCAGACCCTGGCCATCGTCGGAGAGGCGGGCTCGGGCAAGAGCACGCTGGCGCGGATCCTGGCCGGCATGATAGAGCCGAGCGGCGGCGAGATCGCCATCGAGGGGCAGCCCCTGATCCACGGTGACTATCAGACCCGCTGCAAGCTGCTGCGGATGATCTTCCAGGACCCCAATACTTCGCTCAACCGAAAAATTCGGGTCGGCCAGATCCTGGAGACGCCGCTGCGCCTCAACACGGCCCTGAGCGAGGAGGAGCGTAGGGAGAAGGTGATCCAGACCCTGCGCATGGTGGGCATGCTGGCGGATCACGCCCTCTTCTACCCACAGATGCTCTCCGCCGGTCAGCAGCAGCGGGTGGGGCTGGCGCGGGCGCTCATCCTCAACCCGAAAATCGTGGTCGCGGATGAGGCGCTCTCCACCCTGGACATCTCGGTGCGCTCCCAGATCATCAACCTGCTGCTGGAGATGCAGGAGACCATGGGGCTGAGCTATGTGCTGGTGGCCAACGATCTGGGCATCGTCAGCCACATCAGCGACGAGGTGCTGGTGATGCACGAGGGCCGGGTGGTGGAGCGCGGCAAGACCTTGCGGGTCTTCGCCGATCCCCAGCACGACGTGACCCGCCGCCTCATTCAGAACTACAACAACGAATACCGCCGCTGATCCCCAGCCGTTCCCCCTCCGGCCCATGGGCCGGGCATAAAAAAACCCGGCCTGATGTCACATCAGTCGCCGGGGGATTGCGCTCAAAAAAGTGATTGCGTCGCTCGTAGTAGGAACACCGAGATAGTAGGCAGCCCCTCTGGGCTCAACAACTGTCAGATCTGACAGGCAGGCCGCTATGGAACCTGAACTGCGGGTCCGGCGAGCAGATAAGCTCGGCTTCAATCCGGCCAAAATAGGCGACCCGCTCGCTGATATCCTCCCCGGCATATTGCTCGGCCAGTGCCAGATAGTCCTGGTAGTGGCGCGCCTCCGATCGCAGCAGGGAGACATAGAAGCGGCCCAGCTCCTCGTCAAGGTGAGGGGCAATCTTCGCAAAGCGCTCGCAGGAGCGCGCCTCTATGTAGGCGCCGATGATCATCTTGTCCACCACGGCCGCCGGCTCGTAGGTGCGCACGTGGGCCAGCAGGCTGCGGGCATAGCGGGAGGCGGTGACGGGCCCGTAGGGGATGCCGCGGGCCTGCATGATCTCCAGCACCTGCTCGAAGTGGTGCAGCTCCTCCTGAATGAGCCGCACCATGGGGAACAGCAGGGGATTACGTTCGAGCTCGGCGAACACGCTTCTGTCGGACTCGCCCATGGTGCGTTTGCCGAGGATCTCGGCCTTCTCGGGGATGGCATCCAGCTCACGGTAAAATTCGAGCTTGGGCAGCAGGTGGCGCTTCTCCTTGGGCAGGCAGTAGCGGCGCACCAGGCTGTGGGCCGTCAGGGCGGCCTTGTTCTCGCAGTTGGCGTGATCGATGAGCAGGGTCGGCAATTGGGCGGGATCCCGCGCCATCTCCACCCACTCATCCGGGGTCTCACAATGCAGAAATTGGCGCACGGGGGCTAGCAGGTCATCCATCTGAACTCTTGTACTCTCTGGTTGGTCTTGATTGGCATATATTGATGCGGCGGGCGAGGCCCGCGAAGGGGGCCCATGCTAACGGATCCCGCCCCGCCTGCCCAGCGCAGAGGCCGCTTCACTCCAGCAGGCGCTTGAGGGAATCGCGCCGGACCAGCTTGCCACTGAAAGAGGGCAGCGCCTCGGGCTCCCCCTCCTCCACCATGGCGATCAACCGATTGATGGTCTCCTGGATCATTTCGGTCACCGGCATCTTGACGCTGGCCAGCGACGGAATGACGTAGGGAGCCAGGGCGATGTCGTCGAACCCCACCACGGAGACCTGCTCCGGCACCGACACGCCGCACTCGTGCAACTGCTTGATGGCACCGATCGCCATGTCATCGTTGCTGGCGATCAGGGCACTGAAGCTCATCCCGCGCGCCAGCAGGGTCGAGACGGCGGCCGCGCCGCAGGCGGGCGTCCACTTGCCGGGGGCGATCAGCGCCTCTTGCACGGGAATGTCGTGCCGGGCCAGGGCCTCGCGGTAGCCGGCGAGACGCTCCATGCCGATGGGGGAATCCGCCGAGCCCGTGATGAAGGCGATGTCGCTGTGCCCCATCCCGACCAGCCTGTCCACCACGGCAGCGGCGGCAGCCTGCTGATCGGAGTAGACGCAGTGCGCCGGGTGGCGCCGCAGCCGCCGGTTGAGCACCATGATGGGCTGGGAGTGCTGCTCGATGAGCTCGTCCATCTCCTCGACGCTGAGAAAACGCGGGTAGATGATGACGCCGTCACAGCGGGAGTCGAGCAGGTACTGGATGGCCTGTCGCTCCTCCTCGGCGCTGTGCTTGCCGTCGGCCAGGATCAGCTGGCGGCCCCGATCTTCGGTCAGCCGCGCCGCGTGGGAGAGCAGCTCGCTGAAATAGACGCCGTGATAGAGGGTGTTGGTCACCACCAGGCCCAGAGTCTGGGTGTTTTTGGTGGCCAGCTGCCTGGCCAGCAGGTTGGGGCGATAGCCGCTCTCCTCTATGGCCTGGAACACCCGATCCCGGGTCTCCTGACTGGTATAGCCATTGCCCGACAGCACCCGGGAGACAGTCGCCTTCGACACCCCTGCCCGCTTCGCCACCTCCAGCATAGTCGTCATCATCTTCCCCTCTTCTCGACGGGCCGCAGTGTACTGCACGGGACCCGCTTGTGCTAACGAGAATGGGCGCAGGCCCCCCCTTTCAGTGATCCCATTCACGCTTCTGCACAATGGCGGTGCGACCGTCTTGTCTGTGAGCATGAAACTGAGCATGCCATGTGGAACCGGTTCCACAATGCAGTTTCATTCCCGTTCTTCCCGTCGTCAATGACGGGGTTCGACAGGCCTCATTTGGTAAAAAGGATACGACTAGATGTCAAAGAACTACGCGGCCCTGGCCGGCAAGGTCATCACGGCCCTCGGCGGAACCGGCAACATAATCGCCGTGACCCACTGCATGACGCGCCTGCGCTTCGTGCTGCAAGACCCCACCCTGGTGGACAGTCCAATGCTCAAGGCCACTGCCGGGGTACTTGGGGTGGTCAGCAGTGATAACCAGTGCCAGGTGATCATCGGCAACATGGTCTCCCACGCCTATCGCGAGGTGCTTGCCCAGTTGCCGGAAGGCGCACAGGGAGACGTGCCAGCGGTCAAGCCAGGTTTCAGCCTGCGCCGCATGGGCGCCGCCATTCTCGACGCCCTGATCGGCACCATGTCGCCGCTCATCCCGGCCATCATCGGCGGCTCCATGCTCAAGCTGCTGGCCATGGTGCTGGAGATGACCGGCGTGCTGGAGAAAGGCTCCTCGACCCTCACCATACTCACTGTGGCCGGTGACGGCGCCTTCTTCTTCCTGCCCCTGATGGTGGCCGCCTCCGCCGCCGTCAAGTTCAAGACCAATATGTCGCTCGCCATCGCCATCGCCGGCGTGCTGGTACACCCCAGCTTCATCGAGCTGATGGCCAGGGCCGCCGAGGGGGAGCAGGTGACCTTCGCCCTGATCCCGGTCACTGCGGTGAAATACACCTACACAGTGATCCCGGCCCTGGTGATGACCTGGTGCCTCTCCTACATAGAGCGCTGGGTCGATCGCATCACCCCGGCGGTGACCAAGAACTTCTTGAAGCCCATGCTGATAGTGCTGATTGCAGCGCCGCTCGCCATCCTGCTCATCGGTCCCATCGGCATCTGGATTGGCACCGCCATCTCGGGCCTGGTCTACACGGTCCACGACTACCTCGGCTGGTTGTCGGTGGCCATCATGGGCGCGCTCTGGCCCCTGCTGGTGATGACCGGCATGCACCGCGTCTTCACCCCGACCATCATCCAGACCATCGCCGAAACCGGCAAGGAAGGCATGGTGATGCCCTCCGAGATAGGCGCCAACCTCTCCCTCGGCGGCTCCTCCCTGGCCGTCGCCTGGCGCACCAAAAACCCCGAGCTGCGCCAGACTGCGCTGGCGGCGGCCGCCTCCGCCATCATGGCGGGGATCTCCGAACCCGCCCTCTACGGCGTCGCCCTGCGATTGAAGCGCCCCCTCATCGCCAGCCTCATCAGCGGTTTCATCTGCGGCGCCGTCGCGGGCATGGCCGGGCTCGCCAGCCACTCCATGGCGGCCCCCGGGCTCTTCACCAGCGTGCAGTTCTTCGATCCGGCCAACCCCATGAGCATCGCCTGGGTGTTCGCCGTGATGGCGCTCTCCGTGGTGCTCTCCTTCGTGCTGACCCTGGTGATGGGCTTTGAAGACATACCGGTGCAGGAGCAGGCTTCCCAGACGCCAGCCCGGGCCGACGCGGCCATGCCGGGCCAGCCGGCCGCCAGCCTGTGAATTCATATCATCCGACATGACAAGAGGTAACCAATGTCGATAACCAGATTTCCCCAGGATTTCCTCTGGGGCGGCGCCCTGGCCGCCAACCAGGCGGAAGGCGGCCATCGCGAGGGGGGCAAGGGGCTGACCACGGTCGACATGATCCCCCATGGCGCCAACCGCATGGCGGTCAAGCTTGGCCAGGAGAAGCGCTTCACCCTGCGGGATGACGAGTTCTACCCAAGCCACGAGGCCATAGATTTCTACCACCGCTACAAGGAAGACATCGCCCTGATGGCAGAGATGGGCTTCACCGTGTTTCGCACCTCCATCGCCTGGAGCCGGCTCTACCCGAACGGCGACGAGCAAGAACCCAACCCCGAGGGCATCGCCTTCTACCGGGCGCTGTTCGAGGAGTGCAGAAAGTACAACATCGAGCCCCTGGTGACCCTGTGCCACTTCGACGTGCCCATGCACCTGGTGGTGGAGTACGGCTCCTGGCGCAACCGCCAGATGGTGGACTTTTTCACCCGCTATGCCCGCACCTGCTTCGAGCAATTCGACGGCCTGGTGAAGTACTGGCTCACCTTCAACGAGATCAACATACTGCTGCACAGCCCCTTCTCCGGCGCCGGCCTGGTGTTCGAGGAGGGGGAGCACCAGGAGCAGGTCAAATACCAGGCGGCCCACCACGAGCTGGTCGCGAGCGCCCTGGCGACCCAAATTGCCCACGAGGTGAACCCGGCCAACCAGGTGGGCTGCATGCTGGCGGGGGGCAGCTTCTACCCCTACTCCTGCAAGCCGGAAGATGTCTGGGCCGCGCTGCAAAAGGAGCGGGAGAACCTGCTGTTCATCGACGTGCAGGCGAGAGGTGCCTACCCGGCCTATGCCGCCCGGGTGTTTCGCGAGAAGGGGATCCAGCTCGTCAAGGCGCCGGAGGATGATGAGGTTCTGAAGCACACCGTCGATTTCGTCTCCTTCAGCTACTACGCCTCCCGCTGCGCCTCGGCCGACATGAACGCGGGCAACACCAGCGCCGCCAACGTGGTCAAGTCCCTGCGAAACCCCCACATCGAGGTGAGCCAGTGGGGCTGGGGCATAGACCCCCTCGGCCTTCGCATCACCATGAACAGCCTGTACGATCGCTACCAGAAACCGCTGTTCCTGGTGGAGAACGGCCTGGGAGCGATGGACGAGATCAACGCCGATGGCGAGATAGTGGACGACTATCGCATCGACTACCTGCGCGCGCACATCCGCGCCATGGGGGATGCCATCGAAGACGGGGTACCGCTCTTGGGCTACACCAGCTGGGGCTGCATCGATCTCGTTTCCGCCTCCACCGGCGAGATGAGCAAGCGCTACGGCTTCGTCCATGTGGACAGGGACGATGCCGGCCAGGGCACCCTGGCGCGCAGGCGCAAGAAGTCGTTCTGGTGGTACCAGAAGGTCATCGCCAGCAACGGGGAAGATCTGGCCTGAGGGCCTCCCCTTCCTGGCGGGAAGAGCATCAATGCAACAGGGGGGCCGAGGCCCCCCTGTTGTTCATCACGATGGCAATCAGAAAACGTTTAACTGCCTTCGTTGAAGATCTCCAGGTTGCTGGTCCCTTCCTGCCACTCGCGCACCGCCTTGTTGTCGTCGCTGCGCAGGGCGTTCAGGTGGTCCAGATAACCCTGATCCACGTCCGAGGTCACGTAGTGGCCATTGAACACCGAGGTCTCGAAGTGGCGCAGCTCGGGGTTGATCTCCCGCACCGCCTCTTCCAGATCTTCCAGATCCTGGAAGATCAGGCCATCGGCACCAATCAGCTTGCACACCTCTTCCACTTCACGGCCATGGGCGATCAGCTCGTTGGCGGTGGGCATGTCGATGCCGTAGACGTTGGGGAAGCGGATTTCCGGTGCCGCCGAGGCGAAGTAGACCTTGGCCGCCCCTGCTTCACGGGCCATCTGGATGATCTGCTCGGAGGTGGTGCCACGGACGATGGAGTCATCCACCAGCAACACCTTCTTGCCCTTGAATTCGGAGCTGATGGCGTTGAGCTTGCGACGCACCGACTTCTTGCGCTGGGTCTGGCCCGGCATGATGAAGGTACGGCCGATGTAGCGGTTCTTCACGAAGCCCTGACGGTAAGGCAGGCCCAGGGTGTGGGCGATTTCCAGCGCCACGTCACAGGAGGTCTCGGGGATGGGGATGACCACGTCCACGTCGAGATCTTCCCACTCCCGTGCAATCTTCTTGCCCAGCTTGCGGCCCATGTTGAGACGGGCGGCATAGACGGAGACCTTGTCGATGCACGAATCGGGGCGGGCGAAGTAGACGTACTCGAAGATGCAGGAGCTCATCTGCGGGTTTTCCGCACACTGCTCGGAGAAGAGCTGGCCCTGCTCTGTGATGTAGATGGCCTCGCCCGGAGCGACGTCACGCACCGTCTCGAAACCGATGGCGTCAAGCGCCACGCTCTCGGAGGCGAGCATGTACTCCACCTGGCCCTGCTCGTCAGCGCGACGACCCAGGATCAGCGGGCGGATGCCGTTGGGATCGCGGAAGCCGATGAGACCGTGGCCAATCACCAGCGAGACCACCGCATAGGCGCCGCGGATCTGCTGGTGCACCTTGCGCACCGCAGAGAAGATGTCTTCCGGCCGCAGCGCCATCTTGTCGCACAGATCCAGCTCGTGGGCCAGCACGTTCAGCAGCACTTCGGAATCCGAGGTGGTGTTGATGTGGCGGCGGGCCACCTTGAACTGCTGCTCCTTGAGATCCTTGGCGTTGGTGAGGTTGCCGTTGTGGGCCAGCACCATGCCGTAGGGGGAGTTCACGTAAAAGGGTTGGGCTTCAGCGGCACTGGAGCTGCCTGCGGTGGGATATCTGACATGTCCTATGCCGATATGCCCCTTCAGTCGCTGCATGTGGCGCACTTCAAACACATCCTTCACCAGGCCGTTGGCCTTGCGTTGCCGGAAGTTTCCACTGTCAATGGTCACGATCCCGGCGGCATCCTGTCCCCTGTGCTGCAACACCGTCAAGGCGTCGTAGAGGGCCTGATTGACGGGGGTGGTGCCAACTATACCGACAATACCGCACATGTCTTTGCTACCTCGAAGTCACTGTACCTGTTGAAGAAAACTGGACGAGTTCAGCATGAACCCGAAAAACCACTGGATCACCGGCTTGAACTCGGGAACCAGTTTGGACGCCACCCACCAGTCGCTCTGGGAGAGGCTGGTGAAGGTATCCATGAAAAACAGCAGGGCACTGACGATCAGTACCCCGCGAATGGCGCCAAAACAGACCCCCAGCACCCGATCCGTGCCGGAGAGTCCCGTCTTTTCCACCAGCAAGCCCACCACGTAGTTGACCACGCTCCCCAGGATCAGGGTCGCCACGAACAGGGCGGCGATGGCGAGGCCGTTGCGCACCATGGCGTCGGAGAAGGAGGTGAAGTAGACGGCGAGATCCGGATAGAAATGGCTGGCAATGAAAAAGGCGACGAACCAGGTGACGAGGGACATGGCTTCCTTCAGGAAGCCGCGCACCAGGCTGATGAGGGCAGAGAAACCGACGATGCCGATGATGGCGTAATCAATCCAGACCATAGAAAAAGATGTCCTGCGAAATTGCGGCGCAGTCTAACAAAAACGATTGCGCAATGCTTGATAAAAATGTGTTAAAGGTTCAACTGAGCGCCGAAAGAGACCACTCTCGTCCCCTGCCGAGAGGGCGACTGGCGCCCAAATGCACAACGCCATGGCATGGCCATGGCGTTGTGCTGAGCAAGGGGGACTTAGCCGATGTGAGTCAGGCCGCCCATGTAGGATTGCAGCGCCGCCGGGATGGCGATGCGGCCGTCTTCCTGCTGGTAGTTCTCGATCACCGCCACCAGGGTGCGCCCTACCGCCAGGCCGGAGCCGTTCAGGGTGTGCAGCAGTTGCGGCTTGCCGTCGACACGCACGCGGGCCTGCATGCGGCGCGCCTGGAAGTCGGTGCAGTTGGAGACGGACGAGATCTCGCGGTAGGTGTTCTGGGCCGGCAGCCACACTTCCAGATCGTAGGTCTTGGCGGCGCAGAAGCCCATGTCACCGGTACAGAGCGCCATCACGCGATACGGCAGCTCCAGCAGTTGCAGCACCTTCTCGGCGTGACCCACCATCTCTTCCAGCGCATCCCAGGACTTCTCCGGGTGCACCAGCTGGACCATCTCGACCTTGTCGAACTGGTGCATGCGGATGAGGCCGCGGGTGTCACGGCCATAAGAGCCGGCTTCGGAGCGGAAGCAGGGGCTGTGGGCCGTCATCTTGATGGGCAGTTCCTGCTCGTCGAAGATCTCGTCGCGGGCCATGTTGGTGAGCGGCACTTCGGAGGTAGGAATGAGGGAGAACTTGCGCACCTTGCCTTCGTCTTCCCCTTCGCCCTCGATACCTGTGTTGAACAGGTCCTGGGAGAATTTCGGCAGTTGGCCGGTGCCGTACAGGCTGTCCGGGTTCACCAGATAGGGCACGTAGCATTCGGTGTAGCCGTGCTGCAGGGTGTGCAGGTCCAGCATGAACTGCGCCAGCGCGCGGTGCAGGCGGGCAATCTGACCCTTCATCACCACGAAGCGGGCACCGGAGAGCTTGACGCCGTTCTTGAAGTCCACGCCCTTGGCCGCTTCACCCAGATCGATGTGATCGCGCACCGGGAAGCTGAACTCGCGCGGGGTGCCCCAGCGACGCACTTCCACGTTGTCGTTCTCGTCGCGGCCCACCGGGGTGGTGTCGCTCGGCAGGTTGGGGATGGCGTCTGAGATGGCCTTGATGTCGGCCAGCAGGGCCTCGAGCTCGACCTTGCTGGTCTCCAGCTCGTCGTTGATCTTGGTCACTTCGGCCTTGAGCGGAGCCACATCTTCGCCGCGACGGGCAGCCTCACCGATGGACTTGGAGCGGGCGTTGCGCTCGGCCTGCAGCTCCTGGGTACGGGACTGCAGATCCTTGCGTTTCTCTTCCAGAGCATTGACAGCCGCTACGTCCAGCGCGTAGCCACGTGTCGCCAGACGAGCGGCAGCTTCTTCGATATCGCTGCGCAGATATTTGGGATCCAGCATGGTTTACCTACTTTTTTTAATGGGATCTGGGCCTGGGTCATCCGCCCTGGCGAGAAAACAGATCCGGAAGTTAACATCGGTTGGCGCACCCCTATGTCTTCGGAATCGGGCCTTCTAAATCAAGAAGATGGTGCAAGGCCAAGACAAGCGGGGTCAGAGGGGCAGTGTAGCAGACCGCCCCCCCGCCCGAACAGGGCGTATTGCTGTCGTTTTTGCCAAGTTTGACGGCATCGGCAGGCTTATCTTCGCCGATCCGAGGGATCGCCATGCTGCCCGGACAACGTGCCTTTACTTGTCTCTTTGACGCGGGCTCTGCCGGTCCAGCTCGCGCAGGTAGTCGAGCTTCTGGGCGATCTGCTTCTCGAGGCCCCGATCGGTAGGGTGGTAGTAGTGCTTGCCGGCCAGCTCGGGGGGGAAGTACTCCTCGCCGGCGGCATAGGCGCCGGGCTCGTCGTGGGCGTAGCGGTACTCGGCGCCATAGCCGAGCTCGCTCATCAGCTTGGTGGGGGCGTTGCGCAGGTGCGGCGGCACCTCGAAGTCCGGCAGGTTTTTGGCGTCATTGAGCGCCGCCTTCCAGGCGGTGTAGACCGCATTGCTCTTGGGGGCGCAGGCGAGGTAGACGATGGCCTGGGCGATGGCCCGCTCCCCTTCCGCCGGACCGATGCGGTGGAAGCAGTCCCAGGCAGACAGCGCCACCTGCATGGCACGGGGATCGGCGTTGCCCACGTCTTCCGAGGCAATGGCCAGCAAGCGGCGGGCGATGTAGAGGGGATCGCAACCGGCACTCACCATGCGGGCATACCAGTAGAGCGCCGCATCCGGCGCCGAGCCGCGAATGGACTTGTGCACCGCCGAGATGAGGTCGTAGAAGTGATCCCCGCCCTTGTCGAAGCGCGCCACGTGCTCCCCCACCACGGCGGCGAGCAGGGCGCTGTCGATCACCCTCTCCCCTGCCCCATTACTCTCGGCCATGTCGGCCAGGAGCTCCAGGTAGTTGAGGGACTTGCGCCCGTCCCCATCCACGGCTTTGGCCAGCGCCGCTTTGACGCCGGGGGCAAAGGTGAGGCTCGGATCGTTGAGGCCACGGGGGTCTGTCATCGCCTGATCGAGCATGGCGAGGATGTCCTCCTCCTCCAGCCGTTTGAGCAGGTAGACCCGGGCCCGGGAGAGCAGTGCGTTGTTGAGTTCGAACGAGGGATTTTCGGTGGTGGCGCCGATGAAGGTGATGGTGCCGTCTTCGATGTGGGGCAGGAACACATCCTGCTGGCTCTTGTTGAAGCGGTGCACCTCGTCCACGAAGAGGATGGTACGCACCCCGCGCCAGCTGTTCTCCTTCGCCTTGTCGATGGCGGCGCGGATCTCCTTGATGCCGGAGGTGACCGCGGAGAGCCGCTCCACCTCGGCCTGGCAGTAGTGGGCCATCAGCTCGGCCAGCGTGGTCTTGCCGGTGCCGGGCGGTCCCCACAGGATCATGGAGTGGCAGTGCCCCGCCAGGATCGCCTTGCGCAGGGGCTTGTCAGCCCCCAGGATGTGCTGCTGGCCTATGTACTGATCCAGGTTCTGCGGCCGCATCCTGGCCGCCAGCGGACGAAAGTCCGACGAGAAATCCAGCGACAAGTTGCTCATCTGTATTGACCGTTCAGTATCACGCATACCGCCATGGAAAAACGGTCCGACGAGAAATCCAATAAGAGGTTACTCATCTGTATTGACCCCCTGCGTCACGCCCGTCGCCGTTGACAGACGGGCTGACGAGAAATCCAACGACCGCCTGCTCATCAGCGCTGATCGTCCAGTGCGACCCCCTTGGGTATCTTGAACACGAACTCGTTGCCCTTGAGCACCGGCTTGCGGTTGAAGCTGCTCAAGGTGAATTCGCTCCACTGCCCCTGGGCCTCTTTCACGTCGAACCGGCTGATGTTGTTCTGACGGTCGAAGGTGATGCGAAAGGAGGCAATAAGCTCATCCTTGTTGCGGCTGGTGACTGTGTAGACGTCCCCTTCCTGGGTCACGTCGTAGTTCTTCCAGAGCCCGACATCGTTGCCGGCGATGAGCACGAAGGGGGTGTTGAGCACCGCATCCTTCATCTTGAGGGCGGTGACCTGCTCGACGAAGGGGTCATAGACCCACACATCCTTGCCGTCCGCCACGATCAGGCTCTCGTCCGGGGTCGTGGTGTGCCAGTTGAAGCGGTTGGGGCGCTGCACCAGCAGGGTGCCGCTCGCCTTCTGCAGCTCCTTGCCCTTGCTGTCATAGACGGTCTGGGCAAACTTGGCCGAGAACAGGCTGACGCCCGTCAGCTTCTGCTTGAGGTCGCTGGCCGCATCGGCCCACACCTGGCTGCTGGC
>RCUP01001870.1_pt1 | contig 12083 bp, 7 predicted proteins | sample 2166341 | NCBI WGS metagenome assembly RCUP01 (sample SAMN09932325, study PRJNA488358) | compost metagenome | isolation source: compost soil in succinonitrile-enriched | place: Germany: Experimental Botanical Garden | reverse complement strand
GACGGTGATGACACGTTGAGCGGCGGTGAAGGTGATGACACGCTGAACGGCGGTAACGGCAACGACACATTGCTTGGCGACAACGGAGCCGACACGTTGGATGGTGGTAATGGCAACGACACGCTGAGAGGCGGTGTCGGCAATGACGTGCTGACAGGCGGCACGGATGGCAGTTTCGATCAGTTGAACGGCGATGATGGCGATGACCAGTTGATGTTGGCTCGGGGCTATGCGTCCGGCGGCAATGGTAACGACATCCTCGATGTGCGCACGGCGCTGGTCGGTGCTGCTGTGAACTTGAGCGGTGACGCGGGCAGCGACATCTACCGCGTCGGCAATGCCACGAATACCGTCATCAACGATTACCGTATCGGCAGCGCCGACCTCAACGTGGTCGAGTTCGCCGTTGGCATCGATCCGGCCAGCTTGCAGTTATCGCGCAGCAATTACTACGATCTGATCGTCACCTTCGCCAACGGCCGCACGGTCACGGTGGGAACCCAGCTTTATTCCGCTGATCCGAATGGGGAGTACGGCGTGCAGGAGTTCCGCTTCGCCGACGGTAGCGTATGGGATAGAGCGACTTTTTATAGCCATCTGCCGATCATCAACGGCGACGAGTTCGACAATATCCTTAACGGCGATGCGCGCAACGAAGAGCTCAACGGCCTCGGCGGCAACGACTCGCTGAACGGCCACGACGGTGATGACACGTTGAGCGGCGGTGAAGGTGATGACACGCTGAACGGCGGTAACGGCAACGACACATTGCTTGGCGACAACGGAGCCGACACGTTGGATGGTGGTAATGGCAACGACACGCTGAGAGGCGGTGTCGGCAATGACGTGCTGACAGGCGGCACGGATGGCAGTTTCGATCAGTTGAACGGCGATGATGGCGATGACCAGTTGATGTTGGCTCGGGGCTATGCGTCCGGCGGCAATGGTAACGACATCCTCGATGTGCGCACGGCGCTGGTCGGTGCTGCTGTGAACTTGAGCGGTGACGCGGGCAGCGACATCTACCGCGTCGGCAATGCCACGAATACCGTCATCAACGATTACCGTATCGGCAGCGCCGACCTCAACGTGGTCGAGTTCGCCGTTGGCATCGATCCGGCCAGCTTGCAGTTATCGCGCAGCAATTACTACGATCTGATCGTCACCTTCGCCAACGGCCGCACGGTCACGGTGGGAACCCAGCTTTATTCCGCTGATCCGAATGGGGAGTACGGCGTGCAGGAGTTCCGCTTCGCCGACGGTAGCGTATGGACCCGCAGCAGCCTGCCCGGCTTCAACTCCACCGCCGGCGACGATGTAATCGTCGGACTCAACGGCAACGACTCGCTGAACGGTCTGGCTGGTAATGACGACATCGACGGGCGCGGCGGCAACGACTCGCTAACCGGAGGCTTGGGCGATGACATCTTCCGCTTCTCCACCGCGCCCGGCGGCAACAATATCGACTCCGTGACCGACTTCACCGCCGGCCAGGATCATCTCGCACTAAGCAACGCCGTCTTCAACCTGCAGGGCCAAGCGCTGACCGACCCCGGCGTGCTGGCCAATGTCACCGACAACCAGACCGAACAGGCGGGAGCGAATCTGGTGTTCAACCAGAGCAACCAGACGCTCTACTACGACGCCGACGGCGCCGCCAATGGTAACGCGGCGGCGGTGGTGACGCTGACCGGGGTGGCGAGTCTGGCGGCGAGCGACCTGCAGCTCTTTGGCTAGACGCGCAGTCCGAGCTTGGGTTCTCGAACCCAGGCTTGGTTTGTCGCCAGGAGCGTCAGCCGGGCAGGCCGGTCACCCGGATTCGGCACTGTGCCGGCAGCAGCTTGAGTACGAGTGGGGCTCAGCTGCGCAGGCGGGCGAACAGATTGACCAGCTCCGCCTGGCGGGTGGTGTCGGTCTTGCGGAACAGGGCGCGTAACTGGGTACGCAGGTTGACGCTACCTATTTACTATAGGTCTGTCCATCGACCGGTTGAATCCACAGCCGATAGCCGTCACTCCGGCGCCATCATCACCGCGAGTGTCATCTTGATGAACTCTTCATTCTTGTCGATGGCTTCCAGGGCGCCGCGTACGTTGTCGGCGACATCGGCAGAGACGCGGGCTTCGACCCAGTTGGAAAGCTCCAGGATGGCGGCTTCGAGGGCGAGTTGATTTTCGTTGATTTTGAAGAGCAGGGAAGGAAGCAGGTCAGAGTTCGGCATTGAGATTCCTCAGCTAAAGAGGAAAGCGTAGCAGTCAAGGGGGGGATGTTTGGTCGGCAGGGCGCCGGGGGAGGGCATTTCAGGCTGGCATAATGTTGTCATTGCATAGCCAAACTGAGCCATACAAACCCCAAAGAGGGATTTTTGAGGGCCTGAAAGCCGCAGCCTGCGCGGCCCTCAGGGTTGCCCTTCAAGATGATGAACCTGGATCGCTTCGATCTGGCGTAATCAAAGGGCCTGAACTTGCCGCGACCTGCTGGGACCCGGTCGCGGCAAGCCCTTCTACTGTTGTTCAACACCGACAGACCAGGCATCGATCACCGATTGCAGGAACTGCTGCGACAATCGCGGGTTGTCCAGGGCTCTGGCGATCAGTATCGCCCCGGTAATCGATGACAGGATGCGCAAGGCTTCCTGGTGCTTTTCATCATCGGTTTCGCCGTCGACCAATGGCATCAGCGTTTCGATCAGGGACTGCACGCCTTGGGTGAACGAGTGGCTGACGGCCCCGCCGTTGCGCGCGACATCGGCCGCCAGGGCAGGGATCGGGCAGCCTTCGGTCCAGTTGGTCATGTGGCTTTGGCTCAAGTACCTCTTGAGCAGTTCGGGGATGGATTTGGCCGCTCGCCAGTCGTCAATGTTGGTTTCGAACGTACGGCTCACGGCCTCCGATGCCAACTGCTCCTTGCCACCTGGGAACTGTCCGTAAAAGCCGCCGTGGGTCAGGCCCACCGAGCGGGACAGTTCGCCGATCCCGATGCCGTCGATGCCTTTTTCCCGGTACAACCTCGAGGCCGCGCCGAGGATCGCTTCCTTGTTGGCGGCTGCCTTGTCTTTCGTCACTTTCATGAGTGGAGTCCTGTCTTGCGATGGGCGCCATGGCAAATTTTTGCTGAAGGGCTGGTATTAATGATGACTGTAATATAAATTCGCGGCAATGGCCTTGCAGGAAAAACACCTCACAGGGTGCTGACCCATGAAACGTAATGATCTGCGCAATATCGACCTCAATCTGCTGGTGGTTTTCGAGGCGCTCATTCAGGAGCGCAACGTCACTCGGGCCGCACAAAGACTGTCCCTGGGCCAGCCGGCGGTCAGCGGCGCATTGGCTCGTCTGCGCACGCTGTTCAACGACCCTCTGTTTAAACGCATTGGCCACAAAATGGAACCGACCACCCGAGCCTTGCAGGTGGCGCAAACGCTCGGGCCGGCACTGGACTCCATTTGTTCCGTCGTCAGTCTGACGGCTTGCAATGAAAAAACCTGCTGAAACCGGGAACAGAGTATCTACAGTATTGCGTGAAAAACGACGCGGGCGCGGTCCATTGTGGGAGCTGGCTTGCCAGCGATGGTCGTCAACGATAACGCGGGTGAACTGGATGAACGCGGCGCACTGGAGTCCATCGCCAGCAAGCTGGCTCCTACAGGTATTGCGTGAAAAACCTTTTTTTTGTGCTTATACATGATGGTCATCATTAATGGTGATACCCAAGTTCACTCCATTCGATTCGTCGCAGCCCCTTGTGCGGCCGAGAATTCTCCAACCCTTAAACCGTCTGGCGGACACCCCCATGGAACAGTCACTCAAACCTTTGCGTTATCCCCTTGCTGCCCTGACCCTGGCGGCCATCACGGCCTGCGGTCACGCACCCGATGCCGCCAAGGCGCCGGGTGCGCCTTCTGTCACCGTCGCCAAAGTGCTTGAGCAACCCATTACCGAATGGGACGAAGTCACCGCCCGTCTGGAAGCGCCGGAAACCGTCGTGGTTCGTCCGCGGGTATCGGGGCAGATCGATCGTGTCGCCTTCACCGATGGCGAGTCGGTCAAGAAAGGGGATCTGCTGTTCCAGATCGATCCACGTCCGTTCGAGCACGAAGTGCACCGCCTCGAAGCGCAGTTGCAACAAGCTCGCGCCACGCTGGTTCGAACCGCCAACGAAGCGCAACGCGGCCAGCGCCTGCTGAGCAGCAATGCCATTTCTGCGGAACTGGCCGACACGCGCAGCACCACGGCCCAGGAAGCCAAGGCCGGTGTCGATTCGGTTCAGGCGCAGCTGGACCTGGCGCGCCTGAACCTGAGCTTCACCCGCGTCACCGCGCCGATCAGCGGCCGGGTCAGCCGTGCCGAAATCACCGCCGGCAACATCGTCACCGCCGACACCTCGGCGCTGACCAGCGTGGTCTCCACCGACAAGGTCTACGCCTATTTCGACGCCGACGAACGCCTGTTCCTCAAGTACGGCCAGCTCTCCCGTGAAGGCCGGCGCAGTCAATCCACGCCGGTGTACATGGGCTTGTCGAACGAGGAGGGCAATAACCACCTGGGGCAGATGAACTTCGTCGACAACCAGGTCAATCCCAAGACCGGCACCATCCGTGGCCGCGCGGTGTTCGACAACGCCGACGGTCAATACACCCCGGGCCTGTATGCCCGATTGAAACTGGTGGGTAGCGCGGCCTACGCGGGCCTGTTGATCAAGGACGAGGCCGTGGGCACTGACCTCGGCAAGCGATTCGTACTGGTGATCGACCAGGACAACAAGGCCGTGTACCGCAGCGTCGATCTGGGGCCGAAGCTCGAAGGCTTGCGCATCGTGCGCAGCGGTTTGCAAAAAGACGACCGGATCGTCATCAACGGCCTGCAACGGGTTCGTCCCGGCGCAGTGGTCGCGCCTCAGGACGCGCCGATGGCCGATGCGCAAACCGTCGCCAACCTGGCCCGTCAGCGGCAGGCCGTCGAGGCGGGTAATCAGCCCGTCGCTCCGTCACCGGCGCTGGTGAAAACCGATGCCGCCGTTTCGCCTCGCGGATAAAGGAACACAGCCATGAAGTTCTCCCGGTTCTTTATCACGCGGCCGATCTTTGCCGCCGTGCTCTCGCTGCTGATCCTGATTGCCGGCGCCATCGCGCTGTTCCAGTTGCCGATCAGCGAGTACCCGGAAGTGGTGCCACCCACTGTCGTCGTTCACGCCAACTATCCGGGGGCCAACCCCAAGGTCATCGGTGAAACCGTGGCCGCGCCCCTGGAGCAAGCCATCACCGGCGTCGAGAACATGCTGTACATGTCCTCGCAGTCGACGGCGGATGGTCGACTCACGCTCACCGTGACCTTCGCCCTGGGCACCGATCTGGACAACGCCCAGGTGCAGGTGCAGAACCGCGTGACCCGCACCGAGCCGAAACTGCCGGAAGAAGTGACGCGCATCGGTATCACCGTGGACAAGGCATCGCCCGAGCTGACGATGGTGGTGCACCTGACCTCGCCGGACAAGCGCTACGACATGCTGTACCTGTCCAACTACGCGATCCTCAACGTCAAGGATGAGCTGTCACGCCTGAACGGAATCGGTGACGTGAAGATGTTCGGTATCGGCGACTACTCGCTGCGTATCTGGCTCGATCCGAACAAGACCGCGTCACGCAACCTGACCGCCACCGACGTGGTCAATGCGGTGCGTGAACAGAACCGCCAGGTCGCGGCCGGCCAACTGGGTTCACCGCCTGCACCCAACGCCACCAGCTTCCAGATGTCGATCAATTCCCAGGGCCGCCTGGTTACCGAGGAGGAGTTCGAGAACGTGATCGTCCGCAGTGGTGCGGACGGCGAAATCACCCGCCTCAAGGACATAGCCCGGATTGAACTCGGCTCCAACCAGTACGCCTTGCGCGCCTTGCTCAACAACCAGGAAGCGGTGGCGATGCCGATCTTCCAGCGCCCGGGTTCCAATGCCATCGACGTTTCCGATCAGGTGCGGGCGAAGATGGCCGAGCTGAAGAAGAGCTTCCCGGAAGGCATGGACTACGAGATCGTCTACGACCCGACCATCTTCGTGCGCAGCTCGATTGAGGCGGTGGTTCACACCCTGTTCGAAGCGCTGATTCTGGTGGTGCTGGTGGTGATCCTGTTCCTGCAAACCTGGCGCGCCTCGATCATTCCACTGGTCGCCGTACCGGTGTCGCTGATCGGTACCTTTGCCGTGATGCACCTGTTCGGTTTTTCCCTTAATGCCTTGTCGCTGTTCGGCCTGGTATTGGCCATCGGCATCGTGGTCGACGATGCGATCGTCGTGGTGGAGAACGTCGAGCGCAATATCGAGACGGGGCTCGATCCGGTCGAAGCGACGCAAAAAGCCATGGGCGAGGTGACCGGCCCGATCATCGCCACAGCGTTGGTGCTGTGCGCGGTGTTCGTCCCGGCGGCGTTCATTTCCGGCCTGACGGGGCAGTTCTACAAACAGTTCGCCCTGACGATCGCGATCTCCACGGTGATCTCTGCGTTCAACTCGCTGACCTTGTCGCCGGCATTGGCGGCGGTTTTGCTCAAGTCCCACAGTGCACCCAAGGACCGCTTTTCGAGGATTCTGGATCGCCTGTTCGGTGGCTGGCTGTTCAAGCCCTTCAACCGGCTGTTCGAAAGGGCCGGCAACGGGTATGTCGGGACCGTGTCCAAGGTCATCCGTGGCAGCAGCGTGGCGTTGCTGGTCTATGCCGGTCTGATCGCCTTGACCTACATGGGCTTCAGCACCACGCCGACCGGGTTCGTGCCGACCCAGGACAAGAAGTACCTGGTGACCTTCGCGCAATTGCCGGATGCGGCCAGCCTGGATCGCACCGAGTCGGTGATCCGCCGCATGAGCACCATCGCCATGAACGAACCGGGCTTCGACAGCGCCGTGGCCTTCCCGGGCTTGTCGATCAACGGTTTCACCAACAGCCCGAACGCCGGTATTGCCTTCATCGGCTTGAGCGCTTTCGATGAACGCAAAAGCCCGAGCCTGTCCGCCGGAGCGATTTCCGCTTCGCTGAACGCCAAGTTCGGTGGCATTCAAGACGCCTACATTGCGGTGTTCCCGCCGCCGCCCGTTCAAGGCCTGGGCACCATTGGTGGCTTCCGCCTGCAGATCGAAGACCGCGGCAACCTGGGGTACGACGAGCTGTACAAGGAGACCATGAACATCATCGGCAAGAGCCGCAGCGTGCCGGAACTGGCCAACCTGTTCACCAGCTACACGGTGAATGTGCCCCAGGTTGAGGCCGCCATCGATCGCGAAAAAGCCAAGACCCACGGCGTGGCGATCAACGACATTTTCGACACGCTGCAGGTGTACCTGGGTTCGCTGTACGCCAACGACTTCAACCGTTTTGGCCGTACCTATCAGGTCAACGTCCAGGCTGAGCAACAGTTCCGCCAGGAGCCGGAGCAGATCGGTCAGTTGAAGGTGCGCAACGACCGTGGAGAGATGATTCCACTGGCCACCTTCGTCAAGGTCAGCCCGACGTCGGGGCCCGACCGGGTCTCGCACTACAACGGTTTCGTCACCGCAGAAATCAACGGCAGCGCGGCCCCGGGCTACAGTTCCGGCCAGGCGCAGGCGGCGATTGAAAAGCTGTTGAAGCAAGAGCTGCCCAACGGCATGACCTACGAGTGGACCGACCTGACCTACCAGCAGATCCTCTCCGGCAACACCGCGTTGCTGGTGTTCCCGCTCTGCGTCCTGCTGGCGTTCCTGGTGTTGGCGGCCCTGTATGAAAGCTGGAGCCTGCCGCTGGCGGTGATCCTGATCGTGCCGATGACCCTGCTGTCGGCGATTGCCGGGGTGATCATCTCCAAGGGCGACAACAACATCTTCACCCAGATCGGCTTGATCGTGCTGGTGGGGCTGGCGTGCAAGAACGCGATCCTGATCGTCGAGTTCGCCAAGGACAAACAGGACCAGGGCTTGTCGCCGCTGGACGCTGTTCTCGAAGCCTGCCGCCAGCGTCTGCGCCCGATCCTGATGACGTCGTTCGCGTTCATCATGGGCGTCATCCCGCTGGTGACGTCCACCGGCGCCGGTTCCGAGATGCGTCGGGCCATGGGGGTTGCCGTGTTCTCCGGGATGCTCGGGGTGACCTTCTTCGGTCTGTTGCTGACACCGGTGTTCTACGTCCTTATCCGTCGCTACATCGAACGTAAAGCCGCGCGCCAGGCCGCCCGCGCTCAATCGCTCAAGGTCATTGATCCGGAGGCACACTGATGAAGGCTTTCAAGCTGTTTTTCCCGAGTCTGCTGGTCACCGCGTTGGCCGCCTGCACCGTCGGGCCGGACTACAAGACCCCGGACACGGCGCCGGCCCATGTCGTTTCGGCCAAAGGGGCCAACTACGATCAAACGCGTTTCGAAACGGTGTGGTGGCAGCAATTCGATGACCCCACGTTGAATCAGCTGGTCGGTAAAGCGCTTAACGGCAACCGCGATCTGCGCGTGGCCTTCGCCCGCTGGAAAGCCGCGCGGGCCATTCGCGATGACATCAGCAACGACAACCTGCCGGTGGTCACCAGCCGGGTCAGCAGCCAGCAGGGCAAGTCGCAGGTGCCGGGTCTGACCGAGAGTAGAGTCAACACCGATCGCTACGACCTTGGCCTGGACATGGCCTGGGAGATCGATCTGTTCGGGCGCATCCAGCGCGAACTGGAATCCAGCGATGCCCGGGAAGACGCCACGGCGGCGGACCTGTACCAACTGCGGGTGAGCATGATCGCCGAGTTGGTGGATGCCTATGGTCAGTTGCGGGGTGCGCAACTGCGGGAAAAAATCGCCCTGGCCAACCTCAAGAACCAGAGCGAATCGCGCAGTGTCACGGTGAGCCTGCGTGACGCGGGCGTGGGCAATGAGCTCGACGTGGTGCGTGCCGATGCCCGCCTGGCGGCCGTCGAGGCGAGCGTGCCGCAACTGCAGGCGGAACAGGTGCACCACAAAAACCGCATCGCCACGCTGCTGGGTGAACGCCCGGACACGCTGGGCATCGACTTGAGTCCGAAGGACTTGCCGGCCATCGCCAAGGCGTTGCCGGTGGGTGATCCCGGCGAGCTGTTGCAGCGGCGCCCGGATGTGCGCGCGGCAGAGCGCCGCCTGGCGGCTTCAACGGCGGATGTCGGCGTGGCCACCGCCGACCTGTTTCCACGGGTGAGCTTGAGCGGATTCCTCGGGTTCACGGCGGGGCGTGGTTCGCAAATCGGCTCCAGCGCCGCCCGCGCCTGGAGCCTGGGCCCGAGCATCACCTGGGCCGCGTTTGACCTGGGCAGTGTGCGGGCGCGTATTCGCGGTGCAAACGCCGAGGCCGAGGGTGCGTTGGCCACCTATGAGCAGCAGGTGCTGCTCGCCCTGGAAGAGTCGGAAAACGCCTTCAGCGACTACGGCAAGCGCCAGCAACGCCTGCTGTCGCTGATCCGGCAAAGCGAGTCGAGCCGTGCCGCGGCCGACCTGGCGGCGACCCAATACAAGGAAGGGGTGGTGGACTACCTGGTGTTGCTCGACGCACAACGCGAGCGCCTGAACGCCGAAGATGCCCAGGCACTGGGTGAAACCGACCAGTACCGGGCCATTGTGGCGATCTACAAATCCCTGGGCGGCGGATGGGACAGCGGCGACACCCGGCTCGCGAAAAACAACTGACAAACCCGTTGTTGCTTTTGTAGGAGCGAGCTTGCTCGCGATGGACGTTAACGAAAACGCGTGCTTGCTGGCTAAGCGCGGTGTTCTTGAGACCATCGCGAGCAAGCTCGCTCCTACAGGGTTAGTGGGTGTACGCAGTATTTGTGGACTACCGAATCTACTGTGGGAGCGGGCTTGCCCGCGAAAGCGGTAGTTCAGCCACCGATGATGTTGGCTGTGCCGGCCTCTTCGCGAGCGAGCTCGCTCCCACAGGGTTAGTGGGTGTACGCAGTATTTGTGGACTACCGAATCTACTGTGGGAGCGGGCTTGCCCGCGAAAGCGGTAGTTCAGCCACCGATGATGTTGGCTGTGCCGGCCTCTTCGCGAGCGAGCTCGCTCCCACAGGGTTAGTGGGTGTACGCAGTATTTGTGGACTACCGAATCTACTGTGGGAGCGGGCTTGCCCGCGAAAGCGGTAGTTCAGCCACCGATGATGTTGGCTGTGCCGGCCTCTTCGCGAGCGAGCCCGCTCCCACAGGGATTTTCAGTGGGCAAAAGAACTGTGTTTGGCCCAACAACACCAATGTGGGAGCCGTCTCGATCCTGCAGTCAGCGGTGGCCGGAGATGCATTTTCGTTCAATGACCGTCCACAAGACGCGGCAGCCCCAAGGGATTGCCCTCGCGCAATGCCTCCGGCAGCAAGGCATCCGGAAACCCCTGGTAAGCCAGCGGGCGCAGGAAGCGCTCGATGGCGGTCATGCCCACTGAGGTAAAGCGACTGTCCGAGGTGGCCGGAAACGGCCCGCCATGCACGGTGGCAAAACACACTTCCTGCGGATGGGCGAAGGCGTTGACCACGATGCGCCCGGTGCGTCGTTCCAGGGTTGGCAGCAGGCGACGGGCCAGTGGCAGGTCGTCCTGTTCAAGGTGCAGGGTCGCGCTGAGTTGCCCCTTGAAGGAGCGCGCTACCCGTAACAGCGCTGCTTCATCCCGGACTTTCACCAGCAGCGCGGACGGGCCGAATACTTCCTGGGAAAGCACCGGCTCGGCGAGAAAATGTTCGCCGTCGACTTCGAACAGCGCCGAGCGGCCATCGACTTCAGCGGTGGCTGTCGAGCCCACGGCGACGAGGCGGGCGCCGGCGTTTTCCAGGGTGCGCAGCCCGTTCAGATAGGCCCCATGGATGCCCGGTGTCAGCATCGTGCGCGCCGGTGCTGCGCTCACGCGTTGGCTCATGGCGTGGCGCAGTGCTGCAAACCCTGCGCCTTCGACGGCCAGCAGGATCGCCGGCTTGAGGCAGGCTTGCCCGACGTTGACCAGCATGCGCTCGACAAAGCCATCGCCAATCGCCGCGCCGCGTTCGGCGAGTGCCCGGGGCAGGATGAAGGTCGGGTTGACGCTGGTCATCTCGGCGAAGACAGGAATCGGCTCGGGGCGCAATTGCGCACGACGATACAGCGCCATGCCACCCTGTTCGGAACCGGTGAAGGTCACGGCCTTGATCAGCGGATGATCGACCAGCGCTTCGCCGATGGCATTGCCGCCGCCACGCACCATGGAGAACACACCTTCGGGCAATCCGCAGTCTTGCACCGCCTGGCGGATCGCCCGGGCCTGGATTTCCGAGGCGCCGGGATGCGCGTTGTGCGCCTTGAGAATGACGGTCGAGCCCGCCGCCAGCGCCGACGCGGTATCGCCACCGGCCACCGAATAGGCGATGGGGAAGTTGCTCGCACCGAAAATCGCCACCGGGCCGATGGCGATTTTTTGCAGGCGATGATCCATGCGCGGGCGTGGCTGGCGCTCGGGCTGCGCCGGGTCGATGGCCAGTTGCAGGAAACGCCCCTTGCGCACCACATCGGCGAACTGGCGGAACTGGGTGGCCGCCTTGATGGCCTCGCCTTCCAGTTGCGCCTCCGGCACGCCGGTTTCCAGGGCGGCCCGTGCCGCCAGCGCCGTGCGAACGCGGTCGAGGTTGTCGGCGATGCGTTCGAGAAACGCCGCCCGCACGGCAAGCGAGGTATGGCTGTACACATCGAACGCTTCATCAGCCAGGGTCGCCGCCCGGTCGACATCGGCCACGCTACCCAGCGCAAACGCCGGTTCAATCGGCTGGTTGGTCGCGGGATTGAGCGCCTTCAGGGTGCCTTCGCTGGCGCCGACATCGCTGGCGCCGATCAGCAGGTTGCCGGTCAACTGCATCACGCACCTGCCTGTGCCAGTGCGGCAACCAGTTCATCGGTGGTCAGGATGGCGTGAGCGAAGGTCGGGCCGTTCAGCTCATGGGCCGAATGCATCATCTCCGGTTTGAAGGCCGCGGTCGCGTCCCGTACCAGGGTGACGTGATAGCCAAGTTCCTGAGCGTAACGGGCGGTGGCCTCGATGCAGGTGTTGGCCAGCAGGCCGACGATGATCACGTGGGTGATACCCTTTTGCTTGAGGCGAA
>RCUP01001869.1_pt1 | contig 12084 bp, 10 predicted proteins | sample 2166341 | NCBI WGS metagenome assembly RCUP01 (sample SAMN09932325, study PRJNA488358) | compost metagenome | isolation source: compost soil in succinonitrile-enriched | place: Germany: Experimental Botanical Garden | reverse complement strand
TATTTCCTTTACCACCAAAACAAGCGACAGTACTTTTCTGAAAGCCAATTTCGGTACGGGAAGCCAGTTTCAATTCGGTGGAGCGATCAGTTATAAGTGGATCAATCTGGGATATAGTTTCAGTTTGAGCCCGAATAACTCCAGACGCAATATGGATTTTCGTTTTTCAACCGCTTACCGTCCTTTTCAGGTTCAGTTTAATCTTTCTTACCTGCAAAACCTGGATTATACGTTGGGTTACGGCAAGAATGGAGAACTTTACGATACGATTATTACTCAGCGTGAAAAAGAGATCCGGATCATTACTTCCAAACTGAAAGTGGATTATGTGTTCAATTACCGGAAATATTCCTATTCGGCCGGGTTTACACCTGTTAGCCGGCAATTGAAAAGTGCTGGTTCGTTCATTGTTTCAGGTGCGGTGAGTAGCGACAGAGCTTCTTTGGATCAATTGAGTGCGCTCACCAAACCGGCTTTTGATTCCATTAACGGTTTCACGAATCTGATCATCAATGGTTTTGATTTGGGAGGAGGCTACGGATATAATTGGGTGATCAACAAACACTGGACACTTTCCGTCATTGAGATTCCGCAACTGGGATTCAATTTTATGCGGGCAACGAGCGCCAGTCCCGACAAGTATTTTTTTACGGCAGGTTTTGTCAATCACTTCAAAGCCGGATTTATTTACACCAACAAACGGTTCTTCTCGGGGCTTGCGGCATACAATCTGGTTACTACCAGTAAAGTCAAAACGAGTAATTACAGTAACGTTTACAATTCTGTGGTTGTTTATTTTGGTTGGGTTCTGGACACGAAAAAGAATTGGTTTTAAGTGAAAAGTTTGATTTAGTTGCTTTCAATTTTCCCGTCATTTAGTATTCTCCGCGCACAGCTCTTCCGAAGCGGTAATCGATGAATTCCGCTAATGAGCTATCACCCGAAACTTCTTTTGTTTCGTGATCCCAATCTACAGTTACATAAGTATCGACTTCCCATTCCGTTTTGAAGAAATTTTGAGAGTTTCCACCGCTGTCTTCGTGAAATGGAAGCAAGTCAAAAAAGCTGTAGTCGACTTCCCATTCTTTCACATATTCTTCGAGAAAAGTAAGTGAAGTTTCCAGTTTTTCTGCGGAAACAATGTTGTCTGAGCGATCTCCGGTTAATACACTTTTGACATTTCCGAAACGTCCGTGAACGGAGTACAGATCTTTCAGGTCATGAGGCATTTTCCATTCGGCATCAATCAACTCCTTCGGTAATTTCGCATCCGGATTTGGCTGCGATCCTCCCAGAAATTCGTAGTAACGCGCATCATCGTAGTTTTTTGCCAGATAAGGATAAATCAGAAACCAGGTATTGTTTTCAAAAATCACAAACAGATCGACGCAATATTCCTCCAGACTCTTCACAAACTGAATCGGCCAGTTTCCCCAGATTTTGCGGATTGCTTCATTGCGCGGCAACTCGTGTACATGATACCACGGACAGGTTTCGGGAACTTCGGTATAATGCATGATATCCAGACTCCGGTTGGGACCGTCGCCAACATAAACCTGTGTTTCCGTGTCTAGAAATACCATCAAACCTTCCCGGCCGTATTTTTCAACCAATTCCAGCTGCCCTTTGTAATAAGCTGCTAGTTGATCCATGAATTCGAGTTTGTCATTTTGGAAAAACGATTTCAAATTCCGGTGAATTTCTTCCTGTTCCTGAGCGCTTATTCCGATGTGTGGTAGCATGAGTAGTCCGTTTAATTTTCTGAAAACAAGTTTAGACAATTTTCCTGAAAAAGCATTTCCGGAATTTTGTTTTTAGGCTTTGTACGAGAATTCGGGTGGTTTTTTATCTCACCAAAGGTGAGCGCAGATTATGAGCTTATTTAATATCTGCGTAATCCTCGTCATCTGCGGGAAAAATAATATGTCAACTAAATTCCCGGACAAGTCATATTTTCAGAAACGTCCGGATTACAGTCTGAATTATTTCCACTGAAGCTCCTTTAAAACATCTTTCCAATTGTTGAAATCCAGATGCGCAATCAAAGGAGACTGATTGTTTCTGATCAGGAGTGTTGGTCCGTAAATATCCAAATCGTATTTGTACATGAGATAATTTTCATCTACCAGGCAGAAACTTCTTAGCATCAAGGTGTTGTACTGTTTTTCGAAAACAGGTTTATTCCGGATATTTCCGCCGAAAATAATTGTTCCTGAAAATTCATTTTCAAGGAGTGAGTTCAAAATCAGCTGAATGCATTTATCACAACTGTTTAGCGGAATAAAAAACAAGGTATCTGAAGGTATCGAATCAGAATTGAAGGCTTTATTCAAATAAATACGGGCATTTGGCATTTGTTCATACGGAGTGAACAAGGCGATTTCTTCTTTCGGAGCCGGTTGTTGATTTTCTGTTTTATTTTCGCCGCAAGAGTAACAAATAAGTACAGCTGCAATGGAGAGACAGACCAAGATTCTATTCATAAAGGACATAATAGATAATTTGTTTTTCATCTGATTGATTCGATAAGACATAAAAACGGTTTTGATAGGTGAAAGCATTTGTGAAGCGGAATTTGAGTGCATCAACGGAGGAAAATGTTCCTGTTTTCTTGATCAGGTCGACGATTTCCATGGTCCACGGAGCATCCATCAATCTGTTTTTCAAATGAGTGGATTGATCTACAACGGCTTGTTTTCCCTTCGTAATCCGGATTAATGCATTCCCGCATGTATAAATTCCTACGGTATAAGGATCGGAAATAAAGGCCTGTTCCAATAATTTGAAATTGCCCAAATCCTTCCGTTTGATTGTTGGTTTTGTGCGCTGAGAAAGTGCCTTCGAAAAACAAGTCAATTCTCCGTAAGATACTTTCAGTTTTTCTCCTTCCTGAATCAGATGGCATTTTAAAACACCTTGCGAAGAGCTGGAAGTCACATAAAAAGAGTGATTTTCAATCGATGAGAGGATGGCGGCTTCAAAATAAGGGGCAAAATGATTGGCTTCATACGTTCTGAAGTTCCCGATTCCGTAGCCATAATTCAGATGAGAATCATACACGCCAAGAAAATGATGGTTTTCAATACCTTCCGCTAAACTAACCATCGGAAAAATGAAGCGATCTTGATCGTAAGGGGTTAAAGCCAATCCCATGTAAGGCATAGAACTCAGGGAAGTTGTATCCGGATTTGATTTTAAGGTGTATTTTTTCGACCGGAGATTCATACGAACCATTGCATTGGTTCCTTCATTGCTGCAAAATAAAACTTCGGAATCTTTCAGAACCAAATAATCCGAAATGTAGGGGAGAACCGATGGTAATTTTCCCAGTTTCGTGCATCTTGGTTGTTTTCCGGTGTCGAGCGAATACTTCAGCAGGTAATTATTGACTGTAAGAACATAGAGATTGTTTCCCGAATGTTTGGGAGGAATGTCTGAATTGATTTCTCCACAATTTTCAGGGATTTTCAGAAGTAAAGAATCACTGACCTTTAGCGGGGTTTCGCTGAAAGTTATTTCATTGTTCTCAGAACAACTGTCGCATACTTCCTTGACAGTTTTGGTCGAACAGGCGGGTAAAAGAAGCAGGGAGCAGATGACCACTCCCCACCATTTAAAGTGTCTATTGTCTGCCCCCACAAGGATAAAGGGTTATGTTACAACCTCCATTACTTGGACCACTTGTTACATTGTAACAGTCCGTAGACGATTCACCAGTAGAAGTTTTTACACACTTGTAATAGATAATTCCACTTGGGCATGTCTGATAAAACTTCGTACAAGGCATGTCCTTTTTACTTGTTTCTAAATTTTGGAAGGTAAACGCTGTTGTGATTACAGCAGCAGCAGCGAGTAGACCAGAAAAAATGAACTTTTTCATGATTATATAGTTTAACGGTTAATACATAATTGATCAATGTAAATGGTAAATAATCAGAAATGAAAAAGTTTGAGTGACAGGTTTTTGTATTGATTTGTTTTCATAGCTGTTAGATGTGATGTTTTTCTAAATGTATTATTAAAAGTAAACAGTTCAAACAGCCGGTTCATTTTTTCATTATCTGGTATTGTTGCTGCATTACCAACCTTTTACGGCTCCGCCTTTGAATGCTTTTTCTGCTGCTTTTTCCACTTCTTCCGATTGATAGGCTTTCACAAAATTGCTGATCTTTTTCTGGTCTTTGTTGTCTTTCCGTGAAACAATGATGTTTACATAAGGCGATTCTTTGTCTTCTTTGAAAAGACCGTCTTTGTCTGCATTCAATCCTGCTTGTGCGGCAAAATTGTTATTGATTACGGCAATCGTTACTTCCTTGTCGTCTAAAACTCTTGGCAATTGTGGTGCTTCGATTTCGAGAATGCGCAATTGTTTCGGATTTGAAACAATGTCCGTTACTTTCGGAAGCAGACCGATATTGCTTTTTAATTTCAGTAAGCCGTTTTTTTGAAGCAGGAGCAAAGAGCGTCCGCCATTGGTGGGATCGTTGGGAATAACAACCGTACTTCCGTTTTTGAGTTCGGAAAGATGTTTGATCTTTTTCGAGTAGGCTACAATCGGATAAACAAAAGTATTACCAACTGCAGTCAATTGATAGCCGCGTTGTTTGATTTGTTCTTCGAGATAAGGAACGTGCTGAAAAGCATTTGCGTCAATATCGCCGTTGTTTAAAGCTTCGTTCGGAACGACGTAATCATTGAAAATGACCAGTTCCACTTCGAGGTTGAATTTCTCTTTGGCTACTTTTTTAGCTGCTTCTGCAATTTCCCTTTCAGGACCGGAGGTAATGCCGACTTTGATGTAATTCGGGTCGTTTTTCCGGGATGAATCAGCGCAGGAACTCAGGAATAAGAGACTTGCAGTGAAGAATGTGAAGTATTTCATTGTTTTCATATGAGATTATTTATTTAGTGCCCTAAAATGCAGGTGATGAAATGTTTTTTTTCACGCAGATATAACCGATTTACGCAGAAGAAAATGTAACATGTTTAAAGACAAATACCGTCTGAGGTACTGTAACTTAAAATCTGCGCTCTCCCGTACGTACGGGATCGGAGTCTATATAATCTGCGTGACTTAAAAAAAAATCACGGAAACTCCAGGACAAATCAATTAATTAGTTGTGTTTGACTTTTTTTGAGAATGTGTCTCCTGTAAATTGAATCAGGAAAACCAAAGCGATTAGTAATGCTAAAACCAGATTCATGATGACCATGTCGTAACCGATATAACCGTATTGATATCCGATCTGACCTAAGCCTCCGGCTCCGACGGCTCCGCCCATGGCAGAATAACCGACTAAAGTGATGAGTGTAATCGTAGCATTGTTAATCAGTGAAGGTAAGGCTTCGGGAAGCAAGACTTTCCGGATGATTTGCAGCGGACTTGCTCCCAGAGCTCTGGCTGTTTCGATCAAGCCGGCCGGAACTTCAAGCAGACTGTTTTCAACCAATCGGGCTATAAAAGGAGCAGCGCCAATGCTCAAAGGAACCAGCGCCGCATAAACACCGATGGAAGTTCCGATCAACTCGCGGGTAAACGGGATCATCCATACAATGAGAATAATAAAGGGAATGGAACGGAAAACGCTCACCAAAACGGATAAACTCCGGTTCAAGATCCTGTTTTCAAGAAATTGCCCTTTCCGGGTCACGAACAGGGTAATTCCTACCGGTAAACCCAATAAAAAGCCGAAGAAACCTGAAACAACAGTCATGAAAACCGTTTCCCAAAGTCCCTCCAGCAATAATGAAATAGTTGTTTGATCAAGCATAACCTTTTACCGTATTTTGAATGTTGTTTTGATTGAAGTAATGAATGATCTGCGTATTTTCTTCGGCACTTCCCTGTAAATGCAGTAACAGTTTTCCGAAACTGGCATGCCCCATGTATTCAATGTTTGCTTTGATCACTTTGTGCGGAATTTGGTGCTCGTTTACAACTGATAGGAATTTTTCGAAGGGAACCGTTCCGTTTAATTCTATTTCGATCAAAGGAAATAAACCTGCCTGCTGTTCCTGTTGCAGCCTGCTGTCGAATGATTGTGGTATTGACATACTTTCTGATGATATAAATTGTTTGATAACCGGATTTTCCTTTGCCAAAGCAAGGTCTTCCAGAGTTCCTTTTTGAATGAGTTTTCCCTGATCGATCACCGCCACATGATTACAAATGGATTTAATGACGTCCATTTCATGCGTGATAAGCAAAATGGTAATCCCCAATCGCTTGTTAATGTCTTTCAATAATTGCAAAATGGACTGCGTTGTTGCAGGATCCAAAGCGCTTGTTGCTTCATCGCATAGAAGCAAATGCGGATCGTTGGCCAAAGCTCTTGCAATGGCAACACGTTGTTTCTGACCACCTGAAAGACTTTCGGGATAGAAGTTTGCTTTGTCTTTCAAGCCTACTATTTTTAGCAGTTCGTTTACTTTTCTGTGAATCTCTTTCTTGTTGACTTTCTCCAATTCCAAAGGCAGGGCAATATTGCCAAAAACCGTTCTGGAAGAAAGCAGATTGAAGTGCTGGAAGATCATCCCGATCTTTTTGCGTTCCTGAGCCAATTTTCGGGAACTTAGAGTTGTCAGGTCCGTTCCGTTGATGATGATTTGCCCGTGATCCGGTTTCTCCAACAGATTTACAGAACGGATGAGTGTGCTTTTTCCCGCTCCGGAAAATCCGATAATTCCCACGATATCGCCACGTTCCACTTTCAGACTGATGTTGTCGAGAGCTTTCAGCGGTTGCTTCTTCAGCAGGAATGTTTTACTGATGTTTTTGATTTCAATCATGATCTTTTGAATGAGGGATCCGGAAATGACCCGAATCCCTGTTTGTGATATTTATCCTGTAATGTGCTTGTATGATTTGCTGATTCTGTTCCACGATCGCATGGTTCTTCTGATCTTCACTTTGGAACGGGCGGACAGCTTCAGATACTTGGTTGCATTGGTCAACAAAACTCCGGACAAAATGACGAAGAGCCCGAGTAACTGACTACCGTTAATCACTTCATTGGCAATGATCCATCCTGCAATAACGGCTACGATCGGGTTAATGTACGTATGCGTGCTCACCAAAGCTGCCGGTTTTACGGACAATAACCAGATGTAAGAAACGTAAGCAACCACCGAACCAAACAAGGTCAGAAACAGTAAACCTAACCAGGCAGATGCCGGAACTGCAGCAAAGGAAAATCCACTCCATTCGTTTCGGAAAGAAGCGATGATGAGAGAAGCCACTCCGGCTGTGATCAACTGTTGAGCAATGTTCATGAAGGTAGAATGACCCGCCGGATTGTTTTTGGAATACAGGGATCCGAACACCCAGCTAATGGAACTCAATGCCAGAACAATGAAAGCTGTCATTCGCAAAGAACCGCCGGTAGCACCGGAAGTTTCAGCGCTATTGACACTTCCGCTCAGAAACAGGATCAATCCTACAAACCCGATTACCAATCCGATCAAAATCAACTTGTTTGAGAAATAGTATTTCCAATTCTTTTTGTCAATGGCAATGAACCAAAACGGGCCCGTTGCAATAGCAATTGAAGCTTCGGAAGCTGATACATATTGTTCTCCCCAGCCAACTAATCCCGTTCCTCCGGTCAAAACCAGGATTCCGGTAACGGCATTCTTACGCCAGTTGACAAAGGAATTTGCTTTTTCTCCCGTTGCTCTTAAATATCCGAAAATCATGATACCAGCTGCCAGAAAACGCAAACCTGAAAGGATAAAAGGAGGGAAGCCTGTTAATCCGAAGGAAACGGCGAGGAATGTAATTCCCCAGATGACGTAAATGTTGGTAAAGGCGAGTGGTACTAACCAGTTGTTTTTGATGTTGCTCATGATTGTTGTATTTGAATTGTGATGAAATAAAAAAAGGGCTTTACGTACTACCGTAAAGCCCTCGAAATGTTGTTTTTCTAAGAATTTATATACGGTATAACAGATGGTTGTTCATCCAACAGCGCATCGTGCGATAATTATTCATCATGATCTGGATAATTGTATCTGTTTTCATATTCTCACTGTTTGAAGTATGAAAGGACACCGGAATTCTGTTCCCGGGCTGCTTGTCAAATATGTTAAAAAGACTTTTCATACTGTTTTTTACTTCTTATTCTGAATTTTTGTGCAAGTATAGGATTTATTTATCTACTAATTCTATAGAATAGTAGTTTTTAAACAAAACTTAACATTTAGGTGATCTGAATGGGAGGGATATTATGACTGTTTTTCGTGCAAAAACTAAATACGCGATCCGCCGAGGTGGATGCGTATTGGCCAATACCAGTAAGGGTTTTGTTGTTTTGTTCAGAAACATTGAGTAAGCGAGATGACCGAATTAGGTACATGAAAAAAGAAACCTACACCTCGCTTACATCAACAAATAATCTAATTTCCTTTTAATTCCAAATCAAAACTGAGGTCAGAACTAGCTCCGCTGGCCTGATGCATTTCAACAGCAATGACATTATTACCTGCAACAAATACAGAAGCTGGAATGGAAAAATTCAGAGGTGTATCACCATCGTCACCCGCAAGTGAAGCATAGGTGGTATATGAAGCACCTGATGTCAGATTATTCCGATATACCTCCGTTCCATTAATATAAATCGCTACTCCGTCATCTCTTTTTACATTCCCCATAAAACTTGCATATGCTGTCGGATTGGCAATAGTAATTGTTTTCCTAAAGTAGGTAGTGGTGTATCTGCTAAGGATATTCGGTCCATAGCCAATAACCGTCGCTTCATCGCCATCACCATAACCCAACTGACTTGCACCGCTTGCCCATCCGGCATCGTTAAAAGAAGCAGGAATCCAGGTAGTTCCCTGATTGCTTCCATTGTCAAGAAATCTCCAGGTTGCACCATACGCAATTAAAGTAGCAGGTGGTGGCCCGGTAATTTTAAGGGTAGCCACACCATCAGATGCCACTGCTTCCAGTTTAAAGGATTTACCACCATAAGTAAATGTTTCACCTACCCTAAGATAAGCATCTATAAATCCTTTCGAATTAACTGTAAGTGGCCGCATGTCCAAAAGCTCTGTAGAAACACGATTGCTGGCATCTTTCTTCACCAATCGAAATGCCAGAGTACCTACTGCTGATTCTGAGATGGTACCACAACAACCACTTAAAAATGTTGCCGTAGGATTAAAATCATCATGCACTCCAAAGGGCTGACGGGTTTCTATCCATAAGTCATACCCAGCAATAAAAGCGGGAACAACCAGAGCTTTAGACCCAGCATTTCCACCATATAAAGGGGAAAGCGGAAATGTACCCGTACTGGTGGTAGTAATAATTTCAGCAGGAGTTAACCAACCCAATGATTGTAAACGCGGAGCGGAAAGCAGTCTGCCATATTCCTCTCCCCGGGCACTGGTACCCATTACTTCGCTGGGATCTGACTGATCGTTCACCGTAAAGTTGTCGGATAAGGTAGTTGGTAAACCCGTATTATCTGAACAAGTTCTTGTACTCGCATGATTCAATCCCAAATTATGACCGACTTCATGTGCCAGAGTCCGTTGGCGAATCGGTATTGTACCATCTTTGTCAAAATACACGACAGAATAGCCTGTGTTGGTTCCGCCGGGTGTTCCGGTACTTCCTATGCCATTAGAACAACCGGCAACCAGAGGTGTAATATAGATCACGGTATTGTACTGTGATGGAACAATCAACTTCGCTAAAAGTGACGGGAGTGCCAGAGTTTTCCAGGTATCTGTTGAACATTCATTCAGAATTCCCAAGTCAAGTACATTGATACTCACTACATCACCCAGAAGTCTGTCTTTAAGTCCTGCTATAAAAAGCCGTCCACCGGAAGTTTCATTATAAAAGGTACGCAATGAGCGACCTGTATTGGCGAAAACTGCATCACGAGCCTCTTGTTCCGTCCGTAAATTAGGTCTTCCGGGTGCTGAAATAAGCACAATCAGGACGGTACGATCCGTTTGCTCAGCGGGAGAGATTGCAGCAGGTGATCCATGTGCGGAACCTGAATTTCTTTTAAACAATTGTTCCTTTTTACAAGAAAAGAGCGTAGCTGTCAGCGCGCAGATAAATAATAGTTTCTTCATTACAAATAGAATTAGTGAATATTCGTTATGTGTAATCTAAATGGTTATTTACAGGTGATTTTTTATATCCCGCTGACTTCGACGTGAGCTCAGTCGAACGATAACGCAGATCCGGATGATTCTGTCAAGACGCAGATTGTAAACTTGTTTAATATCTGCGTAAATCTGCCTATCTGCGTGAAAAAGAGTGTGTCAACTAAATTCTCGGACAAAACATATTTATAAACTGATGCGAACGGCTTTCAAATCTTTCGTTCTTATCTGATAATTAATTTCAATAAAGAAGTTTGATTACTTTGGGTCAGTCGGAGATAATAAACACCTGCGGCAAGGTTGCCCAAATCAATCTGGGTTTTGTTGCTATCTGATGGTTTCAATACGACTCCTTTTAATGCTGTCCCTTTACTGTCATATACCTCCCACGTTCTGATTTGCGTGTAGTCAAGATCGATATATACTTTTCCATCTGAAGGATTCGGGTATGTTTTGATTTGCTCAATAGCATTTTCATGAATTGAATTCGTCGTAGGGAGGACTTTTTTCAAGAGTGTTTGCACGGTTTTACCATTGATTGTTTCAACCTCCAGATACGAGAGAACACCATCGGATGAAATACTCAATCCGTTCGAACTTTGATCCAATTCCCATTCTCCGGCAAGTGTAATCTGAATGATTTCCGGCTGCGGCACACGGTATTGAACCGAAGTGTTGTTTCCTATTTGATTGTACTGGTAAAACTCTGACTCAGCCAACATACCCAAATCCGGGTTGGTAGCACTGATCTTCAATTTTTCACCGGAATCAATTGCTTGTGTGAGAATAACGGACGGATGATCAACGTGTCGGAAATAATCTGTCAGAAAAATACTGGTAGTATCAAAAATGGTGTAACTGAAGATCGAATCCGGGACGTATTTTGCTGCATGTGCTTTTCTGTCCAGTTGAAATACCTGAAAGTATGCCGAAGGGTTTTGTGCAATTGTTTCTGTTTCACTTGTTCCGCCTTGAATGCTTACGATGTATTTGTAATCGGCATTCAAAGGGGCAGTACCGTGATCAATGTAAGCTGAAGTAAAATTGCCTGTCGTAGCACTACTATTGGCTTGATTCATCGAATTCTGTACTTCCCGTTTCACAACAATATCCTCGTTATTAGCCGGGTCGGTAGGAACAACATAGCCGTTTCCGAGGGCGTCTGTTAACCAGATTCCTCCTCCGTTTTGACTGAAATTGGTTGTCAATCCGGTTTGTGGAGTTCCGTTTATGGAGGTAACATCACCTGGATTTACAAGTTTCGTTTGGAACAAGGTTGTATGAATCGGAGCAGTTCCGTTTGTATCCTGAATAGCCGATCCCATACACAGGACAAGATTATCTACTGTAAAACAGGATTTCAGGGCAGACATCTTTGTGGTCGAGTAGTTGTCGACGTAATCAAGAGCAAAAGTACCGTTGCTATCCAATGACGCATTTCCGATAAAATTTCGTTTACTGAAAAGCCTGTGATTAGACGGACCAAGTTGACTGTAGGGTAGATAAGTGGTGGTTGTTCCCGGAAAATGTGACCAATCCCAGCCTATCAGGGAAAGACCGCTGCTGTCATACGAAACCGGGTTTCCGTTACAAAGAATATCCATTCCACCGGCCGACAAATACCTTCCGAACACATTTTCAGCTGCTGAGTTTTCGTAATCCCAGATGTATTTGCTGGAACCTTTGAAATTAAGCTGAAAATCGGCACGTTTATGTACACTCAAACCGGCATAAGGAAAACCGAAATGACCTTCTGTTTTGGGTGCTGCAGATAAACCGCTTTGAACTGTCTCCATAAAATGCCGTGGACCCTGGAGCCCGTTCAGTAAGTTGATACTGGTTGTGGCGCTTCTGATCAGGTTGGTGTTTTGAGAAGCAGATATTCCCCAAAGCCGTATAAACTCCCGTCCCAGAACTTCGTTTTCCACCGGATCAGCCAAATACATGTATGCATGACTT
>RCUP01001868.1_pt1 | contig 12087 bp, 9 predicted proteins | sample 2166341 | NCBI WGS metagenome assembly RCUP01 (sample SAMN09932325, study PRJNA488358) | compost metagenome | isolation source: compost soil in succinonitrile-enriched | place: Germany: Experimental Botanical Garden | reverse complement strand
CCCACAAGCGCCTGGTGGGCGGTGTGGTGCGGGCGGCCCCTCTGTGCCGCCGAGGAGCGCAGCGTTTCGCGGATCAGGGCTCGCAGCTGTTTGAGCGAAGCGAGTTCTGCGAGACCCCGCGAAACGCGAGCACCGCAGGGCAGCCGCGAAGCGGCCGGCACAGTGGGGCCGACCGCGCCGCACCGCCCACCGGGCGCGCATCCACACAGGTAAAGAACAAGCAAGCAACCAAGGGAAGCTTCCTACGTCCCCAAGGAGAAGCGCTTTATAGAATGCCCGTCCGATTCCGCATTCCAGGCCTTCCACAACGTGTCCGATCGCTCCGCAGTTCTGCCCCAATACCTGTTCCCCAAGCAGGCCCTGACCAATTTCGCCGGCTGGGTCGCAGGCAAGGAACGAGGCGCGGTCACCACCTGGATCATTCGCCGCTTCGTTGCCAAGTACAACGTCGACATGGGCGAAGCGCTCGAGTCCGACATCCATCACTACAAGAGCTTCAACCAGTTCTTCACGCGCGCCCTCAAGCCCGGCATGCGCCCGCTGGCGCAGGCCGACCTCGTGTGCCCCGTGGACGGCGCCATCAGCCAGTTCGGCGCCATCGAGGGCGACCAGATCTTCCAGGCCAAGGGCCACAACTACACGACCACCGCGCTGGTCGGCGGCGATGCCGCGCTGGCCGCCAAGTTCGCGCACGGCAGCTTTGCCACGCTGTACCTGAGCCCCAAGGACTACCACCGCATCCACATGCCCTGCGACGGGCGGCTGGTGCGCATGATCCACGTGCCCGGCGACCTGTTCTCGGTCAACCCGACCACCGCGCGCGGCGTGCCCGGCCTGTTCGCGCGCAACGAGCGCGTGGTGTGCGTCTTCGAATCGGCCAACGGCCCCTTCGTGCTCGTGCTGGTGGGCGCCACCATCGTGGGCAGCATGGCCACCGTGTGGCACGGCGTGGTCAACCCGCCGCGCGTGGGCGAGCTGCGCGAGTGGCACTACAACGACCAGCAGATCGACATCAAGAAGGGCGACGAGATGGGCCGGTTCTTGCTGGGCTCGACCGTCGTCATGCTGTTCCCGGCGCCCGCGCTGGCCTTCAACCCGGACTGGTCGCCCACCCGCGCGATCCGCCTGGGCGAAGCCATGGCCAACTACGCCTGATTTGTGAAGCTTTGTCTCGAAACCCGCATGCTGCATGCCTGTACAGCTATAAAACCAGTAGCATCCTGATCCTTCGCGCTATAGTCGTCGGCCAGCCAGACGGTCCATGACGACCAATCACAAACAAGAGTGCGCCGCCCCGGCCTGCCCCCGGCCGACGGTCCGCCCAGCTTCGAGGAGATGATGTCGATGAGTACCAAGGAAAACGCAGCCATCAGCCAGTTGCTCGCCCTGCTCGAAGCCCGCTATGCGCTGCGTGTGCTGTGGGCCCTGCGCGACGGCCACGCCCAGACCTTCCGGCTGCTGCAGGACAGCGTCGGCGGCATCACTCCCAACACCCTCAACACCCGCATCAAGGAATTGCGCGAAGCCGGCGTCGTGAGCCACGGCAGCGACGGCTACTGCCTCACGCTGAGCGGGCAGGACCTGCTCAAGCGCCTGTCCGACCTGCAAGCCTTCGCTGCCAAGTGGCAACTCGGGCAGAGCAAGAAGGCCGCGGGGCCGGCCGCCGCGCAGCCCGCATCGGCCGAGGCCTCCGCGTCCGCGTCCGCGGCGCCTGCTGCGCCGGCGCCTTCCGCCCCCGACGCAGCACCTCCCGCAACCACGCCGCCCGGCTCCGACAGCCAGGGCTGAAGCGGGGTCCTCGCGGGCCTCGGTAAACTCCGCGCCTCCGATTCCTCTCCCATTTCATCGACGCAAGGAGCGTTTCCCATGCCCACCACCCCCTCCGGCCTGCAATACGAAGACACCGAAGTCGGCACCGGCGCTGAAGCCAAGGCCGGCCATCACGTGCATGTGCACTACACCGGCTGGCTCTTCAACGACGGCGTGCAAGGCGCCAAGTTCGACTCCAGCCGCGACCGCAACGACCCCTTCGCGTTCTCGCTGGGCGCCGGCCAGGTCATCAAGGGCTGGGACGAAGGCGTCGCCGGCATGAAGATCGGCGGCAAGCGCACGCTGATCATCCCCGCCTCGCTGGGCTACGGTGCCCGCGGCGCCGGCGGCGTGATCCCCCCGAACGCCACCCTGAAGTTCGACGTCGAGCTCCTCGACGCGCATTAAGGGCTCGCCCCCAGGCTGCGCGGCACTTCGTGTCCGCTTCGCCAACCCCCTACCGGGGGCGACACCTGCGGCCCGGCGAAGCCGGTTCCGCGGTGTCTCTCGCGAAAGCCACTTCGCACCCCTCTTGCGGCCGCTTTGGCCGCATTTTTACGCTTGAAAAGCCCTAGAGCAGCCCCAAGTGGCTGGCTGTGTTTGTTTTCCGGCGCACGCCGGTTCTTTGAAAAATGTCTGACCCGCAACAATCCGCACAGAATTCTCAAATGCTGCAAGGCGAGCCCAGTCCCGAAGAACTGGAGGCCGCGCAAGCCGCCAACGAAGCCGAGGCGCTCGACGCCCTGGCCGTGGCACAAGGCGAACTGGCTGCCCTGCAGACCAAGAATGCCGAGCTGGCCGACCAGTATTTGCGCGCGCAAGCCGACGTGCAGAACGCCCGCCGCCGCGCCGACGACGAGATCACCAAGGCCCGCAAGTTCGCGGTCGAAGCCTTTGCCGAGAGCCTGCTGCCGGTGACCGACAGCCTCGAAGCCGGCCTGGCCGTCAAGGACGCCACGCCCGAGCAGATCCGCGAAGGCGCCGAAGCCACGCTGCGCCAGCTCAAGAGCGCGCTCGAACGCAACAAGGTGATCGAAGTGGCCCCCGCTGCCGGCGACAAGTTCGACCCGCACCTGCACCAGGCCATCTCGATGGTGCCCGCCGACCAGGACGCCAACACCGTGGTCGGCCTGCTGCAAAAGGGCTACACGATCAACGAGCGCGTGCTGCGCCCGGCGCTGGTCACCGTGGCCGCCCCGAAGTAAATCGGCACTGCCCCACAAGATTCCCACAGGAAATCCCCGCGTCGTCCCTTGAATCGCACCGGGTTATCCACAAGTTCATAACAACATATTTTTCCGAATTTCAGGAGTAAGAACATGGCAAAGATCATCGGCATCGACCTCGGCACCACCAACTCGTGCGTGTCGATCATGGAAGGCAACACCACGCGTGTGATCGAGAACTCGGAAGGTGCGCGCACCACGCCGTCGATCGTCGCGTACCAGGAAGACGGTGAAGTCTTGGTCGGTGCCTCGGCCAAGCGCCAGGCCGTCACCAACCCCAAGAACACGCTGTACGCGATCAAGCGCCTGATCGGCCGCAAGTTCGAGGAAAAGGAAGTCCAGAAGGACATCGACCTGATGCCCTACACCATCGCCAAGGCCGACAACGGCGACGCATGGGTGGAAGTGCGCGGCAAGAAGATGGCCCCGCAGCAGGTCAGCGCCGACATCCTGCGCAAGATGAAGAAGACCGCCGAAGACTACCTCGGCGAAGCCGTGACCGAAGCCGTGATCACGGTGCCGGCCTACTTCAACGACGCACAGCGCCAGGCCACCAAGGACGCCGGCCGCATCGCGGGCCTGGACGTCAAGCGCATCATCAACGAACCCACCGCTGCAGCCCTGGCCTTCGGCCTGGACAAGCAGGACAAGGCCGACCGCAAGATCGCCGTGTATGACCTGGGCGGCGGCACCTTCGACGTGTCGATCATCGAAATCGCGGACGTCGACGGCGAGAAGCAGTTCGAAGTGCTGTCGACCAACGGCGACACCTTCCTGGGCGGCGAAGACTTCGACCAGCGCATCATCGACTACATCATCGGCGAGTTCAAAAAGGAACAAGGCGTCGACCTGAGCAAGGACGTGCTGGCCCTGCAGCGCCTGAAGGAAGCCGCTGAAAAGGCCAAGATCGAGCTGTCGAACAGCGCGCAGACCGACATCAACCTGCCGTACATCACGGCCGATGCGTCGGGTCCGAAGCACCTGAACATCAAGCTCACCCGCGCCAAGCTGGAAAGCCTGGTCGACGAGCTGGTCGAGCGCACCATCGCGCCCTGCCGCCTGGCCATCAAGGACGCCGGCATCAGCGTGAGCGACATCAACGACGTGATCCTGGTCGGCGGCATGACCCGCATGCCCAAGGTGCAGGAAAAGGTGAAGGCCTTCTTCGGCAAGGAACCGCGCAAGGACGTGAACCCCGACGAAGCCGTGGCTGTCGGCGCCGCCATCCAGGGCCAGGTGCTCTCGGGCGACCGCAAGGACGTGCTGCTGCTGGACGTGACCCCGCTGTCGCTGGGCATCGAGACCATGGGTGGCGTGATGACCAAGATGATCACGAAGAACACCACGATCCCGACGAAGTTCGCACAGACCTTCTCGACCGCCGAAGACAACCAGCCGGCCGTGACCATCAAGGTGTTCCAGGGCGAGCGCGAGATCGCCTCGGGCAACAAGCTGCTGGGCGAGTTCAACCTGGAAGGCATTCCGCCGGCATCGCGCGGCACGCCGCAGATCGAGGTGAGCTTCGACATCGACGCCAACGGCATCCTGCACGTCGGCGCCAAGGACAAGGGCACCGGCAAGGAAAACAAGATCACCATCAAGGCGAACTCGGGCTTGAGCGAAGACGAGATCCAGAAGATGGTCAAGGACGCCGAGCTCAACGCCGACGAAGACAAGAAGAAGCTCGAGATCGTGCAGGCGCGCAACCAGGGCGAAGCCATGGTGCACAGCGTGAAGAAGTCGCTCGGCGAGCACGGGGCCAGCCTCGAAGCCGCCGAGAAGGACGCGATCGAAGCCGCGATCAAGGACGTCGAAGAAGCCCTCAAGGGTGAAGACAAGACCGCGATCGAGGAAAAGACCAACACGCTGATGACCGCGAGCCAGAAGCTCGGCGAGAAGATGTATGCCGAATCGCAGGCTGCGGCCAACGCCTCGGCCGCCAGCGGCCCGGCAGGCGCGGAAGCTTCCGCCAGCGCGCAGGCCGACGACAACGTGGTCGACGCCGAAGTCAAGGAAGTGAAGAAGGGCTGATCCCCTGCCCTTCTAACAAGGCTGGAACACCTGAACAGGTGCTCCAGCCTTTCTCGCTTCCAGTTCCCCGACGAGTTCCCGCCGCCCGACCGAATCTGCTGCCATGGCCACCAAACGCGACTACTACGAAACCCTCGGCGTTCCCAAGAACGCGAGCGAGGAAGAAATCAAGAAGGCTTATCGCAAGCTTGCGATGAAGCACCACCCCGACCGCAACCACGGCGACACCAGCAAGGACGCCGAGGCCAAGTTCAAGGAGGTGAAGGAAGCGTACGAAATGCTGTCGGACGGCCAGAAGCGCGCGGCCTACGACCAGTACGGCCATGCCGGCGTCGACCCCAACATGCGCGGCGGCCCCGGCGCGGAAGGCTTCGGCGGCTTCGCGGAGGCCTTCGGCGACATCTTCGGCGACGTGTTCGGCGGCGGCCGCGGCCGCACCAGCGGCGGGCGCCAGGTGTTCCGCGGCAGCGACCTGAGCTACGCGATGGAAGTCACGCTCGAGGAAGCCGCCGACGGCAAGGACGCGCAGATCCGCATCCCGAGCTGGGACGACTGCGGCACCTGCCACGGCTCCGGTGCCAAGCCCGGCACCAAGCCCATCACCTGCACCACCTGCCACGGCGCGGGCGCCGTGCAGATGCGCCAGGGCTTCTTCAGCGTGCAGCAGACCTGCCCGACCTGCCACGGCAGCGGCAAGATCGTTCCCGAGCCCTGCACCGTGTGCCACGGCCAGGGCAAGATCAAGAACAACAAGACGCTCGAGGTGAAGATTCCGGCCGGCATCGACGACGGCATGCGCATCCGCAGCACCGGCAACGGCGAGCCCGGCACCAACGGCGGGCCGCCCGGCGACCTGTACATCGAGATCCGCCTCAAGAAGCACGACCTGTTCGAGCGCGACGGCGACGACCTGCACTGCGTGGTGCCCGTGAGCGTCACCACCGCGGCGCTCGGCGGCGAGATCAACGTGCCCACGCTCAAGGGCGCGGCCGCCATCGACATTCCCGACGGCACCCAGAGCGGCAAGCAGTTCCGCCTGCGCGGCAAGGGCATCAAGGGCGTGCGTTCGAGCTACCCGGGCGACCTGTACTGCCACGTGCGCGTGGAAACGCCCGTGAAGCTCACCGAGCACCAGCGCAAGCTGCTCAAGGAGCTCGACGAATCGCTCAAGAAGGGTGGCGAGAAGCACAGCCCGACCGACAAGGGCTGGTTCGACAAGGCCAAGGAATTCTTCAGCTGATGATGATGCTGACGCGCTGACGGCCTTCGTCAGCGCCGGGCCGACGCCCTGTCGGCCCGAAGCGTGCCCTCTTTCGGCCGCTGCCGCCCTCTGGCGGCGCGCCAGGCACGCGAACGGTGCTCCCCGCACCGTTGCGGAACGCCGCCGACCGGCGCCCGCGTTGTCTTCCCACGTTGCCATGCGCCAGCCACTCGCCACAGGAGTGGCGCGGGGATTGCTTTAATGTTTTTTTGGATATGCAATAAACCAAACGACAGGTCGCGCGTTATTGCTGAAAGGCATCGGCTTTATTGAACCCGGGTTCAATTAGGAAAGGTGTTCGCCACAGAATTTCAATGAGGACGATAGCCATTCGGCATAGTCATTTCATCCGGGGACAATTACGCGAGCGCGAGCTTTTCAATTTAACAGAAACACGAATAGAAGTTCCTTGTTTTCCGAGGAACTTTACTCGGCAGAGGGGTTCAGAATAAATAAAACATTTGCCCGGTTCATTCTTTGCTTTATGCTGATTGAACCGATTGTGTAGATAGTGTGTAAGGGAGTTTTCCACGGCATACGGCCATGGGCGGGGCCCCTCTTCCAAGAGGAGCGACGCAGTCTCTGGCTGTAGGCATCGGGGTCAAAAGCCCCGCCGACCTGAAGGAGGCGCGACCATGGACGTGATCAGCAACTTTGCAGCCCGCTACGAACGCACCCGCGAGGAAGTTCTCTCGCTGCAGGAATATCTGGATATCTGCAAACGCGATCCGACGGCATATGCAACGGCCTCCGAACGAATGCTCCAGGCCATTGGCGAGCCGGAACTGGTAGATACCCGCAATGACCCCCGTCTTTCGCGGATCTTCGCGAACAAGGTCATCAAGATCTATCCGGCGTTCAAGGAGTTCTATGGCATGGAAGATGCCATCGAGCAGGTGGTGTCCTATTTCCGCCACGCCGCGCAGGGACTCGAAGAAAAGAAGCAAATCCTTTACCTGCTGGGGCCCGTCGGCGGCGGCAAGAGCTCGATCGCGGAGCGCCTGAAGCAGCTCATGGAGCACGTGCCCTTCTATGCGATCCACGGCTCCCCGGTGAACGAATCGCCCCTCGGGCTCTTCGACACCCTCGAAGACGGCGAGATCCTCGAAAAAGAGTACGGCATCCCCGTGCGCTACCTGAACCGCATCCTGTCGCCCTGGGCCGTGAAGCGGCTCGAGGAGTACGGCGGCGACATCCGCCAGTTCAAGGTGGTCAAGCGCTACCCCTCGGTGCTGCGCCAGATCGCGGTCGCCAAGACCGAGCCGGGCGACGAGAACAACCAGGACATCTCTTCGCTGGTCGGCAAGGTCGACATCCGCAAGCTCGAGACCTACGCCCAGGACGACCCCGACGCGTATGCCTACTCCGGCGGCCTGTGCCTCGCGAACCAGGGCCTGCTCGAGTTCGTGGAAATGTTCAAGGCCCCCATCAAGGTGCTGCACCCGCTGCTCACGGCCACGCAGGAAAGCAACTTCAAGGGCACCGAAGGCTTCGGCGCCATTCCCTTCGACGGCATCGTGCTGGCCCACAGCAACGAGAGCGAGTGGAAGGCGTTCCGCAACAACAAGAACAACGAGGCTTTCCTCGACCGGATCTACATCGTGAAGGTGCCGTACTGCCTGCGCGCCTCCGAAGAGATCAAGATCTACGAGAAGCTGGTGCGCAACTCCTCGCTGGCCAAGGCCCCGTGCGCGCCCGGCACCTTGCGCATGATGGCGCAGCTGTCGGTGCTCACGCGCCTGAAGGAGCCCGAGAACTCCAGCACCTTCAGCAAGATGCAGGTGTACGACGGCGAGAACCTGAAGGACACCGACCCCAAGGCCAAGTCGATCCAGGAGTACCGCGACTACGCGGGCGTCGACGAGGGCATGAGCGGCGTCTCCACGCGCTTCGCCTTCAAGATCATCTCCAAGGTCTTCAACTTCGACAGCACCGAGGTGGCCGCCAACCCGGTGCACCTGATGTATGTGCTCGAACAGCAGATCGAGCGCGAGCAGTTTCCGCCGGAAACCGAGCAGAAGTACATCAGCTACATCAAGGAGCTGCTGGCGCCGCGCTACGCCGAGTTCATCGGCAAGGAAATTCAGACCGCCTACCTGGAAAGCTACAGCGAGTACGGCCAGAACATCTTCGACCGCTACGTGACCTACGCCGACTACTGGATCCAGGACCAGGAGTTCCGCGACGTGGACACCGGCGAAGTGTTCGACCGCGCCTCGCTCAACGGCGAGCTCGAGAAGATCGAGCGCCCCGCCGGCATCGGCAACCCGAAGGACTTCCGCAACGAGATCGTCAACTTCGTGCTGCGTGCGCGGGCCGGCAACGCGGGGCGCAACCCGGCGTGGACCAGCTACGAGAAGCTGCGCGCAGTCATCGAGAAGAAGATGTTCTCCAACACCGAAGAGCTGCTGCCGGTGATCAGTTTCAACACCAAGAGCAGCGCCGACGAGCAGAAGAAGCACGAAGACTTCGTGACCCGCATGGTCGAGAAGGGCTACACCGCCAAGCAGGTCCGGCTTCTGTGCGAGTGGTACCTGCGGGTGCGCAAGAGTTCATAGCGGACAGCGGGAACAACGGACGCGTGCGAAGGACCTAACCAGCGCACCGTCCACCGTTTTGCAAGGAGCTTTGAAAACATCGTGGCCATCCTGCAGCAGATCATCGATCGCCGGCTCTCGGGCAAGAACAAGTCCATCGGCAACCGCGAGCGCTTCCTTCGGCGCTACAAGGGGCAGATCCAGGAGGCGGTGCGGCGCGCGGTCAGCGGGCGCAACATCCGCGAGCTGGAGCAAGGCGAAGACGTGACCCTGCCGCGCCACGATGTCTCCGAGCCGGTGTTCGGCCATGCGCGCGGCGGCGACCGCGAGTACGTGCACCCCGGCAACCAGGAATACCTCAAGGGCGACCGCATCGCGCGCCCCGAGGGCCAGGGCGGCGGTGGCTCGGGCAGCGGCGAGGCCAGCGACAGCGGCGAAGGCGAGGACGACTTCGTCTTCCGCCTCACGCGCGAGGAGTTCATGCGCGTCTTCTTCGACGACCTTGCGCTGCCCCACCTCGTGCGCACCCAGATCGCCGAAGTGCCCGAATGGAAGAGCCACCGCGCCGGCTTCACCAGCGACGGCTCGCCCAACAACCTGCACGTGGTGCGCTCCATGCGCGGCGCGCTGGCGCGGCGCATTGCGCTGGGCGGCGAACCGCGCAAGGAGCTCAAGCGCCTGGAGGCGCACCTCCTGGTCCTGAAAGCGCATCCACAGGTCGAGACTGCACTGATCCAGAAGGAAATCCGCGAGACCGAGGACCTCATCGCCGAGCTGCGCCGCACCATGCGGCACGTGCCCTACATCGACCCGATCGACCTGCGCTACCGCAACCGCGTGAAGACGCCCGTGCCCAGCGCCAAGGCCGTGATGTTCTGCCTCATGGACGTGTCGGGCTCGATGGACGAGGCGCGCAAGGACATGGCCAAGCGCTTCTTCATGCTGCTGTACCTGTTTCTCACGCGGCACTACGAGCGCATCGACCTCGTGTTCCTGCGCCACCACACGCAGGCGCAGGAAGTGACCGAAGAAGAGTTCTTCCACGCCACAGAAACCGGCGGCACCGTGGTGTCGAGCGCACTGGTGCTCATGGACGAGATCATCAAGGCCCGCTACGCCAGCGGCGAATGGAACGTGTACGGCGCCCAGGCCAGCGACGGCGACAACTGGCACCAGGACAGCGGCCGCTGCCGCGAACTGCTGGTCGACAACATCCTGCCCGTGGTGCGCTACTACGCCTACGTGCAGGTGGCCGAGACCGAGCAGAACCTGTGGCAGGAGTACCAGCAGCTCGAAGGCGTGGCGCCCAACTTCGCCATGCGCAAGGTATCGGACGCGCAGGACATCTACCCGGTGTTCCGCGACCTGTTCAAGAAGGAAGGGGTGCCCACATGATCACCACCGAACGCCCTCCCGGGGCCCCTGTCCTGCCGCGCAGCACCGACCTGCCCACCTCCCGCCTCGAGCGCCTGCCCAGCCCGTCCGACTGGACCTTCGAGCTCATCGAGACGTACCACACCGAGATCGCGAAGACCGCGAGGAGCTTCGGCCTGGACACCTACCCGAACCAGCTCGAGGTGATCACGGCCGAGCAGATGATGGACGCCTACGCCAGCGTGGGCATGCCCATGATCTACAGGCACTGGTCGTACGGCAAGCAGTTCATTTCCACCGAGAAGAACTACAAGCGCGGCCACATGGGGCTGGCCTACGAGATCGTCATCAACTCCGATCCGTGCATTGCCTACCTCATGGAAGAAAACACCATGGCCATGCAGGCCCTGGTGATCGCGCACGCGGCCTACGGCCACAACAGCTTCTTCAAGGGCAACTACCTGTTCCGCATGTGGACCGACGCGTCGTCGATCATCGACTACCTCGTCTACGCGCGGCACTACATCGCCGAGTGCGAGGAACGCCACGGCCTCGATGCGGTGGAAGACCTGCTCGACTCCTGCCACGCGCTCATGAACTACGGCGTCGACCGCTACCGCCGTCCGCAGAAGCGTTCGCTGGCGCAAGAGAGCGCGCAGCGCACCGACCGCGAGCGCCACATGCAGCAGCAGGTGAACGACCTGTGGCGCACGCTGCCGCGCAAGAGCGAACAAGCGGCCGAGTCGGAAGCCGCGCGCCGCTTTCCGCCCGAGCCGCAGGAGAACCTGCTCTATTTCATCGAGAAGAACGCCGCCCTGCTCGAGCCGTGGCAGCGCGAGGTGGTGCGCATCGTGCGCAAGATCGCGCAGTACTTCTACCCGCAGCGCCAGACCCAGGTCATGAACGAAGGCTGGGCCACCTTCTGGCACTACACGCTGCTCAACACCATGTACGACCGCGGCCAGCTGGACGACGGCTTCATGATGGAATGGCTCAGCTCGCACACCAGCGTGGTGTTCCAGCCGCCCGTGGGCCACCGCGCCTACAGCGGCATCAACCCCTATGCGCTGGGCTTCAAGATGTTCACCGACCTGCGCCGCGTCTGCGAAAAGCCGACCGACGAAGACCGCCGCTGGTTCCCCGACTTCGCGGGCACCGACTGGGTCAAGACGCTCGACTACGCGATGCGCAACTTCAAGGACGAGAGCTTCGTCGGCCAGTTCCTCAGCCCGAAGACGATGCGCGATTTCCGCCTGTTCTCGATCCGCGACTACCAGAGCGAATCGGAGCTCGAGGTGTCGGCCATCCACGACGACAGCGGCTACCAGGCGCTGCGCGAATCGCTGTCACGCCAGTACGACATCGGCAACCGCGAGCCCGACATCCAGGTCTGGAGCGTGGCCACGCGCGGCGACCGCTCGCTCACGCTGCGCCACACGCAGCGCAACAACCTGCCGCTGAACGACAACGCCGAAGAAGTGCTGAAGCACGTCGCAAGGCTCTGGGGCTTCGACGTGCACCTGGAAAGCGTCGACAGCGCAGGCCGGGTCAGCCGCAGCTGGAAGGCTGCCGCGCCCAAGCAGACCTACTGAGACGCTGCGATACAGAGCGGCTCTTGATCAGCCGTCCACCCGAAGCGTGCCCCCGTGCGCAGGGCACTGGGTGCTTCCCGCAGCGAAATCAAGGAGGAGCCGAAGGCGGGGGACATTCGCGGAGGGAAGTACCCGGTGCCCTGCGCACGCCCCCGAAAGGCAACCTCAGGGAACCAGCGCGGCGATGGCCAGCGTGTACCCCTTCACCCCCAGCCCCACGATGATCCCGCGCGCCGCAGGCGAGATGTACGAGTGGT
>RCUP01001853.1_pt1 | contig 12188 bp, 12 predicted proteins | sample 2166341 | NCBI WGS metagenome assembly RCUP01 (sample SAMN09932325, study PRJNA488358) | compost metagenome | isolation source: compost soil in succinonitrile-enriched | place: Germany: Experimental Botanical Garden | reverse complement strand
AGGGCGGGGTCCGTTATGGGTCGGTGGCTGCGTTCGCGACAGGCAACAATCGGCCAGAAGCGGTCTGTCGTGATTGAGAATATTTGCCCGCTTTATGCTGTAGATTCAACCGGTCGATGCAACAGATTGGCTAAAGCGCTCAGCGGGCGTTTCGTAGTTTAGTGTTTTCCTAGGACGGCTATTTAGTTGCCTTGCCACTTCATTCAGCGTGGCTTGCGAGTGATCCGCAAGGTCAGTTCCTTTCGGAAAATACTGCCTTACAGCCCGTTGGTGTTCTCATTCGTTCCCCGTTGCCAGGGACGATGAGGATCGCAGAAGTAGACCTTTTGACGAGCGAGACATTTCTCTTCGGTCAGCGCCGCCGACTCCAAGCTGCCAATCAACGTTCAAATCGAGTTGGGTGATTTCCCGTATGAGCGGGGCGAACAACGATTCAGGCCATAACCCAAAACGGATGCTTATGGCCTGAACGCGCGATGCGGAAAAATCCGTGCGAGATTAATCGGCACTCCCACTGGTAACCACGGTAAATTTCCGGCTGAACTCTAAGACTTCGCAGACACCGGTGTGTCCTGCTGGAATCGAGACACCATCACCTGCCGTCATCTCAAATCGCTCGCCGGTGTCCATGGTGATTGCGATACGACCTTCGAGCAGTACGAAGGCTTCATCGTTTTCGAAGCGCCAGTCGAACTTCGAAGGCTGCGAAGTGAAGAACGCGACGGCTTTGTATGGGGTCTTCACGCCGACGGTGCGTAGTAGTTTCATCCGGGTGTCGGGATTGCCTTCAAGCACATCATCGCCGAGCGGATATTCAAGCCAGCCTTCGGGGGTGTTCAGTGATGCCAGGGCTACGGAGTCGATCGGATTCGGAAGCTTAGGACGAGCGGTCATTTTTTCGATGCCTCGTATCGGAAGAAGTAGATAGCAACTATGACAAGTGGCATAGTCGAACTTGAGACTACATCAAACTATGACGGATGGCATAATTTTTTAAGATGAACACTTCTACTCGAGACCGAATGATTATCGGTGCAGCTGATCTTCTCCGCCGCAAGGGCATGACAGCGACCAGCATGCGCGAGGTCGTTCGCCACTCGAACACACCGCGCGGATCCATCTCTCACCATTTCCCTGGCGGTAAACGCCAACTGCTCGAAGCTGCCGTTGAGTACGCCGGGCGTGAAGTCTCGGAGCCGCTGAAACTGCTGCTGAGCAAACACGGTCCAGTGAAGGGTATGGAGCGATTCGTCGGTTTGTGGCGCAAAATGCTTGAAGACACAGCCTTCCAGGCTGGTTGTGCGGTGTTGGCTGTTTCGGTTGAGCAGTACACATCCGATCAACGTGGCGAGGCTGAGCCCGAACTCGAAGCACAAATCCAGATGCAGCTGTTGGATCAAGCCAACGCTATCTTTGTGCAATGGCAGGAAATCGTCGATCTGTCACTGCGGGAGGCTGGAGTGACCAAGGATCGGTCACACGGTCTGGCACTACTGGCAATCGCCGCTATCGAGGGGTCTGTAGCTCTTTGCAGGGCAGCTCGTAGCGTAGAACCGCTCGACTTTATCTGGCAGGAAGTGAAACGGAGTTTTGAACGGGAGCTGACCTAGGCGCAGATTGCTGCGCAGTCCAACTGCCGCAGGCCGCGCTCGATCACCGCGTCTATGTAGCTCGGATCTCCGTAGATACGAGCCAACAAAATTGCCCCCTCAAAATCGGCTACCAACTGCCTCCCCAAACGCTGTGACTCCTCCCGGCTGTAGCGGGCGCTATAGAGCTCGGCAAATGCCAGGGTCCAGTCATCCAGGAAGCGCCGAATCGGCGCCATGAGCTCTACCTTGCCATAGGTGGCATCGACCGCAACAACGCCCATCAGACAGCCAATCGAGTCGTCCTGAAAGAGCTTGCCAGCCTTGCGCCCCATGCGTGTGAGTCGCTCCTGCGGCGCCAGACTTTCATCGAAAGCGATAGAGAACAGCGACTGTTTCAGCCGTTCATGCGTCCAGTCCAATACGTCCCGCAGGAGCGATTCCTTGTTGGGGTAGTGATGATAGAACGAGGCCTTGGTCAGCCCACAGGCGGACGATAACGCATCCATGGTAGTGCCATGGTAGCCAAAACGCTTGAAGGTGTTGGCGCAGCGCTGTAGGAGCTCATCGCGTGGGATTTTCAGTGGCCGCATGGGCTTCTCCTGTTCTAAATCATGCAAATTGATTCTATGTCATAAGCGTTGGCGTCTCAATTTGACGGTTACCGAATGTTTGTTTAGTTTCAACAAACCGAACGTTCGGTAAGTAACTACGGTTCGCCTGAAAATACAGGTCCTCATCTCATAAAGCCAGGATAAATCTCCCATGAGCGAAGCAAACAGCGGTCCGGGTCGAGTCACCCGGGAGCAGCGTGGTCATCTGTTCCTTATCGGTCTGGATCGGGCCGGCAAACGTAATGCTTTCGATAGCGCCATGCTGAACGATCTGGCCTTGGCCTTGGGCGAGTACGAGCGCAATGAAGAAATGCGTTGCGCAGTCGTATTTGCTCACGGCGATCATTTCACCGCAGGTCTCGACCTGATGGAGTTGACGCCGAAGCTGGCTTCGGGTGGTTTCAAGTACCCGGAGGAAGGCATTGACCCGTGGGGCGTCTCGAAGCCACGCCGCACCAAACCGGTAGTCCTTGCCGTACAAGGTACCTGCTTCACAGCAGGCATCGAGTTGGTGCTCAACGCCGATATCGCAATCGCCGCCAGCAACACCCGCTTTGCTCATCTGGAAGTATTGCGTGGTATTCCACCGTCCGGCGGCTCCACCGTGCGCTTCACTCAAGCGGCGGGATGGACCAATGCAATGCGCTACATGCTGACCGGCGAAGAGTTCGGTGCTGATGATGCGCTAGGTATGCGCCTGCTGACCGAGGTCGTTGAATCCGGCCAAGAGTTGTCTCGTGCCATTGAATACGCCGAACGCATCGCCAAAGCCGCCCCTCTGGCGATCAAGGCCACCTTGCAGTCCGCCTTCCAGGCTCGCGATGAAGGCGATGATGCCGCGCTTTCCAAGCTCAATGAGCTGTTGTTCACGCTCATCAAGAGTGAAGACGTGCGTGAAGGCGTTATGGCAATGATGCAGAAACGCGAACCGTTGTTCAAAGGCCGTTAATTCACCAGCATGGGCAACGAGATGCTGCAGTACCAAGCACCACTGGAGGAGTTTAATTTCCTCGCTCGCAAGGTTCTTCGACTTCCAGAGCTGTTGCCTCTGCTGCCAGAGCACTGCCATATCGACATCGACCTGTTCAGGGCCACTCTGGAGGTCGGTGCCGAACTCACCCAAGAGCAGCTGTTGCCGTTGAACGGCAGCGGTGATGCCGAGGGCTGCAGGCTTGAAAAGGGTGAAGTCAAAACCCCGAAGGGCTTTCAGTCGGCTTACCACCTGTTCCAGGAGAACGGCTGGCCCGCCCTGACAGTTCCACTGGCGATCGGGGGCCAGGGCTTCCCAGGAGCAGCAGGTGTTTTCTTTGATGAAATGCTCGCTTCCTCCAACTTGTCTTTCAGCATTTTCGCCAATGTTCGCGAAGGTGTTCTACGTTGCATCGATCGTTTTGGCGATGAGCAGGTTCGATCCCTTTTTTCCGACAAACTAGCCAGTGGTGAATGGCTTGGCACCATGTGCCTTACCGAGCCTCAGGCCGGCAGTGATCTTGGTTTGATTCGCACGATTGCAGTCACCCAGCCGGACGATTCCTACTTGCTGAGTGGAACCAAGATATTCATCTCGAATGGCGATCACGATCTGAGCGAAAACATCGTTCACTTGGTTCTCGCCAGGACGGAAAGTGCACCGGCAGGTACTGGCGGTCTCAGTCTATTCGTCGTGCCAAAATACCAATTGGATGGCCGTAACTCAGGGAATGGGGTGTCGGTCATCGGGCTTGAGCACAAGCATGGTATTCGGGCCAACGCTACCTGCGCACTATCGTTCGAGGATGCCAAGGGCTATCGCGTCGGCGAATTGAACCGAGGCCTTGCCTGCATGTTTGTGCTCATGAACAGTGCGCGACTGGCTGTCGGTGTGCAAACCGTCGGCCTGGCCGAGATCGCTTACCAGAATGCATTGCGCTACACCCAGGAACGCTTTCAAGGCCGTGCGTTGAATGGGGCTACGCACCCAGATCAATCCGCTGACCCTTTGCTCAGCCATATTGGCGTCAAGTCGAGCCTCGTTCAGCAGAGACTGTTCATCGAACCAGCTCGCTTGCTTTGCGCCTGGGTCGGTACGCTGCTCGATGAAGCTCGCTGCCACCCGGATGACCTGCGGCGCAATCAGGCCTTCCACCTGGCAGAACTGCTGACCCCCATCGTCAAGGGCTATCTCTCCCATCATGCAGGTACGCACATCGCTTCGGCGCTCCAGCTATTCGGCGGGAACGGCTACATAGTCGAAACCGGCATGGAGCAATTGCTACGTGATGCGGCTATCTGTCCGATCTACGAAGGCACGAACTATATCCAGTCGCTGGACTTGTTGGGGCGCAAGACCCTGGGTGATCAGCGACAGCGCTTGGGGATCTTCCTCAACCACATTCCCGCGCTTGCCAAGCGCCTGCGCGAACGCCCAGACCTAGAGGGTGTTGCCGCGATTCTGAGTGCATGGCTGGTTGAGTTCGAACCATTGATTCAGCAACTGTCGGTCGACACAGTTTTCAATCGGGATGTTGTGGGGTTGGTTGCGCCAGACTTTCTTGAACTGCTGGGTACCGTTGTTTTTGGCTATTTGTGGGCATGGATCGCGGATGCCGCCGCGCCATCAACTTCTGACGAAGAGTTTCTCAGAAGCAAATCTGCTCTGGCCCGTCTGTATTTTTCCGAAGCCGAAGTACGAGTTCCTTCACTTATCGAAAAGCTGAAGCGCAATGCATCGCGTCTTGGGCAGCTCGAACAGATCCAACTCTGCTAGGGCGGACCACAGATGAATCGTTCAAATAAAAAAGATAATGAGAAACTGAAGTTAGTCAGTACCCGGCAGAGTGGCAGCGAGCTTGTTGACCTCGGGGTTTGCACCATCGAAGAACTGCTGCAGCGTAGCGCGATGAAAACGCCTGAAGCCCCGGCCCTGTCAGCAATGGGTGCCAACATAAGTTACGAGCAATTACAAAATTTGAGTGCTGCTGTAGCGACCTGGTTGATCAACCAGGGGCTGCAACCGGGAGCTCGGGTTGCAGTCGCTTTGCCGAACATGCTCGCCCATCCTGTGGCGTGCCTGGGAATAATCCGCGCGGGTTTGATCGCCGTCTGCGTGAACCCGTTGTATACGCCGCAGGAGCTGGCGCAGGTTTTCAAAGACAGTGAAGTCAAAGCTGTGTTTCTCTTCGAACCCATGGGCCAGGGTGTCCAGCAGGCCATGCTCAAAGCCGGTGTAGGTATTGCGGTGCAAGTCGCCCCAGGTGATCAACTAGGCTGGCGACGGCCATTGGTTAATTGGGTAGCTCAGCGACGCTTGGGTAGTAAGTTCACCCGCATAGAAGGCGCCGTCGACTGGCGCAAGGTCGTAGCGACTCGAGCGACCAAACTAAGTCAACGCGCGCCCATCACAGCCGAGCAGACGGCCTTCATAATCTATAGCGGTGGCACTACAGGGCAGCCCAAAGGCGTGCCCATCAGTCATCGGGCTTTGCTGTTCAACGTTGCCCAACAGCATTCGGCTCTGCGTCCGCATCTTTTGGGCAGAGCCGAGCAGGATTACGTGTTGCTGCTCGCGGTGCCGCTCTACCACATTCTCGGCCTGGGCAATCTGCTCTTCACCCTGGCCAAAGGCGGTAAAGCGGTATTGGTGATGAATCCACGCGATACCACGGCGTTTGTCAAAGAGTGGTCCCGGCACCGCATAAGCAGTTTCCCCGGCGTCAACACCCTCTACAACTCGCTCCTGGAGAACGAAGAATTTCACTCGCAGGACTTCACGGACCTCGCTCTCTGCCTCGGTGCGGGCATGCCGGTCAGCGAGTCCACGGCCAAGTTCTGGCACCGGATCACTGGCTGCCATATCACCGAAGCCTACGGTATGACCGAAACCGGGCTGATCTCCTGCAACCCGGCCGGACGTTCACGCCCCGGCTCGGTAGGTTTACCAGTAGCGGGAATTGAAATTTCCCTACGGGGCGAGAATGACGACGAGGTCACCGTCGGCGTCGGCGAGATATGTGTGCGCAGCCCCGCCATCATGGCCGGTTATTGGCGGCGGCCCGAAGAAAACGCTGCAGCCTTCACCCACGATGGCTTCTTCCGCACAGGAGACATCGGCCTCTTCGACCTGGATGGCTATCTGAGCCTGGTCGACCGAAAAAAGGAAATGATCATCTCCTCGGGGTTCAAGGTATTCCCCTCGGAAATCGAGCGGATCTTGAACGCTCATCCCGGAGTACTGGAGTCGGCAGTTGTGCCGGCTCCAGACGAAAAGGCGGGGGAAGTGCCCATCGCCTATGTCGTACCTCGTCAACCTTACTTGGATAAAGCACTCGTGATCGCACACTGCGAAAAACACCTGGTCAGCTACAAACGCCCTCGCCGCATCATATTTAGGGACGAGTTACCCAAGAGCAATGTGGGCAAGATTTTGCGCAAAGAGCTGGTGGGTATCGAGCAGCAGGAGCACTCCCGATGACGCTGCTCGCTTACGCACCCGATTTCCCGATGGTCGATCAACTAACACTGGTGGCTGACGATGGCTATCGCCTGGCCGCTATCCGTTATTCCGCACAGGGGCCATTGAAGGGCAACCTCATCATGGCGGGTGCGACGGGTGTGCAACAGCGTTTCTACCGCCGCTTCGCCGAGCATGCCAGTAAACAAGGCTTCAACGTCCTGACAATGGATTACCGGGGTATAGGAGCATCCAAGCCCAAATCACTGAAAGGTTTTGAGATGTCCTACCTGGACTGGGCGTGGCTCGACCTGGCAGCGGCAGTCGAGCATATGGATGACGGCAGTACGCCGCTCTACTGGGTCGGTCACTCCTTTGGCGGACATGCACTGGGGTTGCTGCCCAATCATCACCGAATCACGGCCGCCTACTGCTTCGGTACAGGAGCCGGATGGGCAGGCTGGATGCCGAGGCTGGAGGCCTTCAAGGTTCGCCTACTGTGGTCATGCATCCTGCCTTTGATCGTCGCGCACAAGGGCTACATGGCCTGGAGCCTGCTGGGCATGGGCGACGACTTGCCGAAGGGCGTCTACAAGGCCTGGCGCCGCTGGTGCGCCTACCCCCATTACTTCTTCGACGACCCCGCGATGGCTGATGTCGCTGATCGCTACGCGCGAGTCCGCACCCCCTGCATGTTTGCCAACGCAGTGGATGATCCGTGGGCACCGCCCGTCTCGCGGGATGCTTTCATCAAGGGCTATCGCAATGCCCCGTGGCGGGTACGCGACCTTCATCCCGAAACAAAAAAACAACCCATTGGCCACATGGGGTATTTCCGGCCATCTGCCGCGCCAATCTGGAACGAACTGCTCGAATGGCTCGTCACCCAAAAGGCCGAAGCTACGAAACAGCGCCGTCTGACCGAGGCTTAGAACAATGAATTCCCTGGCACCCCATTCACAGTTTTCAGAATCCGCAACAAGGTTTCGTTCCTTGGTTGAGAGTCGGCGAGCTGCTCGCCAGTTCGCTGTCGAAGCCGTTCCTGAAGCGATCATCCGAGACTGCCTGGAGCTCGCGGCTTTGGCACCCAGTTCGTGCAACCTGCAACCTTGGTCTTTCCAGGTCGTGCGCGATCCAGCCTGTCTTCAACAGTTGGAACAGGTATGCCTTGGACAAAGTGCCGCGAGGGCACCATTGATCATCGCGGTGTTGGCACGACCGGACACCTGGAGAGCGGCCTGTGCGGATGTGCTCAAGTTATGGCCTGAAGCCGCGGTGCCCAGGGTGATTGATCGGTTCTACAAGAAAGCGGCTCCTTTCCAGTACAACCAAGGCTGGATGGGCTGGCGGGGGTTTATCAAACGCCAGATGGTGAGGCTGCTCGGTTACAAACGCCCCATCATGCGCAACCCCAACAGTCTGATGCAAATGCGGCTCTGGGCGGTGAAATCGACAGCGCTGGCGGCACAAAACCTGATGCTCGCATTTCAGAGCCACGGCTATAGCACCTGTCCCATGGAGGGCTTCGATGAGAAGCGCTTGAAGAAGGTACTGCCTCTGCCCAAAGAGGCCATTCCCATCATGCTACTAGCCGTGGGGTTGCCAGGGGCGCATGCGATCAGAAATCCCCGATTACGTTTTCCACTCGAGCAAAACGTGACGTGGCTTTGATCAGCGGCTGAAAAACAATAAGAGGATTACCCGTTATGGCCTTTACGGAAATTGAATACGAAGCACACGGCCCGATAAGGATCATTCGCTTCAACCGCCCGGAAAAGCGCAACTGCATCGGGCCTACTACCCACTTGGAGCTGGTGGAAGCCTGGACGTACTTTCGGGATGATCCAAGCGCTCTGGTCGCCATCATTACCGGCACCGGCGACAAGGCATTCTGTGCCGGTGGTGACCTTGAAGCAGGCTTCGATCTGGTGCCCACCAGCCCCAGCGAGATTGCTGCCCATAACCGCGGCGAACGCCCCGGCATTCTCGGGCCCAGCCGCTGGACCGATATTTACAAACCGGTCATCGCCGCGGTAAACGGTGCAGCCTACGCGGGTGGGCTGGAATGGGCATGCTTCGCCGACATGCGCATTGCCGAAGAACATGCCTCCTTTGGCGTCACGTGTCGACGGTGGAACATTGGGCTCGCCGATGGCGGAAGCCAACGTTTACCACGCATCGTGGGTATGGGCCGGGCGATGGAGATGATCCTTACGGGTAAAGTCATCACCGCCGCAGAGGCACTGGGCATCGGCTTGGCCAATGAGGTAGTGCCTACAGGGCAATCGCTGGCACGAGCAATGGAGCTGGCCCAATTCCTCTGCACGTTGCCGCAACCGGCCATGCGTGCCGACAAAGAAGCCGCAGTTCGGGGCTACGGCCAGCCTTTGGCTGAGGGCCTGCGTATCGAGGCCCAGTGTTTCAATCACTCTATTCATCAACCGGAAACCCGTGAAGGGTTACGCCGCTTCCTTGAACGTGATCACCCTGACAGACGAAGCGATGCGCCAGTCAAAACTCCCGGATTGGTCAGAGACTGAGGGCTGGACTATGCGTTTCGAACTTTTGTTGCAACTGCACCTTTTCGCCGTAGCCTTCTGGCTGGGCGTCGTAGCGGTCGAGTACCTGCTTGAGCGCACCCGAGCGCAGAGTCGGAATCAGGGTTTCACAGTTGCCCGGTTGCACCGGCAGATTGATCTGTTTTTCGAAATGCCGGCCTTCGCCGCGGTACTCGTCACTGGCCTGTTGCTGATCGAACCAACACGCTTCGACGGCATTTACGCTTTGAAGATCGTTACCGGAGGCATCGCCGTCCTCGGCAATGTGCTGTGCCTGATACCCGTATTGAAGCGACGCACAGCGGCCGAAAAGGACAACTTGCCCGATGTCATTCGCCAATCCCGTCAGATCGACATCATTTCCCTGTCAGCCATTCCCGCAGGGCTGGTGGCACTAGCCTGTGGTGTCTATCTGATGATGCTTCGTTGACTTGCCTTACTTAAAGGTCCGCTTTTGCCGAATCCTAATGAGCCGTTCAGCGGGCTTTGATGAAGTCTACGAATGCTCTTAGTGGAGAAGGTACATAGCGATGCCCTGGGTAGTAAAGAAAGGGGCCGGTGAAGTCTTGCCACCAAGGCTCCAATACCGCTTCAAGTGCACCGCTCTCCAAATGGGGTCGTAGCCAGTCTTCGAACAGGTGGACAATGCCCAGGCCGTCGAGCGCGGCTTGCACGGCAAGGTCCACGGCGCCACCTATTCTGACGACTAAAGGCCCGGTCGGATTAACGCTGATTATTTCGTCGCCCCGCTCGTACTCCCAGAGCGGCATGGCTCCGCTGGGAAACTTGCCACGCAAGCAGGCGTGCTCAAGCAGATCACGTGGGTGTTCGGGTCGGCCCCTGGCGTCCAGATAGGCCGGCGACGCCGCAGTTGCATGGCGTTGGAAGCGAGGGCCGATGGGCACTGCAATCATGTCCTGCTCAAGACGCTCGTCATAGCGGATGCCGGCATCACAACCGGCCGCGAGCATGTCGACGAAGCTTTCCTCGACAATGATCTCCAGGCGGATATCGGGGTAGGTTTGCAGGAAAGGCGTAATGATCGACGGCAGTACCAGCCGAGCAGCGCTAAGAGGCACGTTCAGTTTGAGGGTGCCCGAGGGTCGGTCACGGAATTCGTTAACGACATCCAGAGCTGATTCGACTTCGCCCAATGCCGGCACGATGCGCTCCATCAACCGCGCACCGGCTTCGGTGGGTACCACGCTGCGGGTGGTACGGTTGAGTAAGCGCACGCCTAGCCGAGTTTCCAAGCGGCGTACCGCATCACTCAAGTTTGAAGCTGATTTCCCGCTGACCCTTGCCCCCTCGCGAAAGCCGCCACCGTTTACCACCGCCACAAATGCCAGCAAATCCTGAATATCGCTTGCCATTGTTCTGCCCTCCGTACAGGTCGTGCTGATTACACCTCATTATCAATGCAATGACCTAGGCCTATAGTGGCGACACACCCCACAACGAGGCACACCTAATGAGCATTGCCACCAAAGCAGGCACCTTTCTACTGGGCGACCGCACAGTGAACCGTATGGGCTACGGTGCCATGCAGCTGGCGGGGCCACACGTATTCGGCCCGCCAAAAGATGCCGATGCGGCGATCGCCGTGTTGCGCGCAGCGCTGGAAGCTGGGGTGAACCACATTGATACCGCCGATTTCTATGGACCTCATGTCACCAACCAACTGATCCGTGAAGCCTTGCATCCTTATGCAAATGACTTGGTTATCGTGACGAAAATCGGCGTGCAACGTGGGCCTGATGCTTCATGGAACCCTGCGCAAAGTCCTGCCGAGTTGACTCGTGCGGTGCATGACAATTTGCGCAATCTTGGCGTAGATAGATTGGACGTGGTTAATTTCCGGGCTTGGGGGATTTCCTCGCCCACCGAAGCGTCCATCGAAGAGTCGTTCACCGCGCTGGCCGAAATGCAGCGCCAAGGCTTGATTCGGCACTTGGGACTCAGCAATGTCACCGCTGCTCAGGTAAAGCAGGCGCAAGCTATTGCAGACATCGTCTGCGTGCAGAATCACTACAACCTTACCCACCGTGTTGATGAGTCGCTTATCAGCGAATTGGTCGAGCAGGGCATCGCCTACGTACCCTTTTTTCCGTTGGGTGGCTTCACTCCGCTGCAATCCGAAGCACTCTCGAACGTCGCATCGCGCCTGGAGGCCTCACCCCTGTGCGTGGCGCTGGCGTGGCTGCTACAACGCGCTCCCAACATCCTGCTCATTCCGGGTACGTCGTCTGTCGCGCACTTAAAGGAAAACCTGACAGCGAGTGAGCTGGTAATTCCGCCACACATGCTCGAGGAATTGGAAAGCTTGGTAGAGGGCGGTTAACTGACAAGAAGGACTGTGCGCCTGCCGCAGCAGGCAGGAAATGGATGGGGTAGTCTTGCTGAAGATCTGGCTATCTCAATCGAATTCAGTCCAGCCGCCGGCTTGAACGTGAGGCCGAGCGACGTAGGCCCCAGAGCATGTCCCGCTCAATATTCGACTTCAGTTCTTGTACAAGTAACGATCTGATGCGGCTGAGTCAGGTCGCCGACCGGGCTGGCAAAGGATTCGCCACTATATGGCCCGATTAACCTCTGAGGGACACCCTTATTGGACGCAACGCGCGCGTCCATCTACTAACGTCATCGTCCATTGTGTCGCTCGAAAACCGACCTGTGCGTGTCGGTGACAAACAAGTTGTCGTTTCCTGGCATCCTTCCCACAACTGATACCGGCCATTGACAGCATTCTTGAAGGGCGGCTTTGGGTCCAGGCTGTGTGAAAACGCACTAAATACGTCGAAAACTGAAAGTTGCGAGGGTTGCCTGTGGAATCAGCGGGCGGAAGCGCGAATCAGCTTAGTCAGTGACATAGAAGTTAGTAGCCGTTTGGGCCGCGTCAGCGGCCCAAACGGCTACTAACTGGCGAGCCAAACGGCTGGATTCACGCCCTGATCGCCTCAAGCAGTCCTGCGATGCCGAAGATGCTCATCATTCGTTT
>RCUP01001850.1_pt1 | contig 12201 bp, 10 predicted proteins | sample 2166341 | NCBI WGS metagenome assembly RCUP01 (sample SAMN09932325, study PRJNA488358) | compost metagenome | isolation source: compost soil in succinonitrile-enriched | place: Germany: Experimental Botanical Garden | reverse complement strand
ACAATATCCAGCGCACTTGTTTTGTATTTCGAATTGATCTCAATGGTATCAATTTGCTTGGATTTAAAATCCACATATTCAATAGAAATCGAATTTTTGCGATTTGGAAAATCAATATCCATGGAAGCACTGTTGAACGGATAGGATTCCGCCATAAATGCTTTTACATCATTGGTATATTGCATCTTCCCGTCATTGATATTTACCCATAAGTAAGGATCAGAAGTATAAACCGTATTGGAAGCTTGCCCTTCGCGAATAGTCATGATTCCTTCATAACTCACATAGCGCGTAATCCAGGAACCGATAATAATCACGATAAATGACACGTGAAAAAGGAACAAAGCAATTTTCTCGCGTTTCCACATTTGGTACCGGAAAATGTTGGCAACTAAGTTTACCGACAAGAATGCTAACAGCAATTCGAACCATTTAGCATTGTAGATCCAAAGTTTTGCTGCCTGAGTATCTTCTGAGGATTCGATAAACGTAGCTATTGCAATTGCGGAAAGGAATATGAATAATCCCATTGCCATTGAACGCATTGAGAAAAGCGCTTTTGCTAATTTTTCCATGTAGAAACGGATTGATAATTTTCAGTGCAAAAATAAGGATTCGTTTGAGTTTTCAATCGAAATTGTAAGGTATAAAACAAGAAAGGGGACGAATTCGTCCCCTTTTAACATCTCTTGTATATTTTTATTCTTCGATCACTTCAGCCGGAACCAAAATTCTTCCGCAGTGCTCACAAACAATCACTTTTCTACGCGTATCGATATCCAATTGACGTTGAGGTGGAATCTTGTTAAAACATCCTCCGCAAGAATCACGATCAACTCCAACTACTGCCAAACCATTCTTTGCATTCTGGCGCAAACGGTCATATGCAGCGATCAAACGAACATCGATCAAAGCTTTTGCCTTTTCAGACTCTGCGATTAATCCCTCTTCTTCTTTTTGTGTTTCACCAACGATTTCGTTCAACTCATCTTGTTTCACTTTCAAATCGCCTTTACGCATTTCCAAACGCTCTTTAGCTTCATCAAGCACTTCTTTTTTAGCAGTAATCTTGATTTTCGCTTCTTTTGAACGCTTATCGTGCAACTTAATCTCTAACTCCTGATACTCGATTTCTTTTGCTAAAGATTCGAATTCACGGTTATTTCGTACATTATTTTGCTGTTCCTTGAACTTTAAAATCGCAGCGTCAGCATCTTTCATTGCCATTTTACGATCAGAAACTTCAGTATCCAATTCTTTCGCTTCCTCTTGCAGGTTCTTGATTCTAGTCTCTAACCCTTCGATTTCGTCCTCCAAATCCTGAACCTCCAAAGGCAATTCACCACGTACGGTTCTAATTTTATCGATTTGAGAATCAATCTTTTGCAACGCATATAATGCGTCCAACTTTTCAGCAACTGTTGTTTCTTTTGTACTTGCTTTTGCAGCCATACTTTAGAGATAATTTATCGGATTCGTATTTACGTTCGTTAAACGAACCGCAAAATTAGTAAATTTTTTCTTCAATTGCGCTACCAACCACTCAGAAGTATATTGTTCTGACTCAAAATGACCGATATCCGCAATCATCAAATGGTCTTCCGCATCAAAAAATTCGTGGTATTTAAAGTCTCCCGTGATAAAAACATCTGCTTTTGCACGGATCGCATCTTTTAATAAAAAACTTCCGGCACCTCCGCAAACGGCTATTCTTTTTACGGTAGATTTGGTCGGATTGGTATATCTGATCGTTCCGCAATGAAATGTTCTCTTCACAAAGTTCAAAAACTCCATCGCTTCCATTCCATCTTCCAGGTTTCCAATCATTCCGCTTCCGATGTACTCATTGGAATTAGTCAGTGCAATCAGATCATAAGCGATTTCTTCGTAAGGATGTGTCGCTTTCATGGCATGTAAAACAGAAGAAACGGCGTGCTCAGCAACCACAACCTCCACTTTGATCTCTTTCACCACTTCCAGTTCTCCGGCTCTTCCAATAAACGGATCTGCATCCTCATCGGGTTTGAAACGGCCTTCTCCTTTCGAGCTAAAACTACACGAACTGTAAGCTCCCAAATGTCCTGCTCCCGCTTTTGCCAAAGATTCTCTCAGCAAATCAGCATGTGTTTGCGGAACAAAAACCGATAATTTGTAAGAAGTTGCTGCTTTCGGACTTAAAATCTTCAGATCCTTCAATCCCAGTTTCCCGGAAATGATGTGATTGACCCCAAAATGAACATTATCCAGATTCGTATGAATGGCAACCAGATTGATATCATTCTTAATTGCTTTCAACACCGTTCTTTCCACATAATTCGCTCCGGTGATTCTTTTCAGACCTTTAAAAACAATCGGATGATGTGTCAAAACCACATTTGCACCATGTAAAATCGCTTCATCAATAATCGATTCCAAACAATCCAAAGCAACAATGACTCCTTTCACTTCAGCAGAAGGATCGCCAACCAGCAGCCCCGAATTATCATACGATTCCTGATAAGTAAAAGGTGCCAAATGATTTAAATAAGATACGAGCTCTTTTACTTGCATGTTATACTAATTTGGATTATCCAAAGATAAAGAGATTAATGATCAATTCCGAAATTATCAATTAGCAATATGCTTCGGACTTGATCATTTCTGACATTCATAATTGATAATTACAAATTGTAAAACTGAATATTAGAAATAAACGGTTGATAGAACTTTCTCAATTCCATCTCATCAATCAAAGTGGTATTTAAGATCTGCGTCTGATCACAGACAGGAATATTGTCCAAGCCAACAATCGGATGCCCGAAAATACCGTTGCCGAATTTTTCCGGCTCATGGGAAATCCAGGTAAACGGAACATTTCTTTCCAAAAGGATTTTTGCGGTTAAACGCCCCTTCTGCCCCGTTCCATTCACAATCAGCTGTTGAGTCGAATCCCAATCCAATGCAACAAAACGATTAATTTTCAAGCTAAAAAATGCCTTTTGCTGATAATCTTCACTTGTTTTGGAAGTTCGTTGTTCGTGATCGCGCCACAAATGCGTTACCAAATCCAGACCTTTGATCGTGAAGCCTGATTCGTACCAGCGAAAGAGCAAGTCGTAGTCTTCCGGATATTTCAAATCTGTAAAACCTCCACACTTCTCTAAATCAGACTTACGCATCATCCAATTCCCGGAAGAAAGGGAACATTCCCTGTAAATCTGCCCGTAAAAATCGTTTTCATCTACCCGCTCATTCAACCACTTTTCATAGGATAAATAGCCCGGAGAAATCGATTCAGTCTGTGAGAAGTATTTCACTTTTCCGGTCACAATCTGATTTTCTTTATTTTTGAGAACCCTTAGAAATTCAGTTAGTTTGAAATCCGGCATCACATCATCGGCATCCATCCGCGTGATGTATTTTCCATTCGCTTGCTCAAATGCCGTACAAAGCGCAGTAACAATTCCTTTCCCTTTATTTTCCAATAATTTAATTCTCGGATCATCCAATAAATCAGCGATCTCCGTCAATTCATTTTCCGCGCTGTGATCATTCACCAGAATCCACTCCCAATTCGTATGCGTTTGTTCAAAGATCGATAAAGCAGTTTCCCGAATGTACTTTTCCGCATTTCGGTATGGAGTAAGAATAGAAATGAGCATCACAAGATAAAATTACGAATTCCCGGTTACGAATTCTGAATTTCATTCCTATCGGAATAATCCAATCATTCGGCATTCGTAATTCTATTATCTTTACGTCATGGATCGTTGGCGCTTGGTTCTTCTTCCTTTCTCCTGGCTTTATGGCTTCATTGTAGGCTTGCGAAATTGGTTTTACACTATTGGGATTTTCAAATCCAACAACATTCCGGGAGCAGCTGTCTGTATTGGAAATATCACTGTGGGTGGAACCGGAAAATCTCCGATGACGGCCTATCTGGCTGAATTATTCCAAAACAACAATCCGGTGATTTTATCCCGCGGCTATGGTCGGAAAACCCAAGGACTTCACATTGCAACTTCTCAAAGTACGGCATCGGAAATCGGAGACGAACCAATGATGTACTGGACCACTTTTCAAAACAAAATACCGGTTGTAGTATCCGAAAAAAGGCAGCTTGGTGTTGACTGGATTCGTTCAAACAAACCCGATTCCCTCATTCTTCTCGATGACGCTTATCAGCACCGTGCCGTAAAAGCAGGATTGAACATGTTGTTGATGACATACGACAGACCGGTTTTCAAAGACTTTGTTTTTCCTGCCGGAAATCTTCGGGAATCACGGGCAGGAATGAAGCGTGCGGACATCGTAGTGATCACCAAATGCCCGAAAAATTTGGGTCCGGAACAAAAAGCTGCTTTTTACAAAAAGATCCCCGTTTCAAAAGAACATATTTTTTTCAGCGAGATCATTTACGGAGAGCTAAAAGGATTATTTGGAGCAATTTGGGAGCCGATTGATCAAGTAATTCTCGTTACAGGAATTGCGCAACCCGAACCACTATATCGTTTTTTAGCTGAAAATCACTCCGTTGAGTCGATTCAGTTTCCGGATCATCATGCTTTTACATCGACAGATATTCAGCAAATTCAGCAAAAAGTTGCTACTTTTGCAAACCAACGTTGTGTGGTAGTTACAACTGAAAAAGATGCGGTGCGTTTTGCAGAATGGAAAGAAGAGATTATCCAATCAAAAATTCCTTTTTTTGTACAAAGTATCTCACTGAAAATAGATAGAGAAAACGATTTTAAAGACTTACTTAAAAATTATGTTGTTAGAACAAATGAAAGAAGCTGCTGATTATATCAACAGCAAGACGCAGGTTAAACCGAGCATCGGAATTATTTTAGGAACCGGATTAGGTGGATTGGTAAAGGAAATCGAAGTAATCGATGAAATTCCTTACGAGCAAATTCCTCATTTCCCTGTTTCAACCGTAGAAAGCCATTCCGGAAAATTGATTTTCGGAAATTTGGGTGGAAAAAAAGTAGTTGCTATGCAAGGTCGTTTTCACTTTTATGAAGGCTACAACATGCAGCAGGTAACGTTCCCGGTTCGTGTGATGAAACTATTGGGGATCGAACGTCTTTTCGTTAGTAATGCTTCAGGTGGTGTAAACCCTGACTTCGAAGTAGGCGAAATCATGATTTTGAACGATCACATCAATTTGTTCCCTGCGCATCCGCTGATCGGTAAAAACATCGATGAATTAGGACCTCGTTTCCCGGATATGAGCGAACCGTACGATCATAAAATGGTTGATTTGGCGAAAAACATCGCTGCTGAAAATAACATCAAAGTTTCCGTAGGAACATATGCTGCTTTGACAGGACCAACATTGGAAACACCTGCAGAATACGGATACGTTCGTGCAATTGGAGCTGATGCAGTAGGAATGTCAACTATTCCGGAAGTAATCGTAGCACGTCACATGGAAATTCCTTGTTTTGCTATCTCCATTATTACGGATTTAGGAGTTCCCGGAAAAATTCAAAAAGTGAGTTTACAAGATGTAATCGATGTGGCTAGCAGACAAGAGCCTAAGATGACCTTGATTATGCGTGAATTGATTTCCAAAATCTAGACTTTAGGACATTAAGATAGAAGGATTTTAAGATAGAGATTGACTAGATCAGTCTTAAAATCTTAAAGTCCTGACATCTTGAAATCAAAAAATAAATGAATACAGAAATAAGAGATAAATACGAAGTTGTCATTGGATTAGAGGTTCACGCTCAGTTGTTGACGAAAACAAAAGCATATTCTTCCGATATCAACGAGTATGGTGCGCATCCGAATACCAATGTAAGTGTTATTACCCTGGGACATCCCGGAACTTTGCCGGTGATGAACAAGAAAACAATCGAATTTGCAGTGAAACTTGGTTTGGCTTGCGGTTGTACGATTGCGGAACACCAACATTTTGCACGTAAGAATTATTTCTATCCCGATCTTCCGAAAGGATATCAGATCACTCAGGATACAACACCGATTTGTACCGGAGGTGCTATCGTTATTAAAACAGAAGACGGAACCGAAAAGACCATCGGTTTGACGCGTATTCACATGGAGGAAGATGCCGGAAAATCAATTCACGATGTGGATTTATACGACACTTTGGTCGATTTGAATCGTGCGGGAACTCCCCTATTGGAAATCGTATCCGAGCCGGAAATCCGTTCCAGTCAGGAGGCTTATAATTATGTGACAGAAGTGCGTCGTTTGGTTCGTTACCTGGATATTTGTGACGGAAACATGGAAGAAGGTTCACTTCGTTGTGACGCCAATATTTCTGTTCGTTTGAAAAATGCTCCGGAATTCGGTACGAAAGTCGAAGTGAAAAACATGAACTCCATCCGAAATGTACAACGTGCAATCGAATTTGAGATTGAACGCCAGATCATTGCTGTAGAGAACGGAGAGCGCATTTCGCAGGAAACACGTAGTTTCGATGCCTTGAAAAACATCACTATTTCCATGCGAAGTAAAGAGGCTGCAAACGATTACCGCTATTTTCCTGAGCCGGATTTGCAACCGATTGTAGTGGATGCAACTTATGTGAATCAGGTAAAATCAAAAATGCCTGCCCTTCCGAGAGAATTGTACGCAAAGTATACGCAGGATCTGAAACTTTCGGACTACGATGCCGGAATTCTGACAGATTCGAAGTCGATTGCTTTGTTCTTTGAAGAAGTGATCGCCGATACAAAAAACTACAAATCAGCAGCAAACTGGGTGATGGGTGAAGTGAAATCGTATCTGAACCAAAATGGTTTAGAAATCGAAGACTTGCCCATTTCAGCGAAGCAAATAGCGGGAATTATTAACTTGATCGAAGGAGGTAAAGTTTCCAATTCCGCAGCAGCACAAAAGCTTTTCCCTGCATTGATTCAAAATCCGGGTGCAAATATGGATGAATTAGCTGTTTCTTTGAATATCATTCAGGAATCCAATGCTGATTCGTTAAAAGAAGTTATTTTAGGTGTTTTCGGGCAACACCCGGACGAAGTTTCCCGTTTTAAAGCAGGAGAAAATCAGCTCACAGGATTCTTCATGGGACAAATCATGAAAGCATCCGGTGGAAAAGCAGATCCAAAAACAACCAATGCGTTATTGCGCGAATTAATACAAACTGTTTAATGACTCGTTTCAATTTTTTCATTGCCTTTCTTTTAGGATTCGTTACACTCTCTTCTTGCGGAGACAGCTCTGTTAATGAAGAAACAGGATTGGAGAACAACTTTCACATTGAAGGAAACATTCAAGGTGCTGCCAATCAAAAATTCAAAATAGAAGCTCAATCGCAGCAAGGAGTTATTGAAGTGGCGCAAACCATCACAGATGCTGACGGAAATTTTTCGTTGGACGGAAACATTCCGGGAATGGGAATTTACTCGCTTTCTCTTGGTGATGGCGGGAAAAATTCAGTTGTCATTCCAATGGATCTCAACGACCAAATCGAATTGAAGGCAACGAAGGAAACATTTGCTTCAAGTCCTGTTTTCTCAGGAACAAAATGGGCCAAACCACTTACCAGATACATGGAGTTGTTTAGCGATTTTGCCAAAAAGCAAATGGAACAAATTCCTCAGATCAAAGATCCTGAAAAACAATTGGAGTTGTTTGTAAAACTAAAGCAACCGATTGTCACTTTTGCGGAGAAACAAATCCGAAAAGAACCGGGAAATCCTGTGAATCTTATTTTGATCAATCTGATCATGCCTTCTCAGGAAACAGGTTTCGCTAGTTGGGACCCGAAAAACATGGATGATCTGCGAAAAGTAGAAACTGCCTTTCAACGAAATTATGAGAACTCTCCGATCACGGGGCTTTTATCTCAACAAATAGCTACTATCGACGCTCAATATCAAAGTTACCAGCAATACAATTCAGGAACGATGGCTGCTCCGGAAATTGCGCTGAAAAACCCATCCGGAACAGAATTGCGTTTGTCAAGTCTCAAAGGAAAAATCGTTTTAATTGATTTCTGGGCTTCCTGGTGTGCACCTTGCCGAAAAGAAAACCCGAATGTGGTTCGCATGTATAAAAAATACAGAGGTGAAGGATTTGAAGTTTTCTCCGTATCCTTAGATCAGGATCAGGCAGCATGGAAAGCAGCTATTGACAAAGATGGTTTATTCTGGCCAAATCATGTTTCAGATTTGATGGGCTGGCAGACGCCGTTGACGCAGACTTACGGATTCCAAAGTATTCCGCACACGGTTCTTCTGAATCGCGAAGGAAATATTGTGGGTGTAGGATTACGTGGCGCGCAATTGGAACAAAAATTGGTAGAACAACTTGCGAAAAAATAAGAGAAAGCATCGCTTTCGATGAATGACAAGCGCTAGTGCAGTCAAACAGAGCATTGCTTTCAAAAACTAATCTGCAGCAGCAGATAAACAATAAATTAAAAAGAGAATTAATATGAAACAATTCATTCTTTGTTTAACGCTCTTATCCGGCATCGCATTCGGTCAAACACCGATCAATGTGGAAATCGGTGGGAATATCTTCAACACACACAGAGACAGCATCAAGATTTCTCAATATTACGGTTCACACTACATTGATTACATCAAAGGCAAACTGGATAAAAAGGGAAATTACAAATTGAAAGGACAAGTTCCTGTTGCTGATTATTACGTTTTACGAATTGGACAGCAACACATTAATCTTATTTTGAAAGACAAATCTGTGATCAGATTGAATGCGGATGGAAATAACATCAACGCATTTCATACCATTTCAGGTTCTGACGAAAGTGTTGCATTGAATGAATTTGTAGGTCAAATGCAGTATTTCAACCAAAAGAAAGATTCTGCTGTTACTGCAATGAAAACTACGCCGGAAAACCAAAATGCGATCAATCAGTATTATCAGAATGAATACTTCAAGTTTTCGTCTTACCGTCAGAAATTCATTTCTGAAAACAGTAATTCTCCGGCACTTTTACCGGTTTTGAATACCTTGGATACAGACAAGGAATTGAGCATCTACGAAGCGGTCGTGAATCAATTGTTGAGTTCCTTCCCCTCTTCTCCAAGCGTTCAGAATGCAAAAACAAGTTTCGAGCAGCTGAAAGCACAAAAAGACAAGCAAAATTTTCTGGCTTCCGGAAAACCGGCTCCTGATTTCACTCAAAACGATGTAAACGGGAAACCGATTTCGTTGTCTGATTTAAAAGGGAAAGTAGTATTAATCGATTTCTGGGCTTCCTGGTGTGGCCCTTGTCGCAAGGAAAACCCGGCTGTTGTTGCCTTGTATAACAAATACAAAGACGCAGGATTTACGGTCATGAGCGTTTCTTTGGATAAAGAAGAAGCTCCGTGGCTTGCTGCCATTGAAAAAGACAAGCTGGTTTGGCCAAATCACGTTTCAGATTTGAAATACTGGTCGAATGAAGTCGCAAAACAATATCAGGTTTCTTCGATTCCTTTCACTGTTTTGGTAGATAAGAACGGAACGATCATCGACACCAAATTGCGCGGAGTTGAATTAGAACAAGCGCTTAAAACCATTTTTGGCTTCTAAAATGGATATACCGAGCGGAAAGAAAATTTATTTTGCTTCCGATTTCCATTTAGGCGTACCGGTTGGTGCTCAAAGTTTGGAAAGAGAAAGACGCATTATTGACTGGTTGGATCACATTCAAAAAGATGCGTATGAAATCTATCTGGTCGGAGATATCTTTGATTTCTGGTTCGAATACAAACACGCCATTCCGAAAGGATTTGTTCGTCTGCAAGGCAAAATTGCAGCATTGACAGATAGCGGCATTCCCGTTTATTTCTTCACCGGAAACCATGATATGTGGATGTTTGACTATTTCGAGAAGGAACTCGGCGTGAAAATCTACCGTGAGCCTGTTTTAAGAGTGTTTAACGGCAAGAAATTCCTTATTGGACACGGAGATGGTTTAGGTCCGGGAGATCGCGGATACAAGTTTATTAAGAAAGTATTTGCTGCGAAATGGTCTCAATGGATGTTTGCACGCTTACACCCGAATTTCGGAATCGGATTGGCCAATTACTTTTCCCGGAAAAGCAGAATCTCTACCGGAGATTCAGACAGCCAGTTTTTAGGCGAAGACCAGGAATGGCTGGTACAATACTGCAAAGAGCAGGAACAAACGGATCAACAGGATTATTACATTTTTGGTCACCGTCATCTTCCAATGACCATTCAGATCAATGAGCGCGCGACTTACATCAACCTGGGTGAATGGATTCATTACAATACATACGCTGTTTTTGATGGTTTTGAAACGAAACTTTTAGAGTGGAACTCTTAAAAGCGTTCAAAAGGTTCAAAGAGTCTAAAAGATCAAATAATTCGTAATTATTTTCTCTCTTTCGCTTTAATCTCTTCCTTGTAAAAAAGCACTTTCAGTTCGGAATTAGTCAATCGTTTGAACAACCACTTCCGGATTTGTTCTTCCCGTTCGCGCTTTAAATCTCTTACAAGCCCAATCAACACAATTGTTTCTGCATTCGTTCGAAGGGTAGTCGAATCTCTGAAAAACTTTCCGGATGAAACACTCACACTGGAAATAAGTGGTTCCAACACATGCATTTCAGCAAATAACTGCTTGCCGGAATCTGTAAATGCGATCAGACTATCTTTTGTCGCGGAAATCTCCTTCAACTGCTGTTCTGCCTGTAAATTCTGAGCTTTTAGTTTATCAATAACCGAGTTATTACTCATATTTCTGTTTAGAGTAATCCCTTGCGTAATAACAACCTCATTGGAATCTACCTCAAACCAGGACGCCCTTTTCAAAATTGAAGCGCGCTCCGGAAACGTCAGCGAATCACCGCCGTAAACCAATGTAATTAAACGCGCATTCGGATCGATCGAATGTTCCAATAAAAATTTGCCATTCATTTGCTTGACCGAAATACAATATTTCTCAGCCTGTTCTTTGAATTGTTCTTCTCTTACCAATTCATATCCGAAGTAAATACTTGGCAGCACCGTAAGCAGCATCACCAGGTAAATCAGGTATTTTGTGCGTTTTCGATCAGCATCCCGAACAACAGTAGCAAGAGGAACTTTCAGATAACGGACAATCAAAAGACTGGACAAAGCGATGAATACAGCGTTAATAATAAAGAGATACATTGCTCCGAAAAAGAAATACATCTGCCCTGTTCCCAAACCATAGCCTGCGGTACATAGCGGCGGCATGAGCGCAGTTGCAATGGCAACACCCGGAAGCACATTTCCTTTAATTTTACTGGATAAAGCAAGAATTCCGGAAAGTCCGCCAAAAAAGGCAATCAGTACATCATAAATCGTTGGGTGAATCCGGGCCAGAAGTTCCGAATGAGCCGTAGAAACAGGTGTTAGTGCAAAATAAATGGTAGAAGCCAGCAAACTCGAAGCTACAGCAAAACTCAAATTGATGGCTGCTCTCCGGAATAATTTAAAGTTGTAAGTGGCAATACTGAATCCGATTGCGTTGATAGGCCCCATCAACGGGGAAATCAACATTGCTCCGATAATTACGGCTGTAGAATTAGTATTTAATCCAACGGAAGCAACAACAATGGCAAAACAAAGTACCCAAAAGTTTGTTCCTTTAAAAACAACGCCTTTTTCTATCTCAGCCTGAATATGCTCATGTGGTTCGACTTCGTCTCTCAGATTAATAAATTCAACTAGTTTCTGTAACATACCTCTTTTATTTAACTAAGTCCACATCTTCAACTTCCCTTTATTCTTCCTTCGGCTTCGGCTCTTCTTTCTTTTTCTTTTCTTTTTTCTTTTTGACGCTTGGCATGGCATCATCCTCTTTTCCGGAACTTGCCGTTCCGCCAAATGTTCGGATTTCTCTTCCCTGCTCGTCAAAAACATGCTCTTCAACCAGAATATCCTTCTTGTACAAAGCCCGGCTCTTTACTTTTTCGTCCGGGAAACGCTCTTCGAACCATCCCTCTTTCAATCCTTTTTTGTAGATCTCTACACTTTGCAATTTCTGGTCGTAATACAAGGTTTTAAATTCTCCGTTACGCACGTCCATTGCCCAGTTTTCTGTTCTCAAAAGCACTCCGTCATCATAGTAATATCTGAAAACGCCATTTTTCTTACCTTGTTTGAAGGTCAATTCTTCGATAATCTTTCCTTCACGGTTGTAAACCAAAAATGGTCCTTCAAGCAATCCTTTCACGTAATTTACCTGTTTGGTGCGAACACCTTTCGAATTATACGTGATTT
>RCUP01001849.1_pt1 | contig 12204 bp, 13 predicted proteins | sample 2166341 | NCBI WGS metagenome assembly RCUP01 (sample SAMN09932325, study PRJNA488358) | compost metagenome | isolation source: compost soil in succinonitrile-enriched | place: Germany: Experimental Botanical Garden | reverse complement strand
TTCAAGAACCACCCGGATCACGACTGGATTTTCAAGCGGGACAATCCGTAAGGCATTTCAGGCAAAAACCGCAACCTCCTCATCCCTGTGCCTGTCACAGGGATCCAGCCAGCCCAAGTCCTTGGGCTGAAAGGACTCTCCCCGCCGCGCAGACGCGCGTAGGCCGGATTCCTGTGACGAGCACAGGAATGAGGGCGCATGCGTGTCATGACGGCATTTTTGAGCTCGCGTTTTCAACCTTCACGGAACTGTTTCGGTGTCGGTATAGGCTTGCGTTCGTCATCTTCGGGTATAGAAGAGAAGAACGAGAAGCATGTTTTCTCATCATGATCATAGTGGCGGAAGAGGGCGCTCCGGTGCCCGGCGGTCCGCCCTCCGCCGGCAACCGAACGAAGAAGGTCCTCCCATGCAAACTCCCAGACCCGTTGTCCTGACTATTCTCGATGGCTGGGGGCTGAGTGAGGATACATCCAGCAATGCGCCTGTTCTGGCGAACACGCCGACCATGGACCGGCTTTTTGCCACCTGCCCGAATGCGACGCTGACCACCTTCGGCCCGAATGTCGGCCTGCCCACCGGGCAGATGGGCAATTCTGAAGTGGGCCACACCAATATCGGCGCGGGCCGCATCGTCGCCATGGATCTCGGCCAGATCGATCTGGCGATCGAGGATGGCAGCTTTTTCCGCAATGCGGCGATGCTTGATTTCGCAGCCAGGGTAAAAGCCGCGGGCGGTGTGGCGCATCTGATGTGCGTGGTTTCCGATGGCGGCGTCCATGGCCATATCCTCCACGGCCAGGCGGCGGTGAGGTTGATGATCAGCCACGGCCTGAAGGTCGTGGTGCATGCCATCACCGATGGCCGCGACGTCGCGCCGCAATCGGCTGAAGATTTTGTGGCGGCGCTGGTAGCGAGCCTGCCGCAAGGTGCCAGCATCGGCACGGTAATCGGCCGTTATTATGCGATGGATCGCGACAATCGCTGGGAGCGCGTCGAGAAAGCCTATGACGCCATGGTTCTGGCGAAAGGCGAACACGCGCGGGATGCGGTGAGCGCCGTTGCCCAGAGCTACAAAAACAATGTCACCGACGAATTCATCCTGCCAACGGTGATCGATGGTTATGAAGGTTTCAAGGCTGGCGACGGCCTGTTCTGCCTGAATTTCCGCGCCGACCGTGCGCGTGAAATCCTGCTTGCCATTGGTGCCAATGATTTCGACGGTTTTCCGCGCGAAAAGCCCGTGCTTTCGGCGCTGCTCGGTATGGTCGAATATTCCACCCGCCACAGCGGTTTCATGACGACGGCCTATCCCAAGCGCGATATCGTCAATACGCTCGGCGCCTGGGTGGCAAAACAGGGGCTCACGCAGTTTCGCCTCGCCGAGACGGAAAAATATCCGCATGTCACCTTCTTCCTGAATGGCGGCAAGGAAGAGCCGGAAGTCGGCGAAGACCGCTTCATGCCGAAATCGCCGAAGGTTGCGACCTACGACCTGCAGCCTGAGATGAGCGCGCCCGAGGTGACGGAGAAATTCGTCGAGGCGATCGGCAAGGGTTACGATCTCATCGTTACCAATTACGCCAACCCTGACATGGTCGGCCATACCGGCGATCTGCAGGCCGCAATCAAGGCCTGCGAAGCCGTGGATCGCGGACTTGGTGCCGTCGTTGCCGCGCTCGAAAAAGTGGGTGGCGCGATGCTTGTCATTGCCGACCACGGCAATTGCGAAACCATGGTCGACCCGGTGACCGGCGGCCCGCATACGGCCCACACCACCAATCCGGTGCCGGTGATCCTTTTTGGCGGGCCGGAAGGTGCAAAGCTGCATGCCGGTATTCTCGCCGATGTCGCGCCCACCTTGCTGCAATTGATGAATGTGCCGCTGCCGCCGGAAATGACGGGCAAGAGCCTGATCGACCTCTAATCAAACGAGTCGCGCGGGAGCGTTCCAGCCCCGCGCGACTGCCCGTTTCCCGCGTTCGGGACGAGCGTCTTTGCTATGGCTGTTTTGCGTAGAGACGGTCGTGGACCAGCATGCCGGCAATCATGGCGCAGACGAAAAGAACGACCGGCATCAGCCCGAGGGCGAGAGCCGATAGTGCCGGGCCGGGGCAGAAACCGGCAAGCCCCCAACCGATGCCGAAAATGGCCGAGCCTGTTATGAGCGGCCGGTCGATGCGGGTTTTTGCGGGCAGGTTGAAATCCTCAGTGAGGACGGGCCTGGCAAGACGTCGGCTGAGCAGCACACCCGGCACGGCGACCATCACAGCACCGCCGAGAACGAATATCAGGCTCGGGTCCCAATGGCCGCTTGCCACGTCGAGAAAGCCGGAAACACGGGCGGGATCGACCATGCCTGACAGCGAGAGGCCGAAGCCGAACAGCGCTCCTGCGGCCAATGCCAGGGCAACACGGGCCACGGCCGGATTTTTCATGACAGGGCTCCTGCTATCGTCGCGGCACAGATGCCTGATATCAGGAAGGTTACGGTCGCGGCGATGGAGCGCCGGGAAAATCGCGCCAGTCCCATGATGCCGTGGCCGGACGTGCAGCCGGAGCCCATGCGTGTGCCAAAACCCACCAGCAGGCCGGCAATGAGGATGAGCGGCCATGGTGCAACGAGGGTGATGGCAGGCAGCCGGCCGAATGCCGCGGCATAGATATAAGGTCCGGCCAGCAAGCCGGTGACGAAGGCGAGATCGGCAAGACGCCGCTCCTTGCCGAGCATTTTGCCCATGATCCCGCTGATGCCGGCAATACGGCCGTTAAAAAGAAACAGCATAATACTGGCAAGACCGAGCAGCATGCCGCCGAAAAGAGAGGGCCAGTAGGGGCTCACAGGGTCTCCTCCTCCGGCGCGCAGAATATGGTGTAAAGGGCCTCGATCAGTTGCGCTGCTTTCGCTTCGCTCAGTTGGTAGAAAATCTGCTTGGCGTCGCGCCGGGTTTCGACCACGCCGGCTTCCCGCAGCACGCCCAGCTGCTGGGAAAGCGTCGGCTGGCGGATATCCAGCTTGACCTCCAGTTCGCCGACGGAAAATTCCCCCTGCGCCAGCGTGCAGGCGAGCATCAACCGCGCCGGGTGGGCAAGTGTTTTCAGAAGCAGCGCGACCTCGACAGCCCTCTCCTCCATGGCGGGAAGGGGAATTGCAGCAATGTGCGGGCGCTTTTCCCGCATGTTTTCCTTTACCATGTGCTGCCCTCCAGCACGTCGAGCGGGAATTTCAGATAACGTTTGCCATTTGCTTCCGGCTCCGGCAGGCGGCCGCCGCGAATATTGACCTGCAGGGCGTGCAGAATGAGCTTTGGCATCGGCAATGTGCGATCCCGTGTTTCCCTGAGACGGATGAAGCCCTCCTCCGTCATGCCGGCCAGATGCGGATTGCTGCGCTTCTGTTCGCCGACCGTGCTTTCCCATTTCGGAGCGCGGCCACCGGGCTGATAGTCATGGCCGGTGAAAATCCGTGTTTCGTCGGGAAGGGCGAGAATATCCTGAATAGACGCCCAGAGTTCTCTGGCGCTGCCGCCCGGAAAATCGGCGCGCGCAGTGCCTGAATCGGGCATGAAAAGCGTATCGTGCACAAAGGCGGCATCTCCCACCACATAGGTCACGGAGGCCAGCGTATGCCCGGGTGAAAACAGCACGCGCGCTTCCAGGGAGCCGATATCGAACCTGTCGCCCGCCTCGAACAGCCGGTCCCATTGCGAGCCGTCGGTTTCGAGATCCGGCCAGTTATATTTCTCCTGCCAGAGCCTCTGTACGCCGGTAACTTTCGCGCCGATCGCCGTCTGCGCACCGGTCTTCTGCTTCAGGTAATGGGCGGCGGAAAAATGGTCGGCATGGGGATGGGTATCGAGAATCCATTCCACCGACAGGCCCTGGCTCGCCACATAATCCAGAATGGCGTCGGCATTCATGGTTCCGGTTGCACCGGACTTCTCATCGAAATCATAGACCGGGTCGATAATGGCGCAGCGCTTGGTCGCAGGATCGGAAACGACATATTGCACGCTCCATGTGCGCGGATCGAAGAAGGCCTTGACGTGTGGAACCGCCGCTTCGCGTCGCTCCAGCCAGCGGGTGGCGCCGGAAAGGTCAAAGCCATGCGCCTTGCCGAAAGCCTCGATGTCGCCCCGCTCGATGCGTCCATCCAGCGCTTCGCCGAGAACATGAAGCGTGAGTGCGCGCGTGCCGCCCTTGCAATGGGCGAAAACGGGGCCGTCCGCTTCCGCCATTTTCTGCTGGAAGGCGCGGATATCGGCTTCGGTGATGGCAGGGCCGCTGACCGGGATGAAGCCATATTCCATGCCTGCCGCGCTGGCGGCGCTTTTTTCCTGCACATTGCCTGGCTGACCGGGCTCTTCACCATCAGGCCGGGCATTGATGATGCTTTTATAGCCCTGGGCGGAGAGCGATTGGAAATCGGCGATCATCGGCTGGCCCGCAACGGTCAGACGCTCGTTGATCTTCACGGCATTCATCGGCATCTCCTGTTGTAATAAATTAATATATATTATTATATAATGTATATTGTTTGTTTGCAAGAGGCGAAAAGCGTCTTCGTTCCGGATATCTCCCGCTGGATTTCAGGAGAGATTCGGGAGGAAACCCTAGAGACGGGATTTCTTCGTTTTGTGACGGATGAGCGGAGATTGCCTGTATTCGGCATGCAAAAACATGCCTAGTGCCTGAAAGCACTCAGGCACAAGGCATTTCCCCGGAAGCCGGTTCGAACTTCGGCTCGTTTCAGACGGCGAGCCTGCGGCGTGTCGCTTTCCAGCCGAGACAGATGGCTGCAACAAGCAGAACCGTCTGGGCGACTACAAAGGGCGGTTCATTGCCGTTCGGCGCCAGGTTGTTGAGTGTTTCGACCTTGAGAAAGGCCTGAACGATCAACACAAACATATTGAGATAAAGGCTGATCGTGGCGGTGATCGTATAAATAATGCGCGCCCTGCCATTCAGACCGTATCCGTAAAGCGCAACCAGTGCGATTGCCAGAACGAGGGTCGAGATGATGCCGACGCCGAGTGCCGGTGTGAAATTTCCGATTGGAAACAGAAAGCCAGTGAGTGTGGTGGCGAGCGTGGTGACGAGGAAAAGCGCCATCATGCGCGGCATCCACCGCCCCGCCGCATAAGCGGGCAGGGCGATCAGTCCGGTTACGATACCAATGAGGCTCAGGGCAACGTGCAATGTCGTGAATTGGGGAATGGTCAGTCCGAGGATCATGATGCGTCTCCCTCTATTCGGTTTGAGTTGCACGATACCGGCTGGCGGCAAGTGCATGCGACAGATTGGGCCTCAATGCTGCGCGGGCTGCAAGGAAATTTTCGAAATCGGCCGCATCCGGCAGCGAAGGAATGGTCAGGGTCTCGCCAAGATCGAGACCGGCAAGGGCCGCATCCACCATCTCGTAAACATCCATGACCATGGCGGCCGGAATGGCCTCGAGCCGCTCCTCTTCCCAGATCGCCGTGCGGGTAATACCCGGCAGGACACCCTGAACCCGCACGCCGGACGGGGAAAGCTGCGCCTGCAGCGCTTCGGTGAAGGCGAGCACAAAGGCCTTGGTTGCCGGATAGACGGCGGTAAATGCCGCCGGCATCAGGGCCGTTACCGATGTGATGTTGATGATCGTGCCTTTGCCATCGGCGGCAAGCCGCGGCGCGATCGCCGCTGCAAGCCGGGTGACGGCAAGGATATTGAGGTTGATCATCGTCGTGACATAGGCCGGGTCCAGCGCCGTGATGGCGCCTTCACCGGCAATACCGGCATTGTTGACGAGGCCTGTGATCCGCCGGTCATCGCGCAGTCGTGCCTCGACCTTTTCGAGGTCTTCTGCTCTGGAAAGGTCGGCGGAGAGAACCTCGACCGCGATATGGTGATCCTTCTCCAGTTGGGTTGCCAGTGTCTTCAGCTTTTCGGCGCGCCGCGCCACGAGGATGAGATCATGGCCGCGTTTTGCCAGACGTTCGGCATAGACCGCGCCGATGCCGTCGGATGCGCCGGTGATGAGAAATGTATTCTGTGTCATGTCCCGTGTCTCCTGTGTCCGGTGGTTTCAGGCGTTGATGAAGGCGAGGAGGTCGGCGTTGAAGCGGTCCTGATGGGTCTGCGTCAGGCCATGGTCGGCGCCTTCGTAGATTTTGAGGACCGCGTGTTTGACGATCTTGACCGTGGAGAGTGCCGAAGCGCCGACCGGCACGATCTGGTCGTCATCACCGTGCAGAACCAGCGTGGGTTTGTCGAAGGCCTTCAGATCCTGGTGGAAATCGCTTTCCGAGAAAGCGCGAATGCTGTCGAGCTGACCCTTGAGCCCGCCCATCATGCCCTGACGCCAGAATTCGTCGCGGATGCCTTGCGAAATCACGGCGCCTTCGCGGTTGTAACCGTAGAAGGGAATGGTCAAATCCTTGAAGAACTGGCTGCGATTGTCGTAGGTGCCCTTGCGGATGCCGTCGAAAACATCGATCGGCAGGCCGATGACATTGCTTTCCGTCTTCAGCATCAGCGGCGGCACCGCGCCGATGAGGGCGATCTTGGCGACGCGGGCCGTACCATGCCGGCCGATATAGCGGGTCACCTCGCCACCGCCGGTGGAATGGCCGACCAGAATGATGTCGTGAAGATCGAGCTGTTCGATCAGTTCGGCCAGATCGTCGGCATATTGATCCATGTTATTGTTATGCCAGACCTGGTCGGAGCGGCCGTGGCTGCGGCGGTCATGGGCGATGGTGCGGAAACCCTGATTGGCAAAGAACACCATCTGCGCATCCCATGTATCGGCGCTGAGCGGCCAGCCGTGGGAGAAGATGATGGGCTGGCCGTCTTTCGGACCCCAGTCCTTGTAGAAGATGTGCGTTCCGTCTCTGGTGGTGATCGTTGTCATGGCTCTCTCTCCTGTTGCAGGGAGCTTGCTTGCGTCCCGTGGGAATAGAGATACTCTGGAGACAGCCGGGGCTGGATTGGCGCTTCTGACAGAAAGCGAGCCGAAACTGACAAAACGGGGGTGTGGGCGCATGGCGGGTGTAACGGGAAGCGCGCTGGAAGTCGGTCTGGTCCTCTATCGGGACTGTCAGATGGCCATGGTACATGGCATCACCGATCTTTTTGCCATCGCATCGGTATTTTCACAGGATCGCGGCGGGCCGAAATTGCGGGTCAGCCACTGGAGCATGGGCGAGGGCGGTGAATTTTCCCGCTGTCACGACACTCATTCCGGGCAGTCAGGACATCCCGACATTTTCGTTGTACCCGGCCGGTTGACAGGGCCTGCTGAAATCGAGGAAGCCGAGCCTTATGCCCGCTGGCTGCTGGATCGGCATGCGCAGGGGGCGACGCTCGCCGCCAGTTGCGGCGGTTCCTTCATGATTGCGGCAACGGGCCTCCTGTCTGGTCGCCCGGCCACCACCCACTGGCTGTTTGCCGAGCGTTTCCGCGAGCGTTTTCCCGATATCCGGCTGGAGATAGACAAGATCGTCATAGAGGATGGCGATATCATCACGGCTGGCGGGCTGATGGCATGGACCGATCTTGGCCTGCGCATCGTCGACCGGCTGCTCGGACCTTCGGTGATGATCGAGACCGGCAAGTTCCTGCTGATCGACCCCTCGGGGCGTGAACAACGCCATTATAGCAGTTTCGCCCCAAGGCTGACGCATGGCGACGAGCCGATCCTGAAGGTGCAGCACTGGCTGCAGGCCCGTGCCGGGCGGGCGACGAGCGTTACTGACATGGCCGGCCATGCCGGGCTGGAGGAGCGGACCTTCCTGCGCCGCTTCAAGGCGGCGACAGGCATGAAGCCGATTGAATATGTCCAGCATCTGCGGGTCGGCAAGGCGCGGGAATTGCTGGAATTCACCCGCCGTTCGGTCGATCAGATCGCATGGTCGGTGGGTTATGAGGATGCCGCGGCCTTCCGCCGGGTGTTCCACCGCATTCTCGGCCTCTCACCGGGTGAATATAGAAGCCGCTTTTCCAGCAGTTCGGCCATGGCTGCGGCGTGAGGGCGGCAACAGTCGCGGTGGTGAGGAGGTCCGGCCCTTGCAATGTGGCGGGTGTTTGCTAACATGCCAGACAAGTTTAAAACAGGTGGGCCGGAATGGACGTTGAGAGCATCACGAAGCAGGGGGTATCGCTCGCGGCGAAAATCAGTTCGGCATTGCGGCGGGATCTGGCGGAAGGCGTTTTCCGCCCCGGTGATCGTCTTCCGAGCGAAAGCGCCCTGACGCGGGAATATTCCGTCAGCCGCACGGTGGTGCGCGAAGCCATCGCCATTCTGCGCGCCGATGGTCTCGTTGAAGCCCGCAAGGGCGCAGGCGTTTTTGCCGTCGAAGTAAAGCCGGCCAAGGAACTGCCTTTTAACGATCTGGCCGTGGGGCGAATTTCCTCGGTGATCGAATTGCTGGAATTGCGCACCGTTTTCGAGGTCGAATCCGCCGGGCTTGCGGCATCGCGCCGTTCCGCCGTGCAGGTGGAGGCGATTGTGGATGCGCACCGGCGCGTCGGCGACTGTCTCGCCGCCGGTTTGCCGACGCGGGATGCTGATTTCGAGTTCCATCTGGCAATTGCGCAGGCGACGCAAAACAGGCGGTTTCCCGAGTTTCTTCAGCTCATTCGCTCCGGCATCATTCCCCGCGGCGAATTGCAGGGGGCAGCGCCCGGGTCGCGTCCGAAGGACTACAACCTGCATCTCCAGGAGGAGCATGCGAGGATTGTCGATGCCATCATCGAAGGTGATGCCGATGCCGCCCGTCAACATATGGCGGCGCATCTGCGCGGCAGTCTTGAGCGCTACAAGGTGCTTCTGCGCTCACGCACTGCCGCTGAATGAGCCGGAAATGGCCTAGAGGTCAGTGGGTTACGCAGTCGCCCGCCGATAGAAGGCCAGGGAGGCGGCAAGCGTCAGAAGCGCGCCGCCGCAAATCCGGTCGAGCCACAGGGCTCCGGTTTTCCGCAACAGCCGGACGGCCTGCGAGCCGAGCAGGGCATATCCGAACATCACGATGAAATCGATGCCGGCGAAGATCAGCGCAAGCGCCGCATATTGCTGGATCTGCGGCGCGGCGGGATCGATGAATTGCGGCAGGAAAGCGGAAAAGAACAGATATCCCTTGGGGTTGGTGACCGCCACGAGAAAGCTCTTGAGGAAAATCGAGCGGGCGGAAGCGACCCCGTTGGCCTCTGCGGATTGAAGAGCACCATCGAGCGTGCCTCTTGAGCGCAAAAGCATGATGCCGAGGAAGGCTAGATAACAGACGCCCACCCATTTGACGACGCTGAACCAGAATTCGGAGGCGGCGAGCAAGGCACCCAATCCTAGTGCTACTGCGCCGATCAGGACGAAATCCGAGAGGACAGCGCCAGCCATGCCGATCATGGCGCGGCGTACTCCGAATCTTGAGCCATTTGCAAGCGCGAGCAAGACGGTAGGGCCGGGCGTGGCAATGCCGATAAAGGCGACCACTGCAAATGCCAGAAGTGTCACGTCAGCCATATTTTCCTCCCCCTGTCGGCACGGATGTCATCGGTGCCACCGCCCGCCCAGCTAGCGTCCGCGCATTCCGCGAAGTCGGAGAATACAGGCTTTTACGGGTGCCGCAACACAAGTGCTTTTTCCCAAAGCAACACGAAAGCCGGATGATTTCAGCATGAGATTCCTCCTCGAGGCACGCCTTTCAGAGCCCTCGGCGATGCGGATTTCACAGTCACGCGCTTGACAGCTCTCAACACCTGTGACAACTTGCGAATAGTTGTCAGACAGGATTGCGCCTTAGTCACTTGCGCAATCGATCTCTGGCAAGGGAGGAATCATGTCAAAAAGACGCCTTTCGCTTTATGGCCTGTCCGGCCAGATCGGAAGTATTGCCGTTACGCTGCTTGGATTGCTGCTGCTGACCTTTTTTATCGGTCGCCTGATGCCGGCCGATCCAGTGCGGGCCATCGTTGGCGAGGATGCGACGCGCGAAACCTATGAACAGGTCTATCATGCGCTCGGTTTCGACCGTCCGCTGTGGCAGCAGTTCATCTATTATCTCGGTGATGTCTTCAGCGGCGATTTTGGAACCTCGATCCGCACCGGTCGTCCGGTCATCGAGGATATCATCAGGGTCATGCCGGCGACGATGGAGCTTGCGACCTTTGCGATCCTGATCGGTGCCGGCCTTGGCATTCCCATGGGTGTTTATGCCGCGGTCAATAAAGACCGCTGGCAGGATCATCTGGTACGTGTGCTCAGCCTGTTCGGCCATTCCATGCCGATCTTCTGGACCGGCATGATCGCGCTGATCGTTTTTTACGCCCATCTCGGCCTTGTCGGCGGCGGTGGCCGCATGGACCAGTTCTATATCGGACTGGTTGAGGAGCGGACGGGCTTTCTGCTGATAGACAGCCTGCTTGCGGGCGATATGGAGGTTTTCTGGTCGGCCATCAACCACCTGATCCTTCCCGCCGCTTTGCTCGGTTATTCCTCCTCGGCCTATATCACCCGCATGACGCGCAGCTTCATGCTGGACCAGCTGGGCCAGGAATATGTGACGACAGCGCGCGTCAAAGGTCTGTCGCAGCGGCAGACGGTGTGGCTGCATGCCTTTGGCAATATCCGGGTGCAGCTCGTCACCATCATCGCCCTTGCCTATGGTTCGCTGCTGGAAGGCGCGGTTCTCATTGAGACCGTCTTCGCCTGGCCGGGTTTCGGGCAATATCTCACCAGCAATCTTATCATCGGCGACATGAATGCCGTGATGACCTGCGTGCTTATCGTCGGCGTCATCTTCATCGGGCTCAATCTCCTGTCCGACATTCTCTACCGCTTTTTCGATCCGAGGACCCGCTGATGACGGCCCGTGCAGAAACTTCCTCTCGCCTTCCCGTGCCCTTGAACGCGCTGAAGAACATCGTTGTTTTCCTGCTGAAAAGCCCGACATCGGCTTTCGGCCTGGCCGTCCTGCTGCTGCTCGTCATCGCCGCTGTTTTTGCGCCCTGGCTTGCGACGCATGACCCTTATGTGCAGGATCTCGCCAATACGCTGCAGGCGCCGGGTAACGGCCATGTCTTCGGCACGGATGAGCTGGGGCGCGACATCTATAGCCGCCTTCTCTGGGGCGCGCGCATCACGCTCACCATCATCTCGCTGGTATCGATCATTGTTGGTCCCGTCGGCCTTCTGGTCGGCACGGCCTCCGGTTATCTCGGCGGCAAGTTCGACACGGTGATGATGCGCATCACGGATATCTTCCTGTCGTTCCCGAGCCTCATCCTGTCGCTCGCCTTCGTCGCAGCGCTCGGGCCGAGCCTCAACAACGCGATCATTGCCATCGCGCTCACCTCATGGCCGCCGATCGCGCGCCTTGCGCGCGCCGAAGCCATGACCTTCCGCAAGGCGGATTATATTGCCGCTGCGCGGCTTCAGGGCGCGTCGCCTCTGCGCATCATCGTTAAATCGATCATGCCCATGTGTCTGCCCTCGGTCCTCATCCGCCTGACGCTGAACATGGCGACCGTCATTCTCACCGCCGCCGGCCTCGGCTTTCTCGGTCTCGGCGCGCAGCCGCCGCTGCCGGAATGGGGGGCGATGATCGCCACCGGCCGCCGTTACATGCTGGATAGCTGGTGGCTGGTGACCTTCCCCGGCGTTGCGATCCTGTCCGTCAGCCTCGCCTTCAACCTTCTGGGAGACGGCCTGCGGGATGCGCTCGACCCGAAGCAGATGAACCGGAGATAGGTCATGGAAAAACCAATTCTTGACGTCGAAAATCTCCGCATCCGTTATGGCGGCTCACCCACCGAGGCGGTGCGGGGCATTTCCTTCACCCTTGGCCGGGAACGGCTCGGCATCGTCGGCGAAAGCGGCTCGGGCAAGTCCACCGTCGGCCGGGCCTTGCTGCGTCTTTTGCCATCGGCGACGATCACCGCCGACAGGCTGCATTTCGATGGCCTCGATCTTCTCTCGCTCGATGAGAAAGAGATGCTGAAGGTTCGCGGCCGGCGCATGTCGATGATCCTTCAGGATCCGAAATTCTCTCTCAATCCCATCCGTCGGGTCGGCGATCAGGTAACGGAAACCTATCTGCGCCACTTCAAGGCTTCGAAACAGGAGGCCCGGGAAAAGGCGCTTGCCATGCTCGATGCAGTGAAAATCCGCGATGCCGCCCGCGTTTACGAGCAATATCCGCATGAAATCTCCGGCGGCATGGGCCAGCG
>RCUP01001844.1_pt1 | contig 12223 bp, 9 predicted proteins | sample 2166341 | NCBI WGS metagenome assembly RCUP01 (sample SAMN09932325, study PRJNA488358) | compost metagenome | isolation source: compost soil in succinonitrile-enriched | place: Germany: Experimental Botanical Garden | reverse complement strand
CCCTCTTCTTTAAATTATGGTCGGGGCAGTTGTGAACGTGGTGAAGCATGCCGTTAGCGGCTTGTTATTAGCGTAGTCAGAGATGTTGTCCGTGGCGCGCCATGATGTGCCGCACCACGCTGTAGTCCTGCAGCGAATCGCTGGAGAGGTCTTTGCCGTAGCCCGAGCGCTTGAGGCCGCCGTGGGGCATTTCGCTGACCAGCATGAAATGGCTGTTGATCCAGGTGCAGCCGTACTGCAAACGCGCGGCGACCTGCATCGCCTTGTCCAGGTTCTGGGTCCAGACCGAGGACGCCAGGCCGTATTCCGAATCGTTGGCCCAATCCACCGCTTGTTCCAGTTGATCAAAACGGGTCACGGTGACCACCGGCCCGAACACTTCGCGCTGGACGATTTCATCGCTTTGTTTGCAACCGGCCAGCAACGTCGGCTGGTAATAGAAGCCGGCACCGGAATGCACCGCGGCACCGGTCACTCGCTCAATGTGCGGCTGGCCGAGGGCGCGTTCGACGAAACTGGCCACGCGGTCGCGCTGGCGAGTGCTGATCAGCGGGCCGATCTCGTTGTCGGCATCGCGCTTGCCGGCGAAGCGCAGGCTGCTGACGGCCGCACCGAGTTCGGCCACCAAACGGTCGTGAATCCCGGCCTGTGCATACACCCGGCACGCGGCGGTGCAATCCTGCCCGGCGTTGTAATAGCCATAAGTGCGCACGCCTTCGACGACAGCCTGAATGTCGGCATCGTTGCAGACGATCACCGGGGCTTTGCCGCCGAGTTCGAGGTGGGTGCGCTTGAGGGTTTTGGCCGCGGCCTGAAGGATCTTCTGGCCGGTGACGATATCGCCGGTCAGCGACACCATGCGCACTTTAGGATGACTGACCAAATGGCTGCCGACGCCTTCACCGCCACCGCAGACAATGTTGATCACGCCGCGCGGCAGGATCTCGGCCAGCGCCGGGGCCAGAGCCAGGATCGACAGCGGCGTGTGTTCCGACGGCTTGAAGACCAGCGTGTTGCCGGCGGCCAGGGCCGGGGCGATTTTCCACGCGGCCATCATGATCGGGTAGTTCCACGGCGCGATCGACGCCACGACCCCGATAGGATCGCGCCGGACCATGCTGGTGTAGCCCGGCAGGTATTCGCCGCTGAGCTGGCCGGTCTGGCAACGCACGGCACCGGCGAAGAAGCGGAACACGTCGACCGTGGCGCTCAGGTCGTCCTGACGGGCCAGGTGCAACGGCTTGCCGCAGTTCAGGGATTCGAGGCGGGCCAGCAGGTCGGCGTTTTTTTCGATGGCGTTGGCGATGTCCAGCAGCAAGTTCGAGCGCTGCTGCGGCGTGGTCCGCGACCAACCGGCAAAGGCGCGGTGGGCGGCGAGGATGGCGGCTTCGACTTGTTCGGTGCTGGCTTCGGCGATTTGCGTCAGGACTTCGCCAGTGGCCGGGTTGAGAATCGGCTCGACACAGCCTTGCCCTGCGACTAATTCACCATCGATCAACAAGGCGGTGAACAACGGGGTCTGCGCGCCAGCCATTTTTCGGGTTCTCTTTTCTTGTGTGGCCATGGTGTTCCCAGTGGTTGGGACCCGGCCGTCTTATATAGATGTAACAAGACTAGTTCGCGGGCCCGAGGACAACAAATACTAAATACTGAAGGTGGCGTTCGATTAAATAGATGGCTTGCGCCCGCCGTGGGGTTGTTCGCGGGCGACCGTGAGAAACGGGTCCACCAGCGCCGGCCGCGCGGTGCCGCGACGCCAGGCCAGGCCGACGTCGAGGGTCTGGCTGAGGTCGGCAATCGGCCGCGCTTCGATGATGTCGCCCTCCAGTGACCACGGGCGGTAGGTCATGTCAGGCTGGATCGACACGCCCAATCCGGCGGCGACCAGGCTACGCACCGCTTCGGTCGAGGCGGTGCGCAAGGTAATGCGCGGTTGCAACGAGGCCGCCGTCCACATGCGTTGGGCGTTGCGGTCCATTTCATCGACGTTCAGTTGAATCAGCGGCTCGCGGGCCACGTCGGCGAGGTTGATGCTGTCGTGTTCCAGCAACGGATGCTGGGCCGGCAGCCATAGCCGGTGGGGCGAGTGGGTCAGCACTTCGGTTTGCAAGGCGTGACGGTCTTCGAGGTTGGAAAGGATCAGCACACCGACATCGATCTCGCCGCTGACCAGCAAATGCTCGATGTACGGGCGTTCATCTTCCATCACGCGGATTTCGACGTTGGGGTAGGCGCGCTGGAAACGGGTGAGCAAATCCGCCAGATAGTAACCGGCCACCAGGCTGGTCACCCCGATGATCAACTGCCCGGCGACCTGATCGGTGCTTTGTTGCAGGCTGCGTTTGGCGTTGTCCACGGTGGCCAGAATCAAATGCGCCTGGCGCAGGAACTGATGACCCTGGTGGGTCAGGGTCATGCCCTTGGCGTGGCGGTTGAACAGGCTGACGCCGATCTCTTCTTCCAGTTGCTGGATCGCCAGGGTCAGGGTTGATTGGGAAATGAACGCGGTTTGCGCGGCGGCGGAGATCGAGCCGGTCTCGGCCACGGCGATGAAATGACGGATCTGACGCAAGGTCATCATGCGGGGAATACCCAGTGGGCGGTTTTTATAGATGGGATCGAGTGTATATCCATTTTTACGAAAGGTACGTTGCCTTGGAGCAACATCTGGAAGCACTCTCGCTGGCCGGGTTACGGCACTTTCGATCTAGGCTGGTGGCCTCAAGGTTCGGTTAAACCTTTTAGTGGAGGCGAAAAATGAACACCCGTGGATTGCTCGATCAACTCCTCAAGTCCGGCCAGGACATGTTGCAGAACAAGGCAGGCGGGACGCAGAACAAGGCGTCCGGGGGAGCTCTGGGCGGGTTGCTCGGCGGTAACGGCGGCTCGGGCGGCATCGGCAGCCTGCTTTCCGGCGCGGGCGGTGGTGCCTTGGCGGCCGGTGCGATGGGCCTGCTGCTGGGCAGCAAGAAAGCGCGCAAGGTTGGCGGCAAGGTCGCGGTCTATGGCGGACTGGCCGCCTTGGGCGTGATTGCCTACAAAGCTTATGGCAACTGGCAGGCGCAGCAGGGCAGTGCGCCGAAGACCGAACCACAAACCCTCGACCGCTTGCCGGCGGCGCAAGTCGAGCAACACAGCCAGGCGATTCTCAAGGCGCTGGTGGCCGCGGCCAAGGCTGACGGGCACATTGACGAGCGCGAACGCGAGCTGATCGAGGGCGAATTCACCAAGCTCGACAACGATCAGGAACTGCAACACTGGCTGCACGCCGAACTCAACAAACCGCTGGACCCGAGCGACGTCGCCCGCGCCGCCAGCACCCCGGAAATGGCCGCCGAGATGTACATCGCCAGCGTGATGCTGGTGGATGAGGAGAGCTTCATGGAGAAGTCCTACCTCGATGAACTGGCACGCCAGCTCAAGCTGGAACCGGGGTTGAAGGCGGAATTGGAGAAGCAGGTTCGCCAGGCCTCTATGTAGACCCTGAAAAGATCGCAGCCTGCGGCAGCTCCTACATTGGATCGTTTTCCACTTGTAGGAGCTGCCGCAGGCTGCGATCTTTTTATCTTTCAAGCAGTACTCAATTGCTCAATGACCATTCCACGGTCCCTTTCTACCGAATCGCCCCTAACACCCATCCCCTCAATTAACGGAAAGTCCCAACCCAGAGCCCATCCCGGCTTTTTCCGGCGGGATGAGAAGTGGTGCGCAACCGTCTTATAAATGAAACAGCGCCCTCGGCTATACTCCCCGCATTTCGAAATGCCCCCGAGGACTGACTGTGAAGAACTGGACGTTGCGCCAACGCATTTTGGCGAGCTTTGCGGTAATTATCGCCATCATGTTGTTGATGGTGGTCGTCTCGTATTCCCGGCTGTTGAAGATCGAAAGCAGCGAAGCCAGCGTGCGTGACGACGCGCTGCCAGGGTTGTACTACAGCTCGATGATTCGTGGTGCGTGGTCCGACAGTTATGTGCGTATTCAGGCGATGCTCGGGTTGGAAGAAGGGCAGGGCTTTTCTGCCGAGGATGCCGAGAACTTCAAGGGTTACACCGCGCGGTTGAAAGAGCAGATGGACCTCTACCGTGGAACGATTGCCGACGAAGAAGACAGGGTCGAGTACGCCGCATTCGAAAAGCTTGATGCGGATTACCACCGGATACTGGCCGCGGTGATCGAGTTGTATAAACGCAACCAGAACGCCGAGGCCGTCAACCTGTTCAATAGTGAACTGACCCCGGCCTGGACCGCAGGTCGAGTGAAGGTCAATGAGATCCTGCGTCACAACAAGGCTGTGGCGGACGCAGACATTGCGGCCATCGACGATGCAGTCGTCACGGCAAAAGTCATCATGGGTATTTCCCTGCTGGTAGCGGTATTGGCCGCCGCTCTCTGTGGCTTGCTGCTGATGCGCGCCATCATGGCGCCGATGAACCGCATCGTGAGAATCCTCGAAATCATGCGCACCGGCGACCTCAGCAGCCGTTTGAATCTGGAGCGCAAGGACGAATTCGGCGCAGTGGAAACCGGCTTCAACGACATGATGACCGAGCTGACTTCGCTGGTGTCCCAGGCCCAGCGCTCGTCGGTGCAGGTCACCACGTCGGTCACCGAAATCGCCGCCACTTCCAAGCAGCAGCAGGCCACCGCCACCGAAACCGCCGCCACCACCACTGAAATCGGCGCGACTTCCCGTGAAATCGCCGCGACTTCCCGTGATCTGGTGCGCACCATGACCGAAGTGTCCACCGCTGCCGATCAGGCCTCGGTGGCCGCCGGCTCCGGCCAGCAAGGCCTGGCACGCATGGAAGAAACCATGCACTCGGTGATGGGCGCGGCCGATCTGGTCAACGCCAAACTGGCGATCCTCAACGAGAAGGCCGGCAACATCAATCAGGTGGTGGTGACCATCGTCAAGGTCGCCGACCAGACCAACCTGTTGTCGCTCAACGCCGCCATCGAGGCCGAGAAGGCCGGGGAATACGGACGCGGTTTTGCCGTGGTCGCCACCGAAGTGCGGCGCCTGGCGGACCAGACCGCTGTCGCCACCTACGACATCGAACAGATGGTGCGCGAGATTCAATCGGCGGTGTCGGCCGGTGTGATGGGCATGGACAAGTTCTCCGAAGAAGTGCGTCGCGGCATGTCCGAAGTGCAGCAGGTGGGCGAACAGCTGTCGCAGATCATCCATCAAGTGCAGGCGCTGGCGCCGCGGGTGTTGATGGTCAACGAAGGCATGCAGGCCCAGGCCACCGGTGCCGAACAGATCAACCACGCGCTAGTGCAATTGGGCGATGCCAGCAGCCAGACCGTCGAATCCCTGCGCCAGGCCAGTTTTGCCATCGACGAACTGAGCCAGGTGGCCGTCGGGCTGCGCAGCGGCGTTTCGCGATTCAAAGTCTGATGAGCGAACTCACGGCCAAACGCACTGCCGTGAAGCAGGCGTTGCACGCGTTGTTCCTGGTGTTTCGCATCGGCAGCGAGCGCTATGCCTTGCAGGCCATCGAAGTGGTGGAAGTGCTGCCGCGTCTGCCATTGAAACCCATTGCCCACGCGCCGCACTGGGTCTCCGGGGTGTTCGCCTATCGCGGCGCGGTGGTGCCGGTGATCGACCTCAGCGCGTTGACCTTTGGGACACCTGCGCAAGCGCGCACCAGCACGCGGCTGGTGTTGGTGCATTACCGACCGGATGAAAGCGCACAGGCGCAACTGCTCGGGCTGATTCTGGAACAGGCCACCGACACCGTGCGTTGCAACCCGGCGGATTTTCAGCCGTATGGACTGGATAATCGTCAGGCACCGTACCTGGGGCCTGTGCGCGAAGATGCGCACGGGTTGCTGCAATGGGTGCGGGTCGCCGATCTCTTGGAGGAACCGGTGCGTGCGCTGTTGTTTCCGACGCCACCCCTGGACCTGACGCTGCTTGAGGAACGGCCATGAGCAGCGATCAGCGGGTTTTCGACTTCCTCAAGGAACGCATCGGCCTCGACGTCACTTCGGTCGGCCCGGCGATTATCGAGCGCGCGGTGCGTCAACGCAGCGCGGCGTCCCAGGCGCAGTCGGCAGACGAATACTGGCGCACCTTGCAGGGTTCAAGCGACGAACAGCAGGCGCTGATCGAAGCGGTGATCGTCCCCGAGACCTGGTTTTTCCGTTACCCGGAATCCTTCGCCACCCTGGCGAAACTGGCGAGCAAACGGCTGGCCGAGATCAACAACATGCGTGCCCTGCGGATTCTCAGCCTGCCGTGCTCCACTGGCGAAGAGCCGTACTCTATCGCCATGGCGCTGCTCGATGCCGGGTTCAAACCGCACCAGTTCAAGGTCGAAGGCATGGACGTCAGCCCGTTGTCGGTGGAAAAAGCCCGGCGCGCGTTGTACGGCAAGAATTCCTTTCGCGGGCAGGACATCGCGTATCGCGACCGTTATTTCACGCCTGAGCGTGATGGCTACCACCTCAGTGCCCGGGTGCTGGATCAAGTGCGCCTCCAAGTCGGCAACTTGCTCGATCCAACCCTGCTCGCCAACGAACCACCCTATGATTTCGTGTTCTGCCGCAATCTGTTGATCTACTTCGACCTGCCGACGCAAAAACAGGTGTTCGAAGTGCTCAAGCGCCTGACCCATGTCGATGGCGTGCTGTTTATCGGTCCTGCCGAGGGCAGCTTGCTGGGGCGATTGGGCATGCGCTCGATTGGTATCCCGCAGTCCTTTGCCTTCAGCCGCCAGAGCGCCGCGGAACCTGAGCCGTTGCCGATACTCGTTCCTGCACCCTTGCCGGTGCCGCAACCGGTGCGCAACGTCGTGCCGGCGCCGGCCATCAGGCGTCCGTTCGCCAGCGTTGCCCGCCCCTCGCAACCTGCGAAACCGGGCAGCGCCGATGCCGCCACGCTGCTGGCGAACATCGCCGCGCTGGCCAATGAAGGCAAAAGTGCCGAGGCTCGCGCTGCGTGCGACAGTTACCTGCGCAGCCACGAACCGGTGGCCCAGGTGTTTTACTGGCTCGGTTTGCTGAGTGATGTCGCCGGCAGTGTGCTGGAGGCCCAGGGGTTTTACCGCAAGGCGTTGTACCTCGAACCGCAACATCCCGACGCGTTGATGCACCTGGCCGCCTTGCTGCAATCCCAGGGCGATACGGCGGGAGCCAGACGATTGCAGGACCGCGCCGCCCGCAGTGAGCGCGCCGCTGACAGTGAGCGTAAACGATGATCGCCTCCGACACCTTTAGCGTCACCCGTGAAGATGCCCAGGCCATCGACGATTGCTGGAACCGCATCGGTATCCACGGCGACAAGTCCTGTCCGCTACTGATCGAGCATATTCATTGCCGCAATTGCGCGGTGTACTCGGCTGCCGCGACGCGCCTGCTGGACCGTTATGCGTTGCAAACGGAAGATCGCGAGCAAGTTTCCGGCACGCTGCAAAGCGAGGTCAAAACCCGCTCGCTGCTGATGTTTCGCCTTGGCGAAGAATGGCTCGGCCTGGCCACCCGCAGTCTGGTGGAAGTGGCGCCGCTGCAAGCCATTCATTCGTTGCCGCACCAGCGTTCTCGGGCCTTGCTCGGCGTGGCGAATGTGCGCGGAGCTTTGGTGGCGTGTCTGTCGCTGGTGGAATTGCTCGGGCTTGATGCCGCAGGCAACGTGGTATCGGGCGCGCGGGTCATGCCGCGCATGCTGATCATCGCCGCCCACGGCGGCCCGGTGGTGGTGCCGGTGGACGAAGTAGACGGCATTCATGCCATCGACGAACGCATCCTCGATGCCGCGTCGCAATCGGGCACTCAGGCCAGTGCCAAGTACACCCGTGGCGTGTTGCAATTCAAGGGTCGCAGCCTGCGTTGGCTGGATGAAGAACAGCTGCTGTCCGCCGTGACCCGGAGCCTCACATGACCCCCGAGCAAATGCGCGACGCCTCTTTGCTGGAACTGTTCAGCCTGGAAGCCGAAGCCCAGACCCAGGTGCTGAGTGCAGGTCTGTTGGCGCTGGAACGCGACCCGACCCAGGCCGATCAACTTGAATCGTGCATGCGCGCGGCGCACTCGCTCAAGGGCGCGGCGCGGATCGTCGGTGTCGATGCCGGGGTCAGCGTTGCGCATGTCATGGAGGATTGTCTGGTCAGTGCTCAGGAAGGGCGGCTGTATCTGCGCCCCGAGCACATCGACGCGTTGCTGCAAGGCACCGATCTGCTGATGCGCATTGCCACGCCGAACAACGCTCCGGTGCCAGCGGACATTGAGGCTTATGTCGCCTTGATGGCGCGTTTGCTCGACCCGGCGGCCGCTGCGATTCCCGTCATGGCTTCTGCCGCGCCCGTGATGGCCGAGCTGCAACTCGAAGCACCGGCGGCGAAGGTTGAAGCACGGGAACCAGTCATCGAAGCTCCGCCTGCCACGCCGAAAAAAACCAAGCGCACCACCGAAAACGGCGAGCGCGTGCTGCGAGTCACAGCCGAGCGCCTGAACAGCCTGCTCGACCTGTCGAGCAAATCCCTGGTGGAAACCCTGCGGCTCAAACCGCACCTGGCCACGATGCAGCGCCTCAAGCGCATGCAGAACAACGGCCTGCGAGCGCTGGAAAACCTCAACGTCCATCTCAAGGAACATGCCCTGAGCCTTGAAGCCCAGGAAGCCCTGGAAGATGCTCGTCGACTGCTCGCCGAATCCCAGCAGTTGCTGATAGAAAAAAATGCTGAACTGGATGAGTTCGCCTGGCAGGCCAGCCAGCGTGCACAGGTGTTGTACGACACGGCACTGGCCTGTCGCATGCGTCCATTCGCCGATGTGTTGACCGGCCAGGTGCGCATGGTTCGCGACTTGGGTCGCAGCCTCGGCAAGCAGGTGCGGCTGGAGATCGAAGGCGAGAAAACCCAGGTCGACCGCGATGTGCTGGAGAAACTCGAAGCCCCACTGACGCACCTGCTGCGCAATGCCGTGGATCACGGGATCGAAACCCCGGAGCAACGGTTGTTGGCGGGTAAACCGGAGGAAGGCCTGATCCGTCTGCGCGCCTCCCATCAAGCCGGGTTGCTGGTGCTGGAACTCAGTGATGACGGCAATGGCGTCGATCTGGAGAAGGTCCGCCGCAGCATCATCGAACGCCAGTTATCTCCAGCGGAAACCGCCGCGCAGTTGAGTGAAGAAGAGCTGCTGACGTTCCTGTTCCTGCCGGGTTTCAGCCTGCGCGACACCGTCACCGAAGTGTCCGGACGCGGCGTCGGCCTAGACGCGGTGCAGCACATGGTCCGCCAGTTGCGCGGTGCGGTGGTGCTGGAACAGACGGCGGGCGAGGGCAGCCGCTTCCACCTCGAAGTGCCGCTGACCCTGTCGGTGGTGCGCAGTCTGGTGGTGGAAGTCGGCGACGAAGCCTATGCCTTCCCGCTCGCGCATATCGAACGCATGTGCGATCTGGAGCCTGCGGACATTGTGCAGGTCGAGGGTCGGCAGCACTTCTGGCATGAAGGCCGGCACGTTGGGCTGGTGGCGGCGAGTCAATTGCTGCAACGCCCGGCGAGCCAGGGCAGTCAGCAGACCCTGAAAGTCGTGGTGATCCGCGAGCGCGATACGATTTATGGCGTGGCGGTCGAGCGTTTCATCGGCGAGCGCACGCTGGTCGTGTTGCCGCTGGATGAGCGTCTGGGCAAGGTCCAGGACATTTCCGCCGGGGCCTTGCTCGACGACGGTTCGGTGGTGTTGATCGTCGACGTCGAAGACATGCTGCGATCGGTGGACAAACTGCTCAATACCGGGCGTCTGGAGCGTATCGCACGCCACAGCAACCAGGCGGCCGAAGCAGCGCGCAAGCGGATTCTGGTGGTCGACGATTCCCTGACCGTGCGCGAACTGCAACGCAAGCTGCTGCTCAATCGTGGCTACGACGTGGCCGTGGCGGTCGACGGCATGGACGGCTGGAACGCCCTGCGTTCGGAGGATTTCGATCTGCTGATTACCGACATTGATATGCCGCGCATGGACGGCATCGAACTGGTGTCTTTGTTGCGCCGGGACAACCGCCTGCAATCGCTGCCGGTGATGGTGGTGTCCTACAAGGATCGTGAAGAGGACCGTCGTCGTGGACTGGACGCCGGAGCCGACTATTATCTAGCCAAAGCCAGTTTTCATGACGATGCCCTGCTCGATGCAGTGGTTGAGCTCATAGGAGGAGCGCGGGCATGAAAATCGCCATCGTCAACGACATGCCCATGGCCGTGGAAGCCTTGCGCCGGGCCTTGGCTTTCGAGCCGGCGCATCAGGTGATCTGGGTCGCGGGCAATGGCAAGGAAGCGGTGCAGAAGTGTGCCGAGCAGACGCCGGACCTGATCCTGATGGACCTGATCATGCCGGTCATGGACGGTGTGGAAGCCACTCGACGGATCATGGCCGAAACGCCGTGCGCCATCGTCATTGTCACGGTCGATCGCCAGCAAAACGTGCACCGGGTGTTTGAAGCCATGGGCCACGGCGCCCTCGACGTGGTCGACACCCCGGCCCTTGGCGCCGGCAACGCCCAGGAAGCGGCGGCGCCGTTGCTGCGCAAAATCATGAACATCGGCTGGCTGATCGGCGACAAGGGCAACCGCGAGCGATTGGCCCCGAGCCCGGCGCGCAGTTCCGGTTCACGCCAGAGCCTGATCGCCATCGGCTCATCCGCAGGCGGGCCGGCGGCGCTGGAAGTCCTGCTCAAAGGGCTGCCTCGCAACTTTTCCCCGGCCATCGTGCTGGTCCAGCACGTAGACCAGGTGTTTGCCGCCGGCATGGCCGAATGGCTCGGCAGCGCCAGCGGCCTCAATGTGCGCCTGGCTCAGGAAGGCGAACCACCGCAAAGCGGCACCGTCCTGCTGGCCGGCACCAATCACCATATTCGCTTGTTGAAAAACGGCACGCTGGCGTACACCGCAGAACCGGTCAACGAAATCTATCGGCCCTCGATCGATGTTTTTTTCGAAAGCGTGGCCAATTACTGGAATGGCGACGCGGTCGGTGTATTGCTCACCGGCATGGGGCGTGATGGTGCGCAGGGGCTTAAACTCATGCGTCGGCAGGGCTACCTGACCATCGCACAAGACCAAAACAGCAGTGCGGTGTATGGCATGCCGAAGGCGGCCGCGGCCATCGATGCCGCCGTGGAAATACGCCCGCTGGACAAGATAGCGCCACGATTGCTGGAGATTTTTCCAAAATGACTACTTTTAGCGGCAATCCTGGCCCAGGCAGTATTCAGGTGAAAGCACATGAATGAATTACAGCTCGACGACTTCAAGACTGACGAAAATGCCGCCATGGTGTTGTTGGTCGACGATCAGGCGATGATCGGCGAGGCGGTGCGGCGCGGGTTGTCGAACGAAGAAAACATCGACTTCCATTTCTGCGCCGACCCGCACCAGGCCATTGCCCATGCGGTGCGCATCAAGCCAACGGTGATCCTGCAGGATCTGGTCATGCCCGGTCTCGATGGCCTGAGCCTGGTGCGCGAATACCGCAATCACCCGGCGACCAAGGACATTCCGATCATCGTCCTGTCGACCAAGGAAGACCCGCTGATCAAGAGCGCGGCGTTCGCGGCCGGGGCCAACGATTATCTGGTCAAACTGCCGGACAATATCGAACTGGTTGCGCGCATTCGCTATCACTCGCGCTCCTACATGACGCTATTGCAGCGTGATGCGGCGTACCGCGCGCTGCGTGTCAGCCAGCAACAGTTGCTCGACACCAACCTGGTGCTGCAACGGCTGATGAACTCCGACGGCCTGACCGGGCTGTCGAACCGCCGGCATTTCGACGAGTACATGGAACTTGAGTGGCGCCGCGCGCTGCGTGAGCAAAGTCAGTTGTCGTTACTGATGATCGACGTGGACTACTTCAAGACCTACAACGACTCCTTCGGCCACCTCGAAGGCGACGAAGCCCTGCGCAAGGTCGCAGCGGCCATCCGTGACGCCAGTGCCCGACCATCGGACCTGCCGGCCCGTTACGGCGGTGAAGAATTCGCCCTGGTACTGCCCAACACCTCCCAGGGCGGTGCGCGACTGATGGCGGAAAAACTGCGCATGACCGTGGAAGCCTTGAAGATCCCGCACATTTCCCCGGCTGAGGGCGCGAGCCTGACCATCAGCATCGGCCTGTCGACCATCACCCCGCAAACGGGCAGCAATTGCCGCGAATTGATCTCGGCGGCGGACAAGGGGCTGTATCTGGCGAAGAACAATGGGCGTAATCAGGTGGGGATTGG
>RCUP01001843.1_pt1 | contig 12242 bp, 9 predicted proteins | sample 2166341 | NCBI WGS metagenome assembly RCUP01 (sample SAMN09932325, study PRJNA488358) | compost metagenome | isolation source: compost soil in succinonitrile-enriched | place: Germany: Experimental Botanical Garden | reverse complement strand
CGTATCAGTTGTTGTTTATCGTCCAGATAAGTTGCTACGAATTTCACTCTTTTTTCTTCCGAGGAAACGATTTCCAGACTGATCCACGTGCTGTTTGAAGCCCATTCCAAAATGGATTTTGGTGAATAATACTTTCTGAATTTGGGAGCTGTTGTTTCCAGAATATACCCAGCGTTCAACGTTACATAAGCGGAATAGCGTGAGCGCATCAACTGTTCTGCAGTTTCGGGAAATGCTTTACCCGACAAAAACGGTTCGCAGCAGTCTTCAAAGGATTTTCCGCTGCAGCAATGACATAAAGCCGACGGATTACTCATTTCTTTTTCGGTTAATGGCCTCATTTACGTGTGTCTTCGCCACGTTCGGATGAATGAAATTTTCCTTCGTATCGATTAAAGGTTCGTACGGATACGATCCGAAAAGCGTTGACAAACGGTTAATTGCAAATACTTTACGGGTATAATGATTTGAAATAATCACCATGCAGATCGTGTCCTGACGAAGCGAAGCATAACAACCTGTACTTCCGTGCCACCAGCCCGTATGAAAAAACAAGGTCGATTTTCCTTTATCCTCTCTTAAACGATATCCCAATCCGTAGTTGCTCTTCCCCATTCGCTCGTAGCTGTATCCGCGAAATATTTCCTTTTTAATCGAATCACTGAGGAATGTTCCCGAATAAGTTGCTTTGTCGAATTTCAGTAAATCCCGTGCAGTCGTGTAGAGGTTTTTATCTCCGTAAATTCCATCCAGATTGGTAAAGGGTTCCGCCCTGTTTTTCGAATCATAGGACAAGGATAAACTGTCTGAATTTTGTGATCCGTCATTGATAAACGAATCCGTCATTCCCAAAGGTTCAAAAATCATTTCACGTGCCAAAACCGGGAATTTCTTGTGCGTAATCCGTTCAGCAATCAAAGCCAGCAAAGCATAATTGGTATTGCAATAAGAAAACTGCGAATTCGGTGGGAAATACAGTGGCATTTTGTATTGATTCAGCAACTGTACAATTTTTTGGTTCGTCAGCGTTTTGTTTGCAGGCCAAATGGAATAAGGAAAATAACCGTAATAAGGAATTCCGCTCCGGTGGTTCAAAAGCATTCTGACTGTAATTCCCTGATACATGATTTCAGGCAGATACGAACGGATATCCTTATCCAAAACCAAATCACCGGAATCTGCCAATTTACAGATCACAACAGCTGTAACAACTTTTGAAATGGATGCAACGTGCAAGGGCGTATGTTTGTCTATTCGCTGTTTGTACTGGTGATTCGCCATTCCTTTGTAGCGCTCATAAACAATCTCTCCGTTTTTGGCCACCAAAAACATTCCATTAAAATCGGGTGCAATACGGTTGCGGTAAAACTGACTGATACTGTCGTAATAACGGGGAACAAATAATTCCGGAAGCTTATTGAATGCAGGAAACGGGGATTGTACCACTTCTTTTTGAGTTTTCTCTTCCTGAGTAAGCTTCATTTTTGTTTCACAACTGAAAAGAACAAAAAGGCAACCCAACAAGAAGCAATTGACATGCATTCTTTGAATCATGGCGCAAAGATAGAAAATCTTCAAAAATGGTTCTTAGTTGAAAATCATTCTAGTAAAAGAATTTTGCGATCTTTTTACGAAGAATACAATCCCGGTGAGCTATGGTTGCAACAACTGTTACCTCAATTTCCTTGCCTTCTTTCAGCGCGCGTGCCATTTTCAACCCTTCAATGATCTCCGGAGCAATCTCACTTCCAGCCACTTTGAACGATTCTTCAACTCCCTCAATCAGAACTTCATAAACAATTACAGTGAACAGAGAATTCCCGAACAATGCCGGATCACCATAATTTACCGACAACTGTTCCTGATCCAATGTGATTTTAGAACCATCGACATATTTTCCCCAGTAGAGAACCGATGGAGGTAGATTCATAACACGATAACTCCATTGCTCAACAATTTTTCCGGTCTTTGTGTTCTTGACATTCAAAACAACGGTTCTTCCGGTTCCCGTTATTCTTACAATAAACGAAGAATCGTCTTGTTTCTGCACATTCACTCCTTCACCTTCAAGCGTCAATGATTTTGTCATTCTGCCGGCTCCCAACTCTATTCTATTATCATATTCACGGTACAAAACAGCATATTCCGGACAGGAAATAACTCCCTGAGCAGTTGATTCAAAGGCTGCAAAAAGAATCAACAGGATCAATCGTATTTTACAAAACATATTCACCCACAATTATGCGTTCTTTGCGATCAGGCCCAATCACAACGGCTTTGATTTTTACTTTTCTTCCGGGCGGGATATTTTTCACATATTCCAAATAATCTTCTCCCAATCTGCTTCCTTCAAATTCAAACAAACGGTAATCATTTTCGATAATCAATGCGCCTTTCAATACCAAAAACTCTGCTCGTAACGGGGTGTCAGAATACCGGGCAAATAATCTGTTTTCCAGTTTCGAAATTTTTCCTCCGACTTCCGTTGCTCCCACAAATAAAATCGGATCAGGTAAATCTTTTACCCTAAAAAGAAAACGATCAATGACCTTGTGAGTTTTGGAATGAATCATGATGATTTCAAGTGTATCCTTTTCTGTTTCGGGAAAAACACCCCATTTATTTTTCTCGTGATGAATCAATTTTGCTCTATCGCACGACAGGCTGATAAACTTTTGATCCATTTTTGTTTTCGTTGCTACTTCGATCATATTGTTGTAGCCCCGATAAACGGAATTGTACTCAGGTAATGAAAGCACCACTTGAGAGAAACACGGAATCTCAATCAGAATCAAAAGGAAGGTCAGGAAGGGTTTCATTCGCTAAAAAAATCAAAATCGTCTCCAATATAAGTCAATTTGACTATCTTGGGTTACATGAAGCATCAAAGAATCATAGCGATCGGTTTTCTGGTTGTAACACTTGCATCTTGCAGTGACGAAAAAACAGAAGAGCAAGTTGTTGAAAAAGAGGAAATTTCTATTCCGAAAGAAGAACCAAAACCGGAAGAGAAAACCAAGGTAGAAAAACCGCAAAAGGAGGTTCACGTAAAAGTCACGAACCAGGAAAACAAGCTGATTGATCAAGTCTGGAAACTTCCGGAAGTAAAAGAATTGTCTGATAAAATTGAAAAAGAATCCAAAGGAAAAAGACATTTGGTTGGCCGTATTTCCTCAGAACCTTCCGATGATCAGGAATACTATGGAGTTTCTGTTGCTGAAGACAACGGTCAGGCTTTGGCAACTTATTTTGAATTCCGTATTTATCCCGATAACACGATTTATTATTACGACGTGGTGGAAGACCGGGAATTGTCTCTAAAAGAATGGCGGGCTCAGAAAAAGTAATTCCGGCCCGCCATTTATAACGTTTAATTGATTTTCTTACTTAATCAGCTGCACAAATCCTTGTCCTTCGAAAGGCTCGTCTTGCTGACCTTTAGCCGTGTATTTGTAGAAGTAAACTCCGTCTACAAGCAAATTCCCCGCTGAATCTTTTCCATTCCAGCTAAACGGAACACCACTTGAAACATACACCGGATTTCCCCAGCGGTTTACAATCGTTACATCCAATTCTTTGATGTTTAACAATTCGAAAGTGAAAAAGTCATTCACGTGATCTCCGTTAGGAGTGAAGATATTTGGCACTTTCAAATCTACCGGAACAGTTACCGGTGGAATCGGAGGAGGAATTACCGTGATCAATACCGTTGCAGTATCCGTACAGTTTCCGCTGATTGCCACAAGTGTTACCAAATACGTTCCAACCGAATCATACGTTTGGTTCTGAGACGACAAGTCCGTTGCCGTTGTGGAATTTCCATTTCCGAAATTCCAATTGTAGGTAATTCCGTTGCTACTATTATTTGTCAGATTCACATTCAAAGGTGCATAACCCGAAGTTGGATTTGCAGAAACACCTGCTACCGGTGGATTCAATGGAGTTACCAATACAGAATCTCTTCTTGTACAACCGTTATTTGTCAATTCAATATAATACCAGCCAGCTCCTAAGTTCTGCCAAACCGATGCATTGATTTGATTCGGGCTATTTGGTCCCGGACCGCTCCAGGTATATTGCGGCTGACCGATGAAAGGTCCCGTTACGGTCGTATAAACCGCGCCGTTGTTCGTTCCACAGCTCGTTGGCATAGAAGCCACCGTATCAAAATCCCACGGCATTGCTTTGATGTTTACCAAAACAGTGTCTTTCAAATTACATCCTGAAGGACTTACTGCACTTACGATATATGTTCCTGAAGTTGTCGGAATCACTGTAGCACCGGTTTGTCCGGTATTCCATGTAAAGTTCGGGTTTGCAAAGTTTGCAGTTGCCTGAATCGTATCCGTTTCGTTTTCACAGAACGTCAGGTTTGGTCCTGCATTGATCTGAGCAGGATCAAAACTGATCACTACCGTATCGGATTGAGGACAAACCGTGTTAAATGTAATGTTGTCGATTGCGAAATCGTTGTTTCCACTGGAAACCTGAGCAATGATACTGATTACAGCCGAAGTGTTGACTCCTGAATTCCATATCTGAGAGAACTGTTGCCAGTTACATGATAACAAAGTAGGGCTGAATACAGGACCGATCTGAACACCATTGATAAAAAACTGCAACACCGTTACATTCGCTTGCGAAATATTTTCCACACTGGTTACCCAGGTTGAAAAAGAGTAATTCGTACTCGGATCAACTGCAATTGTTTGTGTCCAAACGGTTGTATTCGGTACATCCGACCCGTTCACTACCATCATATTTCCAGGACCTGTTGTTCCAACATCGCTACAAGCTCCGAAATTATTGTGTACACTGCTCGGGCTGGTAGTAATGGCATAAGTTGACGGATTCGTCAACAAACCAAAAGCTCCTCCTGTTCCGGGACCATATCCTGTTGTGAAACCGGTATTTCCAGCTTCAAAATCACCATTTACCACTAAATTCTGTGTGTAATTCGCTACATTCAAAATCAATGTAGTCGGTGTAGTAATTGTTACACTTGGTTGGTTTCCTGCTCCAACATTCCAATTATACGAATCATATCCGCTTGGAACTGCATAAGCAATTGAAGCTCCTTGACAGAGTATTGTATCATTTCCAAGGTTCAAAACCGGATACTGCTCACACTGTGATCTTGCTGTATTCCAGGCCAATATAGCAAGGAAAATACCTAATATTTTTTTCTTCATAACGCAAATCTATGAATACTAAACGGATATAGTACAAATTTAGTTGCGTGATATTATTCTTTTTTCTGGTTTTTAACAAAAAATTAATAATCGTAACAAACAATCCAAGAGTAATTGGCAGCGCACTTCGCACATTTTAATGAAGGAGTGCGGATAATCATGAAAATCAGGTTTTTCTTATTTTTCGGGAAACATTTCTTTATTTAAAGTACTTGATTGTCCTCCCGAACATTTTTAATCCGTTCTTTCCATAAGATTCACTAATTTTGCACCCATGAAATTCAATGAATTAGGATTAAATGACATGGTGCTTGAAGCCATCGACCACATGGGCTTCGAAAATGCAACTCCCATACAACAGTTTGCCATTCCGGAAATAATTGCAAATCACGACTTATTGGCTTGTGCCCAAACGGGAACGGGAAAAACCGCCGCATTTATTTTGCCTATTCTGCATAAATTGACCGGGAAAGAAGATTCGTCTATTAATACGTTGATTTTGGTTCCTACCAGAGAACTTGCCATTCAAATCGAACAGGAAATCCAGGGATTGTCTTATTTCGTATCTGTGGGCTCAACAACCATCTATGGTGGTGGTGACGGAACAAAATGGGAAGAGCAAAAAAATGCATTGGTAGAAGGAACGGATATTATTGTGGCTACTCCCGGAAAATTACTATCTCACATGATGCAGGGATACGTGGATTTCTCTCAATTGGAACACCTCGTTTTAGACGAAGCAGATAAAATGTTGGATATGGGATTTTCTGAAGATCTCGAACGAATCATTTCTCATCTTCCTAAAAAGAGACAGACTTTACTTTTTAGTGCCACTATGCCGACAAAAATCAAGAATCTGGCTTCAAAAATTCTGATTAATCCGAAAGAAATTGCTCTTTCTATTTCAAAACCTGCAGCCGGTGTTGTGCAAAACGTTATCGGTTGTTTTGATGAACAGAAGAATAAAGTACTGGATTTCATTCTGAAGGAACGGACAAACTACGATAGCATCATCATTTTCACTTCTTCTAAAAGTAAGGTTCACGAAATTGTTTTTGCTCTCAGAAAAGCCGGATATAAAAATACGCAAGGGGTTTCCTCAAATCTGGAGCAAGAAGAACGGGAAGAAGTCTTAAGAGGTTTCCGATCAAAACGAACACGAATCCTGGTAGCAACGGATGTGATGAGCCGCGGAATCGATATCAAGGAAATCAATCTGGTGATTAATTATGATGCTCCGAGAGATGCCGAAGATTACGTTCACCGGATCGGGCGAACTGCACGTGCGAATACCAAAGGAGAAGCCTACACTTTAATTAATCCGAAAGATATGCCTAAACTGGCTCGAATCGAACGATTGATTGAAATGGAAATTCAGCGTATTCCAATGCCTGAAGAATTCGGATCAGCTCCTGAATGGGTTGTTTCCGGAGCAAAAAATTCCAACGGGAAAAATAAAAATCGAAAGAAACCTTATTTCGGGAAAAAGAAGCCTAAAACGGCGTGATTTTTTGTTTGATAAAAGGAACTAACTGATCAGTGAAGGGTTTATTTCGGAGTTGAATTTTATCTGAAGATGATATGCTCTCCTTTTTCTGCTTTTCTTACTTTTTCTGAGTAACGTTTGAAAAAGTAAGGAATATTATCTTCTTCTCCGTTAATAATCCGATTCTTGACTTTATCATAAGTTAAGAGTGTGATTTCAAAATCCGGAAATCCTGTTTTGAGCATGGGTTGCAGAAGATCATCTTCCCAAAAGTAAACTCCTCCGAAATTTCTGCGGGCAACTTCCAGAATATAAGATCCGGCTTGAGTGCAAAAATCATTGATAATCTCTTCATCTGAAAGATCTGTAAAACCCGCAAAATCTTCTATCAGACTATCCAATATGTTTAAACTCCGGATGGAATAGTCGAATGCCCCGTCGTACTTAGAATTAAAGGCACGGACGATTTTTTCAGCCTGATTTGTGGCTTTGCTGATAAATTCCTGTTGAATTTTTTCAAAGATATCACTTCCAGAATTCAGTTCAATGGGCGTGGTCTTCTCTTCAACCTGAGTATTTTTGGTCTTGAAAAATTGAAATAACTTCATTTTGTACCCCGATTAGATGGTGCAGTGTAGTTTCCGTTTGGCGAAAATACGTATTTTTTAAATTCCCTGAAATGATTATACAAATTCGTGTATTTTTTTTTTACTTTTCTCTTCAATCAACTCATTCGAAACGCATTAATCTGAATACCGGACATCTGTTCTGTAAGGCATTTTCTCCATTTTTTCCACTTCAATCGTATAATGCCCGAACTCCTCTGAAACTTTTCCGTGAATCGCGTAAATTCCTTTTCCTCTAAACGGATATTTCAATGCTGTTTCCTGAAAATGAACCGTATCTAACTGTTCTCCTTCTCTATCGAAAAGCGTTCCAAAATGCACGATTTGATTTTTTGAACTCACAATTTTTTTCACGGTGATCAGGTATCCATATGTACAGATCTTCTGATTCACATATTTTTCCAGTTCTTTGGCCAGCACGTGTTCCGGCGGTTTCTGTTCTAAAATGTCAAAAGGGTTGCACAAAGGAAATTCCAGAAGTTCCAAATGCTCAAACACTTCCTCAAAATCCGTTTCGGTCAATTCAGGAAATACGAACTCTCTGCGCTCCTGCAAAAACAACTGTGGTTGCTTTGTCGATTTGTTGGGTACTTTATGACAATTCAGGTGCGCATTCCACATGAGTTCTTTTTTCGGGATGCCAAAGGAACGAAGCGCTCCTATCCGAATCAGTAAAAGCAATTGCTCCAAAGGAAGGGAAACGCGCTGTAACAGATCGTTAAATCCGGTAAAAACTCCTCCCAAATCCCGTTCATGAATCAGTATTTGCAATGGTTTCAATTCGATTCCTAAAATGTGCTGAAAACCGAGGTAAACGACCGTTCCGTCAATGATCGTTTCGTTTCTGCTTCGATTAATACATGGAGCTTCTATCCTTGCGCCCAGTTTTTTCGCCTCCAATACATATACTTCTGTTCTGTAAAATCCTCCGAAATTATTAATCGTTGCAACCATGTATTCCAATGGATAATATGCCTTCAAGTACAAACACTGATAACTTTCCACAGCATAAGATGCAGAATGACCTTTTGAAAATGCGTATCCTGCAAAGCTCTCAATCTGCCGCCAAATTTCACGAATGTCTTTTTCCGAATGACCATTCCGACGTGAATTATCAAAAAACTTTGTTTGAACGAGCATGAATTCATCTCTTGAGCGAAACTTCCCCGACATTCCTCTGCGCAAGACGTCTGATTCCGCTAAATCCAGTCCTCCGAACTGGTTTGCCACTTTTATGACGTCTTCCTGATACACCATCACGCCATACGTCTCCGGCATAATATCCAGCAAAACAGGATGCGCTTCTTTGACACGTTCAGGATTCCGGTGCCGCAAAATGTATTCCCGCATCATTCCGGAAGATGCAACTCCGGGACGGATAATGGAACTCGCAGCAACCAATTCCAGGTAACCGTTTGTGCGCAACTTAATCAACAGCATTCGCATTCCGGGAGATTCCACATAAAAGCAACCGATTGCCTTGGCTTCCCGCAGCAACTTATTGATCCTGTCATCGACTATAAATCGCCTCACATCGTGAATGTCGCAAGGTGGGTTATCCGGCTGATTGTATGCAATGACATCCAAGGTATCCCGGATTTTCCCCAATCCCCTTTGAGAAAGAATATCAAATTTGTACAAACCGATATCTTCTGCTTCAATCATTGAAAACCGGGTCGTTTTGTATCCTTTGGAAGTTAGAAATGTAGACGTAAAGTAATGAACCGGTTTTTCACAGATGATAATTCCTCCTGCGTGCACACTCAAATGCGACGGAAGTCCTGCTATCAAATGACTGTATTTCAAAACCAATTCCTGAATCGGATCATTTTTCTTCGGAATGTGCTTATCACTTGAAATTGCATCAATATCCGTTTTGGGCAAACCAAACACTTTTCCCAGTTCACGAAGCGTGGCTTTGTATTGAAAGGTATTATAGGTACAAATCAATGCTGCATTCTCAAACTTTTCAAACAGGTATCGAAATATGTCATCCCGGTCACGCCAGGAAAAATCAATATCGAAATCGGGTGGATTTTGTCTGTAGAGATTAATGAAACGCTCAAAATACAAATCCAGTTCCAGCGGATCCACATCTGTAATTCCCAGCAGATATGCCACCAGGCTATTCGCCCCACTCCCTCTTCCGACGTAGTAATATCCTTTCGATTTTGCATATGAAATCAGATCCCAGGCAATCAGAAAATAAGTGATGTAATCTTTCTCGGCGATGACTCCAATTTCTTTTTCAATGCGCTCCCTGATTTCGGGTGTCACTTCATCATAACGCTTATCGAGCCCTTCTTCACAAAGTGAACGGATCAGTTTCAAATCATTTTCTCTGGAACCATCATAAAAAGCCAGGTTCTGAGATTTTGCCTGAGGCGCAAATTCGAAGTCGATCTGACATTGTTTCAGCAATTCTTCCGAACGCACAACTAACTCCCCGAATTCTTCGTAGATTTCTAATAAATCCGTTCTTGTTAAAAATAGGGCATCCGACCTACTTTGTTCTTCAACAGCCAGTTTTGAAAGCAATACATTCTGATCAATCGCCCTCAGTAAGCGGTGTGTATTGAAATCCCGTTTTGAGCGAAAGGTCATAGATGAAAGTGCAACATACTTTCCGGATTCTTTCAATGGATTCAAACGGAAACGATTCAATTGATACGCAGCCACGCCAACGAATTCATTTTGTTTCAATTCTTTCGGTTCTTTTCCCCATGGATAGATCACCAGACAATACTCGAAAACCGGTGCCTGATCCGGGAACAGGATTTCTTCATGTGTATGTTTGCTTAAAAACTCGTTTATTTCCTGAAATCCGTCATTATTTTTCGCCAAAACCACATAACAGCACGAGATGCCATTTCGAAAATCGACTCCAATGACCGGAATTTGACCGTTTTCCTTACTGTAACGCACAAAATTCAATACTCCGGAAGTGTTATTGATATCCGTCAAAGCAATGCGCTCATATCCTGAATTCGCACGCCATTGAACGAGTTCTTCCGGATCTACCATTCCGTATTTCAGGCTGTAACATGAATGATTGTTTAACATACCGTTTTGTTTTTTGTTCTAAGTAAGATCGTTCTCGCTACGCACTCGAACTAACCTGGTAAATCTCAACAGTCAGTTCAGTATTCCGTCCATTATTCTCGATACGCCCCGACTGAAAAGTCGGACCTACTCGAATTGACATGTCCGGAATATCCTGAGAACGACCTGAATAACCAAATTCCTGATGTCACGGTACTTGTACCTTCTCTCTTGATCCGGCAGTAGCGTGACATCCAGGAACCTGATTTCAATTATTTCCCTCTATCCATCTGCGGTATGGTGGAAGGCGGTATGGTGTGGTTAGGTCTGTAATCGTGAACAGAGGGAAACAATTGATGTGTTACCTTAGGTTTAACTTCTATGGAAGTTACTTCCGTTTTTCCGCGGCGGCGGAAAGCGTTATCCCTTGGCTTTTTTTATTCTTTAAAATTCTCTTTTGTAAGAATCACTTCCCTTCGTCCGTTTTATAAACGAAGGGAAATAACTCATGTGATCAGCTTGCGGTGGCTAGGTGTTCAATGACATATTCTCTTTATAACGTGTTTTTATTATAGCTCAAACCTTGAGTTGCTTCGGATATTCGATAATTCCGCTCCCATTTTTCTTTTTTGGTAAAAATGTTAGACAATCCGGTTTGCAACTACCACTGGAGTTTCTCCGCGAAAGGGGTTGAAATGCCCGATACTCTTCACTTTCATTCCTACAGCTCTCAGAATGGCTCGTTCTCCGAAACGGTCCCGGATATCATCCATGGACTGATACAAGGTTGCCAAACGCGAACCTTCGTCGAACAAACGCATTTGATAATTTCCGTGCACCAATTCACTCATCCTTACTCCTACCAAACGAACCAACAAACGCCGGTTGTGCAATTTTTCAAACAAACTCATTACGATCGGAATGATTTCATGATCTGCCGCCGAATACGGAATTCGTTGTTGCAGTGTCTTTGTCTGAAAATCTGAATAGCGAATTTTCACTGTCACGCAAGCACACACTTTTTCACTTCTGCGCAGTTGAAACACCAAACTTTCGGCCAGAGCAAAGACAATTGAACGCAATCTCACAACATCGATCGTATCCTGCTCGAAAGTCCGTTCGCTGGAAATTGATTTCCGTTCATTGTACTGAACCACCGGATTATTGTCGATTCCCCGGGCTTTTTTCCAAATTGCAATTCCGTTTTGTCCCAGCACACTTTCCATCATTTCAACGGGCATTTGCTGGATCGTTCCGATGCGTCTTACTCCCAAATTGCAAAGCATCTGATACGTTTTCAGTCCAACCATCGGAATCTTCTGCACGGAAAGCGGACTTAAAAAAGAGCACTCTTCCCCATCAATGACATTCATCTGATTATTGGGTTTTGCTTCTCCCGTTGCAATCTTTGAAACGGTCTTATTAATCGACATTCCGAATGAAATCGGCAAACCCGTTTCCTTCATGATTTTCTGACGCAGTTCACCGGCATATTTATAGCATCCGAAAAAGCGGTCCATTCCCGATAAATCCATATAGAATTCATCAATCGATGATTTTTCAACTAAGGGCACTGACTCTTGAATAATGTCCGTTACCAAACGTGAGTACTTCGTGTAGTTTGCCGCATTTCCACTGATCACAACTGCTTCCGGGCAGCGTTCTCTGGCCATTTTCATTGGCATTGCCGAGTGAATTCCGAATTTCCGTGCTTCGTAACTACAACTAGCTACAACACCTCTATCAGAAGCTCCTCCGATCAAAATCGGCAAACCATTCAGGCGGTTATCTTCCAAACGTTCACAGGAAACAAAAAAAGTGTCTAAATCCATGTGAACGATGCTTCGTTGTTGTTCGTTCATGTCTCGTAGTTTAAAAAATTACGGCTGCATAACG
>RCUP01001842.1_pt1 | contig 12252 bp, 10 predicted proteins | sample 2166341 | NCBI WGS metagenome assembly RCUP01 (sample SAMN09932325, study PRJNA488358) | compost metagenome | isolation source: compost soil in succinonitrile-enriched | place: Germany: Experimental Botanical Garden | reverse complement strand
CACCTGCACCGTGTTTCCCGGCAGGGGGGTAGCCTCAGCACCCGACTTCCCGGCGATTTTGGTTTCGAGGTTGGCTTGACGTCGTTTCGAGCCCTTCGCAAGCTCCACCGGCTGCTTGGCCGCGAGCGTGGTTTTTATAACCAGATGGATGAATTCTATTATCCGGAAATGGGCCGGCAGCTTCGCGATATTCAGCAGCGGCTGGGGATCGATGCCGTCATTGTGGAATATGCGTTTCACTCAAGGGCGTTTCTGGGTTTGCCGAAGGGCGTGCTGCGTATTCTCGACACCCATGATTCCTTTGCCGACCGGCACAAGGCGTTCATCCATACCGCCAACAAATATGGATACTGGTTTTCGGTGCCGCCGGCGGTGGAATGCCGGGCATTGCGCCGTGCGGATGTGGTTGTCGCCATTCAGGAGGAAGAGGAGCACGCGTTCCGGCAGCGGCTGGGGGAAGAGCCGCCGGCTCTCGCAACCGTCAGCCATATTCTCGATCTCAATGGAAAAGTGGAAGACTTCACGCCGAGCGACTTCTTGTTTCTCGGTTCCGGTAATGACGCCAACATCATTTCCCTGAAGGGGTTTCTCCGGAACATCATGCCGCTGGTAAGGGCTGCCCGGCCGGATATACGTCTGGTGCTGGCGGGCGGTATATGCGGCAAGATTGAAGATGAAGAGGGCATTCTCAAGCTCGGCCGCGTGGATGATGTGAAGGACGCCTTCACGCGCGCGCCGCTTTCCATCAACCCCATCACGCTTGGAACAGGCATCAATATAAAATTGCTCGATGCCCTGGCTGCCGGTGTTCCCACAATCAGCACCCGCACGGGCGCGAGGGGGCTTTCGGAACGATACCGGCGCGGCGTGGTCATTGTGGACGATGATGACCACAGGGGTTTCGCCGACGCGATCCTGCAGCTCGCCTCGAGCCACGATCAGCGACAGGAACTGGGAAGCAAGGCATTTGAGGACTCCATTGAATGGAATCGCCAGCAAATGACGACCCTTGATAATATTCTGAACGGCAGGCGAATTGGTTGAAACCGCTAGTCTTGAGGTCGCGGCAACGCGCTTAACCAATCAGGTGTAAGCCCGCATCCGAAATTCTGAGAACGGTAAGCCTGCCCGTGGTGAATGCACCCGTGTCGATGCCGATCCGCTGCGGGCCGGTTTCCGGCTCGGTTACCGGTGTATGGCCGTGGATGACGACGAGGTCCAGCCCGGCCCCTTGTGAAAGGAACGGCTCCCTGATCCAGAGCATGTCCTCATCGGTCTGCGCCTCCAGCGGCAATCCCGGTCTCAAGCCGGCATGCACGAAAATATAAGACCCTATCCGGGCATAGATCGGCAGGCTGGATAAAAGCTGGCGGTGGGGCTGCGGAATTGCGCCGAGCAGGGCATCCCTGAACGGCTGCAGTCTCAAGCGCCCCTTTTGCAGGAAATAGTCTATGTCGACCCCGTAGGACAGGAGCGTCTGGCGGCCGCCAAAGTCCAGCCAGTGCATGTTCTCCTGCGGATTTTCGAGAAAATCATGGAAGAGCTGCTCATGGTTGCCGCAAAGTGCAATACGGCGCAGCGGCGTCGGCGGTGGCTTCAGCAAATGTTCAAGAACGCCACGGGAATCGCGCCCTCGATCGACATAGTCGCCGAGGAGAACGACCAGCGCGGGAGAGGGGTCGGGCCCCAGATCGGCAAGGATTTTCCGCTCCGCCTGCAAAAGCAGGTCGAGGCTGCCATGCACGTCGCCAATGGCATAGATCGGAAAGGAGGCTGGCTTGTCGCCAAGGTCGATTCTGCGCCGCCTCCGGTCGTCGCGGGAGGCTGGTTGTTTACGACCGCGAATCCAGTTGAGCACCTTGGGCATAGCTGCCGATACTGTCTCTCCTGCACAAGGTCAAGAGCGTTGAAAGAGGCTGCCGCATCACCCGCCAAAGCTGCGTTGACGCGATGCTGGGTCACTCGCCAAAACCCGCCGGACGAAGCAGCGAAAGGCGGCTTTTATAAAGCAGGATGCGTCAATCCTGCGAGGAGAGAATACCCTCTTTGATGTCCGAAAGATACGTTGCCTTAAACCGGCGGTCGGGCCTGTCGTCCGAAAGGGCGGTTTCAGCGTAAAGACATGTTCTAGAGTTTCAGCCAGACACGCGGGTCCTCGTGCGACTGGATCTTGATCCATTTCAGATCCACCGCTTTCCACGGCTTGACGACATTGGTGCGGTTATCCAGCACCAGATCGCCCTGGCTGGTGCTGACGACCAGAACGGCGTGACCTATGCCATCCGTCGTGCGGGCAGTGGCAATGCGCAGGGCGCCGGAAGGCCAGCCGGCGCGCAGGAGGCGTTGCCGCTTGGTCACCGCATAATCGTCACAGTCGCCGCTTGCCGGGTTCAGTTTCCAGTCGTCTTCGCCGTCCCCTTCACTGGCATAGATTATCGAGGTGTTGATCTCGGCGTTGATGCGCTGGAGTTCCGCGCGTTTCTGCTTGCTCAGCTCCACCGTATCGCGGTCACCAGTCCGGATACACTGGTCGGCGGCGCTTTCACAGAATTTGGCAAAGGCAATGGGCGCGATGGTCGGACGGCTCGTGGTCATGAAGAGGCCGGGCCGCGATGCGCCAGGCTTTTGGGCAAGGCCACCAAGCTGCACGGCCGATGCCGTTGTCGCAATGCTCGCCGCCATGCCGGCAGCGACGGCAAAAAACGTTGCCAGACGGATTGTTCTCTTCGCCATGTCCTTGCCCCTGCACAGTTGCCTTCTCTTGTGCTGGCACCATAGCGACCCATTCTTGCGGGCCGTTTAAGTCGATAGATTGCATTTTAATGAAATCTAATTTTGTTACAGCGCGTTGAAAAATTGGGTTCGCGCTCACTTGCAGCGGGTTCGACCTTCCGTATCGACAATACAGGTCTGTTGTGGGACGGCTCGTCGGAGTTCTCGCTGTGTATCGGGTGAGGCTCTGCTTGCCGGCGGCCGGTCGTAGTTCCGGTAAACTTCGAAATTGCGTCCGCCGATCGTTCCCTGCGCCCCGCCGCGGCCATCCGGCGTCACTTCGAAATTCTGATATTGCTGCGCATGGGCACCAGCGGAGAAGCCGATCGTGGCGGCCAGAACGCCGGCCGCAAGCCTCCTGCGCAATGCTGCTGCTTGCTGCCTGCCCACCGTCATGGCCGTTCCTCCATGGACGAAATAATGGATGACGCCGCCGCACATTTGCCATGCCCGGCGCGCATTGCTTTTTCAGCGTCCGTCGGGGGTAATCATATCACCGATATTGCATCCGGTGTGAGAAGGATTTGTGTCTGGCAAAGGCCGAATCGCCTCCCTGCCGCATCAGCCAGCGGTGCCACGTCGCCAGGAGGCGTCACCGTGCCGCTCGATCGTCAGGAATGCGAAAAACGCCATTCTGGGGCTCAAAAATTAAGCTCTTTGCCGCTGCATTTATAGGCTTCACAATCCTGTAACAACGGACCTAATATACAAGTGCAGATGCCGAATCGCTCAGGAGAAGCCCTTGACGATTGCAGTTTCACCACAGGCCCTGCCGGCGCTCGTTCTGAACGCAGACTACAGGCCACTGAGTTATTATCCCTTGTCGTTATGGTCCTGGCAGGACGCGATCAAGGCTGTCTTTCTAGACCGTGTGAACATCATTGCAGAATATGATCACGCGGTGTCATCCCCCAGCTTTTCCATGCGGCTGCCGAGCGTCGTCAGCCTCAAGACTTACGTGCAGCCCACCCGCAACCCCGCCTTCACACGCTTCAACGTTTTCCTTCGGGACAAGTTCGAATGCCAGTATTGCGGCACGCGGGACGAATTGACCTTCGACCATGTGATTCCCCGCGCGCATGGCGGTGAAACCACCTGGCACAATGTCGTTGCGGCGTGCTCTCCCTGCAACCTTAAAAAAGGCAGCAAGCTTCCCAAGCAGGCGGGCATGTTCCCGGCGCAGAGGCCCTTCCAGCCCACGGTTCAGGATTTGCACAATAACGGGCGGCTGTTCCCGCCCAATTATCTGCACGAAAGCTGGATGGACTATCTTTACTGGGATACCGAACTGCAGCCCTGATCTTTTCAGGACTGCAATGCGGCTTTTCCGCTTACCGGCTTTTCCGGCTCGCGCCAAAAAAGGCGACTGCCGCAAGTGCAACGCTTGCGATGACATTCCAGCCCGCGAAGGAAAGGCCGAGCACCCGCAAGGCCGCGTCGTTGCAGGAGGGTGCCTTGATGGCGTTCAGATTACCCAGGAGATCGCCGGCATTCGTCGTGATGGAAGGCGCCCCGGTGGCGCAGGTAATCGGCCCTGCCCAGAAACCCCATTCCACGCCGGCGTGATAGACGCCGAGCCCGGCGCCGATCAGCATCGCCACGCCGATAAGGGCAAGAAGCACCCGGGTGATCTGAACCGGCAATTTGAAGACGCTGGTTGCAACGGCCAATATGCCCAGCGGAATGGCGTAATAATAGGGATCGCGCTGCAGCAGGCACAGCGCGCAGGGCGTATAACCGCCAATATGCTGGAAACCGAGGGCGGAGCCGACGGTGAAGATCATTCCCGCCGTGACGCCGAGAGCGGCGAGCGTGCGGCTATTGTCGGCGGTGGTCGCATTGGCCATGTTGTTTTCCTCAAACTTCGCGAAGAAGCAGATATCCCGGACGGGCTTTCAAAAAGGCGGGCGTGATGGCGAAATTAAGTCGCCGGTCCTCACGGGGTGTAACGGGATTCGTCTAATCCAGTCCGCCGCATCTGGCAAATGAAAGCCTGGCAATATTCGGGGGGTGCGCAAGCAAAGTTTCGTGAGCTTGCCGGCCGGCATGGGGCCGTTGAAGAACTCACTGGCGGGTGCTGGACAAAGCCTAGAGAAATCAATGCGCTTTTGGAAATGGTACCCCAAGCCGGGATCGAACCAGCACTCCTTTCGGAACCGCATTTTGAGTGCGGCGCGTCTACCAATTCCGCCATTGGGGCAACGGTGGTAATGCCACGGCGTCTATCATGGCGAGGGCCATGCGTGCAACCCCAAAGCTGACTTATCCTTTTGAATTGCGCGTGTTTGCGCGGGCGGTTTTGCGTCCTTGCCGGGGCCGCCGATCAAAATGTTACGGTCGGTCGCTGTGCCGGATCGCGACACCTGCAGTTGCGGCATTAAGGTAATATTAGGTACCTCTAATAAATTAGAATATACGCAATTACTAATTGAATTATGATGTCCGGGTGGAGTTTCCACGCGGGGCGGGAATGGCCAAACTCATAGGGAGGAAATTATGAGGGCTTTTTCTCGCAATTTATTACTGTCCGCCTGCCTGATCCTGCCGGTCCATGCCCATGCGCTGGATATCGGGATCGGCGGTGAAAATGGGGTTAATGCCAGTGTGGGTGGCAATGGCAGCGGCGGGCTCGGGGTCGATGCCTCCGTTGGCGGCAGCGGTGGTGTCAACGCCAGTGCGGATGTCGGCGGCAGGAGCGGCGGCGGATTGGGCGCGGATGTCAACGCTTCGGTCGGCGGCAGCAATGGGGTCAATGCGGATGTGAATGCATCCGTCGGCGGTTCCAGCGGCGTCAATGCGGGCGTGAACGCCTCCGTTGGCGGGTCGAACGGTGTCAATGCCAATGTCGGAGCCAATGTCGGCGGCTCGAGCGGGGTGGGCGTTGATGTCGGGCTGGGCATTGGCGGCTCAAGTTCGCCGGGTAATCCCGGCAATCCGGGAAATCCTGGGAACCCGGGAAGCCCTAACAATCCCGGCACATCGGGGCCAATGACGCCTGGCGCCATGCGTCAGGTCATTCAGGCCTATAACGACATGTCGCGGACCGAGCAGATCAAGCTCGCCCGCCGTTGTGTCGATATTCTGGGCGGCGGATACGATGCGGCTCTGACGCAATTGTGCAAGATGATCCGGACGGCTTCGCGCTGAAGCGGGCTTTACTCGCATCATAAACTCCGAAGGGCGCCGCCGGCGTCCTTCGGATCAATTGCCCTTGCGTCCGAAGGACAGGATCTTCTGCCGCAGGCTGCGGGCGAGGTTGCGGGTGTTGCGGTACATGTCCACCTGCGTGGAAACCTGCCGCACGTCGCGGTCGCTGTTCTGGGCAAGCCCCACCACCAGCGTGCCCATTTCCTGGCGCTCCTGCCAGAAGCGGCTCATGATCGGATGATCGGGCACGGCGCAGCTGTCGCTGCGCAGGATATTGGCGTCATCCAGATGCCAGTCGGTCAGTTTCTGCACCAGCAGCTTGCCGGGAGAAAATTGCGCATAGCTCTCGTCGAAAGCGGTTTTCCACGTATAGGCCTCACCGGCCGTGATGAAGACGACCATGGAGGCGATGGCGCTGCCATTGAGATCGATGGTGTGGATACGCACCGCATCGGCTTCTGCCAGATTGGTGATCGCCTCGCGGGCAAAGGCGGCGCGATAACGGTCGTTGACCAGCGCGGTGCGTTTACGCCCTTTCCAGCCGCTCGCCTCCAGCGCCAGAAATTCCTCCATGCGATAGCGCACGTCCTTCGGCTGCCGGGTAACGGTATAGGCGAGGGGCCCAATTTTTTCGAGCTGACGCCACTGCCTGTTCATTTCACGCAGATGGTGCGGCGCAAGGGCGTTTTGCAGGTAGGCCCTGCCATCAAGCAGGCTTTCCAGCATCGGCCGGTGATAATTGCCTGTCGTCGTCACCGGCAGGTTGCGGCTGAGCGCGATGGCTTTGAACATGCGGGCAAAGGGCCCTTCCAGCCTAACATCCGGCAACACCAGAACGTTCGGCAGACGCATGTTGCGGTCGGAAAGGGCGTCGAAAAGATTGTCGAGGGTTTCGGCGGCCCCTTCGGTATCAACCAGCGGCGTACCAAGCGGCCCGAACGGATTGGCCCAGACGCGAATGATGGAAGGGCCGATGGAAAAGCCGGGCTTTTCCACGGTAAAAGGCATCAGGAAGCGCATACGGCTTCTGGCGCCGTTCTCGTCGCGAATAAGGGCGAAGCGCACGGATTTGTCCTCGATCCGCGGCATGGCGGGTGCGAGAAGCCGTCCGGTGAAGAAGACATTCGCCTCCATCACGCGGTTGGACAGAAAGTCGAGTTCTTCCTGCATGTCGTAACCGAGCTGACCCGGATAGATGCAGAATTCCCGGCCATCGCGCCCCACGCGTCGGCTGCTGTCGGCTACGGGACGGTCACGCTCCGCAGACGCCATCAGTGCGGCGATGCGCGGGTCCTGAAAATCCGGATTCTTTGGATCGCTGGACATGCTTATCGTTACACCGCCTTCCCAGTGTTTTGGCCCGCCCGGGGATCGTTGAAGGCAAAAAGGACGATCCCGAGTGTGCGGCGAATGGCAATATGCAATAGCACAGCTTCTATGCACATGGCTATCGCCACCGCTGCCGCGGCCCCTGCCAGACCATAGACCGGAATGAGCGCCATGTTGAGTGCAATGTTGCAACCAAAGATAATAATATAAAGCACGACGCACAATTTTTGTTTGCCGGCCATATTCAGCAATGTTTCTCCCGGGCCGATCAGCGCTTTGGCGAGGAAACCGGCGAAAAGGAAGAACATCAGCTCGTAACCCTGAACGAAGCCGGGACCGAACAGCGATAGCAGGAACGGGCCGGCCAGAAGCACCACGCTGCCAACGGCGAGCGACGGCCAGAAGGCCCAGCGTGCGGCCTGGCTGGCGAAACCGGCGAGCCCCTGCCTGTCATTGGCAGACATCAGGGCGGCCAGACGCGGGGCGGCTGCCGCCTGCACGGAGAAAAACACGAATTGCATCAGCACGATGGTCTTTGCCGCGGCGAAATAAATGCCGACCTGATCCGGCGGCAGATAAAGCCCGACAATCACCACATCGGAATTGGTCATCAAAAACCCGATGCCGTCGATCAGGAACATCGGAAAGGCGAACCTTATCCAGTGGCGGAAATGAACCCTTCGGGCTGTGCTGCGGAAATGCCGGTTGAGCCGGCGGTCCATGAAGACGAAATGGAAAAGCGTGGTGACATAGGTGGCAAGAAGGGCCGTGAGCATGGCCGTCGTCGCGGTTTTTTCCGCTCCGAAACCGATTGCCACCAGCATGAACAGCAGGATCAGCACCGGGCGGATAATATAGGTGGGGCTGAGAGCGGAAACCGCCCAGCCATTGGCGCGCGCGGTGCCGTTCAGCACATCGCCCAGCGCGACCATCGGCAGGGTGAACAGCGCCAGCGACACGGGAATGAGATAATAGGAGGCGATGCGCTCGCCGAAGAAGTACAGGAAAACGAAACCGAAAATCGCAAGCGCGCTGGCCGAAAACATGGCGAAGACGCGCGCCGTCGAGGTCAGTCCCATGATCTTGTCATGGGCATCCTCCAGACGGTAGCCGGGTAAAAACCTGATGACGGTCGTGTGAAAACCGAGGCAGGAGAGGTTGCCGAACAGGATCACCAGAACCCAGACAAAGGCGAACAGGCCATATTCGAACTCCCCCATCAGGCGGGCAAGAATGATCTGCGAAATGAAGGCGATGCCGGCGCTGACGATGCGCACCGCAAATGCAACCAGCGCCATGCGCTGCGCACGGGAAACCTCATCTCCGCCGGAAAGAAGGACGGCGACTTTCGCTACCAGCGGCGAAAGCTTCGCGCGCAGGCCTGCGGGTAAGGCTTTTTCCGCCGTGTTGAGGATAGCCATGATCCACACGCCATCATTTCCAGTTGAATAGGCAGGCCGATTATACGCGCTTCATCCTTAACGAAGGGTTTGGGAGGCGCCGGCCTGTGTGCCAATATCGTCCACCACCTTCGGCCTGCGGATGCCATTGAACAGGAAAAGGACGAGCGGGCTGAGCCGTATCACCTGATGCAGCATATAGGCCACCACTGTGGTGGCCGCGACGATGATGGCGAATTCCAGGATCGGCGGCAGCGCGAACAGGATGAAGAGCGTTCCGAAGGCGTAAATCAGTGGATGGTGAAACAGGTAGATGGTGAAGGATGCATCCGTCATGCGTCTGGCAAAGCGGTTTGGCCGATCGAAATAACGGCAGGCGAGGTCGATCAACAGACGGCTCGTGGCCACCGCCGCAATTGCCGAAACCAGCACCAGCAGGGCCGAATTCGAAAGGGGATTTTGCAGCCGCAGGCTCACCGAGGTTGCGATGGCGCCCGCCGCGACGATGCCGGTGAGAAGTCCCGTCTGGCGAAAGCGGTGAAAGAGGGCGCGATCACGGTGCAGCAGGGCCCCGACAAGGAAAAATGGCAGGTAGCGCGCATAGGGGTCGGAAGCGCGCTCATAGAGAAGAAAGAGTCTGCTTCCGTTCTTTGCCGCAAGCAGGCCGGATCCGTAGATCATCAATTCCCACAGGATAGGCGCAGTGCAGAGTGCTGCGAAAAACAGTGTGGCATGTCGCTGCCGCAGGCTGTCGAACCAGTCTTTCGCATGTGCCAATGGCTGACGTTCCGTAAGAAACAGCAGGCTGGCAAGTAGAATGGAATAAACGATAAGGGCCGGCAGGAACCACAGATGCATGATCCACTGTTCGCTCGGACGCAGCAGGCCGGGCAGGCTCTCCAGCAGCCGGTCGGCCGGGATATCGCCCTTGGCGACACCGGCCAGTTCCAGCAGGAAAAGCTGCGATGGCCCGAGCAGAAGGACCGCCACAATAAAGGGCACGCCGAGGCGCAGGAAACGCTGCCTGAGCCAGCGCATCTTGCCCTTCTTGCCGATGACCATGGTGGAGAAATATCCGGCCACCACAAAAAAAGCAGGCATGCGGAAGGTGGAGAGCACGGCGCCAAGCGCGCTCAGAAGCGGGCTGGTGTCAAAATCCTTGATGTCCCATGGTAACGCATGGCTGTAGATGAGGGAGGCGTGATAGGGAATGCCAAGCAGCATGAGGAGAGCCCTGAGCGGGTCCCAATAATGCTCGTAGTCTGACTTGCCCGGTTGCATTTTTCCCCCGTGCCGCAAACGCGATCAGCAATGACCAGCACGACTATTGGTGGAAAACGCTAATAAACTCTTCACGCACCGGAAGGGGTGGGTGGAGCCTTTTTCTTGGGCATAAGGTCAAGGACCAGCGCACAGCCCAAAATGATGATGCCGGCGCCGAAAAGCTGGGGAAGCGAAAGCGGCTCATCCAGCACCAAAGCACCGACGAGAACCGCCACGACGGTGACGGCGAATTCAACGCTGATCGCCTTGGTCGCACCGATCGAGGAGACCAGCTTGAAATAGGTGATGTAGGTAAGGCCGCTCATGACCACCGCCTGTATCAAAAGATAACCGTAATCGATGAGATCAGGTGTTCTCGGCAATGGGACCACGAAGAGAAGCGGCAGGGTCATCAGGCCGCCTGTCAGGAATGAGCCTATGGTGATTTCCCAGGAACCTACGCCCTTCAGGTGGCGGCTGGCGAAATTGCTGCCATAGGCCGCGCAGATGCAGGCGGCGACAGCAGCGGCGCAGCCGATGATGAAGGTGGTTGTAACGGGAACGGCGGGGAAACCGACAAGCAGGACGATGCCGGCAAAACCGATAACGAGACCGGCAATGCCCTGGCGCGTCAGACGCTCAATACCCCATAGCTGAGAGATGAGCATGGAAAAAAGCGGAATGGTCGCCACCAATATGGCAGCCATGGCGGTGCCGATCTGCGGTGTGGCGTAGGACAGGCCGATCAGTTGCCCCGCGACCGTTGTCGCACCGACGACGGTAAAGGCGCGCCAGCCGGCCGAGAATGTCAGCTTTCGACGGACCGTCCGCGCAATGAGAAAGAGGGCGGCAGCGGTCATGAGCGAACGAAGCGTGACGGCGCCGATCCAGCCGAAGGCAGCTACGACTTGTAAAAGCAGCAGAAAAGAAACTCCCCACGCGAGCGCGAGAAAAATATAGGCAGCGAGATCGCGAGGGGCCATGGAAGCAGTTTCCAGAAAATGATCAGGCTCCCTTATGGAAAGCGCCGAGACCAGTCAACAGCCGGCACACCGGCAATGGCCCGGCCCAAACAAAATCGCCCGTAACGCGGGTTACGGGCGATTGATTTCAGGCTGACAACAAGCGCCTTACGCCTGTTCGTAAACGCCGTGGCAGTGCTTGTATTTTTTGCCGGAGCCGCAGGGGCACATTTCGTTGCGGCCGATACGGCCCCAGGTGGTGGGGTTGTTCGGATCGCGTTCCTCGGCCGGCACGAAATTGACGGGCGTGGGCTGCATGCCCTGCGCCATTTCATCTTCGCCCGTATTGGGGTCGAGATGATGCGCGGTCATTTCCGGCAGTTCCGGCTGCTGCGGTTCCTGCTGCACCAGTTCCACACGCATCAGCTGGGCGGTAACGGCCTCGCGCAGATTGGCGAGCAGGGCCTGGAACAGTTCAAAGGCTTCCGCCTTGTATTCCTGCAGCGGATCGCGCTGGGCATAACCGCGGAAACCGACGACGGAGCGGAGGTGATCGAGATTGACGATATGTTCGCGCCACAGATGGTCGATCGTCTGGAGAATGACCGAACGTTCGACATAGGTCATGATCTCGGGGCCGAAACGTTCCGCGCGCTCGGCGGCGTATTTGTCGGCGGCCTCGGTGACGCGTTGGAGAATATCGTCCTCGGCGATGCCCTCTTCCTTGGCCCAGTCCTCTACCGGCAGGTCGAGGTTCAGGAACTGGGCGATGCCGGCCTTGAGGCCCGCAATATCCCACTGTTCGGCATAGGCATTTTCCGGAACATGCTTGGTGACGAGCATTTCGATGACTTCGTGGCGCATGTCGGCTGCGGTTTCGCCGATATTGTCCGCTTCCATCAGCTCGAGACGCTGGTCGAAGATCACCTTGCGCTGGTCGTTCAGCACGTCGTCATATTTCAGAAGGTTCTTGCGGGTCTCGAAGTTGCGGGCTTCGACCTTCTTCTGGGCGCGTTCCAGCGCCTTGTTGATCCACGGATGGACGATCGCTTCGCCTTCCTTCAGGCCGAGCTTCTGCAACATGCTGTCCATGCGCTCGGAACCGAAGATGCGCATCAGGTCGTCCTGAAGCGACAGGTAGAATTTCGAACGGCCGGGGTCACCCTGACGGCCGGAACGGCCACGCAGCTGGTTGTCGATACGGCGGCTTTCGTGGCGTTCGGTGGCGATGACGTAGAGACCGCCGGCGGCAAGCGCCTTTTCCTTGAGAACCTTGATCTCGGCGCGGATGGCCGCTTCCTTCGCATCACGCTCCGGACCCGGCTCCATGCCTTCCAGCTCGCGCTCCAGACGCATCTCGACGTTGCCGCCGAGCTGGA
>RCUP01001837.1_pt1 | contig 12270 bp, 9 predicted proteins | sample 2166341 | NCBI WGS metagenome assembly RCUP01 (sample SAMN09932325, study PRJNA488358) | compost metagenome | isolation source: compost soil in succinonitrile-enriched | place: Germany: Experimental Botanical Garden | reverse complement strand
CCGGCTCCACCGGCGTGCTGCCGCCGCCGCGCGGCTACCTGAAGCGCCTGCGCGAAATTTGCGACAAGCACGGCATCCTGCTGATCTTCGACGAGGTCATCACCGGCTTCGGCCGCGTGGGCAGCAACTTCGCGTCCGACCTGTTCGGCGTGACGCCCGACCTCATCACCACCGCCAAGGGCCTGACCAACGGCGCCGTGCCGATGGGCGCGGTGCTCATGCGCGGCGCGGTGCACGACGCCTTCATGCACGGCAGCGTGAGCGCGGTCGAGCTCTCGCACGGCTACACCTACTCGGGCCATCCGCTGGCCTGCGCCGCCGCCATGGCCACGCTCGACGCCTACACCGAAGACGGCCTGATCGCCCGCGCCGCCGAGCTGTCGCCCTACTTCGAAGACGGCCTGCACAGCCTGCGCGGCCTGCCGGGCGTGATCGACGTGCGCAACGTCGGCCTGCTGGCCGGCATCGAGCTGCAGGGCTGGGCCTCGGGCCCCGGCACGCATGCGCAGGCGGTGGCGCAGCATTGCCTGGACGAAAGCGGCGTGCTGGTGCGCTCGGTGGGCGACACCATCGCGCTGTCGCCGCCGTTCACGCTGGAGCGCCGGCACATCGACCAGATCATCGACAGCCTGCGCGCCGCCATCGCGCAGACCGCACAAGCCACCGACACGGCAGCCTGAGCACCTCAGGCCGCATCGCACACACAAGACAAGCCCCGGAGACAAGACACACCATGGACATCGAATCGTTCCCCCTCTACGACATCGAAGGCGACGCGCAGCAGCGCGGGCGCCAGTACGGCCGCGCCGCCGGCGACCGCATCGACCTGAGCCTGCGCACCTACCGCGCCGCCTTCGAGCGCGTGGGCCTGAGCTGGGAGCGCACGCGCGCGCTGGCGCGCCGCTTCATGCCGATGGTCGAGGCCTTCGACGCCGGCATGCTGCGCGAGATCGAGGGCGTGGGCGAAGGCGCGGGCGTGCCGGCCGAGGACATCGTGGCGCTCAACGCGCGCAGCGAAATGCTCTACGCCTTCCAGCAGCTCGAAGCCACCGAGCCGCCCGACGGCTGCACCGGCGTGGTCGTCATGCCCTCGGCCGCGCGCGACGGCAAGCTCATCCATGCGCAGAACTGGGACTGGCGCGTCGAGAGCCTCGAACTCGGCGTGGTGCTGCGCATCCAGCCGGACGAAGGCCCGGCCATGCTCACCTTCGCCGAGGCCGGCACGCTGGCGCGCGCGGGGCTCAACAGCGCGGGCATCGCCGTCACCGGCAACTTCATCAAGGCCGACAACGACGGCAAGCAGCAAGGCGTGCCGCTGGCGCTGATCCGCCGCGGCATCCTGCAGTCGACGCTGTACGCCAACGCGCTGGGCGTGGTGTGCCGCAGCGCGCGCTCGATCTCCAACAACATGATCATCACGCACGCCGAGGGCGAGGCCGTGAGCCTGGAGACCTGCCCCGAGCAGGTGTTCTGGCAGCAGCCCGAAGGCGGCATCCTGGTGCACGCCAACCACTTCAAGACCCCGGCGGCGCTGGCGCGCGTGGTCGACCGCAGCCTGGAGACCACGCCCGATTCGCTCTACCGCGACCGCCGCGTGACCGAGGCGCTGCACAACAGGCGCGCGGCAGGTTTGCTCACCGAGCAGGACGTGCTCGACGCCTTGCAGGACCGCTTCGGCGCGCCGCGCGCCGTGTGCCGCAGCCCGAGCGCGGGCCCCGGCGGTGCCTCGTCGGCCACCGTGGCGACCATCGTCATGGACCCGGCGGCACGAAAGATGCGCATCGCGCCGGCGCCCTTCAAGGCGCACCGCTTCACCGAGTATTCCCTCTGATCCGCCCGCCCCGCCCAGCCATCGCCAGGAGTGTTGCCATGAACCTGCCCACGCCCCCGTCCCTCCCTCCCGCTGCGCGCACCGCCGCCGCGCTGGTCCTCGGCCTCGGCCTGGCCGCCAGCGCGGCCTTCGCCCAGGCCCCGGCCGGCCAGACGATGCGGATCCAGATCAACTCCGACATCCGCTCCACCGACCCCGGCGGCAACCGCGACGACAACACCGACAACGTGCTCATCCACGTGGTCGAAGGCCTGGTCGCGCTGCGCGAAGACACCTCGGTCGGCCCGATGCTCGCGAGCAAGGTCGACACCTCGGCCGACGGCCTGACCTACACCTTCACCCTGCGCGACGGCGTGAAGTTCCAGAACGGCGCGGTGCTCACCGCCGACGACGTGGTGTGGAGCTGGCAGCGCTACCTCAAGCCCACCAGCGGCTGGCGCTGCCTGCCCGAGTTCGACGGCAAGGGCATGACCAAGGTGCTCGCGGTGGAAGCGCCCACGCCCAAGACGGTGGTCTTCAAGATCGAGCGCCCGAGCGCGCTGTTCCTCACCATGATGGCGCGCCCCGACTGCGGCGGCGCCGCCATCCTGCACCGCAGCTCGCTCGGCGCCGACGGCCAGTGGAAGGAGCCCGTGGGCACCGGCCCCTACAAGATCAAGGAGTGGAAGCGCGGCCAGTACATCGAGCTCACGCGCTTCGACGGCTACACCTCGCGCCCCGAAGCGCGCGACGGCCTCACGGGCGGCAAGAAGGCCGAGATCGAGAACCTGCGCTTCGTCGTCATTCCCGACTCGGCCGCGGCCAAGGCGGCGCTGTACAGCGGCGGCATCGACGCCTTCATCAGCCCCAGCCCGGCCGACGTGGTCGAGATGCGCGGGCGCAGCGACGTGCGCGTCGACACCACGCCGGTGATGACCATGGTGGCGCTGTTGCTGCAGACCACCGACCCGCTGCTGAAAGACGTGCGCGTCCGCCGCGCGCTGGCACTGGCGCTCGACACGCCCGAGATCGCCAAGTCGGTCACCGAGGGCCTGTCGGCCGTCAACAACTCGGTCGTGCCTTCGTCCAGCCCGTTCTACAGCCCCGTGCAGGCCGGCGGCTACAAGCGCGACATCGCCGGTGCCAAGAAGCTGCTGGCCGAGGCCGGCTACCGCGGCCAGCCGATCAAGCTCGTCGCCAACAAGCGCTACGAGGCGCTGTACTCGGCCGCCGTGCTGGTGCAGGCCATGGCCTCCGAGGCCGGCATCAACATCGAACTCGAAGTGCTCGACTGGGCCACGCAGCTCGACCGCTACACCAAGGGCCAGTACCAGAGCATGGCCTTCATCTACTCGGCGCGCATCGACCCCTCGCTCAACTACGAGATGGTGTCCGGCGACAAGGCCACGCAGCCGCGCAAGGTGTGGGACAACGCCGCCGCGCAGACCCGGCTCACCGAGAGCATGGTCTCGCGCGACAAGGCGCGCCGCCAGGTGCTGTTCGACGAGCTGCACAAGCAGATGCTGCAGGACGTGCCGATGGTCGTGCTCTTCAACGCCAGCGACGCCACCGCCATGCGCAAGAGCGTGACCGGCTTCAAGGGCTGGGCGCCGGCCAAGCCCCGGTTCTGGAACGTCCGGCTCGACGCGCGCGGCTGACGGGGCGCCGCCGCCATGCTTGCCTACCTCTTGCGCCGGATCGCCATGACGGTCCCGACGCTGCTGCTGGTGTCGATTGCCGTCTTCACGCTCATGCGGCTGATTCCGGGCGACCCGGTGCAGCTCATGCTCGGCGAAGGCGCCGACCCCGCGCAGCTCGAACTCGCCCGCCAGCAGATGGGGCTGGACCAGCCCCTGGTCACCCAGTACGTCGTGTGGCTGCGCCACGCGCTCACCGGCGACCTGGGCGTGTCGACCACCAACGGCCTGGCCGTGCTGCCGCTGATCTGGGAGCGCTTTCACGTGAGCGCCGTGATCGTGCTCACGGCCGTGGCGCTGGCCTCGCTGATCGCCGTGCCCGCCGGCCTCGTCGCCGCCTGGCGCAAGGACCGGCCGACCGACCTCGCCATCATCGGCGCGGCCACGCTGATGCTGTCGGTGCCGAGCTTCTGGCTCGGCCTGCTGCTGTTGATGTTCTTCGGCCAGTACCTGCACTGGCTGCCGGTGGTGGGCTACGTGCCCATGTCGGAAGACTTCTCGCAGGGCCTGCTGTACGTCATCTTGCCGATCGTCACGCTGGTGCTGGTCGAGACCGGCGTGCTCACGCGCATGTCGCGCGCCAGCACCATCGAGGTGCTGCGGCTCGAGTACGTGACGCACGCGCGCGCCAAGGGCGTGCCCGAGTCGCAGGTGCTGCGCCGCCACGTGCTGCCCAACGCCTTCAACCCCACGCTCACCATGATCGGCCTCATCCTGGGCCACCTGCTGAGCGGCATCGCGGTGCTCGAAACGGTGTTCACCCTGCCCGGCCTGGGCCGCCTGATGATCGATTCGATCTTCGCGCGCGACTACCCGGTGCTGCAGGGCTGCCTGCTGTTCACGGCCTGCATCTACGTGGTCATCAACCTGATCGTGGACATGTGCTATCCCCTCTTCGATCCCCGGGTGTCGGTGCAGTGAAAAAGCTCAAGACCCATACCCTCGTGGGCGGCGTGCTCATCGGCGTGCTGCTGGTCCTGGCGCTGGTGGCTGCGCTGTGGACGCCCTACAACCCGCTGGGCATCGACCTGCGCGGCAAGCTGCAGCCGCCGTCGGCCGCGCACTGGCTGGGCACCGACGAGTTCGGGCGCGACGTGGCCAGCCGCGCCATGCGCGCGGCCTCCACCAGCTGCCTCATCGCGCTGCTTACGGTGGCGCTGGCCACCGCCGTCGGCCTCGTGGTGGGCGTGCTCGCCGGCTTCGTGCGCGGCTGGACCGACCGCGTGCTCATGGCCTTCAACGACACGCTGCTGGCCTTTCCGGGCCTGCTGCTGGCGCTGGGCGTGATGGTGATCGTGGGCGCCAACCAGTGGGGCATCGTGCTCGCGCTGAGCATGGCCTACGCGCCCTCGGTGGTGCGCGTGGTGCGCGGCACCGTGCTGTCGCTGCGCGAGCGCGAGTACGTCGAGGCCTCGCGCATGATCGGCAACGGCGAGATCTACACCATGTGGCGCCACATCCTGCCCAACTGCGTGGCGCCCGTCGCCGTGCTGGCCACCAGCATGTTCGGCTGGGTGCTGCTGTCGGAAAGCGCCCTGAGCTTCCTCGGCCTGGGCGTGCCGCCGCCCGCGCCCACCTGGGGCAACATGCTCTCCAGCGCACGCCCCTACATGGCCTCGGCCGTGTGGCTGTGCCTGGTGCCGGGCCTGTGCATCGCGCTCACGCTGCTGGGCATCAACCTCCTGGGCGAATCGCTGCGCGACCGGCTCGACCCGCGCACGGAGAAGTCATGACCCATCCCTCTACTTCCGCAGCGCCCGTGCTTTCCGTGCGGCACCTGAAGATCGACCTGCACGGCGGCGCCCAGACGCTGGTGCACGACCTCTCGTTCGACGTGCGCCCCGGCGAGTTCCTTGCCGTGGTGGGCGAATCGGGCAGCGGCAAGACCATGGCCGCGCGCGCCATCCTGCAGCTGCTGCCGCCCGGCATCGCGCAAAGCGGCGGGCAGATCGTGTTCGACGGCGAAGACCTGAGCACCCGCGACGTGAAGGCCATGCGCCCCATCCGCGGGCCGGGCATCGGCATGGTGTTCCAGGAGCCGATGGTCTCGCTCAACCCGGTGCACCGCATCGGCGAGCAGATGGCCGAGGGCCTGCGCATGCACACGAAGCTGTCGGCCGCCGAGATTCGCGCGCGCTGCCTCGACATGCTGCGCCGCGTGCAGATCGCCGACCCCGAGCGCTGCCTGCACGCCTACCCGCACGAGTTCTCGGGCGGCATGCGCCAGCGCATCATGCTGGCCAGCGTGATGCTGCTCCAGCCGCGCCTGCTGATCGCCGACGAGCCGACCACCGCGCTCGACACGCTGAGCCAGCGCGAAGTGCTCGACCTCATGGTCGGCCTCGCGAAGGACCAGGGCACGGCCGTGCTGCTCATCACGCACAACCTCGGGCTGGTCGGGCGCTATGCGCAGCGCGCCATCGTGCTGGAGAAAGGCAAGCTCGTGGAGACGGGCGACGTGCCCGCCATCCTCGTCGACCCGAAGCAGCCCTACACCCGCAAGCTGGTCGACGCCCTGCCGCGCCGCCAGGCCGCGAAGCCGGCCCCGGCGGCGCCGCAGCAGCCGCTGGTGCAGGTGCGCGGCCTGTGCGTGAGCTACCCCGGCCCGCGCGCCGGCTTCTTCAAGCGCCATGCGCCGGTGCAGGTCATCGACCAGCTCGACCTGGACATCCACCCCGGCGAGATGGTCGCGCTGGTGGGCGGCAGCGGCTCGGGCAAGACCACGCTGGGCCGCGCCATCCTGCGGCTCGCGCCGTCGCACGCGGGGCAGATCCTGTTTCGCGGCGACGACGTGCGCAGCGCCGACCGCGCCGCGCTGCACCGCTTCCGGCTCGCCTGCCAGCTCGTGTTTCAAGACCCGTTCTCGTCGCTCGACCCGCGCATGCGCGTGCAGGAGATCGTGGCCGAGCCGCTGCGCCACCTGCCCGCGCTCGATGCCGCCGCGCGCGGGAAGCGCGTGCACGAAACGCTCGACGAAGTCGGCCTGGACGGCCTGGGCGCGCGCTACCCGCACGAGCTCTCGGGCGGCCAGCGCCAGCGCGTGGCGATTGCGCGCGCGCTGGTGCGCCGGCCCGCCTTCGTGGTGGCCGACGAGCCCGTGTCCGCGCTCGACATGACCATCCAGGCGCAGGTGCTGCGGCTCTTTCAGAGCCTGCAGGCGCACCACGGCTTTGCGTGCCTGTTCATCAGCCACGACCTCGCGGCCGTCGAGCAGATCGCCGACCGCGTCGTCGTGATGGAGCGCGGCCGCATCGTCGAGCAAGGCCCGCGCGACGCCGTGTTCGACCAGCCGAGCCATGCCTACACGCAGGCGCTGCTGGCCGCCACGCCACGGCCGCTCGCGTCGCTGGCCGATTCTGTCTCCTGCCCTCCCGAGAAAGTGTTTGCGTGACCGCCGCTCCTTTGCCAGCCACCTGGCTGAACCCCACCGCCCCGCCCCCGCTCGATCCGCAGATCGTCGAGTTCATGCGCCTCATGGCGGCCGAGGGCGGCCGCTACCCGAAGCGCCACACCATCCCGATCGCCGAAGGCCGCGCCAACGCCGAGAAGGTGCGCGCGCCGTGGACCGAAGGCGGCCCCGCGATGGCGCGCACGGTCGAACAGCAGGTGCCCACGCGCCACGGCAACGTGCGCATCCGCGTGCACTACCCGCAGCACCGCAGGCTGCAGGGCGCGCTGGTCTACATCCACGGCGGCGGCTTCGTGCTGTTCAGCCTCGACACCCACGACCGCGTGATGCGCGAGTACGCGGGCCGCGCGGGCATCGCCGTCATCGGCATCGACTACACGCGGGCGCCCGAGGCGCAGTTTCCGCAGCCGCACGACGAGTGCGTCGACGTGATGCGCTGGCTCGCGGCGAACGCGGGCGCGCTCGACATCGACCCCGCGCAGCTCTTCATCGGCGGCGACTCGGCGGGCGCGAACCTGTCGGTGGGCGCCTGCCTCGTGCTGCGCGACGCGGGCGAGGCGCTGCCGCTGGGCATGCTGCTGAACTACGGCGCCTACAGCACCGAGCTGTACCGCGAGTCGGTGGTGCGCTACGGCGCGGGCGAGTACGGCCTGTCGCTGCACATGATGGTGTGGTTCTACGGCCTGTACCTGCGCCGGCCCGAAGACTTTCGCGACCCGCGCCTGGCCAGCCTCACGGCGCGGCTCGAGGGCCTGCCGCCCGCGTGCCTGGCGATCACCGAGTGCGACCCGCTGCACGACGACAGCGTGCTCATGGCCGCGCGGCTGCGCGAAGCCGGCGTGGCCGTGACCGACGTGCTCTACCCCGGCACCATCCACGGTTTCCTGGAGGCTGTGTCCATCGCCGACGTGGCCGGCCGCGCCTTCGACGACGCCGCCCGCTGGATGCACACGCTGGCCGCGCGCTGAAGCCCTCGCCATGTACACGCCCAAGCCGTACATCGAAGACGACCTCGCGACGCTGCACGCCGGCATCCGCGCGTGGAGCTTCGGCACGCTCATCACCGTCGGCCCGTCGGGCGCCAGCGCCACGCATCTTCCTTTCTTGCTTGATGCGCAGGACGACGGCCCCGGCCTGCTCACCACGCACCTGTCGAAGAAGAACCCGCAGTTCGACGAACTGCGTGCGGGCGCCGAGGTGCTCGCCATCTTCCAGGGGCCGCATGCCTTCGTCACGCCCAGCTGGTACGTGAAGCAGAGCACCTTCCCGACCTGGAACTACACCGCGATCCACGCGCGCGGCACGCCCCGCGTGATCGAGGAGCGCATGGCCATCCATGCCGTGCTGCGCCGCACCGTCGCGCTGTACGACACGCCGCTGGGCGGCAACTGGGACTTCGACGCCATGCCCTTCGACTTCGTGGCGCCGCGCCTGGACATGATCGCGGCGGTCGAGATTCCCGTGCGCGTGCTCGAAGGCAAGTTCAAGCTCAACCAGGACCGCTCGGAAGAGGACCGCAAGGGCGTGATCGCCGCGCTGGAGCGGTTGGGCGATCCGCAGGGCGTGGCCGTGGCCGGGCTCATGCGGCAGCAGATGGCGTTGACGGTGGCGGGCTGAATCGCGACGGCACAATCGTCCGCGTGCCACGCCTACTTCACCTTCTGACCGCCGGCCTCGCGCTGGCCCTCTCGCTCGGTGCCCACGCGGCCGACCCGGTGCTGCTCGTCACCTCGCCCGTCGCGCTGCAGGCCGCCGAGAAAGCCGGCGCCGGTTTCGGCCGCTGGTTCGACGTGCCCTCTGCGGCCAGCGGCATCGCCACCAACCAGGCGCTCGCACGCTCGCCCGCCTGGCAATCGATCGCCGACCCGCTGAAGACCAGCCTCGCCGCCCTGCAGCGCCGCGACCCGCAGGCCGGCGTCGGCATTGCGCGCTACCCGCACCGGATCTTCGACGCACGCTGGCTCGCCAGCCCCGACGCCTTCTTCGAGCTGGTCGGCGTGGCCAACCGCATGGACCGCCGCCCCTTCCAGCCCGGCGCCTGCGGCGAGACGCGGCTCGTGTACCGGCTGGCCTACCGCTCGGCCGCGATGCAGTCGCGCCTGCCGATGACCGTCGCCGTCGAGCTGCGCGGCGATGCGCCCGATGCCGACGGCAGCTGCGCCAGCGCGGCGCGGCGTTGGCAACCGCCGCAGGCAGCCATGAAGGACGAAGCCCTCGGCCGCTGGCTCGTGTCGGCCGACGGCCCGCTCGCGCCGCCGCGGCTCGCGCAGGCCCGCATCGCGCAGGTGACGACCAACCTGCAGAGCGTGCGCTGGCCCTCGGCCGTGCGGCCCGACCTCGGCGGCCATGCCGAGTACCTGCTGCGCGCCTTCCGCTGGAACGCGGGCACGCAGCGCTTCGACGCAGGCCCGCTCGAGAACACGCCCGACGTCGCGAAGCTCAAGGCCGACGCCCCGCTGCGCAAGGCGCTGCTGCAATGGCTGCAACAGCCCGACACGCTGCGCGCGCTCGACAGCGCCACCGTGCGCATCCCCGATCGCTTCCTGGCGACCGAGTCGGTCTCCGTCGCGCCGCGCGGCCTCGAGCGCCTGGCGAACCGCCCCTTCGAACAGCTGTTCGCGCCCGGCGACTGGCAGCCCGTGCCCGGCAGCCGCACGCTGCAGTCACCGCAGGCCGTGCTGCGCCGGCTCGACGACCTGAGCTGCGCGGGCTGCCACCAGAGCCGCGCGGTCGCGGGCTTTCACCTGCTGGGCGTGGACCGGCGCGGCGCCTCGCGCACCTTCACGACCGGCAACGCGCTCGCGCTGCCGCACTCGCCGCACCTGCAGGATGAGTTGGCGCGGCGCGAACGCTATGTGAAGGCCGCGCTGACGACGCCCGTGCCCGACCCGTTCCGCCCGCTGGCCTCGCCGGACGATGCGAACGCCTTGCCCGACAAAGCCACCGTCGGCGCCAGCTGCGAGCCCACGCGCATCACCGCCTCGGCCGACCCGTGGCGCGACCGCGCGCAGAAGCTGCCGCGCACCGCCGCCACGACCTGCGAAGGCGCGGATTCTGTGTGCGAGAAAACCTCGGTCGGCTTCCCCGGCGGCATGTGCTCGGGCCGCTGCGATCCGAAAGACCCGAACGGCACCTGCGGCGGCATCGCCATCCTCAGCGACTTCAACCAGTGCCTGGCAGCCAAGCAACCCTTCGGCGATTGCCTGAGCAAGCACACGCGGCCCGGCAACCTGCGCAGCTGCTCGGCGCAACAGCCTTGCCGCGAGGACTACATCTGCGCGCAAGCCGAAGGCCAGCCCGAAGGACGCGGGGCGTGCATTCCGCCCTACTTCCTGTTCCAGATGCGGGTGGACGGGCATTCGTGAAGGCGGCTCCCGTACGGCTCCCGAATGAATGACACCCTCTCCCGCTTGCGGGAGAGGGTGGGGGTGAAGGTGAGCAGCGATGAAGGCCGCGCGATGTTGTCGGGTCCCCTCTGGCTGGCGGACCAGGGAGCCATTGCTGGCGCCAGATGAGAGGGCCGACCGCAAAAAATACCCAATTCCAGGGATGTCATCTGACACTCTTTTTAACAATGATTGACATTTAGAAACCCCCTGCACGCCCGTCGGCAGGGGGCTTCTTTTTGTTGAGTCATACAACCATAAAGAGGAGTCAAGATGCTTTTCAGTCAAGCAAGTTCGGTCGCGCGAATCGGCGCCGTGGCCGGTGCGGTCATGTTGGTGGCATCGTGCGGCGGGGGTGGAGGTGGCGGTACTTTTCTGCCGATGGTCGCACCGACCCCTCCGGCGACAGTGCCGCCCGTCGTGAACCATTCCATCGGCGGCACGGTCACCGGCCTTGAAGGCCGCCTGGTGCTGCAAAACAATGCCGGCGACGACCTCCAGCTGTCGGCCGATGGCAAGTTCACCTTTGCAACGACCCTGGTCGAGGGCTCGGACTACAAGGTCAGCATCCGTACGCAACCCCTGTGGCAGGTCTGTACCGTCACCAAGGACACCGGCAAGGCCTCGGCCGACGTGAGCGACGTGACGGTGGCCTGCTCGGCCGCGGCGGCCAAGGTCGAGACGCTCGCCGGCACCGGCGTCTCGGGCACCGCCGACGGCAAGGGCAGGGCCGCATCGTTCGATCTCCCTTACGGCATCGCCCTCACCAGGAACGGTGGTCTGCTCATCGGCGACTGGTCAAACAACCTCTTGCGCAAGATTTCGCCCGAGGCCGACGTCACCACGTTTGCCGGCAACGGAGTCTTGGCGTCGGTGGACGGCAACGGCCTCAACGCTTCGTTCAAGGACCTCACCAGCTTCACCGTGGATGCGACCGACACCGCCTTCGTCGCGGACGCCCAAGGCCATCGAATCCGCAAGGTCACACCGGCGGCCGATGTGACCACGGTGGCGGGCAATGGCACGAACACCACGACCGATGGCAACGGAACCGCCGCCACCTTCAACACGCCCATCTCGGTGGCCGTGGATGCTGCCGGCAATCTGTACGTTCTGGAGTATTTCGGCGGCGTCATTCGCAAGATCACCCCCACCGGCGATGTCACCACGCTGGCCGGCAGCAGCCCGCGGGGCTTTGCCGACGGCACGGGAAGCGCCGCGAAATTCGGGCTCGGCTACAACATGGCCATCGACGCGTCAGGCAACCTCTACGTCGCCGACAGCAGCAACCATCGAATTCGCAAGATCACCCCCACTGGCGTGGTCACGACCCTTGCAGGGACGGGAACGCCCGGCGCCACCGATGGACCCGGGAACTCCGCGACCTTCTCCGATCCCCGCGGCGTCGCTGTCGATGCGGACGGCAATGTCTACGTGGCCGATTTCGGGAGCAGCCTGTTGCGCAGGATCACACCGGCAGGGGTGGTCTCCACGCTCGCCGGCCAAAAGGGTGTTACGGGTGGGCAAGACGGCATCGGCGCGGCTGCCACGTTCAATCAGCCTCAGGGGCTCACGATCAACGCAGCGGGCACGCTGTATGTCGCCGACACCTTCGGCAATTTGATCCGCAAGGTCACGCCGGTTCGGGCGCCCTGAGGCATGCTGCGGCGACGTGCGCCGAGCGCGTCGCCGCGTCAGCCGCCGTCTGCGGCGGTGAGCGGCGATGGAGGCCGCGCGATGTTGTCAGGCCCCTGCCCTCACTCCCCCTCGTACCACCTGTCCTTCGCCAGCATCACCCGGTGATGCCCGCACCCCGACGGCATCATCGGGAAGCAGTTCTCCTGCGCCGCCACCTGCACGTCGAGAAAGAACGGGCCCTTGCTCGCCAGGCATTCGGCCAGCGCCTCTTCCAACTCCGCCGGATCGGACACCCGCCGCGCGCCCCAGCCGAAGGCCTTGGCCAACGCC
>RCUP01001836.1_pt1 | contig 12271 bp, 9 predicted proteins | sample 2166341 | NCBI WGS metagenome assembly RCUP01 (sample SAMN09932325, study PRJNA488358) | compost metagenome | isolation source: compost soil in succinonitrile-enriched | place: Germany: Experimental Botanical Garden | reverse complement strand
AGTTGCGCCACATCATGGTGGGCATCATCCGCGAAGACAGCCCGGGGAAATCCGCTGCACTGCTCGCCGCCAAAGACCCGGAAAAAGCCCTGCAGGACCACGAAGCCGCCGGCAAGGGCAGCTCGCTCAAGGCCTTGAAGGAAGTGCCGCCAGCGGTTCAGGCAAAACTTGCGGCCAACATGCAATTGATGGAAGAGCTGGAGCTGCAGGCGACACCGGCGATTTTCTACATGGACGACAAGGGTAATCTGCAACAACAGCAGGGCGCGCCGTCACCGGACAAGCTGGTGAAGATTCTCGGGCCGAAGTAAGCAGGATCAAAAGATCGCAGCCTTCGGCAGCTCCTAAAGGGCTGCGATCTTTTTCGTTAAACCTACTCCGGATTGCGTTCAGCCAAAAACTCCAACAGCGCCTGGCTGACAAACTCCGGATTTTCCAGACTGGAAATATGCCCAGCTTCTGGCACCAGCACACACGGGCAGCCAATCAACTCGGCCATTTCACGGGCTTCCTCCGGCGGACGCGGGACGTCCTGATCACCGCACATTACCAGAGTGCTGGCACCGTCGAGCTCACCCAGTCGGGCCATGAAATCCTCGCGGCCAAAGGTAATGCGCCCCATCGGCACGATGCTTTCACGCAGGCGATCGGTGGGCAAAGCCGCCAGCGCCGCACGGAAGTTCTGGTACAGAGGCGACTGCGGGTCGATGCCGGGGCGAAAGAAGATCGGCACTATGATATCCAGCAGCGCTGGAGTGATGACACCCGCCTCTTCGATCTGCTTCAACAGTGAAAAGTAGTACTGGCGAGTCGGTTCCGGTTCGACGCCGAGGTAGGTGTCCATCAACACCAGGCCATTGAGCCGGTGCGCTGCCGACAGCGCCAGACGCACGCCCCACATGCCGCCGACCGACAGGCCGACCAGGGTGACCCGCTCGATGTCCAGATGATCGAGCAAGACCAGAGCCTGACGCGCAATGTCATCCAGTGAAGTCGTACCGACAGGCAATGGCCCGGATTGGCCGTGTCCCCACATGTCCAGGGCTATCACACGATACTGTTGCGACAGCGCGGCGATCTGCGGTGCCCACATGGCCTGGTCCCACAGGTAACTACCGGCCAGCAGAACCGTCGGGCCGCTGCCTTGATCGATGTAGTGAAGGGGTTGTCCATCTATCGTTACGTAGGGCATCGACTGTCTCCGCGAGTAAAAATGGAGCCGGAAGACTGAGTGGCTGACAGTCCCTCGTCAATCGCTGGAGTGTGTGCGTTTGTGCCCCCGCCTTCGCGAGCGAGCTTGCGAGCCAGGATCACCAAACCGCCGGCAAGGGCGAGTTGCAGTGTCGCCGGACAATTGTCGAATATTTTCGGACCAACATGACTAATACCACATGAATGGGTAGTCAGCCCCCGAAAGCAAGCGTGGCCATAGTCAAAATGACAGTGGCCACGCAAACCGAACTATCCCTTCACTTGCACAGGTGTTTTCTTTTCGTCCTCGATCAGGTTGTAGCGATAGACTCGACCCGCTTGTTTGTCGAACGCGAAATCATGACCTGGAATCAAGTGAACTTTTCTGGTCGGTTTGCAATCATCTTCGTTCTTCGCCGAACAATCCTTGAAGGAATCGATGACAACTACACTATTGCCATTGTTTTTCACTTGATAACCATTGGCAGTGTTATCGATTTTGGTATCAAAACGGGTATTGCCCGGTCGAACAAAGAACACCATGCCATAACCGGCCATTACGTTAAAACCGGCTGACATTTCCTTTTCATACGTTTCACGCTCAGTGTCCGAGACGGCGAACTTGTCTTCTTTTTCGGGAACAACGGGTAGAAAACGAACGCGAAAATAGCGCTCTTTACTCCGATCGCCGGTATACAGCAGGCGGGTACCCTGAGTTCCTTTGGCCGGTACGATTAGCCTGGCCGGGCTGGCGACCAGGCCGTCACGGGTACTGCCATCAACACTCTTCAAGGGCTCTTCGCGGGAGTTTCCATTCTGCTGATAAAAAATCTCCTTGATCTCGATCTTGACGAACGCCGTTGAAGTACCACCGTTATGAATACGTTTCAGATAGGTACTTTGATCGCCCTTCATAAAGTCATAGAAGCTACCAATTTGCAGGCTGGGGCCGGCGTGCGCGCACAGACTGAAGAAAAATGTGCACAACAACATATAAATGGATTTCATGAGATAAGCCTCGTACTGGGACAACAGCCTGAGTAAGCCTCAGGCTTTGCTACTGCGATTAGATATCGGAATCAAAAGTTATATTAACGGTTCCTCGATAATTGCTAGCGTCGTGCATTGTTGCAACTGAATCTTGCTGCACTTCAAAATGCAGCAGACTGGGTTGTCGAGTGGGCAAACCTGCTGGCTTCAGATGCTCCAGGCCGGCACCACCTATCTTCAGTGGACGCCGTGCAACCGGCTGGTCTGCATTGTCCACCCAAGGACTTGGCAGGCTGACACTGATATCGACAGGTACTTCATGGGTACCGTTGTTTATCAGACAGGTTCCAGCTCCCGGTTGACTGCAGCTGAGATCCATTTTAAACGGCGTAGACGTCAAGATGAAAAACCGCAAGTCACCCAGTATTTTCTCCGGTCGTCTTCCATGGGTGATCCACTCCATCCAGCCGCCCTTGGGTGCCAGGGCAATACTGTCGGCGGACATTTTGACGTTGACGTCCTGCTTTACCGCCAGGTTCAAATTGAATGTCATTGCACCGTCATTGGGGGTCAAGACACCCATATCGAAATCGCCGCTGGTGGAGTAAGTATACGACCCTTCATAGTCGCCACTTATCAACTGCTCCGGTCGAACAGCTCGCAACTCATAATGTACATCGAGCCGTTGCAAAGTCATGCCGGGAATGTTGTATTTCGGACTCCTTGGGCAAGTGGTGACGTTCTGGGGGGTCAACCAAAATGCCGTAAAATCTGTATTATTGTCATCAGCCCCCTGGGAAGTATCATTGACTTGCCGGCAGGAACCAGTTGCCTCAACCCACGAGGGTTGCCAGAGATAGGCGTGAGAATCAAACACAGGAAAATCCGCCGGAAGTCCGACTATTGCTTGCACTGTTCTGCTCAAGCGATAACGGGTCCCCACTCCGGCAATGCGAATTTCGATCTCCGCTGTTTCGCCAGGAATCACCGCATGCTGGACAGTAAATCTGCGCCATGTCGCCGGAAAACCAAAAGGGATCTCATGATCTTTGGCAATGCCCCCTGACGACGTAAAAGCAATAGAGAAGCTGTTACTTCGAATCCCCTTGCTACTGCAATTACCCGGATATTCCGTGCAATACCCGGTTTGAGGTGTCTGATTGATAATCTCCGCGCTTCTCGGATTAAGCGGATCCGGCCTGATCTCGGCTTGCACCTCCAATACAGCGGCATTGGCTAAACTTGCAAACCCGCAAAGTGCCGATCCCAGCACCAGACGGTTGAGTAACTTGTTCATTTGACTGTCCTGTGTACGCCATGTTCTGACTGCTTTTGTATAAGTGCCCATCAACTGGCCTTCTCAGACTTATAAGCAGCTTCGGCCAAGGTGTCCGGATGACACCGTAGATCCCCTACCATCAGCACATCATTCTCTCGGCGCTGGGAGGCTGGATCGAGCCTGAACTGGCATAACAACTGACTGTCGTGCCGCACTTCGAGTGTAGGAGAGTTCTCGCTAAGTTCCATGGAAAAGAACCCATCGACTTCGCTGACACCACGACTGGCATGGTTGATGACGTGATGGCCTTTCAACGGTTTTCCACCGGCATCCAACAGGCGCCCCATCACGGTCACGGTCTTCAGAATGCGCACCTGACGATAATCCACCCCTCCCTTGTTCAAGTGATAGGTAGTGCGCGCAGGCTGGATTGCCGCCGCAGGAACATCGGTGCCCTTGAAATCGAAATTCACCGTGCCGTTCTTGTACGCCGAAACGGGAATGAAATTGCGCCCCGGCCGCAACGTGGCGTGGGTACCGGCGAAGTCGTCGGCCCGCAGCTCGATATCATCGAGATCGCTCTCGACATCGACGATCATTCCCGCCTCTCCGGTCGAGGCCTGGCTACTCATTACGAGTTTTTTGCCACTGACCGCCAAAGTACTGTCCAGATTCAAACCGCCGCTGATCTGACCGTTGTAGGAGGAACGTTGCGCATGCATCGAACCGCTGACCTGGTCAGTCTTGAAATCAGCCGTGCCCGCCTGACCTGTCCCGTACACATCCTTGCTGACGGTTGCAGAAACACTTTGCAGGACGTGATCCTCGAGGTCGCGACGATAGGTGACGGACGCATTCGGATCGCGTCCACCGTCACGCGATGTACGTTGACCGACGCTACCGCTCACCTGGTGACCGTCGGAACCCAGTGCCATGCGCAGGCTGATATCGATCCCGCGGTTTCGCTGGTCGGCAGTGCCAACCGTGCCTGGTCGATCGAACACCGCCACGCGCCAGTCGGCGCGGTTGCCGAACAGCTGTGCGTTGCGGGTCCAGCTCAGGTCGATGCCCACGCCTTCGGAATAACCCTGGCTTTGGGAGACTTGCGCGCTGACCGAGCTCTTGCTGTTCAAGCGCTGACTCACCGACAGCGATGTATTGCTGGTTTGTCCGTTGTAGGTGTTGCGTTGACGGATGTGTGTCCCGTCCGGCAGCACTTCGTAAGTATTACGGGTGTCCAGCCAGCTGCGCTGATGGCGCAACACCAGACTGCCGCCGTTGTAGCGATGCACACCTTGCACCTCCATCCCCGTGCCTTCGCCCTTGGTCTGGGAAAGGCTGGTGTAAAGGGACGTTTTCTCGCCCACCGTCCAGTCGGCAGAGGTGCCCAACTGCATCTGCTCCTTGACCTGACGGGCTGAAAGCCCCAGGACAACTCGCGGATGCAGCAAGAAGTTAAAGGCAGCGCCTGCCGTCAGTTCGCCGTCATCGCGCTCCTGCCAATTGCTGAGCAGTTTGCTCTCGCGACCGGCGAACAGGTTGTAGCGCCAGCGATTTTCCGGGTTGCGCCAGTTAGTGGGCTTGTAAATAAGCTCTGAAGTGGTGGTAATCACTTGACCGTCTTCGACCACCCGTACTTCCACTTCGTAGATTCCGCCGGGCAGCGGACGTGTATCGAGCGCCTGCAGACCGCTCGCCACCTGCTGACTGTTGATCAGCACACCGTTGCGATAGATTTCCACCATCGCCTGGCGGTTGGCGGTCACCGTAATGGGATAGATACTGGGGTTGGCGTTGTCGATCGCCAAGCTGTCGGAACTGCCGTACATCAGGCCCATTACCGTGTCGGGACCTCGCCCGATGGTGCGCACAGACCGAGTCAGACCTTGGGCACTGGGCGTGAAGTACCCGGCACGGATGAAGCTGCCCTCCAGTTCCCGTTGGGTATGCAACTCATGGACAGCATGCTTGATGCCAGTGTCCATCCCTGACATGCGCGACAGTTGAGCATTGAACGTGTTCGTCCAGTTGCCCAGGCTCGCGGTTGCCTCCAGGCCATAACGGCCGGCGATATTCTGCTGCTGACCGCCGCTGATGTTCAGTTGATTGCGCACAATCATACCGTGGCTGCCGCCTTCAGGCTGATCATGAAACTGTCGGATTTGCGGATCGCGCTCGGCGTTCTCCGTCACCAACGACACCATCGAGTCTTCCAGACTGTAGTAAACCGACTGCAATTGCCGAGGGCAGCCACTTTTACAGGCGCCCAACGTCGCGCCCTGCGTCAGGAAAGCGGCCCACTCATCACGCTCGCTCGAAGCAAGGTCACTGTTGCGTGTATCCGTAAAGTTGATCAGCGTCACTCGCTCATCGCGGGTCAACAGGATCATGGCTTCACCCAGGAACTGTCGATCGACTTCGACTCGAACAGCCAATGGAACATCAAAAAAGAATTCATGAAACTCTGCAGGCAAACCTTCAGCCTGCTGGAGCAAACTTACGGACTTGTTCGCAGGCTGGCTTTCACTGGCAAGCGCGCCTGCGCAAAAAATTAGCGCAAGCGCTCCTGCGATAGGAGTCATCGGAAACATTGATCAATATCTCAAGTTAGCGCTTGCATGTGCAAGAAAGAATGCGGCCGGCTGCGCCGGCCACATAAAGGACACACTGTTAGCTGGAACTTATCCAACAATTATCAAGGCGCGTCGAATTCCATACGAACGAATCCGGTGTAGTTACCTTCCTTGTAACCGTCGGTAGGTGCGATTGGCTCAATGCTCAGGGGAACGATGACTTCATTGTGCGCTTCACCAGCAGCGATAACTTCTACATCGCCGCCAACAGACAAAGCAACATCATTGAACTTGACGGTCAACTCAATATCGTCTTCGCCAGAGGTGATGAACGCCGGGGCCGTCAGAGATGCCTTGATGGCATTGCCTGTGCCAGACTCAACGCTGCTTTTCGCCCTGAAGTTGCGGCTGATGCCTTTCAGCTCGGAATTGTCCATATCCCAGGCCAATTGCTGAGGTTGTTGTACAGTATCGAGCTTGGATGGCTGCACATAGAAGTCGCTGCTCGGAATATCAGCGTAGACTTCAACGGCGTGATTAATTGGAACAGCCATGGCAGCCGAAGAAACAAAAGCCAAAGCAAGCACCGGGGCAGAAATTGCAATTTTCTTGAACATTGGAATTACCTTTAAACATCTGATTGATAGTGCGTGCTTCGGCCAAGCGACAAAAGTCAGGCACCGGGTTATTGATCAACACCAGTAAATATGATGTTGCGTTTCAACGGCGCGCATCTTCTCGTTTTCCGTAGGACCGGTATGCAAGACCTATCCGAACATTCTGTAGGACAAATCCCTGCACAAAAAAACCTTCGCGCGCGACTAATGAAAGAGTCCCGAGTGCCGCTGGCCCGTTGCGCAAGTGTTGTCTGAGAGTGTTTTGAAGCTCTTCAGGGATGTCGGGAAGTGTTCATCAAGGAGGCAGGGCAGTAGATCCCGGGGGCGTACCTGGCTGAAAGAGATCTTTTATGTGAAAGTCCAACGGACGTGCTTACCGGCAATCGAGTATGAGGCGGATTTGCATCCGCCGTCCTCTCACACCACCGGGGGGTGTCAGAAATTTTGTGTTCGGGCATAACGTACGAAACGATGGCTCCGCCGTTCCCACTCGCGGTCGAGTTCGTTGAGCTAGATGTTCGACAGCAGCGGCGAGAGCGGGCCGCCTTGCGGGTGGTACTCGCCGGCCAGCAACCGAGTCTTGAGGATCGGCCAATACTGTTTCAAATAGTCCGCCAACAGGTCGACCGTCATGCCATCGGTACCCGGTGTGCCCTCATCGCTGACCACGCGTTTATACGCACGCTGGTTGCGCTTGCGCGCAACTCGCCATGCCTGGCGCACCCACAAAAAAATCCCGATGCACAGGCATCGGGATTTTTTATACATGCATAGTCAGCGACACAGGGAAACGACTATTTCCTCTGAAGAGAAATACCCTGCGCCGGATACTGAATGGTCGCCCTCTCCGACTCATTACCGGAGTCATCGAAGGCCGTCACTCCAAATACATATCGACGCCCCGGTTGCAATTTGGTAACAGCAAACTCCGTTTCCACTGTCGTATCCAATACAATTTCTCCTCCATCCTGCTCAATTTGATAAATTCTATAATTAACCACTGGAGAACTGTCCTGCGACGGCTCCCAACTCAATATCAGACCAAGATTACTGATGCGTAAGTCCGAAGGGACTGTGGGTGCTGTGACGTCTTTAAATTTTACGGTAACACAAAGAGGGTCCGAATAAAGAAATTCCTCATCAACAGTTCGAATGCAATACTGGTGATCACGCCCTTGCATTGGAGTGTTATCCCTATAGGGAGGTTTATCTACTATCTCGAGTAGCACTCCGTCTCGCCGTATTTCAAAACGCGGTTCGCCAGTGTCGACCTTGCCTCCATCCCAAAAGAAGTAAACTTCACTCTCCGTTTGAAAGAAAGGAGTGAAATGATTCGGAGGAGTAGGATTAGCTCCTAATGTGGTGACATTAATTTCTATAGGTGGAACGATCCCCGGACCAAGGGAAATTTTGTACGTTTGGAGAGGAAGCAAATCAGTAACCGTCCAACTTGAACTACCGTACCAAGCAACCCCCAGCTGACGAGTTCCACCTGAAGGCTGATGCAAAAACACAGCAGTACCATTCCCCGGGATAAAAAAATTCACAGTAACCGTGAACTCTCTCCTACCTACACTATCAAGCCTAATTTCACCTTTAGGAGTCTCATTAGCACTAGCATCCCGACCAGGCGACACTAAACCAGAAACAGAAACAGAAGTATTCATGACAACCACCTTATAAATTACCGAATCCGCATTTAATTTTTAACCGCAGCACCATTCAAGCATCAAATCCAGGTAACCAAAACTGACAGATCTACTAGTTGAAAACACTTAAACCATGCACTACAGATTCGTTCCAGCCACCAAAAAATCCGCGCCACCTGTTATTTCTAACAGGTTCCAACCGCCCAGAATCGCGCAATAAAACACCCATGACCTTTTCAGCACCGCCGAAAGCTCGGGAGAACAGCCATGCACATTGCGAGTTCGACACAGTTCCAATCCACAACGCCGCGCGGCGCTCCCCACAACTGTGCGGACACATCACCTATCTAGCCGTAACTGTCCACCAAAGAGCTCGAAATTCTGAAGTGGTGCGCCATGGGCAAGTGATCTTGGGAGATCGCGCAGAATCTTGCGCGGTCTGAGGCGGGGGTGAACTATCACATCGGCAATATCGTGCGAAAATTCGGCGTCAGTTCACGCACAAAAAAATCCCGATGCACAGTCATCGGGACTTTTTATACAGACATAGTCAGCGACACAGGGAAACGACTATTTCCTCTGAGGAGGAATACCCTGTGCCGGATAGTGAATGACCTCCCTCTCCGACTCATTACCGCTTTCATCGAAGGCCGTCACTCCCATTTCATATGGTTTCCCCGATTGCAACCCGGTAAACAGATACCACGGTTCCGTTGTCGTCCCCACTGGTTTACCGAGGCCCAGATCAAGGTGATAAGTAACCCTACCGGAACTGTCGTACACTGGGGTCCATCTCACTCTCACCTGAATCTCTTCGACATGCATATTCGTAGGATTTGTAGGTGCGGTAATGTCGTCGAAGGAGACCTCTATACAGATAGGTTCAGATTCATAAAACTCATCATCAACGGTAGTTACGCAGTAAACATGGTCCCTTCCCTCCTGAGGAGTTGTATCCCAAATGGCAGTATCCTCAACTACTTCGAGCGTAGCCCCGTCTCGTTTTACAAGATAACGAGGCACACCACCATCTACTTCCCCATCATCCCACACCAATATTACTGAATCGGTCGTTTTAAAATGTTCCCGCAAATGTGTTGGTTTTTCCGGAACACCTCTAACTTCCGTCTTTCCGACAACTAAGGTCGGCGTGAGCCTCTTCCCATCAGCAGTGCGCCCACCAAGAAAATAAGTATATCGGGTATTTGACTTAAGCGAATCGATAGTAAATGTTGTACCGGGTCCTTGATAAATCACCTCACCTGAGTTATCACCTGTAGAAGTAAGAAGATACTCCACTATACCTGCGCGCTTCTCCCACGACAGCTCTATAGTATTTCTTGTCACACCTACAACTTTCCAGGAAAGAGCTGACTGGTCGAATTTTAGCTTATTGAAAACTGGCTGATTCATTTACCATCTCCACAAGAAAAATTTTACAACCACAGTGCTTTCTTCATAAAAACACTCCGCACCTGCATTAACCCATAAAAAAAGCCACCCACAAACTAGCAGAACTGCTAGTACTCGATAAAAAACACCTCCAACCCGCGAAAAACTTCAACTTTTCAAAAACTTAACACCTACCGTCCCATTCGCTTTAACAAACCCAATCGCTGCAACACGCATACACTCCCGAAAAAAACGCTATCAACTCAGCCCCCCCTGAACTTGCACTCGCAACCAGCCTGCGAATACAGCCCACCGACCTGTTATTTCTTACAGGTTCCAACGACGCTGAATCGCGCTATAACAGAGTCCTGGAGTTACTCACCGCCCTCCGAGGCGCCCCTACCCCGGGAGACCAGCCATGCACACTGCGAGCCCAATCCAGTTCCAACCCAACACGCTACCCGCCAGGCCCCACACCTATGTGGATACACCTCATATCCCCCCGAATCTCTCTGCCAAAGAGCAGGAAATCCTGAAGTGGTGTGCCATTGGCAAATCGTCCTGGGAGATCGGTCGGATCCTCAATTGCACTGAGGCGGGAGTGAATTATCACTTCTGCAATATTCGTCGAAAATTCCGCGTCAGCTCGCGCTGGCTGGCGCTGATCAAAGCACTGGAAATGGGATTGATCCATTTGGAGGGAGAGACAGAACTTCATCCTGCGGTTGCGCAGATAACCCGATTAGCGTCGAAACGTTTGTAGTGCGCCAACGTGCACAGGATTGACTCGGCAGAGTCCGGTTCGCCACGAGCCCGTGGTTGACCCCGCGGTGACGAACCCTGAATTTTCCAGATTGAAAATATGCCCAGCCTCTGGCACCAGCCCACACTGGCCGCCAGCGCGGCGATCCGCGGTGCCCACTTGCCCTGGTCCCACGGGCAACTACCGGCGACCGGTGCCTTGATCGATGCAGTGAAGGGCTTGTCCGTCAATCGTTACGAAGGGCTTCGACTGTCTCTAGGAATAAAATGGAGCCGGGAGACAGAGTGGCTCACGGATCACAGTCAATCGCGAGAATGTATGCGTTTGTGCCACCGCCTTCGCGGGCAAGCCCGCTCCCACAGGGGTTCAGGTGGTCATACATCATGAGTACACCACGGAACCTGTGGGAGCGGGCTCGCCCGCGAAGAGGCCGGTACAGCCGCTGGAGATTTACAGCCCCTCCAGCTCCGCCATCAGGTCATTCAAGCGATCCACCTTCTCCTCGGTGATCTCGCTGGCCGCCAATCCGTCGATGTAACCGGCCAACTCCTGCACCGTGCTGCACTCGAACATCGCCCGCAACGGCACATCCCGTTGCAGGATTTTCTGCACCCGTGAGGCGATCTGCGTGGCCAGCAGCGAATGCCCGCCCAGTTCGAAGAAGTTGTCGCGAACGCCCACCTGATCGACCTTCAACACTTCGGCCCAAATGTCCGCCAGGGTCTGCTCCAGGTCATTGCGCGGCGCCTGGTAATCCTGGCTCTGCATCTGGCCGATCTCCAGCGCCGGCAGGGCCTTGCGGTCCAGTTTGCCGTTGGCGTTGAGCGGCAGCTTGTCCAGCCACAGCCAGTGCAGCGGCACCATGTATTCCGGCAGTTCGGCGCGCAGGCGTTGCTTGATCCGCTCCAATCCCTCGGCCGGACTCAACGCCACCTGCGCCGCCACCAGATAGCCCACCAGATGCTTGCCGTTCGCCCCTTCCTGCACACCCACCGCCGCATCGCGGACTTCCGGTTGTTCATGCAGGCGAGCCTCGATTTCACCCAGCTCGATGCGGTAGCCGCGAATTTTCACCTGATGGTCGATGCGCCCCACGTACTCCAACACGCCGTCGCTGCGACGGCGGGCCAGGTCGCCGGTGCGATACAGACGTTCACCCGGTGCGCCGAACGGGTTCGGCACAAACACCGGAGCCGTGCGCAGCGGATCGCTGACATAACCGCGCCCGACCCCGGTGCCGGCGACACACAGTTCACCCACGGCACCCAGCGGCACCAGTTCCAGTGCGCCATCGAGCACATACAACAGGTTATTGTCGGTCGGCGTACCGATCGGCAAATAGCTGCCGCGAGTCGACGCCAGATCGACGCGGAAGAACGCCACGTCGTCCGAGCACTCCGCCGGACCGTAGGCATTCACCAGGCCGATCTGCGGATAGCGCAGCAACCATTGATGCGCCAGCTCCGGCGGCATTGCTTCACCGGTCGGCAGCATCCAGCGCAGGCCGTCGAGGCTCATGCGCTCCTGGGCGAGCATGCCCTGGATCAGCGATGGCACGCTTTCCAGCACGGTGATGCCCTGGGCCGCAACATGCGCCAGCAAACCCTGCGGATCGTGGGCGATGGTGTTCGGCACGATGTCCACCCGTGCACCGAACAGCGGTGCGGCGAGGAACTGCCACACGGAAATGTCGAAGCTTTGCGAGGCGGTCTGGGCGATCACGTCGGCGTCGCTCAGGTTCAGGTACGGCACCTTGCTCAATTGGTTGTTGAGCATGCCGCGCTGTTCGACCATCACGCCTTTTGGCAAACCGGTGG
>RCUP01001835.1_pt1 | contig 12274 bp, 5 predicted proteins | sample 2166341 | NCBI WGS metagenome assembly RCUP01 (sample SAMN09932325, study PRJNA488358) | compost metagenome | isolation source: compost soil in succinonitrile-enriched | place: Germany: Experimental Botanical Garden | reverse complement strand
CTATACCATCGAATCGGACAAACTCAAGAGAATTGTTCCCAATTACGACACGAAACTGTCAACAATCTACCATCTTTTCATCGATAATTCCGGAGATTATTGGGTAAACACGTCTCAGGGAATTGTCAAAATAAGTATCGAGCCATTCACGAAGGTGAAATTGAATCCTGTTTTCGACAATCATTTGATTATCCAGATTTTCAGGACGAAAAGCGATCAGCTTCTTTTAGCAAGCGGCGACAACAAAATTCATTACGGATCACCCTACCCGTCCTCTTTTAAGACGAAGGAAGACTTTCGGGCAAACCACATTCTGGAGTGTCCTTTGGGAACGTTCATCTGCTCCGAAAACGGAATTTACGAATTCAAATCAGGTGAAATTATCGAATCAACGATCCCGAAACAACATGGAGAACAGATCAAATTCGCCATTTGGGACGGCGAAAAACTCTGGTTCGCTCCCGCCAGAAAAGGCCTTTTTTACTACGATCCGAAAACCAAAACATCGACAAAATTAAAAACCAAAATCACCGCCGATTATTACTATTGCGGACAACAATCCAGCAATGGAAGATACCTCTACTTCGGCACCAATGAAGGAATCAAACGACTCGATCTGAGCAATCTTGAATTCCATGAAATGCGCGAATTCAATGACATTGGCTCCTATTCCGGAAATGCCGCAAAAGACATGTACGGAAATCTTTGGTTTACACTCGAAAAAGGAATTGCCGGCATTGACAAGCATCAGCGGATCATCAAGATTAAAGATCAAAAAATTCTTCCATCCTATTTGTTTTACACCCTTTCAGCCGACAAACTGGGAAATCTCATCGTCGGGACCAATCTCGGAATTCATATTCTGAAACTGAATGAAAAGGGCCATGTCGTTTACCATAAAAACTACAATGAAACGAATGGGTTTTTAGGTTATGAAACCAATATGCGCGCTGTTTTCCAGGATGAAAACAAATCGCTTGTAGGAACCGCTGAAGGGTTATTCCTGATCAATACTGAAATTCTGCAGAATTACCCCGTTCCTCCGAAACCGATTATCATTAAGGGAAGATTGTTTCAAAACGGAATTATCCGGGATGTCGACCAGGGGAAATACTTGACCTTCAAAACCATTCTTTCCAAAAACAAAGGACTCGAGTATTACTACAAGATCAGTGGATATCATAAGTTTTGGATCAAGCTGAATAGTTCCGGGGAAATGAAATTACCCGAGCTGCAAAATGGCTCTTATGTTCTCGAAGTCAAATCTACCTTCGACAGAATTAATTTTTCGGAAGTAGCCACCTATCCCATCACTATTCACAATCCGCTTTGGCAATCCAAATGGTTTATTGTCATTATTATTCTGTTCCTGGGCTTACTCAACATCGGATATCTTGAATGGACAAGAACCGGAATGAGAATCAATCTTTACGAGATCAGCTACAATTCCCTGGATGCCCGTTTCGTTCCCAAACTGCTCTTATTCGGTGCCATTTCAAACGTATTGGTTGGTGTTATTGTTTACTTTTTCGTAGAGAAAAATCTGGGCAACCTGAGCATAAACCTCGCTGCAAGTACTGTTTTGATCGGAGTTTATTTTCTTCATAAAATCTCCGGGAAAAGAAATCGACTGGATTACATCAATGAACTAAGTCTCTACTTATCCCTTTCAGTTCTCTTCGTTCAGTTCTTTTACCTGCTTTTCATTTCCAATATTCATCCGTATCCACTCATTGCCATTACACTTATTTCAAGTGTTTTGCCTTACATGCTGAACAATATCCGGTCGATTATCATTATTTGCCTACTTCAGATCATTGTTTCGGTTATGATGCTCATCTGGATTGAAAACCCGGTTTACAACAGTGTTTTGTTTATCCTGACAATCGGTGTTTCTTCCGCATTAACCATCATGGTGACTTATTTGAGAAACGATTCCCTGGAAAAACTCTTCTTTGTGAGTAATATCCTCAACAAGGGAAACATGATGGCGATTTCTTTCGATCAGAAGGGAACCATCACTTATTGCAGCAAGAATCTCTCAAACCTGTTACATATCGATTCCAACATGATCGTTGGTAAATCACTTTCAACCCTGAATCCGATCGTAGTTTCAGCTGAAATGCGTGAATTTTCTCTGGGAGACGAGTTTGCCGACGGAAAAATCTTCCTCGTTCCGATGTACAACAAAAAAGGAGAAGTGGTGTGGATTGAATGGTCGTGCAAGTACTTTTCCGATTCTGTCCGGGTAATTATGGGTCAGGATGTGACGGAGAAACTGACTTTGACAACCAATTATCAATCGCTGGTTGAAAACGCACAGGATATGATTTTCAATACGGATATCGATGGTCATTTCACCTATCTGAATGAAATGAGTAGTCGCACTTTCGGGTATAAGAATGAAAATCTGATCGGGAAAGATTCAGTCAGTATTGTTCATCCGGATTACCGGGATACGGTGAAAGATTTTTTCAGAAATCAGATCATCAATCGCATTCAGAATACATACCTCGAATTTCCGATCCGCACCAAAGAAGGCAGAATCATCTGGCTCGGGCAAAATGCATCTATTGTTTTTGAACCGGGCTCCAGAAAACGCATCATCGGATTTACGGCTTTAGCCCGCGATATCACGGAAAAAAGAGCCAATGAATTGTTGATCGAACAACAGAATAAGGACATTACTTCCAGTATCAATTCTGCGAAACGCATTCAATACAGCTTATTACCCAAAGCTTCCGAAATAGGCAATCACTTCGAGGATCATTTCCTGATTTTCAAACCAAAGGACATTGTAAGCGGTGATTTTTACTGGACACACCGGGTCGACGATAAATTAATTCTGGTTCTGGCAGATTGCACAGGTCATGGAGTTCCGGGAGCTTTTATGACTATCCTGGGAATCAACCTCCTGAATCAAATCGTCATTGAACGAAAAGTAGCTGATGCAGCACAGATTTTAAATGATCTGAACTACGAACTTCACAAGCTTTTGAATCACGGAAGAAATACCCTGACGGCTGAAGGAATGGATGCGCTGGTGACTGTTTTCGAAAAAGACGATGTTCAGTTTGCAAGCAGCGGTGTTTCCCTCATTCACATTCATCAGGAAGAGTTTCTTCTTTACAGATCCACCAAAAAGGATACGGATACGGAAGTTCTTATGTATGACAACAGACAGATTTCCCTGACAGAAGAAGACCAGCTTTATTTGATTACAGATGGTTTCCAAAAGCAATTCGGATCAATCCGGAATAAAAAATTCTCTTTCAAACGAATCAAAGAATTATTGGAGAAGATCAAAGTAGAATCTATGCCTTTACAGAAGAAATACTTTGAAAATGCCTGGTCGAATTGGTCTGAAGGACATGAGCAAACGGATGATATCACGATCATTGGTTTGCGTAAATACAGTTCGAAAGAATAAAAAGCGGAGGATCGCTTGCTTTAGAACGTCTTATATCCGAATGCTTTAAAAACATACCAGGGTAATTGGTTGCCATTTGGCAAATTGGCAAAAAGGGATTCTGTAAACTCAGGCAATTGTTTTCCGAACCAGATAGCGCACCGGAAAATAAGCAGATAAAACACTCAGAACAATCACTGTTCCCAGAATAAACAGCACATCTTTCACCTGAAGAATAATCGGAAACGCCTCATCTCCTGAATTCGGCATTTTCAGCAACCCATAATGAACTTGCAGTAAGCAGACGCCAACTCCTAAAATCAAACCGATAATGATTCCTTTCACCGCGATCAGAATTCCCTCAAAGAAGAAAATTTGAAATACAAATCGCTTGGTTGCTCCGAAACGCTCCATCGTTTCAATATTTTCTTTCTTTTCGATGAACAACATATTCAAAGAAGCTACCAGATTGAATGCTGCCAAAATGAAAATGAACAACAAGATCAATACGACGATCTTTTTCTCACTCTCACTGGTTTTAAAAATGAGCTCATTTTTTTCCGCAGCGGTTTTGATCTGAAACTTGTTTCCGAAACGCTTTTCCAATACCGATTTTACGGCCGGAATATTCTTTTTCGCTACATGGAAGTAAATCGCAGTGATATCGGTGTCGTAATTCAGCTGAACTTCCGCAAAATAGATCGGAACCAGCAAATCAGACATGTTGATGTCTTTATTGTAATTCATTCTTCCCACCACTTTGAGTGGCGAAACCTTGAACGGACTTTTCAAACGAGCCATCGAGGCATCTCTGAGTGGCGTATACAGAATCAATTCTTCGTAGCCATCCAATTCTGAAATGTAGCCGTCCACTTTATCCAGCAAAGATGCACCGATTACGGCAGTAGGTTCACCATTTTCTTCCAGATTCGGGTAACCGTCTACGATGTGTTTTTCAAGATCACAGGCATCTACGAATGAAAAATCAACTCCTACCATTCGCGCATTCACCCACTTTTTACCGTGCTTGATGATCACCGTTTCTTCAATTGCCTTAGATAAAGAAATAACTCCCGGAATCGTGCGCAATTCATTTAAATTAACCGCCGTGGAATCGAAGGTTTTACCCTTCAGGGAACGCATCGTAATCGCAGGATCATAATCCGAATACAACTTGGAAACCATTTGTTCGATTCCGTTAAATGCGGACAATATAATGACTAGTGCAGCTGTTATAACTGCAATTCCGGAAACGGAAATCCGCGTAATCCAACTGACCAGATTTCGTTGTTTTCGGGTATATCGAAGATACCTTCTCGCTATGAAAAACGAGACTTTAATCTTTCAATAGTTTATTGATCGTTTCTGCGTAATCCAATGAGTCGTCAATGTAAAATTGAAGCTCGGGAATCTTATGCATATTTTTCAGGCGTTTTCCAACTTCTCCACGGATTTTACGTGAATTTTGCTGAATGTTATTCAAAACGTCCTTTTTATCCGGACCGGCAAAAACAGAAAGATAAATACGCGCCAATGATAAATCGGAAGTTACCCGAACAATCGTCACACTGACCATTGCACCAAGGCAGATTTCACTTGCATTGCGTTGAAAATAAGTAGCTAATTCCTCTTGAATTACCCCCTCAATTCGGTTTTGTCTAATAGAACTCATGCTGCAAAGTTAAGAATTGTAAACTCGTTCATACACAAAGGACAACAAAAACATATCTTTGTAACGCATGAAATCATTAATCGCATTTTATAAATATACCTTTTCTTATAGGGTACTGGCAATATTGACAATCATTTACAATCTCTTGTATGTCATTTTCAATTTGCTCTCTTTGATTCTTTTCATTCCGTTCCTGCAATTGATTTTCAAGGTGAACGAAGCTGTAGATCTGGCAGAACCTCATTATCACGGCGGTTTTATCCAGTTTTTTACTTACTGTAAAGATTGGTACAATTATACCATGAACGAAATGGTTAAGGACAATCCAAAAGAGGCCTTACTGTTTGTTTGTGTTTCCGTAATCGCTGCATTTTTCATGAAGAATCTGTTTCGTTATGGCGCTGTCTGGCATCAATCACAGCTGCGAATGGCTGTAGTGAGAGATCTGAGAGATCAGCTTTTTTCAAAATCGATGAAGCTTCCGCTGAGTTTTTATACCGAACAGCGAAAAGGAGATTTAATGGCACGGATCAATAGTGACGTAAGAGAAATCGAATTAGCTGTCATTGCCGTTTTGGAGTTGATTTTCCGCGAACCCTTTGCTATCATCGTTTCGGTAGCGTCTTTGGTTTACATCAGTCCGAAATTGACCTTGATTTCATTTGTACTCCTTCCAATTTCTGCATTTGTCATCTCCCGAATCGGGAAGAGCCTGAAAAAAACTGCAAAAGCAGGACAAGAACAAACCAGCCTCGTTTTTTCGATTCTCGAAGAATCCATGGGCGGAATTAAAGTCATCAAAGCATTCAATGCGATTCCATTTGTGGTTGAACGTTTCAGAAAAGTGAATTTGAGATTGCAACAACTAAACACCGGAACTTTCAGACGCGGCGATCTTTCTCCGATACTCAATGAATTTCTGGGTGCAACGGTCATGATTTGCCTGGTTTGGTTCGGCGGAACGATGATCCTGAATGGTGACGATGATATGCTCGGAGGAGCTGAATTTATTACATTCATCATCGTATTTTCACAATTATTGAGACCTATTCAGGGTATTGCAACGGCAGTCGGGAATCTCAACAAAGCAGAACCTTCTTTGGACCGGATTAACGATATTTTAAACACCAATGAAAGCATCTACGAAGTAGAGACTCCGAAAGAACTTCACGGATTGAAAAATGAAATCAGGCTGGAAGGTGTCAGTTTCAAATACAAAGATGAATGGGTTTTGAAAAACATTCATTTTGACTTGAAGCGCGGAAAAACCATCGCTTTGGTTGGAGAATCCGGAAGTGGAAAATCAACAATTGCGGATCTGCTTCCCCGATTTTACGATGTAAATGAAGGCGGAATTTATATTGACGGCATTAACATCAAAGAATACAAACTGGAAGATCTTCACAAAAATATCGGGATTGTTTCACAGGAATCCATTCTTTTCAATGATACCGTTCGAAACAACATTGCCTTCGGAAGAGACGATGTTTCGATAGAGACCATTATTCAGGCAGCTAAAATTGCTCACGCCCACAACTTTATCGAACAGCTTGAAGATGGCTACGATACTGTAATCGGAGAACGCGGAAACAAACTTTCCGGCGGACAAAAACAGCGCTTAAGTATTGCCCGTGCGGTTTTAAAAGATCCTTCCATTTTGATTTTGGACGAAGCAACTTCTGCTTTGGATACGGAAAGCGAACGAATTGTTCAAGGTGCTTTGGATGATTTGATGAAAGATCGAACTTCGCTGGTGATTGCCCATAGAATGAGTACAATTATCAACGCCGATGAAATTTTAGTTTTGTCAAAAGGACAGATCATCGAACGCGGAAAACACGCGGATTTAATTGCTCTGAAAGGAACGTATGCTAACTTGTGTGGCTTGCAGGGAATCTTTAATTAAAACAGCATCCCGGAATTCAAATTCGATTATTTCCGGACGTAATATTGCGGAATTACCTCCATTAAATTTATTGGAAATCGACCTGTTTTAATGAGTTAACGGGCTTTATTTGAAAACCCTGTTACTAAGTAACGATGTAATATTACGTCCGGATTTGTTTTTACTTGATTTGACCATGAACGTCATCCTAAAATTTCCAATCATTTAAACTAAATGATAAGGCCTTTATTTTTTATGATTTTTTCACGGATAAATCATTGATCCCTACCGTTTAATCAGTATATTTCCACTTTGGTTCGCTTTTTGTAATTACCGAAACAACTATTCCCAAAAATGGGCGTTATTAGAATAATATGAAGCTAATTTGGACTATACTCTTCTTTCTTCCTCTATCCGTGATGGGTCAGTTGATTACGTCGCCGCAAAGTGCTGCTTCATTAGTTCAAAACACGCTTCTGGGTCCGGGAGTAACCGTTTCCAATATCAACTTCTCCGGTTCGTCGGGTGCAATTGGAAGATTCACCGCAAACGGAACGAATTTGGGAATTAACTCCGGGGTGGTTATTACAACGGGAACCGTTGCCAATAATGGAAACGGACCGCAAGGACCAAATAATCAAGCAAACTCAGGTGTCGATAACGGCACACCCGGATTTGGAGCTCTTTCAAACCTGGTGGGCGGAACAAGTACACACAACGCTTCAATCCTTGAATTTGATTTTATTCCTTACTCCGATACCGTTCGATTCAGATATGTATTTGGTTCGGAAGAATACCCGGAATATGTCGGATCTCAATTTAACGACGTTTTTGCATTCTTCATTTCCGGTCCGGGAATCGGCGGTGCACAAAACATTGCTCGCCTTCCAAGCGGGGTTCCGGTTACGATCAATAACGTAAATAACGGAACCTCTTCTCCTGCACCCGGAGTAACACCCATCGGTGCAGTAAATCCACAATACTTTGTACCTAATGGAAACGGAAGTCAGGCTCCATACAACGGTTCTGCAGCATATATTCAATACGATGGTTTTACCAAAGTTCTGGAAGCAATGTCAAAAGTACAATGCGGTAAAACATACCATTTGATCATTGCCATTGCAGACGTTGGAGACGGAATTTTTGATTCGGGAATTTTTCTGGAAGCAAACAGTTTAAGTTCAAAAGCTCCTGTTGAAATCAAATATGCAATGTCATCCGATCCGTTCAATGACGGGAAAACCATGGCGGAAGGCTGTGTAAACACAACTGTAACACTTAAAAGAACAACCGGTATTTCTCAGGCTCTGACCATTCCGATCATTGTTTCTGGTACAGCTACTGAAGGAGTAGATTACACAAACATTCCGAATTCTGTTACTTTCAACCCTGGGCAAACTACGATCACCTTTAACTTTGCCGCATTCGCAGATGGAATTACAGAAGGGATCGAAACAATCGTACTGGATTTTCAAACGCTTGATGCCTGTGGGAATTTAAGTCCTTTCATACTGAATCTTCAAATTGGGGATATTCAACCTGTTGAAGTAACGGTGAATTCCGTGGACAAACTTTGTCCGCAAGATGAAGCTGTTCTAACAGCCGTCCCGGGTGGCGGTTCAGGACCTTACACCATTGTTTGGAGTACCGGTGAAACGACCGAATCCATTACGGTAAACCCTACAGCAACTCAAACTTATACGGTTTCAGTTACAGATGCTTGTTTGCATGAAACTGCTACAGCAATCGCAACTGTTACGGTACCGATTTATCAACCGCTTGCCTTGGTAACAACTCCTGATATCACTGAAATATGTCCGTATGTTCCTAAAGAACTTACTGTTCAGGTAACAGGAGGAGCCGGAAACTTTGTTTATTCCTGGTATCTGGCAAACGGAACCGTTCTTGGTACAAATGATACCCTGGACGTGATTCCGAGCACCAGCACCATGTATTACGTTGAAGTAACTGACCAATGTGGTGTTTCTTCCATTGACAGTGTCATGTATACGATTACAAGTCCTCCGCTTCTGCTTACAATGTCTCCAAATCAGTTAATTTGTCCCGGAGATACTGTTCCGATCAGTGTGACTGCAACGGGAGGTTATGGTCAGTATTTCTACAATTGGCTTCATAGCGGAGAAACAACTGCTCAGGTGTTTGTTCATCCGTATACATCGACTTCTTACACGGTATCCGTCTCTGATGAATGTCAAACCTTTACCGTAGAAGGAACAACAACTGTGAATGTAACTGTTCCGATCGCGGATTTCATCATATCCAGCAATATTCTGTTCGAAGATTTGCCGATTACGTTCCAGAATCTTACTGTAGGCGGAAACACGTATGAATGGGAATTCGGAGATGGTCAGAGTTCGACTCTTGTTCACCCGAATAATACCTATGATGTTCCGGGAACCTATTATGTAACATTGATTGCAACCAATATCATCGGATGTAAAGACACAGTCGTTAAACCGATTACCATCGAAGAAGAATGGTGGATTTATGTTCCGAATACATTTACTCCGGATGGTAACTTATTCAACAATACCTTCAAGGCATCGATGATCAATATTAAGGAAACAGAAGTATTGATCTATGACCGCTGGGGACAGGAAGTATTCCATTCGACCAGTATTCGTTGGGAATGGGATGGAACTTACAAGGATTTACTGGTTCCGGACGGAACTTACACCTATAAGATTAAATATGTGACCAAGTCAAATATCGAAGATATCATCATCGGTCACGTCAATGTTCTAAAGTGATTTTGTTCTTCCTCCGTCAACAGGAATATTAATCCCATTGATATAACTTGCTTCAGGAGAAGCTAAAAAGACAATCGCAGCTGCAATTTCTTCCGGTTGAGCAATTCGTTTCATTGGAGACTCATCTGCCATTTCCTCAAAAATAGCATCTACCGAATCACCTGTCTTGGTGGATTTATTGGAAGCAATTTCCTGCAAACGGGTTGTATTGGTTGCTCCGGGAAGTACATTATTTACCGTAATATTGAATTGTCCCAATTCATTTGCCAAAGTCTTACTCCAGTTTCCAACGGCTCCTCTGATAGTATTGGACACGCCCAAACCTGGAAGAGGTTGTTTTACACTCGTTGAAATAACATTGATGATTCTTCCTCCTCCGAGTTGCTTCATTCCCGGAACCAGTGCCTGCACCAGGATATGATTACAAATCAAGTGCTGATTAAAAGCAGCCAAAAATTCGCTGATATCAGCGTCAATAGCAGGTCCTGCTTTCGGTCCGCCCGTATTATTCACTAAAATATCGATGAAGCTTCCGTTTGAAAGATACGCTTCAACTTTTTGTTTCAGTTCGGAAGGATTTGAAAAATCCGCGACCAAATACTCATGGTTTTGTTGCTTTTCAGTGCTCAATTCCTTCAATACAGCCTTTAATTTTTCTTCATTTCGGGCTAAAAGCACAACTTTAGCTCCCAATTCAGCCAATTGAAGAGCCACTGCTTTTCCGATACCTTGTGTGCTCCCTGAAACAAGAGCTGTTTTTCCTTTCAACTTCATAAGAAACAAAAATATTCAATTTCCAACGACTCTCACAAAAGACCTGGTATAAAAAACACTTTCGCCCTGTTTCAGGGACTCTTCACCGCTTATCCAATCTTTGAACCGCTCATGTTAAATTCTGAAACAAAAACGACATATATTATTGACAAATCATTATTGATGTGTAAATAGTTTCTTAAAACAAGTAATCCGTTAAATCATAGCTCGTTAATGTTCAATTGACCAAAATTGATATTCTTTTTTCGATACATTAGCCCAAACTATTTATTGATTACTTATGAAGACAAAATTACTATGGGTAGGTTTGTTCAGTTTGTTTTCCTGTTTCATTTACGGACAAACAACTATCACAACAACCCACCCCAACAATAACGGAAATGGTTCCGTTATTTTCAATGTTCAAAACACCAATGCATTTGATATTATCATCACAGGCGTCCAGTGCCACTTAGGCTCTATAACGACGAATAATATTGAATTACTCTATCGCACAACTCCATTTGTAGACAATGCCGCTCCCTGGGATTTCGGAACAGTTGGAGCAGGTCAAAACGGCTGGATTTCAGCTGCGACAGGTGTTGTTTCTAATTCCAATACTCTCAACGGAATTGTCCCAACCCTTACATCCATTTCTTTAACAATTCCCGCGGGTGCTACTTACCAACTTGGTTTGTCGGCAACAACCATGCAGTATTCTTCTTTGGGTACGGGAGTCAATACATTTACAGGAGGTGGTGTAAACTTAATTACAGGAGACGGAATATCCTGGGGAGGAACAGTTTACCCTTCCACACCGGCTAATTATCCACGCGGGCTAATCGGAGGGATCACTTTTATTCCGGCAGTACCTTGTACTTCACCGCCAACTGCGGGCTCCGCTTCAGCAGCAAACAACCCGATTTGTCCATCTGTAAATAATACCATTTCATTGACAGGAGGATCCGGAGGAACCGGACAAACTTATCAATGGCAGAATTCAGCGACCGGAGCAGCCGGATCATACGCGAATATTGCAGGAGCAACCAACAGTACTTATATCGCGAATCAAACGTCGAATACTTATTACCGTTGCTACGTAACCTGTTCGGGAATGTCTGACACGACTGCAGGTTTACTTGTAAACACAAGCAATTTCATCAACTGTTATTGTAATAGTAATGCAACAAGTGCAGCAGACGAGGAAATTCTGAATGTAACGATAGGAACGCTAAACAATAGTTCCACCTGTTCAACAACCGGAGGCGCCGGATCGATCCAAAGTCAGTATTCCAATTACACTGCTTTACCGGCTCCAAATCTTGCACGCGGGGTAAATTATCCTTTCAGCGTTCAGGTAGGTACCTGTGGCGGGAACTATAGTAATATGACCAAGATTTATATTGACTACAACCAAAATGGATTATTCAATGATCCAGGAGAAGAAGTATATGCATCTGCCGCTGCAACAGTTGGTCCACATAATGAAACGGGAGGAATTCTGATTCCGATAACAGCAACACTCGGAAATACGCGTATGCGTGTGATTACTGTTGAAACAACTGCAATCGGTAGTATTACTCCATGTGGAACTTACAATTGGGGAGAAACAGAAGACTATTTTGTGAATATTGCTCCGGCACCAACTTGTCCGCAACCTACAGCATTTACAAACCTGGGAGCTACCGATACGGATATCGATCTTTCATGGGTTGCAGGTGGTTCTGAATTATCCTGGCAAATTCAATACGGCCCTCCGGGATTCGTACTTGGAACAGGTGATT
>RCUP01001829.1_pt1 | contig 12299 bp, 12 predicted proteins | sample 2166341 | NCBI WGS metagenome assembly RCUP01 (sample SAMN09932325, study PRJNA488358) | compost metagenome | isolation source: compost soil in succinonitrile-enriched | place: Germany: Experimental Botanical Garden | reverse complement strand
AGGACACCGCCCTTTCACGGCGGTAACAGGGGTTCGAGTCCCCTAGGGGACGCCATTTGCGGGAATAGCTCAGTTGGTAGAGCACGACCTTGCCAAGGTCGGGGTCGCGAGTTCGAGTCTCGTTTCCCGCTCCATATTTAACAAAAACGCCGCTCATTGAGCGGCGTTTTTGTTTGTGCGCGATTTGTATGTGCATCACGAAAAAGGCCCGCCAGTCTGACTGAGCGGGCTTTTTCCGTTCAACGCGTTATCAGCTTATTGGTAGATGGAGAGCGCCTCCACCCCTTTAGTCCGACTTCATCCCGAATATCACTACAGGCTTGAATGAAGCGATCAAGATCCTCATCGCTGAGGCCGGAGTTCATCGAGAACCTTATTAATGAACGATTGAGCCCGGTTGCCGGAGAGCAGAAGACTGAGCCGAATATACCTCGTGCTTGTAATGCGTCCCTGAGACGAAGGGTCAACAACTCCAGCCCAGGCTCCAGCGCAACGATCTGTTCGGATCCTGTGCTCATGTCATACCCCAACTGCATGAGTGCAGACCTTGTTCGACGGGTAATTGCACGCAGCCTGTTACGGCGCTCGTCAGCATGCTGTAGAAAATCAGCAGCCTGTTCGAACCAGATCAATTCGTGATCAAGCAGACTTGAGCTGAAAATGGCGGGATAGGACTCCGTGGCAAAGTAGTCCTTGAAACTGCCGGGACAAGTAATCAGGCCTGCACGCCCGGCGAAGGCCTTGGCCAGGCTGACAGTCTGGAAATGGACCTTGTCGAACAAGTAATGCTGCGCGACCAATCCCGCGCCGTGTGGCCCGTGGGTTCCAAGTGAATGGGATTCATCGACGACCAAGACGCAGCCAAGGCGATGCGCAACTTCAGCGAAGTCTTCCAAAGGGCAAAGACTGCCGTTAGTGCTGTAGATCGCATCGACAGCAATGACGCCTGGACCGTGCTTCTTTATCTGTCGCTCCGCATGATCGGCATCGTTGTGCGCAAACACGATTGCATGTGCATGGGCGGCGTGCGCACCTTGCCAGAGCGACATATGTGCATGGATATCCAGATACACCGGTATGTCCCTGCCGGCGATGGCCTGCAGCAATCCCACATTCGCCGCCCATCCTGATTGGCAAAGAATGCTGTCCTGTGCCCCCATGAACCGAGCCAGTCTGTGCTCAAGCCTGGTCATCGGAGTATCCCCGTGAAGAAAAACGGCGGACATCAAGAGTTGGTGTCGTGTCTGAAGGACCGCTTGTGCCTGGGCTTCGATCAATTGCTTCTCCGTTGCCAGACACAGATAGTCATTGCTCGACAAATGCAGAGCATCCGGGCCGGGAATGGCGCCGCGCAGCAAATGTTGGCCTGCCCATCTCTGCTGTACGCGCCCCACGGAGTGGCTTTCGATGCGTGCCAGAACAAAATCAGGGAGGTGAGCGTAGTGAGTTCGTTGTGGGCCTTGAGGCGGTTGGTGTAATACAGGCATAGCTGAGCTCCCTTCTGCCGGGGCGGCTTGCCCTGAACGCCAAAGGTTTCGAGTTCTCACTACACGCTTGGATCGGCTGCATGACTACTGTCAGAGTTGACAGTTTTTCCACGTAACCGACGGATGATCACGCTGTACCATATTCGAGGCATTGAAAAGGCCCGCCAGTCTGACTGAGCGGGCCTTTTTCATGTCCTGCGTTTTTACATCGACAGCATCAAACGCCCCGCAAACAAAATCAGAATCACCCCCATGCTGCGTTCGAACCAATGCCCCATGCGCATGAACAGCAATCTGATCCGGGGATTGGAAAAAAACAGCGCCACGATCACAAACCACAAAGCATTCACAAAGCACATCCACACGCCGTACAGCGCCTGAATTTGCAGCGGCGTCGTAGCACTGATGAGAGTGGTGAAAATCGCCAGGAAAAACAGGGTCGCCTTGGGGTTGGTGGCATTGGTCAGGAAACCAGTGGTAAACGCCTTCAGCAGTGTTTGTTCAACGACCGGTTCATTCGAGTCTTTTTCGCCTTCCAGAACGGTTTTTGGCTGGCTGCGCAACAGACTCACGCCCAAGTAAAGAATGTAGGCGCCGCCCACGACCTTGGCCACCGTCAATAACCAAGGGGTGGTGTGCATCAATGCGCCGACGCCCAACAAGGTGTACAGCACATGAACGGAAATACCGGCGCCGATGCCCAGCGCCGTACAAATTCCAACCCAACGGCCGAAGCGCACGCTCTGGCGGATTGTTACGGCGAAGTCCGGTCCGGGGGCGACCACGGCCAGGAAGTGGATGGTCGCCAGCGCCAGGAACTCGCCCAGGTAATTCGAAAGCATCTCAACTCCAGAAGGTCAGGGGGGAAGCAGTGCCGCGATAGCCGACGAAGAAAGAAAGGCTCAAGCGTGGATCGGCCACACCCGGGGTCACCGAGTGCATGCGGCGTGAATTGAACATGATGAAATCCCCGGGCGCGGGGAGGACTTCCAGCGTCGGACTCCCCAGCAGCGTCGGGTCGATGCCGTAACTGTCGCCACGCATTTCATCGAACTGTTCCGGGGAAATGTCGTCGTCCCATATCTGCAATGCGCCGCCCTCGGCGGGCATGTTCAGGTAAACATTGCAGGCGAACTGCGCTTCAAGGCTTCTGGCTTGAAAGCTGTCCGGGGCGTCCTTGGCGAAAATGTCGTGATGGGCGAGAAAGCACACGCCGGGTTTCACTACGCGGGAGAGCCCGACGTACATCTTGCGGCCGTAGAGGTTTTCCAGTTGCGCACCGGCCGGCCAGGATTCGTCGAGCATGCAGCGCAGCGTATCGACCGGAGATGCGTAGGGCGCGCAACGATTGCGCAGTTCCGCGATGTTGCGGGTGGCGCGTTCGAAGTAATCCTCGATCAGCAGCGGCTGGTTTTCCGCCTCATAAAACGCCATGCCGATACGGCCGATGCTCGGTGCGTTGATATAGCCTTCAAATCCCGGCGCGAGGATCTTGTCGCCTATCTGCGTCGCCAATGGCGGGGGCAGCCAGCCTTTGACGCGGATGGCGAGGACTTCTTCGTTGGCCAGTTTTTTTATGCACGTCTCATCGAGACAATCGACGTCAAGCATCATGTCTTAGGTCCATCTATCAGAGAGTCGACGAAGCCTGCGAATGCAGGCTCCCCCCGGCGTCGGGCAATGGCATTGACGCCATTGTCCAAAAGCTCAATCCACGTGGTAGTGGACGGACAGCGTCCCTTTCTTCTGCGAAAGGGATTCGATCGTGACCGTGCCCAGATCCTTCAGGCTACGTACATGGGTGCCGCCGCAACCGTAGGCGGGCAATTCACCAAAGCCGATTTCCCGCGCGCCTTCGCGCAGCGACGTCAGGCGCGGCAGGTCGTGGTCGACCCATTGTTGAATACCGTGTTGCAGGGTCTGGGCTTCAACTTCCTGCGCCGATTCGGAAGGCTTGAACTGCACGCGTCCTTCGCCAGGCCAGTGATGGCCCTTGATCGGCATCCAGCCCATGGCCTGGACGAAGTGCCCGATCAGATGGCCGGCGGAATGCAGGCGCGTGTTGAGCTGGCGACGTTGTTCGTCGACGCAGATCCGGGTCATGCCGGTTTTTACCGGGCGGTCGACAAAATGAATGATCCGGTCCGGGTCCTGGACAACTCGCAACACCTGGCTTTCGCCGATCCAGCCAGTGTCACAGGGCTGTCCGCCGCCTTGGGGGTGGAACAATGTTGCGCGCAACACCACGGCGAATTCGTTCTCGTGGGGCGTACATTCCAGGACTTCCACGTTGGCCTTGAGGTCATCACTATGGAAAAAGAGGCGAAGCGTCATGTTCCATGCTCGTAATCAAATTTCTATTTTTTATTATATGAAGCGTCGAATAGCGTGATAATCCGTTCAAACATCAAAGGACTGTTGCGTTGTGAGCATAAATCTTCCACTACCGCTGCTGGGTGAAATGGCGATTTTCGTCAAGGTCGTCGAGACCGGCAGCTTCTCCGAGGCGGCTCGCCAGTTGGGTTCTTCACCCTCGGCGGTCAGCCGCAGTATTTCGCGGCTGGAGAAAGCCCTCGCCACACGCCTGCTGCAGCGAACCACGCGTAAGTTGCGCTTGAGCGATGGTGGCGAGGAGGTATTCAAGCGTTGTCAGGAGATGGTCAATGCCGCTCGCTCAGTCATGGAGATCAGCGGCCAATTCACTGATGAACCTGAGGGCGTGGTGCGTATCAGCGTGCCGAAAGCGGTGGGCCGAATCGTGATTCACCCGCATATGCCGGAGTTTTTGCGCCGGTATCCCAAAGTGGATGTGGAGCTGTTGCTTGAGGATCGTCAGGTGGATTTGATCGACGATCACGTCGACCTGGCGATTCGCATCACCGATCGGCCGCCTGCGGGGCTGGTGGGGCGGCAGTTGCTGACGATCGACCATTTGCTCTGCGCGACTCCGGAGTATCTGGCTGAACACGGAACGCCGACTCACCCCCACGACTTGCTCAACCATAGCTGCATTTATCTGGGTGAAACCCCGAGCGATGCGCGCTGGAAATTCAAGAAAGGCAGTAAAACGGTCACTGTCGGTGTACGCGGGCGATATGCCGCCAATCACACGGGCGTCCGTTTTGGCGCGGTATTGCAGCACATCGGCATTGGAAGCCTGCCGTATTTCACAGCGCGCCGTGCCTTGGAGAAAGGGTTGATGGTGCAGGTTTTGCCGGACTGGACCTTTTTGGCGTCGTACCACGGAGGTGCCTGGTTGCTGCATTCGCCAACCCGATACCTGCCTCCCAAAATACGGGTGATGATCGATTACCTGGTGGAGTGCCTGGCCAAGGAGCCGACTTTGGGCAAGCCAGGCAAGTCGGGCAGTTTGATGACGGCCGTATCGGAGTATGAGTTGCCCGAGAGTGATGGATTGTTCTGAATAAAGATCAAAAGATCGCAGCCTTCGGCAGCTCCTACAGAAGGTACGCATTCCAATGCAGGAGCTGCCGAAGGCTGCGATCTTTTGATCTGCCCGGAAATACAAAAAAGGCCCGCATGTTCACCATGCGGGCCTTTTTCATTACATCTTTCAGATCAGTGCTTGCTGTCTTGGTTCGACAACGCCAGCAGCTGTTTTTCCTGATTCCAGTCAAAGGGTTCGTCGTTCTGTTCGGCTTCGAAGCGACGTTCTTCCAGCGCCTGATACAGGTCGATTTCATCATCGGGCATGTAGTGCAAGCAGTCACCGGCGAAGTACCACAGCAGGTCGCGCGGGACCAGGTGGGCGATTTGCGGGTAGCGGGTGATCACCTGGCACAGAATTTCCTGGCCCAGGTACTGGCTTTCGATCGGATCGACCGGCAGCAGTGCAAGCAGTTCGTCGAAGCGCTCCAGGAACAAGGCATGGCTTTCGTCGGGAACCTGTTCGGCCTCACCTACGGCGACCAGGATGCTGCGCAGGTGGTCGAGCAATACGAGATGATCGGCAACGATGTTGGACACGAGATAAGTCCTCAAGAGCAAAACGGGCGCGGGAGTATAAAGCTCCTGCGCCCGTTTTTACATGCTTGGGTGGATCAGCGGACCTTCCCTTGTGCTATCGCCAGTTCCTCTTTGTCGAAGTCATCGACATCGATCACCTTGCGCCGCGCCGCCTCGGCTTCGCGCAGGGTTTGAGCTTCCACGGGTTGCAACACCCCAGCCTCCAGCGCGGCATCGATGACAGGCTCGCCAGCGACCGGTTTGACCTGACCGCTCTTGAGCGCCACATGCAGTTTTTTCTGTAGCGGTTGTGCGGCGCTCAACAAGTTGCAGGCATGTTGCAGGGCGCCAACCGGGTCTTCCTCCGATTGTGGGCGATAGCAACCGAGCAGAACTTCCTCCAGCGCCGGATCGCCCTCGGCCCGACCGATGACCGCAGCGACTTGTGCACCCAGCTTGTCGGAAGGTCCTTTGTGGCGACGACCGAGCGGGAACACGATAACCCGCAACAGACACGCCAGCACTTTGTTCGGGAAGTTGTTCAGCAATTCATCCATGGCCCGTTCGGCCTGGCCGAGGCTTTCTTCCATGGCCCAGGTAAACAGCGGTTCCATGTATTGCGGCGCGTCGAGGTCGTTGTAACGCTTGAGCGCGGCACTGGCCAGATACATGTTGCTCAGCACATCACCCAGGCGTGCCGACAGGCGTTCACGGCGCTTCAGTTCGCCGCCCAGCAGCATCATGCTGAGGTCGGCAAGCAGAGCGAACGCAGCCGCCTGACGATTGAGGGCACGGAAATAACCCTGGCTCAGCTTGTCGCCCGGCGTATGTTCCAGATGACCGAAACCGAAATTCAGCACCAGCGTACTGGCCGCGTTACCCACGGCAAACCCGATGTGTTTGAGCAGCAGGCCGTCGAACTCGACCAGCGCCTGATCCTTGTCCTCACGGGTGGCAAGGGCCATTTCCTTGAGCACGAAAGGATGGCAGCGAATCGCACCCTGGCCGAAGATCATCAGGTTGCGCGAGAGAATGTTCGCACCTTCCACGGTGATGAAAATCGGCGCACCGCTCCATTTGCGTGCGAGGTAGTTATTCGGTCCCTCGATGATCGCCTTGCCGCCGTGCACGTCCATCGCATGGCTGATGCACTCGCGGCCACGTTCGGTGAGGTGGTACTTGAGAATCGCCGACAGCACCGACGGTTTTTCGCCGAGGTCCACCGCGTTGGCGGTCAGCATCCGCGCGGCATCCATCATCCAGGCATTGCCGCCGATGCGTGCCATCGCTTCCTGAATACCTTCGAACGCGGCAATCGGCACGTTGAACTGTTCGCGAATCTGCGCGTACTGGCCGGTCACCAGGCTGGTGAACTTGGCCATGCCGGTGCCCACTGCCGGCAGGGAAATCGAACGCCCGACCGACAGGCAATTCATCAGCATCATCCAACCCTTGCCGAGCATTTCCTGGCCGCCGATGAGGAATTCCAGCGGGACGAATACGTCTTTGCCGGAGTTCGGGCCGTTCATGAAAGCCGCGCCAAGCGGCAGGTGACGACGGCCGATTTCCACGCCGGGAAGATCGGTGGGAATCAGCGCGAGGCTGATGCCCAGATCTTCTTTATCACCCAGCAGATGGTCCGGGTCGTAAGCCTTGAACGCGAGGCCGAGGAGGGTGGCCACCGGGCCAAGGGTGATGTAGCGCTTTTCCCAGTTCAGGCGCAGGCCGAGAGTTTCCTGGCCTTCCCATTCACCTTTGCAGATCACGCCGGTGTCGGGCATGCCGCCAGCGTCGGAGCCGGCCAGTGGGCCGGTGAGGGCGAAGCACGGAATATCGTCGCCGCGCGCCAGACGTGGCAGGTAATGGTTGCGTTGTTCATCGGTGCCGTAATGCAGCAGCAGTTCGGCGGGGCCGAGGGAGTTGGGGACCATCACGGTGGAGGCGAGGTCGCCGCTGTGGCTCGCCAGTTTCATCGCCACTTGCGAGTGGGCGTAGGCCGAAAAGCCCTTGCCGCCAAATTCCTTGGGAATGATCAAGGCGAAGAAACCCTGATCCTTGATGTACGTCCAGGCGTCCTCTGGCAAGTCCATGGTTTGACCGAGTTGCCAGTCGCTGACCATGCCGCAGAGGGTTTCGGTCGGGCCATCAATGAAGGCCTGCTCTTCTTCATTCAGTTGTGCTTTGGGGTAGGACAGCAGTTTGTTCCAGTCCGGGCGCCCGCTGAACAGTTCGCCATCCCACCAGACAGTGCCCGCTTCGATCGCGTCGCGTTCGGTTTGCGACATGGGCGGCAGGGTTTTCTGGAACCAGTTGAACATCGGCGCGCTGAAAAGCTTGCGACGCAGATCAGGCAATAGCAGCGGTGCCGCCACAGCGGCGGTCAGCACCCAGAAAATCAGCAACAGCCAGCCCGGTGCGTGACTGAAGACGCCCATTGCCAGCAGGTAGACAGCCACGATGCCCAGGGCAGGCAGCGGCGCGATGCGACGGTGGGCTAAATAAGCTATCCCGACAACCAGAACCAGTATCCACAACAGCAGCATATTTAATCCTCCGTGAAACCAGGGCGAACCAACCCACAGAGCTTAGACGGCATCCGTAAATCGGGGTGGTCAGAGCGAGGTGATTGAAATCGTGGGAAACCCTGGATGATTTTTGTAGGCCCGGTTGGCAATGGGCCTGGGAAATCGTTCATTGAACGGGCGGCAAAGCGTCCATATTTGGCCGATACGTCGTTATCTCTGTGCTGAACCTCTCGCTAGACTCGGGGTTCCCCCAGGAGATCGCCCGCATGCACGAGTACCTAAGCCCCGGCCGCTTCATCGATAGTGACCACCCCTCGGTGGTGGAGTTCGCCGAAAAACACCGTGGCAGCAGTCGCGACCCGATCGAGCAGGCGATCAGTCTTTATTACGCCGTGCGCGAAGCGGTGCGCTACAACCCGTACACCTTCAGTCGCGATCCGCAAACCTTGTGCGGCAGTTACGCGCTGGCCACCGGGGAGAGTTACTGCGTACCCAAAGCCACGTTGCTCGCCGGTGCCGCGCGGCATTGCGGCATCCCGGCGCGGATCGGCCTGGCGGATGTGCGTAATCATTTGTCGACGCCGCGCCTGCTCGAACTGCTCAAGAGCGACATGTTCGCCATGCACGGCTACACCGAGTTCTACCTGCAGGATCGCTGGGTCAAGGCGACCCCTGCGTTCAACCAGAAACTCTGCGAACTGTTCAATGTGGCGCCGCTGGAATTCGACGGAATCAACGACAGCGTCTTCCACCCGTTCAACCGCGATGGCGAGAAACTGATGGAGTACCTCATCGATCACGGCCAGTTTGCCGATGTGCCTGAAGCGTTCTTTTTCGAGCACCTGGAAAAGTGCTACCCGCATCTGTTCGGCGAACAACTGTCGCCACTGCTGGGGGACATGCAGAGCGATTTGAGTCGCGCCTGATCCGGCGTATGCTGCCTGCGCATTCATCAATCGAGAGGCGGTCATGCTGAAGATCTGGGGTCGGAAAAATTCATCGAATGTGAGAAAGCCGTTGTGGGCCGCCGAGGAGTTGGGGCTGGCTTATGAAGCCATCGACGCGGGTGGTGCCTTCGGTGTTGTCGATACGCCCGAGTACCGCGCCATGAACCCCAATGGCCGCGTTCCGGTGATCGAAGACGACGGTTTCGTGTTGTGGGAATCCAACGCCATCGTCCGTTACCTGCTGGCCAAGCATGCGGCGGATACCGCATGGTATCCGGCGGGTGTACAGGCGCGCGCCACCGCTGACAAATGGATGGACTGGACCACTTCCAGTTTCGCCGGCCCGTTCCGCACCGTGTTCTGGGGTGTGTTGCGTACTCCGGCAGATCAGCAGGACTGGCCCGCCATCAAGGCGGCGATCAAGGAGTGCGACGGCTTGCTGGCAATGGCCGATCAGGCGTTGGCGACCAGACCCTACCTGTCCGGTGACGAGATCGGTATGGGCGACATTCCGCTCGGCAGTTTCATTTATGCCTGGTTCGAGATGCCGATCGAGCGTGCGCCGCTGCCTCATCTGCAAGCCTGGTACGCACGATTGCAGCAGCGTCCGGCATATCGCAAGGCCGTTATGACCGCGTTGACTTAATACCTACTATCGACACACTTGACTGTACTTGTGCGGCGGCGGCAAGCACCATTGCGTTTATGCGCCGCGGTTGCATTGCTCGCCGCCCGCCCTTATTTATTTCTTTCTTCCCTTCTTGGTGCGTAATCCGATATGAGTTCCGCTCTGTCCATCCGGCAGCTAACCAAAACCTACGGCAACGGTTTCCAGGCCCTGAGTGGTATCGATCTGGACGTCGCCGAAGGTGACTTCTTCGCCTTGCTCGGCCCCAACGGCGCCGGCAAATCCACGACCATCGGCATTCTCTCGACCCTGGTGAACAAGACCAGCGGCACGGTGAATATCTTCGGTCACGACCTGGACAAGAATCCTGCGCAGCTCAAGCGCTCCATCGGCGTGGTGCCGCAGGAATTCAATTTCAACCAGTTCGAAAAGACCTTTGACATCGTCGTGACCCAGGCCGGTTATTACGGTATCCCGCCGAAAGTCGCGAAAGAGCGCGCCGAGCAATACCTGACCCAACTCGGCTTGTGGGACAAGCGTGACACGCCATCGCGTTCACTGTCCGGCGGCATGAAGCGTCGACTGATGATCGCCCGTGCGTTGGTTCACGAACCGCGCCTGTTGATCCTCGACGAACCGACGGCGGGTGTGGACATCGAACTGCGTCGCTCGATGTGGACCTTCCTCACCGAGCTGAACAAGAAAGGCATCACCATCATCCTCACCACCCACTACCTGGAAGAGGCTGAGCAGTTGTGCCGCAACATCGGCATCATCGACCACGGCACCATCGTCGAAAACACCAGCATGAAACAATTGCTCGGCCAGTTGCATGTCGAGACTTTCCTGCTGGATTTGAAGAACGGCCTGAGTGCGCCGCCGCAGTTGATCGGCTATCCATCCCGGATGCTCGACGGTCACACCCTGGAAGTCCAGGTCGACAAGTCCATGGGCATTACCGCGCTGTTTACCCAATTGGCCCAGCAGAACATTGAAGTGCTGAGCTTGCGTAATAAAACCAATCGCCTTGAGGAGCTGTTCGTGTCCCTGGTGGAGAAAAATCTGGCGAAGGTGGCGTTATGAGTTCCGAGCTGCAACCCAACCTCGTTGCCCTCAATACCATCGTTTACCGTGAAGTCCGGCGCTTTACCCGGATCTGGCCGCAGACCCTGCTGCCACCGGCCATCACCATGGTTCTGTACTTCGTGATCTTCGGTAACCTGATCGGCCGGCAGATCGGCGATATGGGTGGTTTCACCTACATGGAGTACATCGTGCCGGGGCTGATCATGATGTCGGTGATCACCAACTCCTACGGCAACGTGGTGTCGAGTTTCTTCGGCAGCAAGTTCCAGCGGTCCATTGAAGAATTGATGGTCTCGCCGCTGTCGCCGCACACCATTCTGATTGGCTATACCCTGGGCGGCGTGCTGCGTGGCCTGATGGTGGGGATCATCGTGACCCTGCTGTCGCTGTTCTTCACCCATTTGCAGGTGCATCACCTGGGCGTGACCATTCTGGTGGTGGTGCTGACGGCGACGATCTTCTCGTTGCTGGGCTTCATCAACGCTGTGTTTGCGCGCAACTTCGATGACATTTCGATCATTCCGACGTTTGTGCTGACGCCGTTGACGTATCTGGGCGGGGTGTTTTATTCGATCACTTTGCTGCCGCCGTTCTGGCAGACTGTGTCGTTGGCCAACCCTGTGTTGCATATGGTTAACGCCTTCCGTTACGGCATTCTTGGGGTTTCGGATATCCGGATCAGTGTGGCGATTGCCTTTATGGTGGTGGCGACGGTGGTTTTGTATTTGGGGTGTGCGCGGTTGTTGGTGAGTGGGCGGGGGATGCGTACCTGAGGTTGTTTTTCTTGGGGGCTTTGCGTGTATATCCGTTTCTGCGGTAACGGCCACTTATGGTTTCGCCCTTACGGCGAGTCACTTTGGCAAACGCCGGAGTGCCGGCCCAGCCCAAAGTAACCAAAGGTCTCGCCCCGAACGTACGGCTCCTCGCTAAGGCTCGGAGTTCCTTCGCTCCGGCATTCATCCGGGGGCATCGCCTCCGGTCTGCTTCGCGACGACCTCCTCTCGATGTGTGCGGCTTCGCCGCACGGCGCTACGCGCCCACCCCCGGATGAACGCCTCCACTCAGCCTGCCGATGGGGCGGGTGGATCAAGTGCAACCGAGGCGGCCTACCGGCCGGCCTGTTTGTCTGGTTCGCACGCACTCCAAACTGTGGGAGCCAGCCTGCTGGCGATGGCGGCCTGACAGCCGACCCGATATTGTGCTGTATCACGCCCAATGTAGGAGCAGCCTCGTTGCACTCGACAGCTCCTACAGAGAAGCGCGTTCGAACTAACGACCAGGCCGGCCGGTAGGCCGCCTCGCGCTGCTGTTGTGGTATTCGCCCCCTCGAGAGGCCGAGTGGAGGTTCTGCGCAGTGGGCAACCCGGCAAGGATGCCGGGTTAGCCGCCCCCGGCCATGGATGGCCGATGGCGGCGGGCCCACGGAGCAGGACCGGAGCGAGGGCATGCCGAGCCTAGGCGAGGCACCGAACGTAAGGGGCAAAGCGCTTTGGTTACTTTCGCGCTTTTCGAAAGTGACCCGCCGTAAGGGCGGAACCATAAGCAGCCGTTACCGAAGAAACGGATATGCACACGATCAAACCCAATCACATCCGACTCTGCTTCCGCCGCCGCCACTGCCGCGCCACCCACCACCGCCAATACACCATCACCAGACAAT
>RCUP01001827.1_pt1 | contig 12302 bp, 8 predicted proteins | sample 2166341 | NCBI WGS metagenome assembly RCUP01 (sample SAMN09932325, study PRJNA488358) | compost metagenome | isolation source: compost soil in succinonitrile-enriched | place: Germany: Experimental Botanical Garden | reverse complement strand
CGAATTGAAGATTTCAAACTATTGTACTTCGGTATGTTCTTTATCAACTTCGCATTCCCGATGTTGTTATTGATGTCTCGTGATGCTAAACGTCATGCAGGTGTTTTAACAGCAGTTGGAGTAATCATTTTCGCAGGTCACTGGGTTGATGCTTACCTGATGGTAATGGGAGGTTCAATGGGTAAACATGCATACATCGGAGCATTGGAAATCGGTATGGCTTTATTGTTCTTAGGATTCTTCATCAGAATTATTCTGACGAACCTGACTAAAGCTCCATTGATGCCGGTTAATCACCCGTTCCTTGACGAAAGTATTCACCACGAAATTTAATAAGGCACTTGTTGTTACGATAAAATAAAAAACATGACAAAGCTAATCGTATTAATAGTTATCATTTTAGGAGTAATTGCAATCGCACAGTTGGTGCGTATGTATGAGCTTTCTTCTAAATTAAGAAATCGTCGTGAGGAGGATATTCCAAACCGCGATAACCGCTTGAATGCAACCTTATTGTTGGTGTTTATGTTTGCGTTTTTCGCATCTGTAATCTACTTGTTCGTTGAGTACGGGTTTACAGGTCGTGGAGAAGCAGCATCTGTTCACGGTGCTTCAACTGACTGGTTGTTGAACCTGAACTTATGGATCATTACAGCTGTATTCTTTTTAACAAATGCCTTGTTGTTCGGATTTGCATTCAAATATGTTCGCAAACCCGGAGTAAAAGCATATTGGTTTCCGCATGATAACCGTTTGGAGTTGATGTGGACAGTAGTTCCGGCTATCGTTCTTGCAATCATCATCATCCTTGGTTTGAAATCATGGAATGAGCAAACAGATGACGCTTCAAAAGAAGCGATCCGTATTGAGTTGTTCTCAAAACAATTTGACTGGACAGTTCGTATGGCTGGAGATGACAACACATTAGGTTATTTTGATTACAAATTGACGAATGAGAATAACCCATTGGCTTTGTTGACAACAAAAACAATTCAGGATGCAATTGACAGTATGGAAAACAGTTCAACTGGAATCCATGCTTTGGAAACAAAATTGAACGATCCGAAATTGATGTTTGGTCCTGAAGATCACGCTTTGATGGTGAAAGATTTAGGTGCGAAAGAGCGTTTGGTTCGTATGTTGTACCAATTGAAAGCTCGTCACAATAGTGCTTTGGATGCACGTGCGATGGATGATATCGTTTTCAATGCAAGTGATACATTGTATTTATGTAAAAATCAGGATTACGAATTCAACTTCCGTTCGAAAGATGTTATTCACTCTGCATACTTCCCTCACTTCCGTGCTCAGATGAATACCGTTCCGGGACAAACAACCAGATTTAAGTTTACACCTACAATCACGACTGAGGAAATGCGTGGTAAGATGAACAATCCAAAGTTCAATTACGTATTGATGTGTAATAAGATCTGTGGTTCTTCACATTACAAAATGAAGTTGATGGTTGTGGTATTGGATAAACCGGCTTATAAGAAATGGTATGCAAGAGTTTCCAAATTGGATCCGAAAGCAGCTGATCTGTGTAAGACATTCAAAAATGTTTATCCGGTTGGAAAACCGAAAGCAGCAGCTCCGGCTGACTCAACTGCAGCGGCGGCAGATACAATTCCAGCTCCGGCATTATAATTCAGTTAATTAAGTAAAAACAGCATAATAAATAGAATCATGGCAGCTCACGAAGCACACGCACATCACGACGCTCATGGACATCATCATCATGAAGAAGGTTTTATTTCTAAATATATTTTTAGTCAAGACCATAAAATGATTGGAAAGCAGTTCCTTATGACTGCTGTATTCATGGGAGTGGTAGCAATGTTATTGTCTATCTTGTTCCGTATTCAATTGGCTTGGCCTGGTGAACCTTCTGACTTCTTGTCTTTTTTCTTGGGTGAAACCTGGGCTCCGGGAGGAGTGATGAAAGAGAGTATGTATTTAGGATTGGTAACAATTCATGGTACAATCATGGTATTCTTCCTTTTAACAGGTGGATTATCCGGAACTTTCTCAAACTTGCTTATTCCGTTGCAAATTGGTGCACGTGATATGGCTTCTGGTTTGTTGAATATGTTGTCATATTGGATGTTCCTTGCATCGTCATTGATCATGTTGTTCTCTTTGTTCATCGAAACAGGACCAGCATCTTCAGGATGGACAGTTTATCCTCCATTGTCTGCGTTGCCACAGGCTATCGAAGGTTCTGGATTAGGAATGACAATGTGGTTGGTTTCAATGACTATTTTCATCGCATCATCTTTATTGGGTTCATTGAACTACATCGTTACGATCTTTAACTTGCGTACAAAAGGAATGAAGATGACACGTATGCCATTAACAATTTGGGCGTTTTTCATTACTGCAATCTTAGGAGTTTTATCTTTCCCGGTATTATTGTCTGCAGCATTGTTGTTGATGATGGACCGTTTGGCTGGAACATCTTTCTACCTTTCTGATATCATCGTAGGATCTGAAATGTTGGAAAATCACGGTGGTTCTCCATTGTTGTATCAGCATTTATTCTGGTTCTTGGGTCACCCTGAGGTATACATCGTATTATTACCGGCTTTGGGTCTGACCTCCGAGGTCATTTCGACCAACTCACGTAAACCGATCTTTGGTTACCGTGCGATGATTGGTTCTATCCTTGCGATCGGTTTCTTATCGTTTATCGTTTGGGGTCACCACATGTTCGTTACAGGTATGAATCCGTTCATCGGTTCGGTGTTCGTATTTACAACCTTGTTGATTGCGATTCCTTCAGCGGTAAAAGTATTTAACTACATCACAACAATCTGGAGAGGATCTAACATCTACACTCCTGCAATGTTGTTCTCAATCGGATTGGTTTCTACGTTCATCACAGGTGGTGTAACTGGTATCATCTTGGCGGATTCCGCATTGGATATCGCAGTTCACGATACCTATTTCGTTGTAGCTCACTTCCACATTGTAATGGGTATGTCAGCGGTATTCGGAATGTTTGCCGGAGTTTACCACTGGTTCCCTAAAATGTTCGGACGTATGTTGAACACACGTTTAGGATACGCTCACTTCTGGGTAACAATCGTTGGATCTTACGGAGTATTCTTCCCAATGCACTTTGTTGGATTGGCAGGAGCACCAAGACGTTATTATGATTACTCAGTTATCGGAGAATACGATTCACCGACACATGATATGATTATGGACTTGAATGTGATCATTACTGTTTTTGCAATCATTGCAGCATTCGGACAGTTGATTTTCTTGTTCAACTTCTTCTACAGTATTTATCGTGGTCCTAAAGCGGTTCAAAACCCTTGGAAATCGAATACATTGGAATGGACAACTCCGGTTGAGCATGTTCACGGAAACTGGCCTGGTGCAATTCCTGAAGTTCACCGTTGGCCTTATGATTACTCTAAGCCAGGTGCTGAAGAGGACTTTATTCCACAAGTTGTTCCTTTGGGACCGGGAGAAGAAGGAGATCATTAAGAATCTTTGATAAATAAAATTGGAAATCCTCATTCGGAAACGAGTGGGGATTTTTCTTTTACAAGTAATCAGAAAAATTGATCATTTGAAATGGACAATTGACAAGAGTTCGAAGAGTTTAAAAACCTTCTCAATTATAAATTCTCCATTTTCAATTTAGTCTTGACAAATGAAATCTTGTCTCTTGACTTCGATTTTGTATTTTTACAATTAGTATATGGAAGACGAATCATTTGACTATAGATCTGAAGTCTCTAATCCTGAAAAGGAATATGATAAAGTATTGCGCCCGAAATTATTGAATGATTTTGCGGGGCAGCCACAGGTTGTTGAAAATCTGGAGATTTTTGTTCAAGCGGCAGTTCAGCGTAATGAACCTTTGGATCATGTCTTACTTCATGGCCCTCCGGGACTTGGTAAGACAACACTAGCCAATATCATAGCAAATGAATTGAATGTTGGATTTAAAGTGACGAGCGGCCCTGTTTTGGACAAACCGGGGGATCTTGCCGGATTATTGACCAATCTGAGTAGAGGGGACGTGTTGTTTATCGACGAGATTCATCGTTTGAGTCCGGTTGTGGAAGAATACCTCTATTCCGCAATGGAGGATTACAGCATCGACATTTTAATTGATTCTGGTGCAAATGCGCGCACGGTTCAAATCAGTTTGAATCCGTTTACCTTGATTGGTGCCACAACACGTTCCGGATTGCTTACAGCTCCTCTTAGAGCACGATTTGGAATCAATTCCAGATTGGAATATTATAACATCGAAACTCTGGCTTCTATTATCGAGCGCTCTGCGGAGTTGTTGGATATTCCGATTCAGGAACAAGCATCATACGAGATTTCACGCAGAAGCAGAGGAACTCCACGGATTGCAAATTCCATTCTCAGAAGAGTACGTGATTTTGCTCAGGTCAAAGGTGACGGAACGATTACACTTGCGATCACACAGCATGCACTGGATGCGTTGAATGTAGACAAGTATGGATTGGATGAAATGGATAATCGGATCCTGAAAGCGATCATCGATAAGTTTAAAGGCGGCCCGGTTGGTTTGACAACAATTGCCACTGCAATTGGAGAGAATGCCGGTACTTTGGAAGAGGTGTATGAACCGTTTCTGATTCAGGAAGGTTTTTTGATGAGAACGCCAAGAGGTAGAAAAGCAACTGAGAAAGCATTCAAACACTTGGGCTTCGACATGGGTTGGCAACAAGCTGGTTTGTTTTAGATCGATATAAAATGAAACCAGTCGGGGCGAAAAATTTTTCGCCCCGACTGGTTTCTGATAAATAGTATTCTTACTATAAATATTGATTTAATATGCTTTTTATAAACCACGCAATTAATAACCTGCTTGATTTGACAAAATAGTATCTGCGTAATCAGCGCGATCTGCGGGAAATAAATTATAAATATTGATTAGCCACCAGCCATTTTACAATTCGTTCCAATACCAATTGATTGCGGTCAATAGAAGATGCACTGAATTTAACATTGTCAGCTGATGCTATCGGCACTACGCGTTTCAAATTATCTTTCATGGTTTGCATCTCGCAATTTTGAGCATTGTTACCGCCTGTAAATGTTGCTTTAGCAATGACTACACCGGAAGGTATTCTAAATTCGTAGGTATCGTTACCAGTACTTTTAACACTAACATCCTTAAAGCTGCCGATGATTTTTGAATCCTGGTCTATGTTTTTGTCCTCTTTCAATTGAATAGGCCAGCTTTTATTGCGATTCACCAATGAATAATCCATTGCAATCTTTGGTGCTTTTCCTTTTTTGGCAATAAATTCCTGTACTTTTTTATCGTCCAATTTTCCGTCAGCGAAAATGCCGCTTTTCCCCATTAGTTTGGCAAAAGACTTTTCGGCTCCCATTTTTGCTACGGTGAAAATCCCGATTTGATTAGCAGTTAAAAAAGTAATGCGGTAAAAATGGTCCATGTTGTTATTTGGATCCTGTTCGAATTCACCTGCATATGCTGCGATAATCAATTTTTCTCCGTCCATTGAACTCACTTCAAAAGTGCTGGTAAGCCCCATGTTTTCGGTGTCTTTGATTTTAGTGATTTTAGCGACATCTTTTCCGTCAATGGTTAAAACGCCATCAGCGTATGCATATTCAGATTTTTGAGCCAATAAAGAAAATGCACCGAATAATGGAAGCATCATTAAAAATAGTTTTTTCATATGTAATTTTTTTGTTTGGGATAATTACACTTAATCAGGTAAAGTGTTCAACAAAGATACAGAAACAATTTATTGTCAACGGTTTAATTAGTTAACGAGAATATCCTGATAAATGAAGACCGTCAGGACATATCGGACGCTGCTATTTTCAAAACTCGATCGGTATGACTAATTTTATACTGTATTTGATCGAAATACCAACAAGATGATTTGTTTTTAAGACATGCAGAAGGACCAAATCAAACAACTGATTCGTACAAAAGCTGAGAGTATCGGTTTTTTATCCGTAGGGTTTTCCAAAGCAGATTTCCTTGCTTCCGAAGAACCGCGACTGGTCAATTGGCTGAAAGCGGAAAAGCAGGGAAAAATGTCCTATATGGAAAATCACTTTGATCTGCGTTTAGATCCCAGAAAGTTAGTTCCGGGAGCAAAAACAGTCATTTCATTAGCCTATAATTATTTCCCGGATTCCATTCAGCGAAAAGATACCTTCCAAATCTCCAAATACGCATACGGAAAAGATTATCATGAGGTAGTAAAGGCGAAACTCAGATCATTGGTTTCCGAACTTCAAAATGAAATCGGGGATATTGAAGGAAGAGTTTTTGTGGACAGTGCACCGATTCTCGAAAAAACCTGGGCCGAAAAGAGTGGAGTAGGCTGGTTGGGTAAAAACGGAAATCTGATTCAGCCAAAAGCAGGTTCGTTTTTCTTTCTGGCAGAAATTATTTGTGATTTGGATTTGGAACCGGACGGACCGATTAAAGATTATTGCGGCTCCTGTACGCGTTGTATCGATGCTTGTCCAACGGATGCAATTGAGGCTCCTTACATTGTCAACGGATCGAAATGTATTTCCTATGCGACCATTGAGTTGAGAGATGCCGATTTGCCGGAATTGTTTCGTGGAAACATGAACAATTGGGTTTACGGCTGTGATATCTGTCAGGATGTGTGTCCGTGGAATCGTTTTTCAAAACCGCACAATGAAACGGATTTTCAGGCAAAAGATGAAATTTTGTCTTTTTCCAAAGAAGACTGGCTGGATCTGGACGAATTGACTTTTCAATCTGTTTTCAAAGGAAGCGCAGTGAAGCGAACGAAGTTTTCCGGCTTGAAACGAAACATTGTTTTTGTAGACGAATGGAAAGACTTGTCTTAAAACCGACTCAAAATCACCCAAAATAAACCGAATCACTTGCATCCGGAAGGCTATCGGAATCTTGCGAATAATCCTTGATGAGATTGAGCCTCCTTGACCTTTTAAACCAAATTTTGCTTAGGAAATGCAATAAATTCAGTCGTTTCCTTCGATTACACATTCCTTTTTTGGAATTCAAATAATTTGGCTAAATTCCTCCTGCTAAAACGTACTATTATGATTCCTGAAGAAAACGTACAGGAGCCCATTTCATTGAGTTTAACTCCCTATACCGGAGTTTGGACAAAAGCTGAAGCAGCGCATTTATTGAGAAGAACCATGTTTGGTCCTACTTTGACTCAGATTACGCAAGCTGTAAGCAATGGAATGAACGCAACCGTGGCTCAATTGCTGACTTTACCAAGTGTTTCACCTCCACTGGCATTTCACGCCGATGAAGCGGTAACTGCAGTCGGTTCAACCTGGGTAAATGATGTATATCCTGCAAGTAATCCCGGACCTACAAACAATGCACGACTTTATTCTCTTGGAGCTTGGTTTTTACAACGAATCAATCAGCCGCATGTGAGCATTCAGGAAAAAATGTGTTTGTTTTGGGGGAATCACTTTGGTGTGGACGGAACCAATGAAGCAAAAGCGGTTTATGGAATGCATGAAAAGTATCGTGCGAATTGTTTGGGAAATTTCAAGCAATTGGTAAAAGACATGACGATCGATCCGATGATGCTGCTCTTTTTGAACGGAGCTACAAACAACCTGTATTCACCCAATGAAAATTATGCCCGCGAATTGCTGGAATTGTTCACTGTGGGGAAAGGAACACAAGTTGGTGCGGGTGATTATTCCAATTACACAGAAGCAGATGTCGCTGCGGGAGCAAAGATTCTGACAGGATGGACAGTCCTTGATTTGTATAGTTCCACAGCGTCGCAACCGTCCAACGTGTTTTATCCGGTGTTGCATGATACATCCAGTAAAACATTGAGTTCATATTTCGGTTCGGCTGTTATACCTGATGCCGGAAATATGGAGTACAGCAATTACATTGATGTGATCTTCAATCAGCCGGATATGGCGAAATACCTGTGCCGCAAAATCTACCGTTGGTTTGTAAATTACGATTTGACTCCAAGTGTGGAAAGCACCGTGATTGCTGATATGGCAAGCACATTGACATCGAATAATTTTGAAGTGCTTCCGGTTATTGAACAATTATTGAAGAGTCAGCATTTCTACGATATCTCGCTTCGCGGTGCGATCATTAAAAATCCGCTGGAGATCTTGTTTTCGATGTTGAATGCATCTGGCTCAACACCGAATTATACGGTTGCTGTGAATTATGAAATTTACCTGAATTTGTATTATTTCTCTCAGGTAATGGGAATGGAATACTTGCGCGCGCCAAGTGTAGGAGGTTGGACAGCTTATTATCAAACTCCTGCTTTTACCCGTTTATGGGCGAATTCGAGTTTATTGAAATTGCGCTTCGATTTAGGAGCTTTGATGACGGTGGCAAACGGAGTAGTTGTAGGAGGAAACGGATTCAAGCTGAATGCCTTGAATTTTCTGGATAACCTGAGTTTACCTTCAAGTGCGCCACAAGTGATTGATGATATTCTGACGGTGTTCACTTGCAAAGGAGTTTCACTGATTGAAAAAACGGTTCTGAAATCCATTCTGACCAACGGACAACCTGATTTTGAATGGACGATTCAATACAACGATTATATCGCAGCCCCTGGAAACACGACGGTGAGCGGACCGGTCAGACAACGGGTCGAATTAGTATTATACAGATTATTTCAGTTACCGGAATTCCAGGTAATGTAAGTGTAGACCAAATCAGCAATTATGAAAAGAAGAAATTTTGTACAGTCGGTTGCACTTTCATCTATTGGAGCACCACTGATTTTAAAGAACTTTAGATTCGGAGCAGTTACGGAAGATTTATTTAAAACCTCACGAGCTGCTGAAGACCGTGTTTTAGTCATTATTCGGCTGAATGGGGGAAATGATGGTTTGAACACCTTGATTCCTTTGGATCAATATGCGAATTTGACGATTCAGCGTTCGAATGTATTGATTCCGCAAAACCAATTGTTAACGATAACGCCAACGAATGCACTGCATCCGTCCATGTCGGGAATGAAAAATATGTTCACCGACGGAAAACTTTCGATCATTCAGAATGTCGGGTATCCGGAGCAAAACAGATCTCATTTCCGGTCAATGGACATTTGGACCTCGGGAATGCTGGATCCGAATGCAACACGTGGTTGGTTGGGAAGATATCTGGATGAAGAGTTTCCGAATTTCCCGGATGCATATCCGAATACGCAGAACCCGGATCCGTTTGCAATCAGCATGGGATATGAAGTATCGGCGACTTGTCAGGGATTAGCTGCAAACTTTTCTGCAGCGATCAACAATCCGTTCGACAGTTACAATTTGGTTGAAACCGGACAAGTCAACGATGGAACCTATTATGGTTCGCACATGGAATATCTGTCAACGCTGATCACTCAGGCGAATGCTTACGGAGCTCAGGTAAATGCGGCTGCGAATGCAGGAAATACGTTATCAACCATGTATGATCCGAATGACGATGTGTCTAAAAATCTGAAATACATCGCCCAAATGATTTCGGGTGGATTGAAAACGAAGATTTACATTGTGAACGTAAATGGTTTCGATACACATGACGCTCAGGTTATTTCAGGCGCTCCTGCAACCGGTGCTCACGCAAATTTGCTCTCACGCATTTCAAAAGCAGTAGCTGCGTTCCAGGATGATTTGAATTTATTGGGATTAGAAAGCCGGGTTGCCGGAATGACTTTCTCCGAGTTCGGACGGCAAATTGCATCCAATTCAAGTGACGGAACGGATCACGGCGATGCAGCACCTCTGTTTTTATTCGGAACATGCATCAGTTCGGGCATTATCGGGCCAAATCCGGTGATTTCCGATACAGTTGTCGATCAGGCAGGAATTCCTATGCAAATTGATTTCAGAGACGTTTACGCGTCGATTTTAAAGGATTGGTTTGAAGCCGATCCGACAGATGTTCAGGGAATGTTCGAACAAACGATCAACTTCATCCCGATTTTGGATTCGTGTAATTTAGGTTTGAATGAAAACAAAGAGAGTCGCGATATTTCTATCTTCCCGAATCCGTGTACGGATCAGACAACACTGAAGTTTAAATGTTCCGGTGAACGTGTTACCATACGTGTTTATGATTTGGCGGGAATCTTGGTTACCGAAGTCTGTTCAAAAGAATTTCAACCGGGAGAACATCTGGTTCCGGTTTATTTGGACGGTAAACCTTCTGGAAATTACATTGTAACGGTCCACAAAAATTCAGGAACCTTCAGTAAGAAGCTCATGAAATTGAAGAATATTTAAAAGAAAAACCCCGGACATTTCTGTTCGGGGTTTTTCTTTTTATGTTTCAGGGGATTTTTACATTCCCATATTTTTAAGCTCTTCTTCTGTCATTACAGTGTATCCATCAGGAATTTTCAAGCTAAAGATTTTCTTGTCTACACTTCCCTGGAATTTTGTAGCAATGAAATGAATCGTCATTCCGTTTTTCTCAGTAGAAAACTCCAAAGGTGCTCCTTCGATTCCTTTAGCACTGAATTGTTGCTGACCTTGCAAAGAAGTTTTCAAATCTTTCGCTACCCACATGATTGTTTCACCACCTTCTGAATCACGAATGATTGTTTTGGTACACTTGAAGCCAATAATTTCTTTGGTTTCAGTTGTTACCTCAACTTTAGGAGCAGCCGCGTTTTCTTCCGTTTTAGCCGCTGAAATTTTCTTCAATTCAGTTGCCATTTTGCTCCCCATCATTTCCATCAACATCAATCCTTTGTCAGATTTAATATCAACGATCGTATTCATTTTCATGAAAGTTCCCATAATCAAATCTACTTTTGATTTTCCGGGCATGAAATACAATTCAAGCGTTGAACCCTGCATCATTGGAAGTGCCACTGCCATATCAGGATTGTCACTTGAAAAGTCCATAGAATAGGTGATTTGTCCTTTGGTCTGTGCTACGGACATTCCGACAGTAGCAAGAAATAAAATTGATAATAGTAATTGTTTCATGTCGTTTTTTTTGATCCTGACATTTATCGTCAGGGTGTTTCTTTTTTACAAAAATGGCATAAATCTTTCGACTTATGCCACCGTTTATGTATTTCGTAATTTTTTATTCGCCTTTGGAAGGTTCAATAGGTTCAAAAATTTAAAAGTTCAAAATAGATCCTGTTAATGATCGGGACTTTAAAGCTCTTGAACTCTTTGAACGCTTTGCTTACCCTACAATTGCTCCTATCAGGTCTTTTCCATTGGCATAAAGAATCAAACTAAGGAGAAGGAAGAACCCGACATATTGTGCGTATTCCATGAATTTTTGTCCCGGAGCACGGCCTGTAATCATTTCATAAAGTAAGAACATCACATGTCCCCCGTCCAAAGCCGGAATAGGAAGTAAGTTCATAATTGCGAGCATCATAGAAAGGAAAGCAGTCAACGTCCAGAAAGCTTGCCAATTCCAGGTTGGAGGAAACAATTTTCCGATTGATCCGACTCCACCGATTGATTCTGCTCCTTTTTTGGAGAAGACATATTTGAATTGAGCAACATTCATATACATCGTACGAAGCCCTTTTCCGAATCCGGAAGTCAGTGCAGCTCCGAGTGAATAGTTCTGAGTATAAACGGCATTGGTATCTGAGCTTACACTTAACTTCTTAAAGTTAACACCCATTTTTCCGTCCATTCCAATGTAAGCTTCTTTCTCGATTTCTTTTCCGTCACGCAAAATCGTCATTTGAACCTTCTTTCCTTTGTTGTGATAAAGTTCTGATTGAAATTCATCATAAAACTGAATTGCCTGATCGTTGATTTTAATGAATTTGTCGCCTTTTTTCAAGCCAATTCTGGAAGCAGGCGTTTTGGCTGCAACGCTATCAACTTTGGAAAGGAAGAATCTGAAATCGAAAGCACCTTTTTCAGCTCCGTTTTCCCACATCATATTCCCGATATCTTCAGGAAGCACGATTGTTTCAACTTTACCGTCTTGATGTTGTACTTTGAAATGACGTTTGTTGAAAATGAGAATCTCTCCACCAAGTTGCTGAAGTGCGTCTAATTTTTTTCCGTCAACGGTCAGTACTTTATCTCCTTGTTGAAAACCGAATTGTTCCATGTACGGGTGAATTGCCATCCCGTTTACCATTTTGCTCTGGTCGATTTTTTCCTCACCCCAAACAAAAAGAACCATGATGTAGATCACAAAACAAACAAGAACGTTTACAATGATTCCTCCAAGCATGATGATCAAACGCTGCCACGCCGGTTTGGATCTGAATTCCCATGGTTGCGGTGGCTGTGCTAATTGTTCTTTGTCCATAGACTCGTCTACC
>RCUP01001821.1_pt1 | contig 12339 bp, 10 predicted proteins | sample 2166341 | NCBI WGS metagenome assembly RCUP01 (sample SAMN09932325, study PRJNA488358) | compost metagenome | isolation source: compost soil in succinonitrile-enriched | place: Germany: Experimental Botanical Garden | reverse complement strand
CTGACCAACACCTCGAACGGCGAACAGGGCCGCAAGAACGCCCTGATCGGCGCCGGCATCGGCGCCCTGGCGGGCGCGGGCGTCGGCCAGTACATGGACCGTCAGCAGCGCGCGCTCGAAGCCGAACTGTCCGGCACCGGCGTCGGCGTGGCCCGTCAAGGCGACACCCTGGTGCTGCGCATGCCGTCCGACGTGACCTTCGCCACCAACCAGTCGAGCCTCGACAGCCGCTTCCTGCCGGTGCTGGACGACGTGGCCCGCGTGCTGAACGAGTATGATCGCTCGATGGTCGACGTCATCGGTCACACCGATTCCTCGGGCGGCGACGCCATCAACCAGCCCCTGTCGGAGCGCCGCGCCTCGTCGGTCGCCTCCTACCTGATGGACCACGGCGTGATCCGCGAGCGCCTCTATGTCGCCGGCAATAGCGCGCGTAACCCGATTGCCGACAACACAACGGTCGACGGCAAGGCCAAGAACCGCCGCGTCGAGATCCTGATCCGTCCGTTCACGGGCTGATCCAGCGGCTATAGCCGTTGAAACGACAAAGGGCGGCGCTCGCGAGCGCCGCCCTTTTTTCATGCCTCAAGCGTCGGCATTGCTCACCAGGTCAGTCTAGCCGGGGTCGGAGACCGCTCCCAGTAGAGCCAACCACAGCAATTCCTTATCAACAAAGCTCGGTATGATGAACTCAGCCATACGATCATGCATGGCAGTGGGCCGGCAGAAAATTTCTACGCCATGGTAGCCAACGCGGTCGCCATAGTCGTCAAAAAGCACGATGGCGCCCGGTTTGCCGAAAATCAGTGACGCATAGAAACAGGCCTTGCGAAACCGTCCATCGATCAAGATCAGGTCAGGCGAAAGAAAATGCGTCCGGCACGCCTTCCAGCCCGCCAAGGGATACTCATGCCAATTTCGCCAACCCGAGCTGTCGGCAGGGTGCCCCCACGCCACCGTTGGGCCAATGTCAGCGTGAAGGAGGATGTGTCGTGATTTGGGTGTGGGCTTCAGATTGCCTTCCAATGTCCGCAACCACTCAGCATCGCTTTCAATACTGATTACCGCAGGAACCCCAAGATAGCTCGCAAGATGAGTCGATCCGCCAGAACCATACTCCATATAGCAACTAGAAACCTTTAGAGCCCGCTCTAGGCGCTCTACCGCAGCAGGAGGCATCAAAGGCACAGTAGGAACCTTGATATCTTCTTCCATATTCCCTCACAGCAACAAACACACGAGAACTAGGCTCTGGATTCAATACATACGGTGAAAATATATTCGTCAATGGACGTTCTGTTCCGCTCAATCGCCACCGCTCTGTTAGTAGGGCAGCGTCCATCAATAAAGACGGCTGGCCGAACGCATCCCTGCCTTAGCCCGGCCGACCGATCGAGCTGTAGCGGAAACCGCGCGCCTTCATGTCTTCAGGGCGATAGACGTTGCGCAGATCGACCATGACCGGCTGCTTGAGCAGCAACTTGACCCGATCCAGATCCAAGGCCCGGAACTGGTCCCACTCGGTCAGGATGACCACGACGTCGGCGCCCTCGACCGCATCATAGGGACCATCGCGGAAGATCACGCCGTCCAGCAACTTGGCCGCCTCGTGCATGCCCTCGGGGTCGAAGGCCTGAACCGTCGCCCCCTTGGCGATCAGGGCCGGCGCGACGTCCAGCGACGGAGCGTCGCGCATGTCATCGGTGTTCGGCTTGAAGGTGAGGCCCAGCAGGGCGACGGTCTTGCCCTTCAGGTCCGTTCCGCCCAAGGCGGCGACGACGCGATCGGCCATGGCCTTCTTGCGCGTGTCATTGACCTCGACCGTCGTCTCGATCAGGCGCAGCGGCGCCCCGGCGTCGGTGGCCGTACGCACCAGGGCCAGGGTGTCCTTCGGGAAGCACGAGCCGCCGTAGCCCGGCCCGGCGTGCAGGAATTTGGAGCCGATGCGGTTGTCCAGGCCAATGCCGCGCGCCACCTGCTGCACATCAGCGCCGAGGCTTTCACACAGGTCCGCGACCTCGTTGATGAAGGTGATCTTCAGCGCCAGGAAGGCGTTAGCGGCATACTTGGTCAGTTCCGAGGTGCGGCGGCCGGTGAACAGAATCGGCGTCTCGTTAAGGTTCAGCGGGCGATACAACTCCGCCATGATCGGGCGGGCGCGCTCGTCCTCGATGCCGACCACGACCCGGTCGGGGCGCTTGAAGTCGCCGATGGCGGCGCCTTCGCGCAGGAACTCGGGATTGGAGACCACGGCGAAGTCCGCGTCGGGGCGACGGGCGCGGATGATGCGCTCGATCTCGTCGCCGGTGCCGACGGGAACCGTCGACTTGGTGACGATGACCGTGAAGCCCTGGATCAGGTCGGCGATCTCCTCGGCGGCGGCATAGACGTAGGAGAGATCCGCGTGGCCGTCGCCGCGCCGCGAAGGGGTGCCCACGGCGATGAAGACCGCATCAGCCTCGCGGATGGCTGCCGCGCCGTCGAGAGCGAAGGACAGACGGCCGTCGCGGACATTGGCGGCGACCAGATCTTCGAGCCCCGGCTCATAGATCGGCATCCGTCCAGCGTTCAATTGATCGATCTTGCCCGCATCCTTGTCGACGCAGGTCACGACATGGCCGAAGTCGGCGAAACAGGCCCCGGAAACAAGCCCGACATAGCCGGTGCCGATCATTGCGACGCGCATGCGGTCATCCTCTCAATACAGTTCAGTCGAAATAGCCTTGGAGCCGGTCTTTTTCCAGCCAACGACCATTTGCAGGCAAAGAAAAAGGGCGGCCGATCCGAATGGATCGACCGCCCTTGATCTTATCGACCTTCGAGATCATCGGGACCGGCGCGAACCGGCCCCTCTGAGCCTTAGAAGTTGATGTCGATGGTGGCGCGACGGTTGAGCGGCTCGCGCACGCCGTCAGCGGTAGGCTTGGCCAGGGCGGTTTCACCCTTGCCGTCGAGGGCGATGACGCCGCCGTTGACGCCTTGGGCGACCAGGGCGTCGGCGACGGTGCGCGAACGACGGTTCGACAGGCCGAGGTTGTAGGCGGCGTTACCCGAGGTGTCGGCGTGGCCGACGACCAGGATACGGGTCGGAGCGCCCGACTTGGCGTAGTTGGCGGCTTGCGTCACCACCGAACGGGCTTCAGCCGTCAGGTCCGAGCGATCCCAGTCGAAGTAGACCACGAACTGACGCGCAGCCGGCTTGGCCGGAGGCGGCGGCGGCGGCGGGGGCGGCGGCGGGGGCGGAGGCGGCGGGGGCGGCGGGGGCGGAGGCGGCGGGGGAGCCGCCGGCTCGGCGCCGAAGGCGTAGCGCAGGCCCAGGGTCACGGTGTGCGACTGGTCGTAGTCGCCCGACATGTCGCCGAAGCTGTTGTTCGCCGCGTTCGTGAAGGTCGCGAACTCGGCGTCACCCGTCAGGTAACGGTAGGTCAGGTCGATGTTGGCGCGATCCGAAATCGACCAGGCCAGACCAGCGATCGCCTGTGCGGCGAACTTCGTCGAGCTGTCGTCAGCCGAGAAGGTCACGCCCGGATCCTGGCGCAGGCGGCCGACGGTGTCGACGTTGACGCGGTTCACACCGACGCCGAGACCGACGAACGGACGCAGGGTCCATTCCGGCGAACCGAAGTCATAGAGGACGTTGGCCATCAGGGTGGTCGCCGTGATGTCGCCTTCCGGCGAGTGGCACGGGCCGGTGGCCGGGGTCAGGTTGCACAGGCCTTGCGGACCCGAGACAGCGCGCACGGTGCCGATGTCGCCCGAACGGTAGCCGCCTTCCAGTTCAACGCGCCAGTTGGGATTGAAGCGGTAGCCGAGGCGAGCAAACGCGGCCCAGCCGTCGTTCACTTCCCAGTTCCAGTTGGAACCGTTGGTCGACGACTCGGTGTTGATGTCGTCGATGATGTGATAGCCGGCGTCGACAGCGCCGTACCAGCCGTCCGGCTCAGCCGAAGCGGCGCCAGCCGACAGGGCCAGAGCCGCCGCCGCGCTAGATGCCAGGATCAAACTCTTGACGCGCATGGATGCGGCCCTCCGAGATCAGTTGTTCGAGGACGACGGATACGTCGCCTATCTCACTCCCTATCAGCGTTGCCGTGAGTGGTCGAGCCGCAAACGCCCGATTTACCGAAGGTTGCAACACACCGTGACCCTCAGGCTACAGGACTTAATGGGACGTTAAGCCAATACCCGCGCTCGGAATCGGACCTTGACCTGAGCTGCCGCCTGTCGTCCACATCCGCGCGAACCTTAGGTCCTCGGAAATTCATGACTTCTATCTGCATCGACGGCTTCAACCTGGCCTTAGCCAAGGGAACGGGCATTGCGACCTACGGACGGAACCTGCTGGACAGCGCCCGTGTCGCCGGCTTCGGCACCCAGGTTCTCTATGGCCCCACAGCGCGCCGACGCAACGACAACCTGTTGAACGAAACCGCGCTGATCGACGCCGAGCGCCCGCCGCAGAAGCTGAACCGCAAACGAAAGATTGAGCGCTTCGCCGACACCTTCATGTCGCGCTACGGTCGAACCGCACACGCCATCTTGCCTTCGGGCGAGGTCATCTGGCCGGCGCGATCCGGCGGACGCCCCGCCGCCGATCGGTTCTGGGCCGCGCGCGACCTGTTTACCCACGCCAATCGCTGCTTCGCCGCCTATGGCAAGGAGACGCCGGTCTCGTTCGAGGCCACAGCCGCCGCCCCCGCGCCCGACGTCATGCACTGGACCGCCACCTTGCCGCTGCACGCGCGCAAGGTTCCCAACATCTACACCATCCACGATCTGATCCCGCTGCGCCTGCCGCACACGACGCTGGACGACAAGGCGACCTATCGCGCCCTGTGCGACGCGATCGCGCGGCGCGCCGACCACATCGCCGTGGTCTCCGAAACCACCCGTCAGGACGTGATCCGCCTGCTGGGCGTCTCTGAAGACCGCGTCACCAACACCTATCAGGCCGTCAGCCTGCCCGAAAAGCTGACCTCGCGCAGCCAGGCCGACGTCACGCTGGAGCTGGAAGGCGTCTTCAACCTGGGCTGGAAGGACTACTTCCTGCATTTCGGCGCCATCGAGCCCAAGAAGAACCTGGGCCGAATCGTCGAGGCCTATCTGGCCTCGGGCAGCCAGACGCCGTTGGTCATCATCGGCGGCCGCGCCTGGCTGGACGAGGGCGAGACCGCCCTGCTCAACCAGGTGAAACGCGATGGCGGTCCCAGCGCCGACCGCATCCGCCAGTATGAGTACATGCCCTTCTCCATGCTGATCAGCCTGATCCGGGGCGCCAAGGCGACGCTGTTTCCGTCGCTCTATGAAGGCTTTGGCCTGCCGGTTCTGGAATCCATGGCCTTGTCGACGGCGGTGTTGACCTCGACCGGAGGCTCGCTGCCGGAGGTGGCGGGTGACGCAGCGGTCATCGTCGATCCCTATGACGTCCAGGCCATCACGCGCGGCATCCAGGCCCTAGACGCTGACGAGGCCCTGCGCCTGGACCTGCAGGCGCGCGGCCTGACCCAGGCCGGCAAGTTCACCCCCGAGGCCTATCAGACGCGTCTGACGGACCTTTACCGCAAGGTCGGGGTCGCGGCCGCCTGACATGACGATCGCCGCCGCGCCTGGCCAACTGACCCACCTGCAACGGCTTGAAGCCGAGAGCATCCACATCCTGCGCGAGGTGGCGGCCGAGTGCGCCCGCCCGGTGCTGCTCTATTCGATCGGCAAGGACTCGGCGGCCCTGCTGCATCTGGCGCGCAAGGCCTTCTCTCCGTCCCCGCCCCCCTTCCCTCTGTTGCACGTGGACACGACGTGGAAGTTCCGCGCCATGTACGACCTGCGCGACCGGATGGCGGCCGAGAGCGGCGCGCGGCTGATCGTGCACCATAATCCCGAGGCCCAGGTCCTGGGCATCAACCCCTTCGATCACGGCTCGGCGGTTCACACCGACATGTGGAAGACGCAGGGCCTGAAGCAGGCGCTGGACCTGCACGGTTTCGACGCCGCCATCGGCGGAGCGCGTCGCGACGAGGAGGCCAGCCGCGCCAAGGAGCGCATCTTCTCCTTCCGCGGTCCCGGCCACCGCTGGGACCCGCGCCGCCAGCGCCCCGAGTTGTGGAGCCTCTACAACGCCCGCGTCGCGCCCGGCGAAAGCATGCGGGTCTTCCCCCTGTCCAACTGGACCGAGATGGACGTGTGGGAATACGTGGCCCTGGAAAACATCCCGGTCGTGGACCTCTATTTCGCCGCCGAGCGCCCCGTGGTCCGGCGCGACGGGGCCCTGATCGTGGTCGATGACGAGCGGATGCGGCTGAACCCCGGCGAGACGCCCGAGATGATGTCGGTCCGGTTCCGCACCCTGGGCTGCTACCCCCTGTCCGGCGCGGTCGAGAGCACGGCTGCGACCCTGGAAGCCGTCATGGCCGAAATGCGCGCCTCGCGCAGTTCCGAACGTCAGGGCCGTCTGATCGACCGCGACCAAGCCGGGTCGATGGAGAGAAAGAAGCAGGAGGGTTATTTCTGATGACGTCCTCGACGCTTCAACGCGACACCCTGCGATTCATCACCTGCGGCTCGGTGGACGACGGCAAGTCGACCCTGATCGGCCGTCTGCTGCATGACGCGGGCGCTGTTGCAGACGATCAGATCGCGGCCCTGCGTGACGCAGACGGCCGGCTGGACTTCTCGCTTCTGGTCGATGGCCTTCTGGCCGAGCGCGAGCAGGGCATCACCATCGACGTGGCCTATCGCTACTTCTCGACGCCGCGCCGTCAGTTCATCGTCGCCGACACGCCGGGACATGAGCAGTACACCCGCAACATGGCCACCGGCGCCTCGACCGCCGACGCCGCCGTGGTGCTCATCGACGCGCGCAAGGGGGTGCTGACCCAGACGCGGCGGCACAGCCACATCGTCTCCCTGCTAGGCGTGCGCCACGTCATCCTGGCCGTGACCAAGATGGACATGGTCGCCTGGTCGCAGGACGTCTTCGACGCCATCGTCGCCGACTATCTGGCCTTCGCCGAGGCCGCCGGTCTGCCGACGCCCGTCGTCATTCCCGTCTCCGGCGTGAACGGCGACAACCTAGTCCAGCACGGCGAAGAGGCCGAATGGTACGCGGGGCCGACTCTGCTGCAGGTGCTGGAGACCCTGCCCGCAGCCGAGGAAACGGCCCGCCCCTTCCGTATGGCGGTTCAGGGTGTCAGCCGCCCCAATCTCGACTTCCGCGGCTATACGGGCCGCATCGCCAGCGGCGGCGTCGCGGTGGGCGATGCGGTCGCCGTCTCTCCGTCCGGCGTCCGCTCGCGCGTTGAACGGATCGTCGTCATGGGCGGCGACCTGGACCGCGCACGGGCCGGCCAGTCCGTCACCCTGACCTTCACCGACGAGATCGACGTGACCCGCGGCGATGTTCTGGCCGCCGCAGGCGCGCCGCTGGAAGCCGCAGACCAGTTCGAGGCCACCATCGTCTGGATGGCCGAGGCCGAACTGATCCCTGGCCGCGTCTATGATCTGAAGATCGGCGCCCGCACGGTCGCCGCCCAGGTCACCGACATTCGGCATCGTGTGAACGTCAACACCCAGGAAAAGCTGTCGGCCCGCACCCTGGAACTGAACGACATCGGCGTCTGTCATCTGTCGCTCGGTCATGACGTCGCCTTCGAGCCCTACGCCGTCGACCGGGAGTTGGGCGCCTTCATCCTGATCGACCGCCTGACACAGGCGACCGTCGGCGCCGGCATGATCAACTTCGCCCTGCGCCGGGCGCACAATATTCACCGCCAGCCCATCAAGGTGGATCGCAGCCAGCGCGCCGCGTTGAAGGGCCAGAAGCCCGCCGTTGTCTGGTTCACCGGCCTGTCCGGCTCGGGCAAGTCCACCATCGCCAACCTGGTCGAGGAAAGGCTGACCGCCGAAGGCCGCCACGCCTATCTGATCGACGGCGACAACCTGCGCCACGGCCTCAGCCGCGACCTGGGCTTCACCGAGGCCGACCGCGTCGAGAACATCCGCCGCGCCGCCGAGGTCGCGCGGATGATGGCCGACGCCGGTCTGATCGTTCTGGTGTCGCTGATCTCGCCCTTCCGCGCCGACCGGGCGATGGCGCGCGACATGATGGGCGACATCGACTTCATCGAGGTCTTCGTCGATGCGCCCCTCGAGGTCGTGGAAGCTCGCGACGTCAAAGGGCTTTACGCCAAGGCCCGGCGCGGCGAACTGTTGAACTTCACCGGCATCGACAGCCCCTACGAGACGCCGCATTCGCCAGAAATTCATGTTAGGACGGATACGAAGACGCTGGATCAATCTGCGCGCGCCGTTCTGAGCATTGTTTTTCCAGCGACACAGCCTTGAAGGTTCAATTTATGGTCGAACTGAACCCGTCAGACTCAGGATCATCAAGCCCGGCGCCGGCTGGAATGCGTCGCGCCGGTCTGTATCGGATGTTCGCGGCCGCCGCTCACCATCTGCGCATCATCGGCGCGCTCATCATGCGCGAAATGGCGACCCGGTACGGCCGACAGGGTCTCGGCTTTGCCTGGCTGGTCGGGGAACCGTTGATCTTCTGCTTCGGCGTCATAATCCTGTGGTCGTTCACCAAGCCGCCCTATGAGCACGGCATCCGGTTGGCGCCTTTCGTCATGACCGGCTACATGAGCCTGATCATGATCCGGCACATGATCGGCCTGCTGACCTCAGCGATCCAGGCCAACCTAGGCCTGCTCTATCATCGGCAGATAACGCCGATCCATATTCTCACCAGCCGGATCATCCTTGAACTCGGCGGAGCCACATCCGCCTTCATGGTCGTTTACCTCGTGCTTCTGAGCATCAACCAGGTCGGGCTGCCGCATGACTACCTGCTCCTCTACAGCGGCTGGCTGACCCTGACCTTCGTCGCTGTCGGGATTGCGCTGGTGCTGACCGGGCTGGCCATGCGGTTCGAGCTTTTTGAACGCCTGATTTCCCTGATCAGCTATGCCATGATCCCGCTGTCGGGCGCATTTTTCATGGTTGCGTGGGTTCCTGCGGCGGCTCGGGATATTTATTTGTCAGTCCCCTTGGTGCACGGCGTGGAAATGATTCGCGCGGGCGTATTCGGCGAGTTCGTACCGACCTATTACAATCCAATCTATGCGATCACCTGGGGAGCGGTGTTGAATATCGCGGGTTTGCTGCTTATCGCTGGCGCACGCGAACACATGTCTTCCGAATAATCTCCACAAATTTGCTCAAATAAGGCAAATGTCGCGCATGGCCGATACAAAGCTGCAGTACCTGGGTGCCCTACCCAAATTGCTTCCCGCACGATCTGGGGGCAAGCATCGACGCAAGGCGCCGATCGGCTTCCTGATCGTGGTGGCCCTGCCCACGCTGCTGGCCTGCCTATATTATCTGGTCATCGCCTCGCCTCGCTATGTCTCTGAAGCGCGGTTTGTCGTCCGTTCCGCCAGCGTCGCTCAGCCATCAAGCGTCGGCATGGCGCTGCATGTCGCGGGCTTCTCGACCGGGATCAACGACGCCTTTGCGGTCCACGAATACCTGACTTCTCGCGACAGCCTGCATCAGCTCGACAAGCAGTTCGACCTGCGCGCCGTCCTTGGCCGTAAAGGCGCTGATGCGCTCGCCCGCTATCCTCGCCCTTGGGAAGGCCAGAGCGAAGAAGCTCTCTACAAGGCCTTCCAGCGTTTCTTGACCGTCGGCTATGATTCGACCACCGGCATTAGCACCATCCGCGTCGAGGCCTTCCGCCCCCAGGACGCTCGGGCCCTGAACCTGGCCCTTCTCGACAGTGGCGAAAAGCTGATCAATCAGCTCAATGATCGCGCCGCCGCCAATGCGGTAAGCGATGCGGAACGAGATCAGAAGGTCGCCGTCGCGGCCGCCGAAAGCGCCAAGCAGGCCCTGACCAACTTCCGCAACAGCGCCCGCTTTATCGACCCCCGGACCGAAGCGGCCGAAAGCACCCAGATCACGGCCACCCTTCTGGTCACGATCGCTCAGTTGAAGGCGGAGCGCGATCAACTCGCCGCCGAGGCGCCGGCGAGTCCCCAGTTGGCCCCGCTAGATCGTCGGATCGGCGCCCTCGAGCGTCAGGTCGCCGAGGCGCGCGCGCGGATGGCTGGCGGCGCCGATTCGCTGGCCCCGAAGGTCGGGACCTATGAGGATCTGATCCTGCAACGCGAAATCGCCGAGCGCCGCGTCACTCAGGCCGAAGCCAGCCTGCTTTCCGCCCAGCAAGACGCCGCCAGGCAGAAGCTCTATCTGGAGCGCATCGTCGCCCCGAGCCTGCCTGACAAGGGCACGGCTCCGAACCGCTGGAAGGCCATTCTGACCATCTTCGCATCCTCGATGCTCTTCTACGCCATCGGCTGGCTCGTCTGGGCGGGCATCCGGGAGCACAGGCAGGACTGATATGAGCCTCGAGCAACCGGGCCTGAGGGTCATCCAGGTCTCCAAGACCTATCGCGAGGCCAAGCGGTGCGTTTTTAGCGACCTCAACTTCGAGTTGGGCCGATCTGGTCGGCTGGCCCTTCTCGGTCGCAATGGCCAGGGAAAATCCACCCTCATCCGGATGCTGGGCGGAACGCTTGCGCCGACCACAGGCCGGATCGAGTGGAACATGACAACGTCATGGCCCATCGGCTTCGCGGGCGGCTTCCAGGGCAGCCTGTCTGGGCTGGACAATGTGCGATTTCTTTCGCGTCTCTATAAACGTGACTATCATGAGACGCTGGAACGCGTGGATGACTTTGCGGAACTTGGGAAATCTCTCCGTGAGCCCGTTCGGCATTTCTCGTCCGGGATGCGCGCCAGGCTTGCCTTCGGGCTCTCTCTTGCGATCGAGTTCGATTGCTATCTGATCGATGAACTGGTCGCGGTCGGCGACGCGCGTTTCCAGAGAAAATGTCAGGAGGCCCTCTTCCAGCACCGGGCGCACCGCGCTTTTCTCATGGCCTCGCACGACATCAACCTGGTGACCCAGTACTGCGACCGAGCCATGATCATCGAAAGCGGCAAGGCGAAGATTTTCGACGACATCGGCGAAGCGGTTGAAGTCTACACCTGGCTCCGCGCCGCCTGACCATGTCTGATCCCAAGCAAGAATTCTGGCTGATCATTCCCCCCTGCGCCGACAGGGACGACTGGGTCGCCACGATCAAACCTCTGGCCGAAAGTGCTGGCTTCGCCGTGGTCTGCTCGACGGCCGAAGCCAGCAAGGCTGCGTCCGGCAAGGTCCTGATCCTGACCTGCGACGCCGACGAACCTCGCAAGGCGGGTGCTTCTTCACATAACGTCGCCGTAACATTGAGCGACGCTGGCCCCTTGCTCCCTGAGATCGATGCCGCGAGCGAACCCGCGCTGCGACACGCAGCGGTAAGAAATGCTTCCCAACTCAACCTGCGAGGCCGCGCCGCCTATCCGGAACGGATTTTCACAGCGGATGCCTTAAGGCGAGCGCCGGAAATCTTTCCCGGCCTTAAACTGCCTGGCCCGGCACCAGTCGCTGCATCTGATCGCAACCGCGCCCTCAGCGAAGCCTTTTCAGTTTACGCCGCCGACCAGAGCTTCTGGGGCAGCGAGATTTTCGACATCAATGCCAAAGACGTCCGCCACCATGATCAACAGGCCGTCTTTGACCTGACCGGCCGTCCGCGCATTCTGATCTTTGGCCCCTACATCGTCATGCCTGAGGGACGCTGGAAAGCCGTCGTTCGCCTTGGCTTCAGCGCCCCTACAGCCAAGCATAGATACAGGGCCGACTGGGGCGAGCAGGAGGTCTATACCTCGTATGAGTTCCATCCCGGCCGTGACGGCCTGTTTCAGCTTGAAATGGAATACGAGTGGGACAAGCCGTCAGCTTCGGAGTTTCGATTGCTCCTGCTCGAGGGGGCATTTGACGGCGAAGTGACCTTTTTCGGCGCGCAGATCACTCGAATTGGGTAGCGAACCGCCAGGTCTCCGACGACCTCCCCCGTCACGACCCTGTCGATGCTCCGGCCTCAGGTGAGACGGCTTGGGCCATTTGGGTCGTCACCAAAGCGTAGGCCCTGTCCAGCGCCTCGTTACGGACGAACAGCGGCTGGGCCGTCGGCGCCTGGGGCGCCTCATAGGCGCCGGGGTTCGAGCCACCGTTCAAAGGCGCGCCATAGAAGATGTGCGCTCCGATCTGGCGCACGCGCGACAGTCGCTGTCCCCACGACGGACGGACATAGTTGGCGTGATAATTGACCGAGTTCCGGGGCAGTTGGCTGGCCGAACGGCCTTCATAGACCTCGCGCGCGATGCGTTCGGCGCGCGCCCAGGCGACCGCGTTGACCGCGCGCCGCCCGATCGAGCCGTCGCAGGTGA
>RCUP01001818.1_pt1 | contig 12343 bp, 9 predicted proteins | sample 2166341 | NCBI WGS metagenome assembly RCUP01 (sample SAMN09932325, study PRJNA488358) | compost metagenome | isolation source: compost soil in succinonitrile-enriched | place: Germany: Experimental Botanical Garden | reverse complement strand
GCCGCGCGCCGGAAGCCACCCGCGCCGAGATCATCGACATGGCCATCGAGGCCGCTGCCGAGGAGGGGGCGACCGGGTTGAAGCTGGACGCCGTGGTGTCGCGCCTGCCCTTCAGCAAGGGCGCCCTGCTGCACCACTTCCCGACCAAGCTGGCCTTGCTGGAAGGCGTGATCGACCATCTGGCGTCGGAGATGACGGCGGCGGTCCTGGCCGAGGCGACGCGCGACCCCAACCCCTATGGCCGCAATGCGCGGGCCTATCTGCGGGCGACGGTCAATGATCCGGTGACCGACCGCGACGTCAGCATCGGCCGGGCGGCCCTGGTGGCCTGCGCGGTGGAGCCCAGCCTGATCGCGCGCTGGCGGGCGGCGATGCGGACCCTGGCCGAGGACGACCCGGTCGATCCGGCGGGTAAGGACGACGCCCTGATGCTGCGGCTGATCGCCGATGGCCTGTGGATGAGCGACCTGTTCGGCACCCATGAGGTGTCGCCTGAACAGCGCCGCGCCCTGCTGTCGCTGCTGACGCCGGGCAGCATCCTGACCGAAGTCCAGGGTTTCGAATGAACCCGATCACCTGGGCGGCCCTGCTGGGCGCCATCGGCTTCGAGGTCATGGGCACCACCCTGTTGCAGCAGTCGCAGCAGTTCACCCGACCCTGGCCGACGGCGGGGCTGGCGGTTTGCTACGGCCTGGCCTTCTACCTGCTGACCATTGCGCTGAAGCAGATGCCCGTGGGCTTGGCCTACGCCATCTGGAGCGGGCTGGGGGTGGTGCTGATCTCGGTCATCGGCCTGTTCCTGTTCAAGCAGAAGCTGGACCTGCCGGCCATCATCGGTCTGGTGATGATCGTCGGCGGGGTGGTGGTGATCAACCTGTTCTCGAAAAGCGTGACGCACTGAAGGGCGACAGGGGCGCGCGGGGGGCGTATAGGCCCCGCCCATGAAACCCTTCTGGGAAACAACACCGCTGACGGAGATGTCGGCCGCCGAGTGGGAGAGCCTGTGCGACGGGTGCGGCCTGTGCTGCGTCATTCGCTTCGAGGACGAGAACACCGGCGAGATCGTGCCGACGCGGGTGCACTGCAAGCTGTTCGATCCGGACAGGTGCACCTGTTCGGACTACGCCAACCGGCAGGAGCATGTGCCGGACTGCATCAAGCTGACGCCCGGCAAGATCGGGGGGCTGCGCTGGCTGCCGCCGTCGTGCGGCTATCGCCGGGTGCATGAGGGGCGGGGCCTGGCCTGGTGGCATCCGTTGATCTCGGGCGATCCTGAGACCGTACATACGGCCGGGGTGTCGATCCGACGCCAGACAATCTCGGAAACCGCCCTGGCCACCGAGGAGGATGCGCTGGATTTCGAGGCGCCGGAATGGATGCTGGAGCGCGGCGGCGACGCTAACGAATAATTCGTCGTGCGGGGTGTAGGGGGCGATTATGGGGATCGTGGTTACGCAGACGGGATCGGTTGAGACGGGCGGACGGGACGCATTCGACCGGCTGACGGCCGTGGTCTGTGCGGCCTTTGACGCGCCGCACGCCATGATCACGGTGCTGGACGAGGACCTGGCCGTGTTCCGGTCCAGCGTCGGTCTGGATGAAACCAGCGTGCCGCGCCTGCAAAGCGTCAGCCATGTCCTGGTCGGCATGGGGCCGGGCGCCGTGGTGGTGGTCGAGGACGCGCTGGCGAGACCGGACTTTTGTCAGCATCCGATGGTTGTCGGCCCGCCCTATGTGCGCTTCTTCCTGGGGGCCACGGTCTGCACCCCGGACGGCCTGCCGGTCGGCGCCATCGGGGTGATGGACGTCAAGCCGCGACCGGCGCCCAGCGAGGCGGAGCGTCGGCTGATCCTGGAGTTGGCGGGCCTGGCCGGGCAGTTGGTGGAGCACGCCGAAACCATGCGGCAGGAGGCGGCGCGTCTGGAGACCCTGCGTCTGGCCGAGGACATGGTCGGGGTGGGACGCTGGCGCTATGAGGTCGCCTCGGGCGATGTGACCTGGTCCGACGAAATCTATCGCATCCACGCCATCACGCCGGGCGCCTTCGCCCCGACGCTGGACGATGTCTTCCGCCACTATCACGCCGATGACCGGGCCGAGATCCAGCATCTGGTCGAACGGGCGCTGAAGACGGGCGAGGGCTATACCTTCAAGCTGAGACTGCTGGGGACCGACGGGGTCGAGCGGGTGGTCGCCGCCGAGGGCGCGACCGAGAAGGACGCCACGGGCCGGGTGATCGCCCTGTTCGGGGTGCTGCAGGACGTGACCGAGCGCGAGCGTCTGTTGCGGGCGGCCCAGACTAATGAGCGGCGCTATCGTCTGCTGGCCGAGAACACCGGCGACGTCATCACCCGCGTCAAGATGGACGGGTCGAGCAAGTATATCTCGCCGGCGATCCAGCAACTGCTGGGCTGGACCTTCGAGGACATGAGCGGTCAGTCGACCGACTATGTGCACCGCGAGGACCGTCACCTGGTGCTGGGCGCCATCGGCAAGGCGGTGAAGACCGGCCAGCCGACGCGACTGGAGCACCGCGCCCTGCACAAGGATGGCTCGACCGTCTGGGTCGAATGCACCTTCAAGGCCTTGAGGGACGAGCACGGCCACGTCGACGACGTCGTGGTGGTGATCCGCGACATGACCCAGCGCAAGGCCCTGGAGGCCGAGGTGCTGGAGGCCAAGGAGACGGCCGAGGCGGCAGCCAGGGTGAAGAGCGAGTTCCTGGCCAATATGAGCCATGAGCTGCGCACGCCGCTGACCAGCGTGATCGGCTTCTCGGGCCTGTTGCAGGCCTCGGAGGCACTGCCGGACGAGGAGCGGCTCTATGTCGAGCGGATCGCCACGGCGTCCGAAGCCCTGCTGGGGGTGATCAACGACATCCTCGACTATTCCAAGCTGGAAGCGAACGCGATCGAGATGGACCCCGAGCCCTTCCAGGTCGCGGCCCTGGTCGACGGGGCGGCGGCCATTGTCGAGGGCCAGTGCGTGGCCAAGGGGCTGAGCCTCAAGGTGGTGGTCGACGCCGCCATGCCCGAGGTCCTGACCGGGGACGCCGGGCGGCTGCGTCAGGTCATGCTCAACTTCCTGTCCAATGCGGTGAAGTTCACAGGCAAGGGCGGGGTGACGCTGCGGGTCGGCGGAGCGCCGGACGCCGAGGGGCGCTGGCGGCTGCGGGTAGCGGTGACGGACACCGGCATCGGCATTCCGGCCGAGAAGATCGAGGTCCTGTTCCAGCGTTTCTCGCAGGCCGACGCCTCGACCACGCGGCTCTATGGCGGGACCGGGCTGGGGCTGGCGATTTCACGACGCCTGATCGAGATCATGGGCGGCGAGATCGGGGTCGACAGCCAGCCGGGCGAGGGGGCGACTTTCTGGTTCGAGGCCCCCCTGGCCCAGGGCGGAGCGGTCGGGCGACTGGCCAGCGGCGACGACGACATGCCGGCGTCGGGCGGAATGGCGGGCGGACGCATCCTGATGGCCGACGACGCGCCGGGCAACCGGGAGCTGGTCAGCGCCATCCTGCGCGGGCTGGGGCTGGAGATCGACACGGTCTGCGACGGCGCCGAGGCGGTGCAGGCCATGCAGACGGGCGCCTATGACCTGGTGCTGATGGACGTGCATATGCCGGTCATGGACGGGCTGGCGGCGACGCGGGAGATCCGGCGGATGCAGGCGGGGAGCGGGCATCGCACCCCGATCCTGGCCCTAACGGCCAACGTCCAGGCGGACCAGGTGGCGCGCTGCCTCGATTCCGGCATGGACGGGCATCTGGCCAAGCCGATCCAGATCCCGGAGTTGGCCGGGGCCCTGGCCCACTGGCTGGCCGGCGGCGATCCGGCGGCGTTGGCGGGGTAGGCGAGGACTTTCCTCCCCATGAAATGGGGAGGTGGCGCGGACGCGCAGCGGACGTGACGGAGGGGGCGGCGCCGGCTTGTCCGTTTGCTGTGCTTCAGAATGCCGACGTTTGCGCCGCCCCCTCCACCGCTACGCGGTCCCCCTCCCCATGAAATGGGGAAGAAATGAGAAGCCATCTTGGCGCGGCTATCGCAGTCTGCCTTCGCAAACCCTGTAAATTTCCGGGATTGATCCGTGCTCGCGGCTGTTCGCCAGCCTGGGGACGCTGGTCCGCTATGGTTCAGGCATGGCGGGAAAAGCGGATGAGGCGGAGTGGCTGGCGGCGGTCTTCGACCGGCTGAAGGCCCTGACCGATCAGGCGATCGCCGTGATCGCAGCGGCCGAGCCGCCGGCCGACGTGGCCGAGGCCGAGAAACGGGCGCGGGCCGTCGGGGTCCTGGCGCGGACGGCCAAGGCGGTGGCGGCGCTGAAACCCGCCCGCAAGACCCCTGATGAGGATGAAATGAGCGAAGACGATCGTGATGTCAGCGACGCCGAACTGGCCGGGCTCCAGGCCGAATTCTTCGCCCGTGTCGATCATCTCGTCGCAGCCTTCGAGCGCAAGTCCCTTACTGCTGGACTGGATCGAGGGGCTGCCGCGCGAGGCGAAGATCCGGGCGCTGCGGGCGGCGATCCGGGCGACGCCGAGGTTGAACGACGAACAGATCTGGCCGCGTGAGGTCGACTGGCGCACCTGGGTGCTGCTGGGCGGGCGCGGGTCGGGCAAGACCTTCGCCGGGGGCTTCTGGCTGAACGAGCTGGCGCGGCAGAAGGACTGGATCTTCGCCCTGGTCGGGCCGGCGCTGCACGACGTGCGCGAGGTCATGGTCGAGGGACCGTCTGGGCTGAAGGCCCAGGCGCCGTTCGACAACCGCCCGCGTTGGGAGGCGGGACGCAGGCGGCTGATCTGGCCGAGCGGGTCGGCGGCCTATGCCTTTTCGGCCGAGGACCCGGACAGTTTGCGCGGGCCGCAGTTTCATGCGGCCTGGGCGGACGAGTTCTGCGCCTGGAGGAATATTGAGACGACGCTGTCGAACCTGAGGTTCGGGCTGCGGCTGGGAGCGGACCCCAAGCTGGCGATCACCACGACGCCGCGGCCGATCCCGGCGCTGAGACGCTTGCTGGCCGAGCCGGGGGTGGTGAAGGCGCGGCTGGCGACGGCGGCCAATGCCGACAATCTGGCGCCGGGTTTTCTGGCCCATCTGAAGACGCTCTACGCCGGGACGCGGCTGGAGGCGCAGGAGATGGAGGGGCTGATCGTCGAGGCGGACGGCGCCCTGTTCCGGGCCGAGGATCTGGCGCGGGCGCGGGGCAACCGTCCGGCGCGGTTCGAGCGGGTGGTGGTGGCGGTGGACCCGCCGGCCAGCGCCCACGGCGACGCCTGCGGGATTGTCGTCGCGGGGCGCAAGGACAAGGTTGGATATGTGCTGGCGGACCGTTCGGCGCGGGGCCTGTCGCCGGCCGGATGGGCGCAACGTGTCGCCGAGACGGCGCGGGAGTTCGACGCCGACCTGGTGCTGGCCGAGGGCAACCAGGGCGGGGAGATGGTGCGGACCCTGCTGGGGCAGGCGGACTGCCCGGCCCAGGTGAAACTGGTCCACGCCAGCCGGTCGAAGAAGGCGCGGGCCGAGCCGGTGGCGGCGCTCTATGAGCAGGGGCGGGTGGTCCACTGCGGGGCCTTCCCGGCGCTGGAAGAAGAGATGATGGCCCTGGGGAGCGAGACGCCGGGGGGCAAGAGCCCCGACCGCGCGGATGCCCTGGTGTGGGCGCTGACCCACCTGCTGCTGGCCGGAAAGACGCAGCCGAGGCTGCGGGCGCTGTGACAACTTTCCTCCCTGTCGCGGAGCGATGGGGAGGTGGCGCGTCGCGAAAGCGACGTGACGGAGGGGGCGGCTCGAGATCGCACGGATGCTGGCGCTGGGCGCGCGGCGGATATAGCGCGTCGAGGAAGGGAGCCGCGCGCTGAGCGATAGCCTCTAAAGAAAAGGGGCGCTCCGAAGAGCGCCCCTTGAACCTACTCGCCCTTGGGATTGGGGCCGTATTTGTTGTCGCCGCGCTGGCTGTCGCCGATGCCGAGCCAGAGCCAGAAACCGAGGCTGACCAAAACGGCCAGGAACATGAGGCCGAAGGCGGCGCCGCCGGTGGCGAGCAGGGTTTCGGGGTCCATCGACTGCATGGCGTTGGGGTTGGTGATGACCGCCAGACCAAAGGCGGCGACCATCATGCCCATGGCGCCGTACCAGATGGCCCAAGGGATAACGACAAGCCAGCCCGGCTTGCCCATGTCATGGAAGCGCTTGAAGCCGATCGCCAGGTGAGGAACCAGAAGGATCAGGCCGAGGAAGAAGCTGACCGCAGGGAAGAAGCTGGAGACGATGCCCAGCACCAGAAGAATGGCCCAGCTGATCCAGAAGTGCTGGCGGCGTAGACGGCCCTTGAACGACAGCATGGCGCTCTTGATGTCATAACCGCCGCCGGTGTCGCGGGCGACGTAGGACGATGCGGCGGCAGCGCCGAAGGCGGCGGCGGGATCGCCGGCCAGGACCATGATCTGGGTCGCCTCGACGCCTTCCGGCACGAAGTCGACGCGGGCGCCGGAGCGGATGGTTCCGCCGGCCTGGATGGCTGAACGGGCGAAGCCGTAACGGATGCTGTCGTCGCCGCTGATCAGGCCGGTGCCCGAGACGTCATCATAGCTGAGAATTTCACCGCGCACGCGCAAGTCTCCTGAGTTCTGAACGGCCCCCGGCCGCTTTGACGCGAGCATGACCGAGCGTTGGTTTCCAGACAACCCGAAGCGTGACCTTGGGGGCAGGATTTCTGCGAACAAATCGCAGCTTGTCTCGAAATGGCGCAGTTCAAGACACAAGCGAGGATGCATGGCCTTTCATGAGGTGCGTCTGCCGGCGCGGCTGGCGTTCGGATCGACCGGCGGGGTGGAGCGGCGGACGGAGATCACGACCCTGGGGTCCGGGTTCGAGCGGCGCTCGACGCCCTGGGCCGAGGGGCGACGGCGCTATCTGATCGGGGCGGGGTTGCGGTCGCTGGACGACATGGCGGCGCTGACGGCGTTTTTCGAGGCGCGACGCGGGCGGCTGTATGGGTTCCGGTTCCGCGACTTCGCCGATTTCAAGAGCTGTGCGCCGGGGGCGACGGTTGAGGCGACGGATCAGAGGATCGGGACGGGCGACGGGACGCGGCGCAGCTTCGGGCTGTGCAAGGCCTATGGCGACCATGAGCGGCGGATCAGGAAGCCGGTCGAGGGATCGGTGCGGGTGGCGGTGGGGGGCGTGGAGACGGCGGGGTTCATGGTCGATGCAGCGACGGGGGTGGTGACGCTGACGGCGGCGCCGGCCTTGGGGGCGGTGGTGACGGCGGGGTTTGTCTTCGATGTGCCGGTGCGGTTCGACGCCGACCGGATCGAGGTGACGCTGGAGAGTTTCGGCGCCGGGCGGATGGTCGCCATGCCGCTGATCGAGGTGCGGGTCTAGGCATGCGCGACATACCGAACGAACTGGCCGACCGCATCGAGAGCGGGGCGGCGATGCTGTGTCATGCCTGGGTGCTGAGGCGGGGCGACGGCGTGGTGATGGGGTTCACCGATCATGATCGGGACCTGAGCGTCGAGGGCGTGGTCTGTCGCGCTGGCAGCGGATGGACGGCGGGGGTCGGAGACGGCGCGGTCGGGCTGATGGCGGGAGGCTTGTCGGCGTCCGGCGGGCTGGACGATGCGGCGCTCACCGAGGCCGACATCGCGGCGGGTCTCTATGACCGGGCGCGGGTCGAGCTGTGGCGAGTGGACTGGGCGCGACCGGATCTGAGAGTGCGGCTGTGGGCCGGAAGGCTGGCGCGCATTCGGCGTGAGAATGGGGGTTTCGTCGCCGATCTGGAAGGGCCGATGGCGGTGCTGGAGCGGGTGGTCGGGCGGACCTATGGGCGGAGCTGCGACGCGGTGCTGGGGGATGGGCGCTGTGGCTTGAGCGTCGAGGCGGTCGCCGGGCGGGGTTGCGACAAGCGCTGGGCGACCTGTGCGGGCGTGTTCGGCAACGGCGTCAACTTCCAGGGCTTTCCCGACATTCCGGGCGACGACTTCATCGCTGCGCGGCCGACGACGGCGGGGCGGCACGACGGCGGGAGCCGACGATGAGGGAGGATGTGGTGGCCGCCGCGCGCGGCTGGCTGGGGACGCCTTATCGGCATCAGGCCAGCGTGAAGGGCGAGGGCGCGGACTGTCTGGGCCTGGTGCGCGGGGTGTGGCGCGAGGTGGCGGGCGAGGAGCCGGAGGCGCCGCCGCCTTACCGGGCCGACTGGGCCGAGGTCGGGGGCGAGGAGACGCTGTGGGCGGCGGCGCGGCGCTGGCTGGTCGAGATCAGGCCCGAGGCGGCGCGCCCCGGCGACGTGCTGCTGTTCCGCATGAGCGCGGGCTGTCCGGCCAAGCACTGCGCCATCCTGTCGGACGACGGCGGGCCGGAGCCGAGGATGATCCACGCCTACTGGGGACGGTCGGTGGTGGAGAGCTGGATGGGGCCGTGGTGGCGGCGAAAACTGGTCGCGGCCTTCCGTTGGCCGCAGGAGATGTGAATGGCGCAGGTCGTTCTGAGCAATCTGGGTCAGCATTTCGGCGGGCCGATCGGGTCCTTCATCGGCTCGACCGTCGGGCGGATGATCGACGATCGGGTGATCGGCAGCTTGTCGCCGGCGCGGCAGAAGGGGCCGAGGCTGGAGGCGCTGAGCCTGCAATCCTCGGCGGACGGGGCGCCGATGGCTTGCGTCTTCGGACGGGCGCGCGTGGCGGGACAGGTGATCTGGGCCGCGCGGTTCCTGGAGAAGCGCCATGAGCGCTCGGGCGGCAAGGGCGGGCAGAGGACGGTCGAATACGCCTATTCGCTGAGCTTCGCCGTGGCCTTGGGCGAGGGGCCGATCGACGGGGTGGGGCGGGTCTGGGCCGACGGCCAGCCGCTGGACCTGACCGGCGTGACGATGCGGGTGCATCGCGGGACGCAGGATCAGACGCCGGACCCCTTAATCGAGGCGGTCGAGGGGGCGGCGCCCGCCTATCGCGGCACGGCCTATGCCGTGTTCGAGGATCTGCCGCTGGGGGCGTTCGGCAATCGCGCGCCGCAGCTGGCGTTCGAGGTGTTTCGCCGGGCGCCGGGCGAGGCGCGGCTGGAGGACTTGCTGGAAGGGGTGTGTCTGATTCCCGGCGCGGGAGAGTTTTGCCTGGCGACCGAGGCGGTGATGCGTCGCGAGGGGCTGACGAAGAGCAAGCCTGAAAACGTCCATCACGCCGAGGGGCGGGCGGACCTGCTGGTCTCGCTGGATCAGTTGATGGTCCAGGCGCCGAACCTGAAGCGGGTCAGTCTGATCGTCGGCTGGTTCGGCGACGACGTGCGCGTGGGTCATTGTCGCATCCGGCCGGGCGTGGAGAACCGCACCAAGACGACCGAGCCGATGTCGTGGAAGGTCGCGGGTCTGCAGCGCGGCGAGGCGCATCTGATTTCCAGGGTCGATGACGGCGCGGGTGGGGAGGGGCCGGCCTATGGCGGGACGCCGTCCGACGAGAGCGTGCGGCAGGCGATCCGGGCGCTGAAGGATCGGGGGCTGGAGGTGACCCTCTATCCCTTCGTCTTCATGGACTGCGAGGGCTATCCGTGGCGCGGGCGGGTGACGGGCCATGACGGCGCGGGGGCGACGGCCGAGGTCGCGGCCATGTTCGGCACGGCGGAGGGCTGGGGCCTGCGGCGGCTGGCGCTGCACTATGCGAAGATCGCCGCCGAGGAGGGGGCGGAAGGCCTGTTGATCGGGTCGGAGATGCGGGGGCTGACCTGGACGCGGGATGCGGGCGGCGGCTTTCCGGCCGTGGCGCAGTTTCGGACGCTGGCGGCGGAGTGCCGGGCGGTGGTCGGGGCGGGCGTGAAGCTGAGTTACGCCGCCGACTGGTCCGAGTATTTCGGGCGGCAGGTCGGCGGGGAGGTGCGGTTTCATCTGGACCCTTTGTGGGCCGATCCGAACATCGATTACGTCGGGATCGACTGGTATCCGCCGCTGGGCGATTGGCGGACCGGGGATTGGCGCGACGGGGGCGGCGGGCTGGACGCCGTGGCGGGGTTCAAGGGGCCGTCGTCCGCCGACTATCTGGCGGCGCAGATCGCGGGCGGCGAGGGTTTTGACTGGTACTACGCGAGTGAGGCTGATCGAACGACGCAGGCGCGGACGGCCATTGTCGATACGGCGCACGGCGAGGACTGGGTGTTTCGGCCCAAGGACCTGAAGGGGTGGTGGTCGAAGTCGCACCACGACCGGATCGCGGGCGTCAGGAGCGCGACGCCGACGGCCTGGGTTCCGATGATGAAACCGATCCGGCTGACCGAGTTCGGCTGTGCGGCGGTGGACCGGGGCGGCAATGCGCCCAATCTGTTTCAGGACCCCAAGAGTTCCGAGAACGCCCTGCCGCCGCATTCGACGGGGGCGCGCTACGACCGGATGCAGCGGCGGGCGTTGGAGGCGGTGCTGACGCATTTCGAGGATGTGCAGAACAATCCGGTGTCGGCGGTCTATGGCGGGCGGATGGTCGAAGGGGCCGACGCCTGGTGCTGGGATGCGCGGCCGTTTCCGGCCTTTCCGGCGCGGGGCGAGGTCTGGGCCGACGCGGGGGCGTGGCGGGCCGGGCACTGGTTGAACGGGCGCATGGGCGGCGAGGCGGCGGATCTGGTCGCGGCGGTGCTGAAGCGCGGCGGGTTGGCGGAGGAGGCGTTCGAGATCGGGGCGCTGGACGGTGAGATCGCGGGCTATGTGATTGATCGACCGATGCGGACGCGGGATGCGCTGGAGCCGCTGCTGGCGGGTCTGGGGGCGACGGCGGCGGAGCGGGGCGGGCGGATCGCCGTGCTGGGCGAGACGGCCGTGGGGCTGACGCTGACGGCGGAGGCCCTGGCCTTGCCGGACGAGGGGGCGAGCGTCGTGGCGGATCGGTCGCTGGAGCCGCGTCCGGGGGCGGCGCGAGTGCGCTTCATCGACGAGGCGGCGGACTATCAGACCGGCTCGGTGGTGGTGCGCGGCGCGGGCGACGGCGGCGGGGTCGATCTGGAACTGCCGGCGGTGTGCGGCGCGGGCGTGGCGGGGGCTCTGGCGCGGCGGACGCTGGCGACGACGGGGGGCGAGACGGATCGGCTGACGGTGAAGCTGGGGCCGCTGGAGGCGCTGCGGCTGGAGCCGGGCGAGGTGGTGCAGGTCGAGGGACGGACGGGCGACTGGCGCGTGACGCGGCTGGATGTGGACGAGCAGCCGTCGGCGGTGCTGGAGCCGGTTGTTGCCGTGCGGGTCGATGAGGCGCCGACGGACTGGCGGCCCGGCGACGGGCCGGCGGTAGTGGGCGCGCCGTTTTTGCGGCTGCTGGATCTGCCGCCTCTGCCGGGAAGCGAGGATGATGGTCGGCCGGTGGTTGTGGCGGCGGCGGAGCCCTGGACGCCGATGGCGGTGCATGGGGGCGCGAGCGTGGAGGCGCTGACGCCGCGGGCGACGGTGGTGCGGCCGGCGACGGTCGGGGTGCTAACCGAGGCGGTGGGGCGCGGCGTGGTCGGGCGTTGGGACGAAGCCAACGCCATCATGGTGCGCGTCGAAGGGCGGGCGCCGGAGAGCCTGACGGGGGCGGGGGTCCTGGATGGCGGAAATGCGCTGGCTCTGGAGACGGCGGCGGGCTGGGAGTTGGTGCAGTATCGGCGGGCGGACCTGGTCGGAGGCGAGGTCTGGCGGCTGAGCGGCCTGCTGCGCGGGCAGCAGGGGAGCGAGGAAGCGACGGAGACGGGGGCCTTGGCCGGGGCGGTCGTGGTGTTTCTGGAACGCGACATGGCGCGGGCGGATGTAGCGCCAGGCGAGCGGGGGCTGCCGCGCGTCTGGCGGGCGGGGCCTGTGGGCGCGGCGCCGGGCGGGGCGGGGTTCAGCGAGGTCGATTTCAGCTGGACCGGGCGGGCGGCGCGGCCCTGGCGACCGGCGCATCTGCGGGTGGCGGTCGAGGACGGCGGGCGGCGGCTGTCGTGGACGCCGCGCGTGCGGGTCAACGGCGAGGGGTGGGAGGCTGAGCCGGTCGAGGTCGATCCTCGCCGGTTTCGGGTGCGGGTGCTGGACGGCGCGGCGGAGAAGCGGGTCTGGGAGGTCGAGGGGCGGGAGGCGGTCTATGCGGCGGCGCAGGTGGCGGCGGACTGGCCAGGCGGGGTCAGCGGCGGCGCGCGGATTGCCGTGGCGCAGTGGGGCGCCGGCTATGGCTGGGGGGCGGAGGCGGTGGCGCCTTTGCTCTAAACCACGTCTGCCCCTTCCAGCGGGGGGGCGCATGGCTTAACTGACGCTCTGGTCTTTTTCTGATGTCGGAGTGAAGCGAACGTGGCTGGCGATCCCTACAAGGAACTGGGCGTTGCCAGAGGCGCGAGCGCGGACGAGATCAAGAAGGCGTTCC
>RCUP01001817.1_pt1 | contig 12353 bp, 12 predicted proteins | sample 2166341 | NCBI WGS metagenome assembly RCUP01 (sample SAMN09932325, study PRJNA488358) | compost metagenome | isolation source: compost soil in succinonitrile-enriched | place: Germany: Experimental Botanical Garden | reverse complement strand
GAGATTGCCAAAGCCATGGAGTCTCAATCTAACGACACCGAGCATATCGTAGATAGATTCAATGGATTTGGTGAGAAATTTGCTACGCTTGGGGATCAGGCGCAATCGGTTCAGGAAAGAGCTGAGGAAATCGTAGAAGTATTCCATACCAGCAATCAAGTAGTTGAGAACTTAATCCACATTAAGGATCAGAATGAAGAAGAAGTTCAAAAAATCTCTGCCAATACACTGAAGCTTCAGGAAAGCTCTACGAACATCAGTAAGATTACCGTAGCCATAAGTGAAATCGCGAACCAGACGAATCTCCTGGCCCTGAATGCATCGATCGAAGCGGCCAGAGCCGGTGAACATGGACTTGGCTTTGCAGTGGTAGCATCAGAAATCCGAAAGCTGGCTGAACAAAGCTCGAACCAATCTAATGAGATTAAAGCTATCATTCAGATGAATCTGGCCTATGTCTCCGAGAATAATAATAATGTTATTGAGATTCGAAATATCGCAGCGAAGCAGGATGAGTACGTGGGTTATACCCAGGCTGCCTTCAAGACGATCTATGAGAAGATCAATGAAATTACGCAGCAAATCCAAGGTATGGTGGAAGAAGTAACGCGGATGGAACAGGATAAGAATGACGTTCTCGAATCCGCACAAAGCCTCTCCGCTTCCGGGGAAGAGGTTTCCGCATCAGTGGAGCAGGTTACGTCTACGATGATGGAGCAATCCGCAACCGTTCAGCAGCTTGCCGATATGGTCGGTACCATTGACCGCCTGACCCAGGAACTCGCGCACGCTGCTTCCAAATTCAAGATTGAATAAGAGCGAAATGGCTTCAAAATATAGACAGCCAGGAGCATCTCCATCTAGGAAGGTGCTCCCGGCTGTTGTATTGGGTCTATAAGTTAAACTTAAAAATGACACATAGGCAAGAGTGTGAAATGACTCTGGAGAAGCCGATTAACTTCTGAGCCACTTGTCGAAGAAATCTTGGTATCCCTGCTTCATTACATGACTCGAGAACTTCTCGAAGGCGTAGCTCCGGTTCTCCTCAGATACCTGGTAAGGTGCGGCGGCAGCCATATTGACAAGCTCGAACCAGTTCTCCTCATTCCCGGCAAAAGCATGGCGGGAGCTAATATGACCGTAGCAGGGATGCTCCGGCTTGACGACGATTTTACCCATGGCCATCGCTTCGGTCAGCGGCATCGCGAACGTATCGAATTTGGAGCTGCTCCAATATACCTTGGAGGAGTTCATTAGGGTGAACACCTCATCCTGGGACAATGCAAACTTTAGCTTGATGTTGGATGGAAGGTCATATTTCTTCATACTCTCCCGGTACCGTTCTCCGCCAAAGACCATGAATACTTCCTTATCCGGATTGCGCCTTGCGTATTCAACAACAAGATCCGGCCGTCTGTTCTCCTCGTCCCTGCCGATCCACATGATCCGGTTATTCACAACCCGGGAGGGGTCATAATGCTTCTCGGCCAAAGCCTCATTGAAGCCGATCGGGATCACCGTTACATCCGTAATTCCAAAGTTACGCCCCATCTCACGCTTCAGAAATTCCGTCTGAACGATGGCCTTGTCCACAATAGAGTAGAACGGCTTCATCATTTCATAGCCGGTTAGGGCCGGGTCCGGGAAGCTGTGCGGGAACAGGACGCTGTTCTTGAGGAACATCTTCAGGAAAGTGAATCCCGACACCGTGTAGATCACATGGTCAATCTTATGTTCATAGATCTGATCCAGAACAATATCATAGTTAACCAGATCGCCCTTCTCATGCTCATAACCCGGGAGCCAATCATGCCCGCTGACATGATGCTCAGGGGAGATAAAGACGATGTCCACACCAATTTCTCTGCCAATTCTCTGAAGCCGGTCCGCAAATACGCGCGGACCCTGGGCTTCGGAGAATTGGATTTTGCGCATAACAAGTCCTACCTTCTTCATTCTCCCACCACCTTCTCTACATGACTACCGCCGTCCATATTGCTCTTGCCATCTGTTAACCCAAGCAGGCTCATACACTGCATCAGACTATCCACTGTCTCTCTCCACTGTACCCTTAATTGTTCGGCAGGCCATATGGCCTCCTTCTGCCCAAGGTCCCTGCGAATCAGAAGCAGCATCCAGACGGAGTAGACTGCGGCGAAGAAGGCATATTCTTCTCCCAGCAGGTCTCTGTCCAGAATCCTGCCGTTATTAGCCGATTCGGCTGCATACACGTTAAGAACCCGCTCCCGAATGGAAGAGGTGATCTGTTTCGGAAAAAGCGGATGGGACATATCTAACAAGTGATACAGATCCCAGTGGATCGTATTTAGATGGGTATGCTCCCAATCCAGAATATACAGCTTATGCCCGGCCATAGCGTAGTTCCCCAAGTGCAGGTCCCCGTGCGTGAGCACCGGGGAAGCGGCATAGGGAGATCGCTCCTCCATGGCCACCAGATCCCGGATTGCTGCTAGCAGCCGGGCTGCGGCACTGGCGGGAATATGCAGCTCCGCAAGCAGGGAAGCCGCCTCTTTTTCCTGCTGGGTAATCTCAGCTGCAGCGAGCTCAATCCGCGGCTTGTGTCCGGTAACAGGCGTCTCTACAGGTAACTGATCCTTAGGAATCGCGTGCCACCAGGCCATGGCTTTTGTGACTTTAAGGATCGTATCCGATTCAAAAGCATGATTTAGCTTGCCCAGATCTTCGAATATTGCCCAGCTTGTCTCATCGCTTGAATAGGATCTCGCCAGCATCTTCGGATAAACGTCCGGGAACAAAGGCAGAATATGCTCATAGACCCAGCTTTCGCGCCCTGCCTGACCTTCATGGGTCACTGGCTTGAAGATATAGCTTTGCTGCTGAGCTACATAGAACCGTTCTACGAATCTGCCGTTCATCCCTTTGTATAAAGCTTCACGTGCATAAATATGATGGTCATCCAGTCTTCCGTCAGGCGTGACCATTTCCATTAAATTATCCATAGGTTCCCTCTATATCACCCGGTCATTCCATGAATACCCGAGATTTTGTTATTAATACATTATTATCTCAAAGCTTGCTGCGCTTGTACACTCACCAGGTACAAGATTCTCGGTGAAGATGATGGGGTATAAGAATTCATAAGAACTTACCCTATGAATATGTGAACACGATCAAGGAGGTTACAGCATGAATCTAAAAGGAAAAGGGTGTCTGATTCCGATCATCGGAATCGCTGCGGTTCTTGTGATTATCGTGATCTTTATGATCAGCAATTACAATAAATATGTGACAGCCGAAGAGAACGTGGATCAGAAATGGAGCCGGATCGAGACAGACCTTCAGCGCAGATATGATCTGATCCCGAACCTGGTGAATACAGTTAAGGGATTCGCCCAGCATGAGAAGGATGTGATCAAGCAGGTCACCGATGCCCGGGCCGCACTCGGCGGTGCCCGTACGACGGAGGAGAAGGCTGCTGCAAACGACCAGCTTCAGGGCGCTCTAGGCCGCCTGCTCGTCGTGGTAGAGAACTATCCAACCCTCAAATCTGACGCTCATTTTACTCAGCTGATGGATGAGCTTGCTGGAACCGAGAACCGGATTGCTGTGGCACGGGGGGACTATAACGATTCCGTCGCCCAGTACAATACGATGATCAAGCGATTCCCCGGCCGCCTGATGGCCGGAATTATGGGCTTTGATGCTAAGGAATACTTCAAGACGACAACCGAGTCCAGACAGAATCCGCAGGTGGATTTCAATACGGACGGATCAACTTCCTTCCTTTTTGGCGGCAGCCGCTTGAGCTGGGCTGCAGCAGGTACGCGGGCATGAATGGGCCTGTGAAGCGGCCCATCTGCCAGCACGCGGCCCGCAGCCGGGGTGGGCTAGGGGCTAGCGGCCGGGCGGCGCTGAAGGCTGGTTCCCCGGATGCAGAGCAGGCCGACTCCCGGGACACGCTTCAGGCTGGCCACCGGAAAGCATTGCGGGCTGGCAGCTCGGATACGGCTAAACGCCGGGCAGCGCTGAGACTGGGCCACTGGGTTTCACCAGACGGTGACAGTTGGGATGCGCTGAGGCTTGGCCGCCCGGTTGCGCTGGCTGCTGACCGCTGGGGTGCGCCAAGACCTTATCGCCAGGCCGCTCGGCAGGCTGGCAGCCAAGCGGCCCCTGGTTACCGGGGCCGCTTCCGCTTATCTGCCGCGCTGACCGCTGCTCTGCTCCTGCTTCTCCTGCTGCTTGGAGGCGCGGCTTCCGTCTCTGCCGCCCTGGACATTCCTGCGCCGGTAGGCGATATCTATGTCCAGGACTTTGAGGGGCTGCTCTCCGCTGAGCAGAAGGCGGAGCTGAACAAGCTCGGCCGCGCGCTCGAGGATGCGACGAAGGCCCAGGTGGCTGTGCTTACCGTACCCTCCTTCAGCGGAGCCGATATTGAGCAGTACGGGAACCAGGCTTTTCGCAAGTATGCGCTCGGGAATAAAGAGCTGAACAACGGGGTGATGCTCCTGCTCTCCATGGGAGAACGCCAGGCTAGAATCGAAGTCGGCTACGGCCTGGAAGGAGCAATCCCTGACGGCAAAGCCGGCCGAATTCTCGATACGACCGCAATTCCGTATCTGAAGGAGAATAAGCCGGACCAGGCGATCATCCAGACCTACAAAGCTCTGTACAACGAAGTGGCCGCGGAATATGGAGTTCAGGACAAGCTGAATCCAGAGTCCGTCGTTCTGCCGGAATCCGGCCCTGCGGCTCAAGACAGTGGAGGCGGGATTTCAATCATCTGGATCATCGTGATCGTTGGCCTGCTCGCCGTAGATTTCATCTTCTTCCGCGGCGCTATCACCCTGACCCTGCTCTCCATGATGGGACGCGGGGGCGGTGGTGGATGGGGCGGCGGAGGCCGCGGTGGTGGTGGCGGGTTCCGTGGAGGCGGAGGCGGTTCCTCCGGAGGCGGCGGTGCAAGCCGGAGGTTCTGAAGCGGAGTCTCGTCCGCGGCTCTAACCTACAGAGAGGCAGTACTATTGCAACGAATAAAGACACCCCAAGGGGTGTCTTTATGTTGTGGCGTCTATAGAACCAACAGGCACACTTGTTGTCGCTAGAAAACCCCAGCCTGCACGCCCTCTATTTCCCTATTAAATTTCGGACCATTCGTTACCTTTGTCCCTTGCGGTGACAGGAATCCATATTTCGCTTCTGTACGTGGGGGAACTGGTATCCTTGTGCTCATTCCACAGGATCTCCGGGCCTTCTGCAAGTTCATAGCCCGATGATGGGAACCATTCGGAATAGATACGTCCCCATATATTTTGCAGGGTTGCCGGGAAGGGACCTACCGATTCAAATACGGCCCATGTGCCTGCAAGAACTTCGAGCTGTGCCAGTTGGGCTGGACCCTCCTTAGTCGTTGCAGCACCAATATAATGATCCAGCTCCCCTCTTTCCTCCATCCGTCCCTCAGAAAAGTTCGTGGATGCGCTAAGCATCCCTATCGGCTCCACATTGGATAACTCCTTTATAGCAGCAATCGTCTCCGAATCTAAGCTTTCACTCATCGAAACCATCTCCGGGTTCACACCTTCGAATTGAATAGGTACCCTTCTCATGATTCCTACAATGCGAAATGCCTCTTTCTCCACAATACGATAGTTCATTTCACTTCCTCCTTGGATCACAATTTGAAAGGTCATAGGGGGATACGACTTTAGAAAGTGACTGTGCTGTCTGGCTTCTGAAGGCTTTACTCCATGTAAGCTTTGAAAAGCTCTGGTAAAAGAGTCCGGCGAGCTGTATCCATATTTGACAGCGACATCGATAATCTTCAAGCTGCTATGGATGAGATCAAATGCGGACAGAGTCAGGCGCCTGCGGCGAATGTACTCGGATAGCGGAATCCCCGCCAGGAAAGAAAACATCCGGGTAAAATGGTATTCCGAACAACAAGCCAGCCTCGCTGCTTCTTTAATTTCGATCTCGCCTGCAAGGTGGTCTTCAATATAAGCAAGTGCGCTATTCAATCGTTCAAGCATCCTCTTTGCTCCTTTCAGCATTAGAATAGCAGGTCGAATCCCAGGCCACCCGACATCTGCTGCACAGACATATCGGGTGAACACTTGCCCAGGCCCCAGCATACTTTATAGCACCTGTTAGTAGAGGAGAAGAAAGGGTGCGTGGCTTGTATGGGCATTCAGTTAACCGCAATTCACTGGGTGTATCTGGCTTTTATTGTGTTTATTATGGGACTGCTGATCCGGCGGCGCGATACGACGATGATTTGTGTGGTGGGGATCTTCGCGCTGGGGCTGCTTGCTACCGAGACGCTTCATGGTTCGGTATCGGGGATATTCCGCTCCTTCATCTATGCGACCAAAGAGCTCATGGGTACCATCATGATCATCTCCATCATTGTGGCGATGAGCCGGGTACTCATTCGTACCGGTATAAATGAGAGCATGGTGGCTCCCCTGACCCGCTTCCTGCGGACCCCGGCCATGGCTTACTGGGGAATCGGCCTCATTATGCTGGTGACCTCATTCTTCTTCTGGCCCTCGCCCGCCGTGGCTCTGATTGGAGCAGTCCTTCTGCCGGTAGCGCTCCGCGTCGGATTGCCAGCCCTTGGCGCGGCCATGGCGATGAATTTGTTCGGTCATGGAATTGCCTTGTCAGGGGATTATATCATTCAAGGAGCACCCAAGCTGACCGCGGATGCTGCGGGCCTTCCAGTGTCAAGTGTAATGGAAGCCAGCGTTCCGCTGGTTATTGTCATGGGGGTTGTGACGACGGTGGCCGCTTTCTGGATGATGCGCAGGGATCTGAGAAATGGAACCTGGAGGGACGGACTTGTATCCGGTTCAAGCACCGCCGCGGCTCTGACTGCTGAGACTGAGGAGCAGCGAGCTCATGCAGTACATGGATTTGATCAAGAATCTCTCAAGCTCTCCCCCACGCTCAGAAAAACTCTGGCTATCCTCATCCCGCTGTTATTCATCGTTGACGTTGTGGTGATGTTCCTGCTCAAGCTGCAAGGCGGAGATGCCACGGCGCTGGTGGGAGGCACGGCTGTGTTCATTCTGATTGCGGTTACTCTGCTTGCCCATAAGAGTCAAGGTCTTGAACAAGTCACGTCATATCTTATCGATGGCTTCGTATTCGGATTCAAGGTATTCGGCCCTGTGATTCCCATCGCGGCCTTCTTCTATCTGGGGGATGCGGCATTTACCGAGCTGTTCGGCAAAGTCCTGCCGGGGGCGTCCCACGGTATTGTGAACGACCTGGGCGTTGCCTTGGCCGGATCGGTACCGCTGAACGGTGTGGTCGGCTCCGTCACCCTCACCGTCACGGGCGCCATTACGGGTCTCGATGGCTCCGGCTTCTCCGGCATCTCACTTGCTGGCTCCATTGCCCACCTGTTCGCTACAGCCATCGGCTCCGGCGGAGCAACCCTAACCGCACTGGGTCAGGTGGCCGCCATCTGGGTCGGCGGCGGCACCCTGATTCCCTGGGCTCTGATTCCGGCAGCAGCGATCTGCGGGGTGAGCCCGTTCGAACTGGCACGGCGTAATTTGAAGCCGGTGCTGATTGGCCTGGCTGTGACGACGGTGGTGGCCATGTTCCTGGTATAAGCGTTAGGCGTAACGAGCCTGGATTACAGCCAAGTCGGCTGATTGCAAGCTGGAAACGCACTGGCTACATGCGAGGACGCCTGTGCCCCTGTAGACTGAGGGCGCGGCTGGCCAGATGCGCGCGGCTACAAGCTGAGAACGACCTTCATAGCGGCCGGAGCAGTTGTATTGCTTCGGCTGGAAAGTGAATTCAGGCTCCCTGTGCTGCCGAGCATACCGGCGGCTTTCTTTTTTTAACAGGGTACTAGCAACGGGACTGAAGCACAAAAATTACTTAATAGCTTGTTCGACCCCCTCAACCTTGTCACGTAGAACCAAATTAGGAACAATGCGAACATAGACAAGCTCTCCCGCGAGCTCGACAATAGTCTGCGTTACAATAATTGCTGCTACTAATGTGCTCCAATCTTCAGGTAAAGCTAAAGCAAGTGGAAGAACCACAAGGGAATTACGTGTTCCTGCACTAAAAATAACAGCCCGCCCTGATCTTATGTCTAGTCGAAACCATTTTACGATAAATCGAGTAATGAACGGCATTATGAACATGAATGCAATATAGATAGGAATAACTTTGATAATTAGATCCCAGTAGATGGACAGCTTACTAATCTGCGTGGATACGACCATAAAAAGTGTAAGAGCCATCAATGGAACAGGAAGCCATGCAGACGCATCTAGCAGTAATTGACCCCCACTGCGAGTTTTTTTAGAAAATAGTTGTATAACTATTGCCAGCAGAAGCGGTAACACGATGATGATAAGAAATGCTTCTATAAAGGGTCCTGGTTTAACAACTTCGGATGCTTTTTTGCCCATGAAAATCCACAGATACAAGGGTAATAGCAACATTTGTGTCACAAAAAGTATAGGTGTTGATAAGAGCATTACCTTTTCATTTCCACGGCCTAAATGAGTAAATACGATGACATAATCTATGCAAGGTGCCAGCAAAACAAGATACACACCCAGTAATACAGGGGATTGGTCTGGTAAAAACCGAGATAAAAACCAGACGACAATAGGTACCGCAATATAGTTGGCGGTTAGAATGGCCAGGATAAAACGTCGATTTCCAAAGGATTCTCTCATAGATGTAAAAGGAATCTGTGTAAACATTCCAAACATTAAAACAGCGATGACGATAGAAATTAGGTTATGATTATCTAATGTCGACATTAGTGTGGGAGCTAGTAACCCAAGCCCGGCTGCCAGCACTAATATAGTGACGTAAAGCCAAATCTGATTTTGTTCAAGTTTCTCCCGAGTTATCATTCCGTTACCTTCCCCTTCAACTAGTACCTCTAACACGAGCCTTCGTTTTCTATTTTATCCTTGCATTCTGACCAAGTAAGGCATTTGCAGCTTAACCCGCTATCTAATATCTGAATCATCGAATTCAGCTGTTTCTTTCGTTCTTCAAGTTCAGAGCGTTTCTGCCTGGCCATCTGCTCCCAACGATCCGAAAGCGCATCCCCTGGTTCAAAGCCTTCTAGCAAAATTGCAATTTCCTGAATGCTAAAGCCTGTTTGTTGTGCAACTTTAATAAAATGGATGCGATCTAGAAGTCGCTCGTCATATCGGCGTTGGCCGTTTTTTCGCTCAGGAGCAGGAAGCAGCCCAACGGATTCATAATAGCGCAGCGTCGATGCGTTTACTTCTGCCTTTGCCGCGAACTGCCCAATGCTAAGTTCAGCCATAACAAAATAGCCCCCTTGACTTAAAGTTAGCTTTAAGTTTTATGCTTGGAATTATAACTTCAATTGAAAGGTGATGTAAATGAAAAAAGAGAATTGGTTAGCCGGTCTTGGATTATTAGGAGCCTGTGCTCTATGCTGTGCATTACCGCTGCTTGGGGGGCTGACAGTTTTAGGGGTATCCTCTTTCGCTTATTTGGGCGGGTATTGCGCTTATGTTCGTGATAGTAGGGATCGTTATTTATCAAAGGCGGGCATCACGCCGATCGTCTTGCCTAACAACAGGGTGCAGCTGCAATTCCTGCAAAGCGAAAGGAGCTTAGAGGATATGAACATAGAAGAAAATGGGCCTGAACACAACATCAGCGCCCGTTTTTTTAATCGCCCTATTTTATCCAAAAATGTTATAATTATAGTATTCTTAATCAGCCTTTTCTAATTAGAATAAAGGGGATGGTTACCAGTGACCCTATTAAAGCAGAGCGACAAATATGAGGAAGCGCAAAGTTTATACGCAGAATTGTGGACTGAACTATCTGATGTAGATGAAGCGGAAGCACAAAAATTACTCCATAGCTTTTTTGATCAAATTAACTTAGTTCAGGCCAAGAAGCAGTCTTTACGCGATTTCAAGAAATTTGTTAAGTCTCCCTCGCTTTATTTAGCCCTCATTATTGGTTTTGCTATCCCATTAACCATGTATGTGGTCTTTATTTATACTTCATTGTCGCTAGAATAATATGAAGGGTTGTTTGGGTTGATAAACACAAATTCTTCGACTTAAATGGGGTGAGGATTTGAAGTGTTTTTTCCCAATTCTGTTGTTCGCATTATTAATGGGCTGCACAGAAAGCAACGAAATACCGAAAGAACAGTCGGTTTTGAAGAGCTATCTTGAGAATAAGGGTTTCGAGGTTATTTCTTATGAAGGACGTGCCTGGAGTTATGAACTGACAAAACAGAAAATCGTAACACTACCGTATATGATTTCTTGGGGGTTACAATCTGACGACCCATCCAAATATTTTGGCAAGACAGTACACATCGAAAAGTTCATCGTTAAACATCATCCGTTATCCCAAGGGAAAGTTGATGTTTATGTCTACGAAGTTAATGGTCAACCCATAGGAGGAACTTCGTATCCACATGGCGATACATCAGTTGGTGGATATTGGTCCTTAGAAGGTAGAACGCTAGAGGAACTTCAGACTAAGTCCTTTCAAGATTGGCAAAGAGACTGGATTAACAAATATAGCAATTAAGCCACGATTGACCCGGTTCACCATTTATCCATCTGCCCACCCACCTAATTTCCTACATAGTCATCACTTCTTCATACCACACCCGCAAGCCGTCGCGAATCCCCTGAGTCAAGACTCGTAATTACCCATGATCAGGCCTATACTGGTAGTATTGTAATTAATCCTATATATACGTAAGAAAGGGGAGTGCGGCGATGCCACTTCTAGAAGTGAAGGAACAGGAGCTTATGCGCAAAACCCACACTCCAAGCGGCAGCGAAGCTGTCTTCTTCTATACCGCTCTATGCGGCACCTGCCAGCTAGGCGAACGGATGCTGGAAATTGTGCAGGTCGCTGATCCGTCTATCCAGATTAGTAAAATCAACATCAATTACGCCCCGGTACTGCGGGAACAATGGAGAATCTCTAGTGTTCCTTGTCTGGTTCTGCTTGAAGATGGAGAGCCTGTCCAGTTCGAGTACGCGATGCAGTCCGTGGATCATTTATATAAGCTCTTGCAGCATCATTTCCTTACCCAATAGAAAGGACCAGCACAATGAATTTTCAGCTGACACAGCGAATTATAAAATTGCTATGCGGGCCGGAATCCTTTGAGCAGGGTGAAGCCTATTACGAGGGGAGACGGGTCACTTTTCAGAATTATGATCCCGAATCCGGAAGATTCGCGGCCGCCGTCAACGGTAAAATTAGCTATAACGTCCAGGTCGATATCGACAGCAACAGTGATGTGGATGCCAAATGTACCTGTCCTGCTTATTATTCCAGCTTCCAGTACTGCAAGCATATTGCGGCAGTCCTGCTGAGTATCCATCAGACCGAGCATGGCAGTTACTCCCCGGTTCGTCCCAGTCTGTCCGGCGGCAGTCTGAATCACAGTATTACGGAGGAATCCGGGCAGAAAAAGCCCCTGCGCGTTTACCATTTCGAGGGCTCGGAGCACCTTGAAGCGCCCAAGGGTTCACACGGGGATTCCCGGCTGGCCGGGGAGCTGCTCGGATTATTCCGGGATAAGCCCGCGCGTCCTACCGCCACGCGCCTTTTTGATCCAAGAGAGCAGCTGGATGTGGAGTTCATCTGCCGGCCTTTTGCCTATGGTCATAATAAATATATGTTCGGGATCGAGATGAAGGTCGGGTCGAAGAGACTCTATATTGTCCAGAAAATCCGGGATTTCCTGGATCGCATCGAGCGGCGCGAAGCTATGATGTTCTCCAAGCATTTCAGCTATGTCCCAGAATTGCACAGCTTCGGTCCCGAGAATGATGCCGTGATTCAGCAGCTCATTAACATACACCAGCATGAGAAAATGTACCGCGAGACATTAAGCAGCTACTCGGCCTATACGAACAAGTCCAGCGGCGACCGCATGCTGCCTGTTCCGCCTTCCTTCTGGGAAGCTCTGTATCCCCTGCTTACAGCCGCTCCTTCGGTGAAGCTGATTCAGGAGGAACGAACATATGAAGGAATTCGCCTGTCGGAAGAAGGTCTGCCGCTGCGGTTCGAATTCGATCAAGCTGCGCGGGAAGGCTATCAACTGGACATTCAGGGTCTGGATGAGCTTACTGTGCTTGAATCCTATGGCATTGTCCTCTCCGAAGGAAAGCTGCTGAAGCTGCCTGCTGGGCGCTGCAAGCGGCTCCTTGAGCTGAAGCAGATGCTGGATACCTCGCGCGACTCCCGAATTCTGATCTCTACGCAGCAGATGGAACCTTTTATGGAAAGAGTCGTTCCCGGCCTAATGAAGCTTGGGGAGGTCCATATCGCGGAAGCGGTGTCGGACCGGATCATGAAGA
>RCUP01001816.1_pt1 | contig 12359 bp, 16 predicted proteins | sample 2166341 | NCBI WGS metagenome assembly RCUP01 (sample SAMN09932325, study PRJNA488358) | compost metagenome | isolation source: compost soil in succinonitrile-enriched | place: Germany: Experimental Botanical Garden | reverse complement strand
CGCACCACCAGGGCGTCGTCGATCCGCGCCGGCTTCAGGTACTTGATCCCCAGGTCCGCCACCACAAAGGCCAGGGGCTCGTCCTGCTCCAGCAGTTCGGCGTGCCCCACCCCCGCCAGCCGCAGGAAATCCGACCGCCCCCGCTCGAAATAGCGGACATAGTTGGCGTGATAGACCAGGCCGGTGAAGTCGGTGTCCTCGTAATAGACCCGCACCGGCAGCAGATGATCCAGCCCGTCAAAGCGGCCGGCGGTCGGTTGGTCGGTCATGATCAGCCCTGAGCGGAAGTCGTCGCCGAGGGCTTAGCCGCCGACGCCGCCGCGTTGAAGCCCGGACAGAACTCCGCCTTCATATCCGCGAACTCGGCGCCCAGGGGATCGTCGCCCATCAGGATGCGGTTGGGCCGCGAGACAAAGGCCACCGCCTGTTTCTGCCCCGCGATCCCCGCGTAACCGCAGACGGCGCGGCGCTTGCCGGTTTCCAGATACCGCACCTCGGCGGTCGGCCCCATCTGCGCCTTGACCTGGGTCAGGGCGCGTTCCGCCGCCGTCGCCTGCTTCGGCCCGAACCGCGCGCCCTGATTCAGCGCCACCAGGCTCAGCGCCCCGAGCAGCAGCACCGCCGCGCCCAGCACGGCGATCTTCTGGTCCGTCCCGATCCCGCCTCGCGCCATCGCCCGTCTCCTTCAAGCGCCAGCATGGCCGGGTTTGACGAACGGGTGAAGCCCTTTTGCGAATCGCTTGCGCCTCTCCCTCCCCGTTCGGGGAGGGTGGTCGCGCAGCGACCGGGTGGGGAGGGCTAGGCGATGCCAGGCGCAGCGCTTGATCTGCGAAAGCGCCCCCACCCGTCTGACGCTGCGCGTCAGCCACCCTCCCCGGGACGGGGAGGGAGAGGCGTCTCCACCCTACTTCCCGAACAGATCCGGCGGCGGCGCCGCCTGAACCTTCGGCGCCTCCAGCCCCAGATGCTCATAGGCCCGCGCACAGGCCACCCGCCCGCGCGGCGTGCGCATGATGAAGCCCTGTTGCAGCAGATAGGGCTCAATCACGTCCTCGACCGCGTCGCGCGCCTCGGCAATCGCAGCGGCCAATGTGTCCATCCCCACCGGCCCGCCGCCATAGTTCTCGATCAGGGCCTTGAGGAAGCGCCGGTCCAGGCTGTCCAGCCCCGCCTCGTCGACCTCCAGCCGCGCCAGGGCCCGCGCCGCCGCCAGCCGGTCGATGCTCTTGCCCTCCGCGTCAGCGAAGTCGCGCACCCGCCTTAGCAGACGCCCGGCGATGCGCGGCGTGCCCCGCGCCCGACGCGCGATCTCCATCGCCCCGTCCTCGGTGATGGCCGCGCCCATCTTGCGCGCCGCCCCCCGGATCACCGCCGTCAGCTCCTCGGGCGTATAGAACTCCAGCCGCAGCGGAATGCCGAACCGGTCCCGCAGCGGCGTGGCCAGCAGCCCCGCCCGCGTCGTCGCCCCGACCAGGGTGAAGGGCGCCAGATCGATGCGCACGCTGCGCGCCGACGGCCCCTCGCCGATGATCAGGTCCAGCACATGATCCTCCATCGCCGGATAGAGGATCTCCTCCACCAGCGGGGACATGCGGTGGATCTCGTCGATGAACAGGACGTCGCGCGGTTCCAGATTGGTCAGGATCGCCGCCAGATCCCCCGCCTTGGCCAGGATCGGGCCTGACGTGGCCCGAAAGCCCACGCCCAGTTCGCGCGCCACGATCTGCGCCAGCGTGGTCTTGCCCAGACCCGGAGGTCCGAACAGCAGGACGTGATCCAGCGCCTCGGACCGTCCGCGCGCGGCGTCGATAAAGACCTTCAGATTGCCCTTGGCCGCCGACTGCCCGACGAACTCGCCCAGGGTCTGCGGCCGCAAGGCGCGGTCGTGCTTTTCGCCGGGCGCGGCGTCGGGAGCGATCAGCCGGTCATCCGTCATCACATCGCCCCCGCGCCGGTCCACCTTACATCTTCAGGACGGCGTACCCCACCGCCATCGCGACCAGTCCCACGACGAAGACGATGACGACCTGCAATTTCTTGTTCATTTTCAGACCTTGACTGCGTTTCAGGGAGGCCGCCGTCATAGGCCGCGTCGCGCGCGCACGACAAGATCCCCGCCCCAAACGCGCCCCTCACCGCCCCAGCTCCTGCAAGGCCGCGCGGATCACCGCCGGCAGCTCCGCCTCATCCCCCAGCCGGATCAGCGCCTGATCCACCGCCCGGCGCGCATTGATCTCGGCGATACCCAGGCCCAGCAGGGCCGCGACCGCCTCGCCCGTCACGCTCGGCGGCGGCGGAGCCGCGGCGACCTCGGCGTGAACGCCCGGCGCGTTGGGCGCAAAATGCCCGTCGCCCAAAAACGCTCCAAGCGGCTTGCCCTTCAGTTCGGTGACGATGCGCAAGGCCAGCTTCGGCCCCACGCCATTGGCGCGGCCGACCGCCGCCTTGTCCTCACGCGCCACCGCGCTGGCCAGTTCGCCCGGCGGCAGCACGTCCAGCACGCTCAGCGCCGCCTTCGGCCCCACGCCCTGGATGGCCAGCAGAACGGTGAAGGCCCGGCGCTCGTCGCGCGACAGGAAGCCGTAAAGACGCGGCCCCGCGTCCTCGCTCCACTGGCTATGGATATACAAGGTCGTCTCGTCGCCCGGCGCCGGCAACCGCCCCAGGGTCCGCGCCCCGCAGGCGGCGACATAGCCCACCCCGCCGCAGTCGATCAGGCATTCCGCCTCCCCGACCTCAGCCAGAACCCCGCGCAACCGCCCGATCATGCCGCGCCCCTCAAACTCGCCGTCAAACTCAAACTCCGCCGATGGTGCGCATGGGTGATAGCCACCGCCAGCGCATCCGCCGCATCCGCCTTCACGTCGCCCGCCGCAGGCAACAGCCGCTTGATCATGAAGGCCACCTGGCTCTTGTCCGCCTGGCCGGCGCCGACCACGGCCTTCTTGACCAGGCTGGGAGCGTACTCGGCCACGCTCAAGCCCGCTCTTGCCGGGGCCAGCATGACCGCCGCCCGCGCATGGCCCAGCTTCAGCGTCGAGGCCCCGTTCATGTTGACGAAGACCTCCTCGATCGCCGCCTCGTCACAGGCATAGGCGGCGCAGATCGACCCCACCTCCTCCAGCAGATGCAGCAGCCGTTCGGGAAAAGGCGCCTTCTCGGCGGGCGCCACCACCCCGTGCGCGATCCAGCGCAGGCGGCTGCCCTCGCTTTCGATCACGCCCCAGCCGGTGCGGCGCAAACCGGGGTCCAGCCCCAGGATTCGAGTCGATACGTTCGTCATTCGTTCCAGTCATGCCCCAAAGAGGGTTAGCGAACAATGACCGCGAGACTATGCGCCGGTTTCCGTCATCCCGGACGGCCGTCAGGCCGATCCGGGACCCAGGCTTCAGCTACAGGCAAGCCATGGCCGTACATGCGCCGCCGCCTGGGTCCCGGGTTCCGCTGCGCGGCCCCGGGATGACAGCAGGCTGATGACGGCCAGCCTCAGTCGTCCCCTCAATCATCCCTCGGCATGACCGAGAACCCCGCCAGTCCCGTCTGGTCCCCCAGCCGCATCGACAGATCATGAACCCGCAGCGGCATCGGCCCGCGCGCCTTGATGTGGTGTTCGTGGATCAGGCCGTCGTGGCTGACCACATGGCCGATGCGCACCGGCTTCAGCCCGCTGTCGGCCAGCAGACCGCGAAGCACCGCCTCATCCGGCGCAGACCCTCGCGCCCAGCGCAGGGTCACGTCCATCACCCCCACGTGCGGCAGACGGGCGTCCAGGAAGCGCAGGATGGCCAGCACCAGCAGGGTCGCGCCGCCGGCGATCAGCCCCAGGTCCCACATGCCGATGCCGAACATCACCCCGACCGCCGAGGTGGTCCACAGCGACGCCGCCGTGGTCAGGCCATGGACCGAAAACCCCTCGCGGAAGATGACCCCGGCGCACAGGAAGCCGATGCCGGTCAGGATGCCGTGCGACATCCGGGTCGGGTCGATCACCAGCCTCTGATCCGGCAGGGCGACGAAGGCCCAGGTCGACTGATGCATGGCCGCCAGCATCAGGACGCAGGAGGTCATGCAGACCAGGATATGGGTGCGGAACCCCGCCGGATGCCCGTGATAGGTCCGCTCGATCCCGATCAGACCGCCCGCCGTCATCGCCGCCGCCACCGGCGCGATCAAGGCCCAGTCCACTGTTCCGGCCACCGTCATGTCCCAACCTCAAGCTGCACAGGACCGCCCACCGTGGACCGCGCCGCTGACGGCGGCAAGCCATCCCTCTCCCTCCCCTTCATGGGGAGGGTGGTCGCGCAGCGACCGGGTGGGGAGGGCGAGGCGATACGGAGCACGGCGCTTGGTCAGCCAAAGCGCCCCCACCCGACTTCGCCCTGCGGGCTCAGCCACCCTCCCCATGAAGGGGAGGGAGAGGGCCGCGTCGCTCAATCATCCCGCGGGTCCAGCAGGTAGTCCGTCACCCCCGGCAAGGCGCACAGCCGCGCCGCCAGCGTCTTCAGCTCGGCCTCGCTCCCGGCCTTGATGCGCCAGCTGCGCCGCACCGTCGCCCCGCCGTCGATCAGCTCGAAGCGGTCATGATGGGGCGCCGGATCAATGGCCTTCAGCGCCGCCTCGACCTCGGCCTCGGGCGACGGCCCGTCGCGGCGCCAGCGCACCTCGACATCGGTCAGCACCCGCGCCGGCAACCGCACGCTGACCAGCCGCAACGCCACCAGGATCAGTCCCGTCACCACCGTCCCCACGACGCCGAGGGTGAACAGCCCCGCCCCGAACAACAGGCCGATGGCCGAGGTGATCCACAGGCTCGCCGCCGTCGTCAGTCCATGGATGGAAAAGCCGGTGCGAAAGATCACCCCCGCGCACAGGAAGCCGATGCCGGTCAGCACCCCGTGCGCCATCCGCGTCGGGTCGGTGACGATGTTCTCGTCCGGCAGGGCGCGAAACGCCCAGTCCGCCTGTCCCATGGCCGCCAGCATCAGAAGGGCCGAGGCCAGGCTGACCAGGATGTGGGTGCGGAACCCCGCCGCCCGCCCGCGCCACTCGCGCTCGAACCCGATCAGGCCCCCGGCCACGACGGCGCCCAGGATAGGCAGGGCGAAACTCTCGATCTCTGACAGGTCCATCCTGCGGCAACGGTCGGTCGGTCGGCCCCGTTCCCTTAATCAAGCTGATAGCGAATGGTGAAGGCGATCTGGCTCTCGGTCGGCTCGCCGTCCTCCAGCCGGGGCCGAACCCGCGCCTTGAGCGTCGCCTTGACCGCCTGTTCGCCGAAGCCGACGCCCGCGGGCGCCTCCTCGGCGATGCGACAGGCGCGCACCCGGCCATCGACGGCGACCTGGCACTCCAGCCTCACCGCACCGCTTTCCTCGCCCGCCCGCTGGGCCGCCCTCGGGAACGCAGGCTGGGGCGCCTGCAGCCAGGCCGGGTTGGTGATCGCCCGCCCCTCTTCGCTCATATAGGGCGCGGGCGCGGGGCTCGGCTCTTCAGGCGGCACGGTATAGGACGACAGGGTCTCGGACTGGACCATTTCGGGCATGGGCGGCAGGTCGATCCGCACCCGCACCGTGGAAAGCACCCAGGCCGCGCCCGCTATCGCCAGCAGGCTCGCGATCCAGACGCCGGCCTTGACCCACAGCCAGACCGGCTCCTCCCCAGGCGAAGGCGGCTCCCGTCGCGGATCCTGGTCTTTCGTCATGTCGCCCCCCGGCTCTTTCACATCGCCGCCACGCTTAGCAAGACGGCGAGGCAGACGGAAACACCCGCTCTTCGGTCCCGGCTCCGCTTGCCCGGGGCCGCCAACGGGCGCATCCTTCGCCAATCCGTGATCGCCGAAAGGAAGCCGCCATGCGCGCCGTCCCGTTCGTTGCTTTTCTCGCCTGTCTGTCCGTCCTGATGACGACGCCCGTCGCCGCCTCGGCCGCCGTCGCTCAGGAGACCCAGGATCAGTTCATGGCGCGCTGCGCCCTGGCCGCGGCCGAAACAGCGAATATGGCCAGCTACGCCGAGGGAGAATGCGCCGAGACCTGGATCGCCCTCAACCGCGCCAACCCCATGATCGACGCCCTGCTTTCGGTCTTTGTCGCTGACACCCCGTCCGCGCTCGACCCCGCCGACGTCCAGCGCCGGGCCTCGATCGTTCGCTGGCGTTCGCCGTCAGAAGGTCAGCTGGCCGGCCTGAATGTCGAGGTCACGCGCACGCCGACGACGCGGATCATCTTCAACTGGTCGGCGACGGGGCAGCCCGTCCCCTATGACCCGGTCGAGGCGCTGCGCGTGCGCGGGGCCCAGGTCTATCCGATCGGCTGCTATGCGCTGGGGGCCGGGGAAAGCAACGGCGTCTGGCGCGTCGATGCGCCCGGCCACGCCCCCTTCGCCCTGACGGTCTATCGGCGCGAGGCCCCGACGGCCTCGGCCCTGTCCTACATCACCGTCAGCGCCGATGCGGAACGCAACCTGCCGACGCTCGGCGACCTCATGGCCGCCGAGCCGGATCAGGACTGGCGGGACTGTCCCTCCTAAGGGTCAGCCCGCGTACTTGGCCGCGTCTTCGTCCGAGACGTCTTCGTTGGAATAGACCGCCGACACGTCGTCTTCGGCGTCCAGCGCGTCCAGCAGCTTGAACAGGGTGCCGACGGCCTCGCCCGTCACCGCCACCTCGGTCTGCGGCTTCCACACGATGGCGGTCGACTTGGGATCGCCCAGCACCTTGGACATGGCCTCGGCCACCTCGTTCAGGTCCTCATAGGCGGTCCAGATCGTATGGCCCGGCGCGTCCTCATAGATGTCCGGCTTGACCAGATCGCTCTCGACGTCCTGGGCGCCGGCCTCGATGGCGGCTTCCATGACTTCGTCCTCGGTGCCGGCCTCGGCCTTGTAGGTGATCTTGCCGACCTTATCCCACATGAAGGCGACCGAGTTCATCTCGCTCAGCGCGCCGCCGTTCTTCTTGAAGGCCGCACCGATGTTCGAGGCCGCACGGTTGCGGTTGTCGGTCAGGGCCTCGACGATGATGCCGACGCCGCCGGGGCCCCGGCCCTCGTAGCGGACCTCTTCCATCGTATCGACGTCGCCGCCGGCGGCCTTGTTGATGGCGCGCTGGATGACGTCCTTGGGCAGGCTTTCGGCCTTGGCGTTGTTGACCGCCAGACGCAGACGCGGGTTCAGCGCCGGGTCGGGCATGCCGTTCTTGGCGGCCACGGTGATGTCGCGCGACAGCTTGGAGAACAGCTTGGAGCGCTGCGCATCGGCGCGCCCCTTGCGGTGCATGATGTTCTTGAATTTCGAGTGGCCGGCCATGAATCTCGCTGCCAGATTTCTGAAACGTGAGGCGAGGCCTTTACTGGATGTGCGATCCTCTGTCACGACTGGGAACCGCCCGACTGCGCCGGGGATTTAGCGCAGGCCTGTAACGAGGAGACGCTGATGGCCGCCGACGACACCTATCTGGACGACGCCTACGATGAAGGCCTCGACCACGCCCACGCCGGCGAAATCGTCGAATGGTACGCCAAGCGCCCCGTCACGGTCTCCACCGCCGCCGCCACCGGCTCCATCGTCGCCGCCTTCGCCCTGGGCGCCCTGACCGCCGTCGGAACCCTGTTCCTGCTGCGCCAGTACGACGAGCGCTAGGCCAGCCCTTCCAGAAACGCCCGCAGCGCCTCCGGGATGGCTGCGGGCCGCATCGTCGCGCGCCGCACCATGACGTGGACGAAAAAGCCCTCGGCCGTCGCCTCATCCTCATCGTTGCGGAACAGTCCGATCTCGTAGCGGATGCTGGACGATCCCAGCCGTCCGACCCGCACCCCGGCGTGAATCACGTCGGGATAGGCCGCCGAGGCGTGAAACCGACAGCCTGATTCGGCCGCTACCCCGATGACCTCGGACCCGGTCACGTCCAGCAGCCCCGCCTCGATCAGCATCTGGTTCACCGCCGTGTCGATGAAGGCATAGTAGGCGACGTTGTTGACGTGGCCATAGGCGTCGTTGTCCGCCCACCGCGTCGTCAGCCGCACGAACCGCCCATAGTCGCCGCGCCTGCCCCTGATCCGCTCCGTCATCGCCGCCCCTTGGCCTCCGCTACGTCATGGGCCTAGCCTGCCAGCAGATGGGAGCCCTGACCATGCCGACCACCACCCGCGCCGCCGTCCTGCGCCACAGGGGCGCCGCGCGCCCCTATGGCGACAGCCGCCCGCTGAGCATCGAGACTCTCACCCTCGACGATCCTGGTCCGGGCGAGGTTCTGGTCGCCATCAAGGCTGCGGGCCTGTGCCATTCCGACCTCAGCGTCATCAACGGCGACCGCCCCCGCCCCCTGCCCATGGCCCTGGGGCATGAGGCGGCAGGCGTGGTCGAGGCCCTCGGCCCCGGCGTCACCGACCTCCAGATCGGCGACCATGTCGTCATGGTCTTCATGCCGTCGTGCGGTCATTGCAGCCCCTGCGCCGAGGGCCGCCCCGCCCTGTGCGAACCGGGCGCCACCGCCAACGGCCGGGGCGAGTTGCTGACCGGCCGCCGCGTCCTGCACGCCGGGACTGAGACCCTGAACCACCACCTCGGCTGCTCCGCCTTCGCCGAGCACGCCGTGGTCTCGCGTCGTTCGCTGGTCAGGATCGATGCCGACCTGTCGTTCGAGCACGCCGCCCTGTTCGGCTGCGCCGTTCTGACCGGCGTCGGGGCCGTGGTGAACACAGCGGGTCTCCGCGCGGGCCAGTCGGCGGTGGTCGTCGGCCTCGGCGGCGTCGGCCTGGCCAGCGTCCTCGGCGCCCTGGCCTCGGGCGCGTCGCCGGTCGTGGCCGTCGATCTGTCGGAGGACAAGCTGGCCCTGGCCCGTTCGCTCGGCCCAGAAGGGGGTGTCCAGACCGTCAACGCTGGCGATGCAGACGCCGTGGATCAGGTCCGCGCCCTGACCAATGGCGGCGCCGACTTCGTCTTCGAAATGGCCGGCTCGGTCCGCGCCCTCGACAGCGCCTGGCGCATGACCCGGCGCGGCGGAACCACCGTCACCGCCGGCCTGCCCCCGCCCGAGGCCGCCCTCGCCGTCAACGTCGTCTCCCTCGTCGGCGAAGAACGCACCTTGAAGGGCTCCTACATCGGAACCTGCGTGCCCGTGCGTGACATCCCCCGCTACGTCGCCCTCTTCCGCCAGGGTCGCCTGCCGGTCGACCGCCTGCTCAGCGGCGTCCTGGCGCTCGACGACATCAACACTGCCTTCGACTCCCTGGCCGACGGTCAGGCGGTGCGGCAGGTGATCCGGTTCTAGAAGCGCCGCTGAGCCCCTCAATCCTCCCCCGTTCACGGGGGAGGGGGACCGCGCAGCGGTGGAGGGGGCGGACACATCCGCCAGCCTTCAAAAGACCCTCTCGACCGCCGACCGAGCGTCAAACGCAACGCCCGACCTCGCCCCCTCCACCATCCTTCGGATGGTCCCCCTCCCCCGCTTCGCAAGGGAGGATCGGGTTAAGCCAGCAACCCCTCGACCTCTTCCCGCGTCCCCAGCGACGGTTGCGCGCCCGGCCGGGTCGCGGCGAGCGCCCCTGCCGCACAGGCGAAGTGCAGCGCCGCATTCGGCGCCATACCGTCCAGCAAGGTCACCACGATGGCCCCGACGAAGGCGTCGCCCGCCCCGGTCGCGTCCACCGCCTCGACGCGCGGCGGCACGGCCCAGGCCATCTCCACCCCGCGCCGGTACATGACCGCTCCCCGCGCCCCCTTCGTCACCGCCACCAGCCCGCCGCCTACGTGCAGGGCCTCGCCGTAGAAGGCGGCCTCGGTCTCGTTGACCACGATCAGGTCGGCCCGCCGCAGCAGGGCCTCCGACACCGGCGCAGCGGGCGCGAGGTTGACGCAGACGAAGTCCGTCGCCCGGCCCACCGCCGCCTCGACCGTCTCGATTGGCAGCTCCAGCTGGGCGATCAGCGGCGTCTCGATCCGCGCCGGCAGCTGTTCCGGCGTGACGAAGTGATTGGCCCCGGCGGCGACCACGATCTGGTTTTCCCCGCTGGGATCGACCGCGATCAGGGCCACCCCTGTCGGCGCCGCGATGTCCGTCTCGACCCCCGACAGGTCCACCCCGTGCGCCAGCATCAGGGCCACCGCCGCGCCCGACATCTCGTCCTCGCCGACCCGCCCGATCAGACTGACCTCGGCGCCCAGACGCCGCGCCGCCAGCGCCTGATTGGCGCCCTTGCCGCCGGCATGACGCGCCAGGGTCGCCCCCGTCACCGTCTCGCCCGGCGCCGGCAGGCTGGGCGCCGAGGCCACCATGTCCAGATTGATCGACCCGACGACGGTGATCCTCATTGCCCTTCTCCCAGTCTCTCGGCGATCAGGGCGAAGACCCCGTCCGCATCCGCCTTCGTCGCCCAGAAATGCTTCGCCGTCGCGGCCTCGACGCGGAACTCCACCGCCGTATGCCCGCGCGTCAGTTCGCTCTCGGTCTCCACCGCGATGCGGCACGGCGCCAGCTCGAACAACTCCGGCTTCAGCAGCCAGGCCACGGTGCAGGGATCATGCAGCGGCCCCGCGTCCCAGCCGACGATCTCGCGCTCGGTCCGCTGCGAGAAGCGCAGCATGGCCGCCGACGCCCGCGCCGAGGCCGTGTCCACCGCCTCGATGGTCCTGATGCGGTCCTCGGTCGCGCGCACCTGATGGGTGGCGTCCAGCCCCAGTACGATCATCCGGCAACCGGAGGCGAAGACCTCGGCCGCCGCGTCGGGGTCGGCCCAGATGTTGAACTCGGCGCTGGCGGTGATGTTGCCGCCTTCCGACCGCGCCCCGCCCATGACCACCACCGGCCCCAGATGGCCCGCCAGCCTCGGCTCGGCCCGCATGGCCAGGGCCAGATTGGTCATCGGCCCCATGACGATCAGCGCCACGCTTCCCGCAGGCCGCGCCATCACCAGCCGCACGATGGCCTCAGCCGCCGTCCCGTCCGCGACGGGCGCGACAGGCTCGAACGGCTTCAGATCCCCCAGACCCTCGACCCCGTGGAACTCGCCCGCCCCGGCGGGGTCGCGCTTCAAGGGCCGCTCGGCCCCGACAAGGACCGGAACGTCCTCGCGCCCGGCGATCTGGCGCAGGATACGCGCATTCCTCGCCGTCTTTTCGGCGCTGACATTGCCCCCGACCGTGGTCACGGCCAGCAGGTCAAGATCGGAAGAGGCGAAGGCGGTCAGCAACCCCGTGGCGTCATCCACGCCGGGGTCGCAATCAATGATGAGAGACTGTTTCACCGGATCGGTGTGCCGCGTGACGCCGCGCGAGGCAACCGCTGCGACCTCAATCCTCCCCCGCCTGCGGGGGAGGGGGAGCGCGAAGCGGTGGAGGGGGCGGCGGCGCCCGCACCCTCAAAAGCCATTCATTCGCCCCGCGTCCGACCTTCTGCCAAGGCGTCCAGCCTCGCCCCCTCCACCATGCTGCGCATGGTCCCCCTCCCCCGCTCCGCAGGGGAGGATCGCAAAACTAAAGACACATCCCCACGCACACCCGCGCCAAAATCTCCGCCGAATCCGTCAGCGGAACCGCCATGTCCGCCGCATCCAGCAACAGCGGCACCTCGGTGCAGCCGCCGATGATCCCCTCAGCTCCCGCCGCGACCAGAGCCGCCGCCAGGTCGCGCATGGCCGCCCTCTGCTCCGGCCCGACGTCGCCCGCCTTGACCCCGAACACCACGCTCATGAAGCGCGCCCGGTCGCCCTCGGACAGCCGCACCATCTCCACGCCTTCGGCCGCCAGCGCCGTCGCATATAGGGCCTCGCCGCCCGGCGTCGCCAGCACGCCGACCCGCCGCGCTCCCCCCATTGCCGCGGCTTTCGCCGTCTCCGCCACCATGTCGATGAAAGGCAGGCCCGCCGCCCGGATCGCTCCGGCGTGGGCGTGGGCGGTGTTGCACGGCATGGCCAGGATCTCGGCCCCGGCCTCGCCCAGCCGCACCGCCATCTCTCCCAGGGTCCGCCCCGCCGCCTCGGGCCGGGTATGCCGGTTCGGGACCTGCGGGTTCAGGTCCATCACCACGCGAATATGGTCCTCGTCGCCCCTGGCCGGCGTCAGAGCCTGCACGCGCGCCAGAAACGCCACCGTCGCCGCCGGCCCCATCCCGCCCAGAACGCCCAAAGTCTTCATGCCGCACGCCTCTGTCTTGCTGGAAAATACATCTTTCAACCCTTGGCGGACGAAGGAACCCACGCCCTCGCCGACCCGCGTTCAACAATCATGCTTAAGACGCGAATTCTCTCGGAACCAAGTTTCAGGTCCGTTGTTATTGCATCGGACACATCGGACGCCCCCCAACCCCGATGTCGTCTGTGGCGGTCCGGCCTTAACGCCCCCCCGACTGAGAAGCCGGACCGCCCCCC